>Ga0137372_10007319_pt1 | contig 10674 bp, 8 predicted proteins | sample SagtaG_6_FD_104911 | JGI IMG/M metagenome (GOLD analysis project Ga0137372, IMG submission 104911) | Vadose zone soil microbial communities from Sagehorn Ranch, Mendocino, California, USA - Sage1_R_60_16 metaG | ecosystem: Environmental > Terrestrial > Soil > Vadose zone | place: USA: California...
GATGGCTCGAACTGCCCGAACGCGGACGTTTCTACGTTTCAGGCGCGGCAGGCCGCTTACAGCCTGTTGCTCAATAAAGGTCTGATCCGCATTTCGATAGCAGTGCCGGACACCGCGCAGTTCACAATCACCGGCATCCAGGACCCATATTCCTGCGTACAAACAACCACCACACAGCCCGCGTTCTACCGCCGCCCTTTGCCCGCAACGAATCTGGATTTCCTGAGTGCGGTCATGTGGGACGGGCGGGAGACTGTTCAGGGCGCTGTGCCGGGTAAGTCCATCAATCTCACGCAGAGTCTGAGCAACCAGGCAGTTGATGCAACCCTGGGTCATGCCCAAGCGGCAAATCCGCCGACCTCGCAGCAAGTGGCGCAGATCGTCGCATTCGAGACCGCGCTGTACACGGCGCAAATCCAGGATGAGAACGCCGGGAATCTGACTGCATTCGGGGCTACTGGCGGACCGGTGAATCTCTCGAAGCAACCGTTTTACATCGGGATCAATGACTCGCTTGGCGGCGATCCCAGCGGCTCAGCCTTCAATCCGAATGCATTCACGCTTTACAACAAGTGGGCGACTCTGATCTCTCAACCCAAGCGGCGGGCGGTGGCACGCGGCCAGGCGCTGTTCAACAATCTCCCTATTCCGATCACCGGTGTGGGTGGCTTGAACGATGCCCTCGGGCTAACCGTCATAAACGGGACGTGCACGACTTGTCATGACAGCCAAAATGTGGGGAACCACTCTTTCTCTGTGCCGCTGAATATCGGCACCACAGCCTACCCGGCAGTCGCGGCTTTGGATATTTCGGATTTGCCGGTGTACACCGTGCAGTGCAGCGATGGGACATCAGTGCAGGTCACGGATATTGGTCGCGCCATGAAATCCGGCCAGTGCGCTGACGTGGGAAAGGTGAAAGGACCCATTTTGCGCGGCTTGGCGGGACGTGCCCCGTACTTCCACAACGGCGCAGCCGCCACACTGGACGATGTCGTGGAGTTCTATAACCAGCGATTCAATCTGAACCTGACGGCGCAGCAGAAGTCCGATCTGGTCGCCTTCCTGAACACGCTATAAAAAAACCGCAAGCACGAGCCGCAATGCAGGCGGGTGCCCGACAAAAGTCTTTGTTGCGGCCAACATCGATCAAATGATCTACTCTTGGACAAGTGGTCCGAAGGAGCGGCAAAGATTCTCCGGCAGCTACCTACCTTTGTCAAAAGGAGGCAACGATGATGGCACGTTCCGTCTCTTGGATACCTTAGACTCGGGAGCGGGGTTTGCCACGTCGGTGGCGGTGGCTGACCTGAACGGGGATGGCAAGCTTGACCTGGTCGTGGCCGATTGTGGCAGCACCAGCCAACCAGGCAACTGCCCTAATGAAGAATCGAATGGAGTGGTGGCTATTTTTCTTGGTAACGGGAACGGCACCTTCCAGCCACCCACAACTTATGACTCCGGCGGGGGGTTTGCTCTTTCAGTAGTGGTCGCGGATGTGAACTTAGATGGCACGCCGGACGTGCTAGTTGGGAACGATTGCGGGGACCAGGCTTGCACGACGGTCGGAGGGGTGGGAGTACTGCTAGGCAACGGAGATGGCACTTTCCGATCAGTTGTAGCCTACAGCGGAGTAGGTCAAGGCTCAGTCGCGGTCGCCGACGTGAACCGCGATGGTAAGCCGGACTTGGTCTTGGGGGGCCGGGAACCGGGTTCAGTGTGCTGTTGGGCAATGGTGACGGCACATTTCAGTTCTTTGCGTTCTACCAAGTGGGTGGATTGTCCCTTGCGAACGCAGTGGTTGCAGATGTGAACGGGGACGGTAAGCTCGATGTGGTCGCTGTAGCTTGGGGTACTCAGCACACGAACAATGGATTTGTGAGCGTCCTGCTGGGCAATGGTGATGGGACCTTCGAGCCAGCGGTCACCTATGCTTCAGGTGGCGAGGTGTCGGTTTCGGTCGCCATCGCTGATGTCAACGGAGATGGCAAGCCGGACGTGGTGGTGGCGAGCTTTGGCAGTCCGACGGGCCCCGGCGGAGTGGTAGGTGCTCTGCTAGGCAAGGGTGACGGGACTTTCAAAACAGTGGTGAGATACGGGTCAGGCGGGCTGAACGCCACCTCGGTAGCGGTCGCCGACGTGAACGGGGACAGCAGACCGGATTTGATAGCGACGAACTTTTTCAGCGACGACGTAGGTGTGCTGTTGAATAACGGTCCCTTCTTAGATACAACTCCGCCCCTTATCACTCTTTCCGCTACTCCGAAACTTCTGTCGCCGCCGAATGGGAAAATAGTTCCGGTAACCATCTTCGGGACAATCACCGACACCGGCTCAGGCGTGAACGCAAATAGTGCAGCTTATTCGGTGAACGATGAATATGGCGAGGTCCAACCAAAGGGTGCCATAACTTTCGATCTTGAGGGCAACTACTCGTTCACGGTCTTGTTGCAAGCCTCACGCCGGGGCGCAGACCTGGATGGGCGTCGTTACGCAGTAACTGTCCGAGCGAAGGACAACGCTGGCAATGGCGCATCGAAGACGAGCGTGGTGACTGTTCCTCACGATCAAGGACACTGAGCGAAGTGAGCAGTTAAGTGCACACGAGCGGCTGCGAAGTCGTGGAAATAAGAAATTCAGCAGATGTGGTTGGCTATCTCTGCTCAAGAACGGCCAGCACGCAGTGCTCTGACTGTGGTAGTGAGTTGTGTGAATCCAACGCGGAAACCTGTGGTGGGTGCCGCTCGATATTCTGCCCGTCCTGCTTTCTCTTCCATCAAGCACAGCACTCGAAGCCCGCGCACGGGGAACGTCGGGAGCCGCAGTTCGGCTAGTTTTAAGCCCTTTTTCGGATATTCAGGGCTTTTTCCAGTCAGTGAGGGTCATAAGCTCATCCAGAATTTCCTGCAATCGTTGGAGCCGCCGTTCTTGGTCGGCGGCTGCCCCTGCATCTCTCCTGTGCATATGCTTGCGGCTTGCTTCACTAATCTCGGCTATTTCTTCCCGAAGTTTCTTGATACGTTCTGACACTACTAGCTATCTCATAAATGGTTGGTGGTGAAATAACCTGATTGCGTCAACTGTCCTCCGATTCAAACCCAAACTATTTCGTTCGTGTGGATTGCTTCAGGATCGCCCGCCACACAAGAATAATGGCCGGGTGCGATGTGCACTCTAAGGCAGCTCTAGGTCGAGCGCATAGATTTCATCAGTGCTCAAGTCACGGTCGAAGAGCGCTGACCCGTCGGGTGCAAGGCCGATCCACCCATATGCCGGAGGGACCGAATATCTGAGCAATCCCTTTAGATCGGCGACCAGCTCCGAGTGATTTTGGCCAACCTTCACCCGGCGAAAAGTTTGATGCTCGGTGAACATGTCGTAGTAGAGGTATTTCCCATCTTGCGACCAGTTGGGAAAGCCAAATGCCCCTGGTTCTGTGACCCAGTCGGACCAGGTCTGGGTTTTCCAATTGAAGAGCACAAGCTTTGTGGATTCCGTGTTGAGTGCCGCCAGATACTGACCGTCGGGCGACCAGCGTGGGCTGTACAGTTTCTCAGAACCCGGGATGACGGAGATCTGGCGGGTAGCAATGTCCACGACATGGATACCCCCACCCTGCTGCCCAAATCGCCCGAAGGCGAGTTTCTTTCCGTCCGGGGACCAGGCAGGGTCTGCTTCGTTCGAGGTCTCGGAGAGCAGTTCCTGGGGTGTACCACCCTGCGCGGGCATCAGGAAGATTTTCCAAGGCCGACCTGCCTGCGTCGCGATGTAAGCGATTTGTGTGCCGTCGGGAGACCAACGAGGCAGACCCGTGAAAACCGGCGGATAGGTCAGTTGAAGCTTGTCGCTACCGTCCGCCCGGCCGCGCCAGAGCGTCGCATCCGGGTAGGAAACGTAGGTTACCCACTGGCCGTCCCTCGAATAGTCCAGTTCCCCTACCGAAATGCCAGAAAGAAAAGGCACAAATTGCTCGGACCTCGGATCGTAACGGACGAGTTCTGCTCGGCCCTGTGCCGCGCCCACAAAAAGTTTTTTTCCATCGGGGCTGACTGTCCATGCGTTGATGGCCAACGGGCCAGTTGTCAACTCAAGCGGCACGGATGAGCGCCAGCGAAAGAGTCCAGCCGGTTCGCGCATGACCCAGACATTGCTTCCCGAAGCATTCTGGTTGATGAAGAAAAAGTAGCGGCCATTCTCAGACCAACCCCCACAGCACGCACTGGCGGGGCCCTGTCCTGGCCGAAGCACGGCGTGCAGATTGCTCCCGTTGTCCCAAATTTCCCACAGAGAGTCGGCGCCAGACTGCCTGACAGTGAAGCGAATCCGGCGGCCATCCGGTGAAAATCGGGGCGCGAATGGACTTCCAGAAATCGTGACCAGTTTGTTTGGGCTGGTGCCGTCGGCATTTGCTTCGTAGATGTCAGATCCCGTCACAAATACGAGACGTTGCCCGCCTGGGGACCAGGTAGCGCCACCGGGGCTGTCCGCGCTGAAAACGTCCGCGAGATGGCGTGGAGCTCCTGAAGGAAGAGGCAAACTCCAGAGAGGCGTGTTCGCTTCCGTACCCACTTGACTGAGGATGACCAGCTTTGTGTGGTCGGACGAGATGTCGAGGAGAACGGCGTTGGCAAATGGAGTGGGAATCGGCGACGTCTCGCCCCCGCTAACCGAAACCTGGGTAATTCGATTCGTGGGTCCTCTCTCGCCGATGTAGAGGCGGGAGCCATCGGTGACCACATTGAACTTAGGCATGCCGTCGCGTGTAAGTTGCGTTGTGGCCAACACTCGGGGCGGACGCGCCGGAGAAATGAGCCAGGCGAGTGTCCATCCCGCCACCAGGGTCGCCGCGATGATTGCGGCCGCCCAGCGCCAGTTCAATACTCCCCGCTTCGTTTGTGCCGAAACGTCGACGACAGCAGACCCACCCGAGTCCGAGAGCGCCTCCAACGCAAATGCGAGATCCGAGGCCGATTGAAACCGGCGCTCGGGATTCTTCTCCAAACATCGATGCACAACTCTCTGCAACGCAGGAGGAGTCGCGGGCACAATCTGCGAAATCCCGGGTGGGTCTTCCTTCAGGATTGCGGTCATCGTCTCGGCGGAGGTTGACTTTTGAAACGCTCTTTTGTCCGCCAACATTTCGTAGAGGATCGCCCCAAATGCAAAGATATCTGCTCGGTGGTCAGCAACGTGCCCACGCACCTGCTCCGGCGCCATGTATCCGGCTGTCCCCATGACCACGCCCGCATCCGTTGCGCCCTCTACCGTGGGGGCGCTGGACTCCGGGCCGAGCTGCGGTTGCGTGAGTTTCGCCAGACCGAAGTCCAGGATTTTCACGTGTCCGTCCTTGGTCACGAACAGGTTCTCCGGCTTCAGGTCACGGTGGACAATTCCTTTTTCATGCGCCGCCGCCAATCCCCGCGCAATCTGCGTCCCATAATCCGAGACCCTGCGGATCGCAATGGAATCCCGCATGATCACTTCCCGCAGGGTTCCTCCTTCCAGTAGCTCCGCGACCAGATAGGGCGCTCCTTCGTAGGTTCCCATCTGGTAGACGGCCAGGATGTTTGGGTGATTCAGTGCGGCTGCGGCGGTCGCTTCCTGCTCAAAACGCCGCAGGCGGTCGGGATCGGAAGCAAGAGAGGCAGGTAAGACCTTGATGGCCACGTCGCGGTGCAGGCGCAGATCGCGCGCTCGATAGACTTCGCCCATGCCGCCCGCTCCAAGCAGCGATTGAATCTCATAGTCTCCGAGACGTGTGCCCTTTACCAGCCTGGATGCGTCTGAGCTCAACTCGTAGCCGCCTGGGGAAATTGCAAGAATTGGTAGCCAGCCTACTCGGCTTCAGTTTTAGCGTCAATTCAAACGTTTTCGCCGACCCTTTCATATGCCATATTCGCCAACATACCTTTTATGTCCGAAGTGGAGTGTTCCTCTCGCGTGGGGCTAGGCTGGCCTTTTGCTCCTCGATGTCACAAACGATTTTTGGCCACGGGCGCTGCCGGTTTGTAGTTGGCGAAACATCGCGGACATTGTTATCGAATCATTACACTCCTTGACCGCATTTATGAGATGAGCCGTAGCCTCGGCATAAACAGCCTAATAAATCGGAAACCGCAACCAACAGAATTGCATGGATGGAAATTATCGAGCCTCTGCTTTTATTTTGGCTTCCAGTTCCCGACAGCAGTATTGGAATTTCAGTGGCGTTTCACTCACTACGGCTGCTCCTGTGCCATGCGTTGGGCACTTGATTTTCTGAACAGATTCGATTATCGCCCTGCTGATTTGAGATTGTGCGTTCGGATTAGCACGAAATTCAATTTTCATAGCCAAGAGTAGCATTTCTTTGATAGCGAATACAAGGCGAAAGCGGTATTATGTTGGCGTCATGGACGAAGCCGCAAACGAGTGATTTGGAATCATGGCAGCGATCCTGAGCGATGCACATGCGGACGGCGGACGATTTGTTTGGAACCCCGCAGGGCGGCCCACGAACCGACAGGCTGATTGCCGCTTCAATTCAGTGGGCCGAGAGAATCATGCGAAGATTGATGACGCATTCGGGAAAGCAGAACAATGAAGAAACCTAAAAACGTCACGCTTTTGCGAAAAGCGTTTTTGCTTCGGGTTGCGCCAGAAAAGTGGCCATATTAAAGAACCAACCAGATGAGGACAGAATTCGCGTTCCTTTTCGGTGCTGGAGCAAGTAAGGCTTTGGGAGCGCACGTCAAGCCACGCACGCCTCCTCTGATGTGTGAACTATATGATGAATTGGCGGAGGCTTTTAAGAAAGAGTGGGGAAAAGGGAGTCCTTTCGAAAGATATGCCGACAAATTCAGGAAAGATTTCGAGCAGACTTTCACAGAAATCGTTCTGAAGATTACCAGTGATTATGCGTTTTCAGGACCGGCGTTGTCGTTGCTGGAGGGGTTAAAGCCTCTGGCCTTGTACTTTTCGCGTTTTGTTCTGGACCGCACTCGAATGGATTATTACTCGAAACTCTTGAACGCTCTCGGCAGAGCAGGAAACATCCCACACACTGTCTTCGGATTGCTAAACTACGAGTGTCTTTTCGAACAAGCAGCGACACGCATTTTGAATTTACCCATCGACTACTGGGGTGCCGACGATGGCGTCCGCGTCGCCAAGCTTCATGGCTCTTCCAACTTCATTGCACAGATAGGTCAGATAGAAAGGGCTCTACTAGCGAGCACACCAGTTCAGGTCGAACTTCGAGTAATCACTCTTCCGGTCGAAAACCTTGAAAAAGAACTTGGCGACAAGCTCCTGGGCGGGCGAATCGAGTATCTACCAATTATGAGCCAAGTCTCACACTATAAAGAACTGCTTGTAGCACCCGCTGCGATTCAACGGATGAGGAACGAATGGAATGCTGGAGTCCACGATGCAAAGTTTATTGCGATAATCGGTGTCTCGTTTAACTCCTACGATCAGCACATCATCGAACAGATCAAAAACGCACCGGGGACGGTGCTGTATATCGGAGACGAAGCGAGTTTCAAAATGTGGCAGGTAGTGAATAAAGGTGCGCAGTGGCTTGGGGAGCGACTTGAAGATGGATTCGACAAACTCTTGACTCACCTGGGCATGTGAAGCTTTGCAAACCAAAGATGCCCACGGATTTGAGCTGACGCCGCTTAGTTTCGCAGAGCGAATCGTGCAGAGCATTGATGCAGAATGACCCACGCCTCGATAATGAGGAGCGGAGGACACATGGGCTGTGAGACGTAATGGAAGGTCACTGTGGCGCTCATTCTTCGAGCGTGCCCCGTGCTGTTTAGTCCGCTCAGTGCCCTAATCGCAGTATCCAGTGGTTCAACTGCTGTGCTGCCTTGTCGCGTTCAGCCTTTAACTGCGCGATTATGTCCATGTGTTCGTCTCCGGGCGAGGATTGTACAGGAGATCAGGCGAATGCGCTCTGGTCGCGGGTGTACCAGATGTGGAAGGGGAGGAGTCCTTTAGAATGCGACCCGATAATTTTAACAAGCCGTGCTACGAGAAAGAAGGTTCCAGCGCAATTCGAGGCCGGGGGTAGGTCCCCACAGCGCACAGCCATGATCTGCTGGCCTTTAACTTACGCGCTCGCGCAGAAGGCTCGGTGGGCAAGACTGCGAGTGGAGAACTCTGCGAAAGGTCAATCTAACACAACCAACACCGGCAAACGAACTATGTCGGCAGCAGCCCGAAGGAGGATTGCTGCGACGCAACGGGCGCGCTGGGCGAAGCTGAGAGCGCAGCAGAAGAAGGCCGCTTAGTCAGCCAGAGCCAAAAAGAGGAGAGCAGGAGTACCTCGTGCTCTGCTTTGTTAATCTGAGCCCAGGTGCGCGACATAGGCTGTCCAAGGATCATGGTGTTCTGCGACATCCGCATCTCCCCGATGGTCGGATTCAGAGAGAAACTGCCAGTAAACAATAGAATGGATGCATTTATGACAACCACGCGGACTCATTCCCAACTGTCCACAGGACGCTTGAAAAAACACCAGCGAAACGCTTAGGTTTGGGATCTGTAACCCATACGCATTAATGTCCGTTGCGAAAAAGGCAAGAAGGCCAGAGCAACTGTCGCTGCGATGGCCAGTCCCATACCGATCTTATACGCCACCAGGAGAGGCGAAAGGGCCCACACCTCGTCGACAATCAGGAAGAGCAGAAACATTCGGTGAAAATCCTCCCCTAGTCCTCTGTAGTCAAACGCCAGTGCTGTGAGGACGTAAAGCCGTACAGCGATTCCGACAACGGCGACCAGCACGATCAAAGCAACCAGCAGCCAGGCTCCGCCTGGAAGAAACTGGCTGACTACATATTCCAGCCGATGCAACTTCCACAGAGCGAACAAGTACAAGACCAGGTACAGCAATTGGATTAGCGACAGTAACGTGCGCACAAGGTGGCGGGGAGTTGACGGCAGCTCTTGCGGCCCTGCCGTTAAGAAAAACGACCGCCGCGGGGTTTCAACCGGTGGATTCTCCATAACGCCGCCCACCGGCAACACGGTGGCGAGGGCAGCGTCCAATTCGTCGACCGCCTGGAAGCGCTGGTCAGGACTCTTCTCCAGGCATTTCAGAATGGTCTTCTCAAGAGCGGGCGGCAGCGACGGTTCCAATTTCCGAGGCCGTATCGGCATTTCGCGAATTTGTTTGAGGGCGATCGCCACAGGCGTATCCGCAGCGAAAGCCGCAATTCCTGTAAACATCTCGTACATCACTAGTCCCAATGCATAAATATCCGCACGGTGGTCAACTCGCTTTCCCTCAGCCTGTTCTGGAGCCATATACGCAGGCGTACCCAAAACGGCTCCGGTAAGGGTGTTTCCGGGGTTCACTGATTGAGCAATACCGAAATCCATAATCTTTATTGTGCCGGACTGGTCCAGCATCACGTTTTCCGGCTTCAAATCTCATGCACGACGCCTTGGCTTTTGGCTTCGCGCAATGCCGCGCAAATCTGGCGCGCCAAGTCGATTCCCCGCTCCAGCGGCATAGCTCCGCCGACGTTCAACATCTGCCGCAAGCTTTCGCCTTCAATCAACTCCATGGTGATGTAAGCGGAGGATTCGGTGCGGTGGAAATCGTAGATGCGGCACACATTCTTGTGGGTGATCTTGCGGGCGAGACGCAGTTCATTCTTAAAACGCCCCATCATACTTGAATCCTGGGCAATCTCAGGCCGCAAGACTTTGATCGCCACGACCTCGTCTGTTTCGCGGTCGCGCGCGCGGTAGACGATCCCCATCCCCCCGCGACCCACTTCCGAGAGTAGTTCGTAACGTTCAGAGCCGGCCAAGATAGCTGCGGCAAAGGCATCACCTCCAGCGCTTTGCAACTCTGCAGTGGCGCCTTCGCCTGGAGTCCCGATCACTCTGCCGAGCGGAGTCTTGACCGCGTCGTTGGTCTCGTCGTTTTTGGACATTCGGTTAAGTCGTTCTCCGATAGTTCGGGTTTAAAAGCTCACTGCATGCGTATCTGCTGTCACTTGCAAAGAATGATTCGGAACCGCCTCCTGCAAGTTCCGAAGAATGTTCTTGAACCGAATTCCGACGATAGCTTAATTTATACGCCTTGGTCGGGGTGCCACTGGTTTCATTATCGGACCGCGTGCTGCCAGCCGAGCACCTGCAGCCGATCGTTGTCGCGGGTCCGCCCCAGAGTGACTTCTATCGGCAGCGACCACCCGCCACCGCGACGCTTGGACTCGATCCAGACGCGAGCCAGCAAAAGCCGGCCATAGCGGTCCGCCTGCCCGCCCGCTTTCAGATTCAGTTCGGGAAGCTGCACGCTCTGGCCCGCGAAGGTGAGCAGTGCCTTTGCACCGTCCACGCGCAAGCGGTATCCCCGCGCGACTTCCTCGGGAGCATAACCGCGCTCGACCGCGATGTCGCGGAAATTGAGGCGTCCTCCCGTCAGGACGATCTCCTCAAGCGGGGCCACGCGATCCAGCCAATATCGGCCGATCGCATTCCGGCGCTGCTTCAGCGTGTTCGCAAGGTAAGCCGTGACTTCGCTGCGGCTGTACTCACCAGCTTGCGCGATTTTTTCGATTACCTCATCCGAGAAAACTGTAACGATTTTTGCGCCCCAGTATCCATCCGCTTCGTCCATGCGGTTGAAGGCGGGGTTCGGATAGTTGGGCTTCCACCTTTCAGGCCCGA
>Ga0137372_10007324_pt1 | contig 10671 bp, 6 predicted proteins | sample SagtaG_6_FD_104911 | JGI IMG/M metagenome (GOLD analysis project Ga0137372, IMG submission 104911) | Vadose zone soil microbial communities from Sagehorn Ranch, Mendocino, California, USA - Sage1_R_60_16 metaG | ecosystem: Environmental > Terrestrial > Soil > Vadose zone | place: USA: California...
CGGGCGCGTCGATGAGGAGGTTACCCATCCCCGCCCGGTCCTGGCGCGAGGCCTCGTCGAACCAGAGGAACAGGGGGAAGAAGCGCTGGCCTTCCACGACCTGCGAGACCACCTCGCCGTTGAACGCGATCTGCGCCGTCTCCAACACGTCGCCGGGGGTGAGGCCGAGCCGGCCCGCCTCCTCCCGCTTCACCGTGATGTGGATCTCGGGCACGTTGATCTGCTGCTCGAGCTGGAGGTCCCGCACGCCGCGGATCTCGCGCAGGATGGCCTCGACCTGACCCCCGAGGTCCCGCAACGTCGCCAGGTCGGGCCCATAGATCTTGATGGCGACCTGGGCGCGGATGCCCGACAGCACCTCGTCCAGGCGGTGGGCGATGAACTGGCCGACGTTGACCGCCACGCCCGGCACCTTCTCCAGATCCTCCCGGATCGCGTTGACCAGTTCCTCGGGGTCCCGCTTGCCGTACTTGAGCGTCACGTCGAACTCGCTGAAGTTCGGGGGCTGGGCGTCCTCGTCCAGCTCGGCCCTGCCCGCCCGCTGGGCGACCGACACCACCTCGGGGTACCGGCGGAGGATCTCGGTGATCCGGCCGCCGAGACGCAGCGACTCCTCGAGCGAGGTCCCGGGCAGCGTCGTCACCGCGATGATGAAGTTGCCCTCCTGGAACTCCGGCAGGAACGACCGCCCGAAGGTCGGGATCAGCAGGAGGCTCGCGACCAGCAGCGCGAGCGACACGGCCATGACCGCGTGGGGCCAGCGCAGCGCCCGGCGCAGCAGCCGCTCGTAGCCCGCCTTGAGCCAGCGCACCGGCGGGCTCTCGCGCTCCGCGCGACGCGCGCGTCTCCCGAGCAGCAGCGAGCAGAGGACCGGCGTGAGCGTCACCGCCACCATCAGCGAGGCGAAGAGCGAGGCCGTGAAGGCGAGCCCGAGCGGCGTGAAGATCCGGCCCTCGACGCCCCCGAGCAGGAAGATCGGGACGAACACGATCAGGATGATCCACGTCGCGTAGACCACCGAGTCGCGGATCTCGCGCGAGGCGTGGAAGATCACCCGGAGCGCCGGCACCGGCACCGGCCGCGCCCGGTTCTCGCGTAGCCGCCGCACGATGTTCTCCACGTAGATGATGGCGTCGTCCACCACCGCGCCGATGGCGATGGCGAGCCCGCCGAGCGTCATGGAGTTGATCCCCACGCCGTAGAGCCGGAGGGCGAGGACACCCAGGAGCAACGAGATGGGCATGGCCACCAGCGTGATGACCGAGGCGCGCACGTTGAAGAGGAAGAACACGACGACGACGGCGACGATGACCCCACCCTCGATCAGCGCCCGCCGCAGGTTGCCGATCGCCGCCTCGATGAAGGTCGCCTGCCGGAAGACCTGGGTGTGCAGCTCCACCCCCGGCGGCAGCGATCGCCTCGCCTCCCGCAGCACCTGATCGACCTGGTACGTCACCGTGAGCGTGTCGGCGCCGTAGAGCTTGGAGACTGTGCCGATCACGGCCGGCTTGCCCATGTAGGTGGCGTCTCCGCGCGGGAACTCCGGACCCAGGCGCACATCGGCCACCTGCCCGAGCGTGATCGGGTTGGCCTTGAGCTCGGCCACGACGGTCCGGCGCAGGTCCTCGAGGGAGCCGATCCGTCCCACGCCGGTCACCGCCCGCTCCTGGCCGGCCCCGACCAGGAACCCGCCCGGGACGTTGACGTTGGCCTTCCGGACCGCCTCCGCGACCTCCTTCGCCGTCACGCCGTACTGCCAGAGCCGGTCGGAAGACAGCAGGACCTGGTACTGCTTGGCCCCGCCGCCGATGGAGACCACCGATGCGACGCCGGGCACCGACAGGAGCCGCCGCCCGATGTCCCAGTCCGAGATCGTCCGCAGCTCGAGCGGCGACACGCGGTCGCTCACGAGGGCGTACTTCACGAGCCAGCTCACCGCGGAGGTGACCGGCAGCATGGTCGGCTCGTGGGTGCCGGGAGGCAGGCTCGCGCGCACGGACTGCAGCCGCTCGTTGACCAGCTGCCGAGCGCGGTAGATGTCGGTGCCCCAGGCGAACACGATCACCAGCGTCGAGAGGCCCGCGGAGGACTTGGAGCGGATGCTCTCCACGCCGGGCGTCCCGTTCACGGCCGTCTCCATCGGGAAGGTGATCAGTCGCTCCACGTCCTCGGCGGCCAGGCCGGGAGACTCGGTCTGGATCACCACCTGCGGCGGGGCGAACTCGGGGAACACGTCCAGATGGATCGTCCGGAGCATCAGGACCCCGACGACCAGCACCGCCACATAGAGCGCGACCGTCAGCATCCGGTTCTGCAGCGCCGTCCGCGTGATCCAGTCGAACATGCCGTGCCTCAGTGCGTGTGGCCGCCGAGGGCGGGGCCGCCCGAGCGGGCGCTCAGGAACACGGTGTACACCTGCCGCTTGCCGTCGGTGACCACCTTCATGCCCGGCGAGAGCCCCTGCTTGACCTCCACGTCCCGGTCGTTCCGCGCGCCCACCACCAGCGGGACGCGCGTGAAGCCGGCCGGCGTCTCGACGAAGACGAACTCGATTCCGCCCTCGCTCATCAGGGCGGCGGCGGGAATCGCCAGCGTCCTCGGCCCTCCGCCCACCACGATGGACAGCTGCGCGAACATGTCCGGCTTGAGCCGTCCGCCCGGATTCCGGATCTCGGCCCAGACGTGCGCGGCCCGCCGCTCGGGATCGACCTGGGGGTGGATGAAGATGAGCCGGCCCTCGAAGCGCTCGCCCGGGTAGGTGGGCACGGTGACGCGCACCGTCTGTCCGACCCGAAGATCGCGGAGGAGGTCCTCCGGCGCCGATCCCTCCGCGACCAGGACCGAGGTGTCGACGAGCTTCAGGAGCGTCGTGGTCGGTTCCACCACCTGGCCGAGGACGGCGGGACGCTCCATGACGGTCCCGCCGATCGGGGCCGGGATGTGCAGGAGCGCCACGGCCTGCTCGCGCCGCATGCGCTCGATGTCGGCCGGGGGCAGACCGAGCAGGCTCAGCTGCCGGATCAGCCCCTCGACCTCGGCCCGGGACGCCACGCGCGCCAGCTCGGTCTGGCGCTCGAGCCCCGCGATCTCGTTCTGGACGGTCTGGAGCTGGTTCTCGGCGGCGATCAGCTCCTTGCGCGCGCCGATGCCCTTGTCGACCAGGAGCCGATTGCGGTCGGCGTCCGCCTGGGCGAGCCGCAGCTTGTTGCGCGCCTGCGTGAGGTCGGTCTCGAGCTTGAGCTGCTCGGTCCGCGCGCGGCTCTCCGCCTGGAGCAGATCCAACTGGAGCTTCTCGACCTCGACGCTCTGCACCTCGATGAGGTCCTCTCCCCGCCGCACCTGCTGGCCGAGGGCGGCGTGGATCTCCATCACCTTGCCGGCGGTGCGACTCGTGACCACCGCCACCCGGTCCGGGGCGGCCTTGATGACGCCCGGCACGCGCCGGACATCCTCGAACGGCCGGACCTCCGCCGGCTCCGTCTTCAGCCCGATGTTCGTCCGCTCGATGGCGGTCAGCGTCACCGCGGGCCCCGCCGCGTCGTCGTGAGCGTGGGGCGCTTCACCCTCCGCATCGGTGTGCCCCGTGCCACGGGGCGCGTCGGGCTTCGCCGCCGGTTGGCGTGAGGCCGTCGCCTTCGCCTTGGCTTCGGGCTCGCCGGTCTGATCCGACGAGCACGCCGTCATGACCCCGCCGAGCATCACCACGACCCAGGCTCTCGTCAGCACGCGGATGGAGTATCTGCTCACGGCAAGGCCCCTATGGCTGCTGGCTGGTCGCCCGGTACAGCTCGGCGGTGGCCGTGTTCAGGGTGGCCACCGCGTCCAGATAGGCGTCGCGGCTCTCGACGAACTCGCGCTGGCCGACGAACACGTCGGTGATCTTGATCTCCCCGATCTGATAGGCCTCCCGCAGCAGCTGGAAGTTCCGCTCCTGCGCCGGCAGGATCTCGCGCGCGTATCGCTCCACGATCTGGCGGGACGCGGTGACCTGCCGCACGGCCACCGAGACCTCCTTCTCGATCCGTTGCCGCGCCAGCTCGACCTGGGCCTGCTGCTTCGCCAGGTCGCCCTCGGCCCGCTGCAGCTCTCCGTCGCGACGGTTGAAGAGCGGCAGCGGCACCGAGAGCGTGAGCAGCCCGCGCTGATTGGAAGAATCGAAGTCGTTGCCGCTCTCGTACTTCAACCCGACCTTGATCTCCGGCAGGAAGCGCTCCGCCCGGATCAGAGCGATCTCGGCCCGGGCTGCCTCCACGGCGGCCGCCGCCGCCTTGAGATCCGGCCGGGACTCCAGCGCTGCGCTCCGTGCCGCCTCCTCGTCCATCACGCGGCTCGGGAGCGCGATCGAGGGCAGGGCCGCGCGCAGCGGTTGCCGGGCTGGCCGGCCGAGGAGCAGAGCCAGCTCGCGCTGGGCCAGCGCCACCGTCCGCTCCTCGGCGACCACACGGTTTTCCGCCTTCGTCACCTCGACGTTTGCCCGAAGCACGTCGAGCTGGGGCACCGCGTCGGCCTCGAACTGGCTCACCGCCGCGTCACGGACTTGCCGCGCGAGGGTCAGTAGCTCCTGCGCCAGGCGCAGCCGGTCCTGGCTGACGAGGAGATCGCCGTAGGCTTTGACGACATCCGCCACCACCTGCCGCCGCGTGTCGCCTGCGAGCTGCTCCGCGCGAAGGAGCCCCGCGTCAGCGGCGCGCATCCGCAGGCCTCGCTGACCCTGGAGCCAGATGGTCTGGGAGACCCCGACGCTGATCGCATCCAGCGATCGCCGCGGGTCGGACTCGACGGGCCCCCGCGCTCGCCCCACGCCGCCCCCGCCTTCCACCTCCAGCTCGGGGTTGAACGGGTAGATGCCCGCCTGACGCCGGGTGCCTCTCGCGATGTCGATCTCCCGGCGCTCCACGGCCAGGGAGGGGTTCCGCGCGACCGCTTCGGCCACCGCCTGCTCGAGCGTCAGATCCACGGTCTCCTGGGCGGCAACCGGCCAGGCGATCAGCAGCGTGAGTCCCAGCCCGGCAGCCGAACGATGCCACGCGTTCCTGCAGATCGCAGTCATGAGCCATTCCCCCGCAAGTGGGTGAGGTGGACGTGCCCGGACACGCGCACAGGCGCCGTGTCGCGAGGGCGCGAGAAACAGAGGGAGCGAGTGGGACGGGCTAGATCAGGAGGGCGGCGTGGAGCAGGTACAACGGAGGTGGTGAGGAATCGGGAGCGCGAGTGGTCGCTTCGAGGATATCTGAAACGGTAATGCGTAGTTGGACCACCGCCCTCGCGGCCACAACTGGGCCGAACGAGTGGGCGTTGCCAGGCGAGCCGAACGTCCCCCGATCCTGATGCACCCAGGCGAGTGAATGGCAGTCCACATCAGGCGCCTGCTGACTCGAGCTCGCGTCTCCGTGATCGTGGGTGCCGGAGTGGCCGCTGTCTACCGCACCGCGGTTGTGAGCTTCGATCGGATCCGAGCACAAATGGACCGCAAGGAGGAGCCACGCGACGAGCGCCACCCCAACGCCGAAATGCTGGCGAGAGAACCGTGCCATCATCGCCGGTACGTTACAGGACGCCCTGGCCACTGTCAAATACGACCACCGGATCCGCTGCCCGGGCAGGCTTCCACCGGTATCCGTTCGCCGGGCTTACGAGCACCACGTCACCGCCGCGAACCTTCGTCGGCCAGGACCTCGGTCTCGGTGCCCTCCCGGTCCGCGCGCGGTCTCCCCGGCCCCGCCACCCAGCCCAGCGCGTTTTGCCAGGTGCGACCAGCAGACGTGGCGTTCGCGCCGAAGTCCCTGCGCGCACGCCACGCCTGCCGACCGCTCCACTCCCTACAGTTTCGACAGATGACCCGAGTGGATCAGGTCCACGAGCACATTCCACTCCTCCTTGTGGAGCACGACCAGGTTGCCGGCTTCGCCGATCCGAACCTCATCGCCTGTCACCTCCACCTCGGGACACGCACTGCAGGCGGGGCACAGCGAGACCTTGACCTCTTTCATCTCTTTCTCCTCCTCTTAGGGCCGGTCGGTTGTTCGATGTGGGGGCAGACGGCCGCCGGGCGCGCGCGCGTCGACCGCCACGTCGCGGCCAGCCGACGGAGCCGATCCCGGACCGCGCCGAGCTCGGCGATCTGCCGCTCCACCTCTTCGGTCTTCCGTCGGACCAGCTCTCGCACGTGCGGGCACGGGATCCCACCCGCGCGCTTGATGGCGACGATCTCCCGGATCTCGTCGAGGCGGAACCCCAGGCGCCGGGCCTGCGAGACGAACGCGAGGACGGCCACCGCCTCGCCCCCGTACACGCGGTACCCGGCGACGGTGCGGCGAGGCACCGGAAGAATCCCCGCGCTCTCGTAGAGCCGCAGGGCCTTTCGGCTTACTCCGCTGCGAGCCGCCACCTCTCCGATCAGGAGGCCATCTGTCCCCACGGCGCCAGCATAAGGCTTGCCCCCAGGGTCAAGGTCAAGTGGCTGTTCGAAGTCGAGACGCTCGGTGTAGAAACGGACCGCCGCATCGACTGTCATCCACGAGGTAACGGACGCTTACCGTGCCCACGAGGCCGCCTCCCTTCCGATCTGTGCCGAGGACCGGCACCTCGGTCTGCGAACACTACAGCCGAGCGCGGCGCAACCGCAATGCGTTGGCGATCACGGACACCGAGCTCAGGCTCATCGCCGCGCTCGCGATCATCGGCGAGAGAAGCAGGCCGAAGAGCGGGTACAGCAGGCCCGCGGCGACGGGGACACCGAGCGCGTTGTAGAGGAACGCCCACAGCAGGTTCTGCCGGATGTTCCGCATCGTCGCGCGTGACAGGCGCCGCGCGCGCACGATGCCGCGCAGGTCACCCTTCACCAGCGTCACGCCCGCACTTTCCATCGCTACGTCGGTCCCGGTGCCCATCGCGATCCCCACGTGCGCCTGGGCGAGCGCGGGCGCGTCGTTGACGCCGTCGCCGGCCATGGCCACCACCCGGCCCTCGGCCTGCAACCGCTTGATGACCTCGGCCTTCTCGGCCGGCTGGACCTCGGCGATCACGTCGTCGAGCCCGAGCGTGCGCGCGACGGCCTGGGCGGTGGTACGGCTGTCGCCGGTGAGCATCACGACGCGCAGGCCTTCGGCGTGGAGTAGCCGGATGGCCTCGGGTGTCGAGCTCTTGATCGGATCGGCCACGCCCACGAGGCCAGCGAGCATGCGGTCGACGGCGAGGTACATCACGGTCTGGCCCTCGCCGCGCAACGCCTCGGCGCGCGCCGCGAGCGCCGACGCATCGACGCCCTGCGCGGCGAGCAGCCGTAGGTTGCCGAGCGCCACGCGGCGCCCGTCGTCCACGCCCGTGACTCCCTGGCCGGTGACGGACTGAAAGCTCTCGACACGCGCCGGTGTCACTCCGCGCTCGTCGGTGCCGGCGAGGACGCTGGCCGCCAGCGGATGCTCGCTGCCCTGCTCGAGACCGGCGGCGAGGGCGAGCACCTCGTCCTCGCGGAACCCGGGCGCGGTCACCACGGTGACCAGTCGGGGCTTGCCCTCGGTGAGCGTCCCGGTCTTGTCGACGACGATCGTATCGACCTTTTCCATGGTCTCGAGCGCCTCGGCGTTCTTGATGAGCACGCCCGCCTGCGCGCCGCGGCCCGTCGCCACCATGATCGACATCGGCGTGGCGAGCCCGAGCGCGCAAGGACACGCGATGATCAACACGGCCACGGCGTTCACCAGGGCATACGCGAGGCGCGGCCCAGGACCGTAGAGGCCCCACCCGAAGGCCGTCAGCGCCGCCACCAGGACGACCGCGGGCACGAACCAGGACGAGACCGCATCGGCCAGCCGCTGGATGGGCGCGCGGCTCCGCTGCGCCTCGGCGACCATGCGCACGATCTGCGCCAGCAGCGTGTCGGCGCCGACCCGCTCGGCGCGCATGACGAAGCTGCCGGTGCCGTTGATCGTGCCGCCCGTGACATGGCTGCCCGATACCTTCTCGACGGGGATCGGCTCGCCCGTGACCATCGACTCGTCCACGGCGCTCTTCCCATCGAGCACGACGCCATCGACGGGCACCCGCTCGCCGGGCCGCACGCGCAGGCGATCACCGACCTGCACGTGACCGAGCGGCACGTCCTCTTCCCGGCCATCGTCCGTCAGGCGCCGGGCCGTCTTGGGTTGAAAGCCCAGCAGCGCCCGGATCGCCCCGGACGTCGCGCTCCGGGCGCGCAGCTCGAGCACCTGGCCGAGGAGCACCAGCGTGGTGATGACCGCCGCCGCCTCGAAGTAGACCGGCGGCGCACCATTGTGCCGCATCCCATGGGGCAGCGCGTCCGGGAACAGCACCGCGAACACGCTATAGCCGAACGCCGCCCCGGTGCCCAGCGCGATGAGCGTGAACATGTTGAGGCTGCGGGCCACGATCGAGTGCCAGCCGCGCACGAAGAATGGCCAACCGCCCCAGAGCACCACCGGCGTGGCCAGCGCGAGCTGCCCCCAGAGGCGGCCAGTCACGCTCCACCGTTCCACGGTGTCCGGCGCCAGCACCTCGAGCATCGCCAGGAGCACCAGGGGCAGCGTGAGTGCGCCGCTGATCCAGAACCGGCGCGTCATGTCGACGAGCTCGCCGCTGGGCCCTTCTTCGGCGGACGCCGCCTCGGGCTCGAGCGCCATGCCGCACTTCGGACAGAAGCCCGGCCCATTCTGGCGGACCTCGGGATGCATTGGACAGGTGTAGATACGCTCGTTGGTGCCGCCCGGCCGCGGCGCAGGTGGCGGTGCGGCCTCGACGTAGCGCTCGGGCTCGGTGACGAACTTCTCGTGGCACACCGGGCTGCAGAACCAGTACGTGCGACCCTGGTGCTCGGCGCTGCCGCTCGCGGCATTGACGCGTTCGACATCCATCCCGCACACCGGGTCCTTGGCCATGGTTGCGGGCGGTCCTGTGGCCTGCGCCGACACGTGCTGCGATCTTCGGTCGCCGTCGTGGTGCTGGTGCTCGGTGTTCATGCCTGCATCATCTCGGCCGAACCCTCGTTCTCCATCAGCTCCAGGATACGCCACGGATGTTGCCCGGGTCAGCGGACCCGGCCCGTCGCCCTGAGCCACATGGCCAGGGCGCTGTTGTACTCGGCGAGCGACGACACCGCGTTGAAGCGGGCGCGCGTGAGGGCCACCTGGGCGTCCAGGATCTCCACCTGGATGCCGCGGCCGCTCGCGAATCGCTCCTGCACCACGCGAAACTCCTCGTCCGCCTGCTCCAGTCCCTTCCGGCTGGCCTCGACGCTCGTCCCGGCGGCGGTGAGCATCAGCGCCGCCTGGTTGACCTCCTTGGCGATCTGCTGGCGCGCCAGTCCCTCGGCCTGGACCGCCCGGTCGAGCTTCGCCTTCGCCGTCTTCACCGCGTTCTCGCGCATGAAGCCGTCGAAGAGCGGCAGCGTCACCACGACACCCACCGAGTAGCCGTTGGCCGTCATCGAGGATTCGCTCCGGTTCTTCGACCACTGCCCGTCGTACATGTAGCTGAGCGCCACCTGGGGAAAGTAATTGCCGTACGCCGCCCGCACGTCGGCCTCGGCGGCCTCCCGCTGCTTGATGGCCGCCTTGATCTCGGGCTGCCGCTCGCTCGCCTCGCGGACCCCTTCGTCGACGGACACCGTCGCCGGCCTGTACTCGAGCCGATCCACGAGCGTGATCGCCGAGGAGAGATCCAGGCCGAGCGTCGTCTTGAGGGCCACCAGCTCCTGCTCCGCGCGGCTCTGGGTCATCGCTTGCATCTGGAGCACGTTGGCGCGCTCGGCCTCGTCGCGCAGGAGGTAGTAGCGCGGGAGCCGCCCCGCGTCGAACATCTCGCGGGTGACCCGCAGGCGCTCCTCGACGTCGCGTAGCAGATCGCTGGCGACCCGGAGGTTCTCCGCCTCGCGCAAGACCGCGATGTAGTCGAGCCGCGCCTGCATGGCGACGTCCACCTCGGCGCCTCGCCGCATCTCGCGTCCCGCCTCGGCTCGGCGCGCGGCGGCCTTGTACCCGTAGTAGTCGCGCCCGCCGGAGAAGAGCGGGTACATGGCGGTGACGTTGGCGTCCTTCGTCTGGTCGGCGTTGAAGACCTGGTAGTTCCGGGCCATGGTGCTCCCGGCCGAGGTGAAGACGTTGGGCGCCATCCGCTGGTCGTTGAAGTAGCCGTTCCCCGAGAGCTGGGGCCAGAAGGCCGCCTGCGCCTCGCGCCGCATGGACTCCATCGCGCGGGAGTCGGCGTCCGCCGCCTTCACCCGGAGGCTCTTCTCGAGCGCCAGGTCCACGGCCTGCTCCATGGCCAGGGGCCCGTCGAGCCGCGGCAGCGACTGCGCGGCGGCCGGCCCGGCCGCGACGCAGAACGCGATCAGGGACAGGAGTAGCGCGCCGGGTCGCCGCTCAGTGGCCCGCATGATCACCCTCCTTCGGCTTGATCGGCGTCGGCGCCGATGTCGGAGGCTCCATCCCCTTCATGTCCTTCATGCGTTCGGACGACGGGGTCGCGGCCGCGCCCGGGCTCGCGCCGCGTCCCGCCGCGCTGACTCGCGCGCCGGCATACAGCCCGTCCTGCCCCCGCACGATGACGCGCGCGCCCGCCTCGAGCCCGCTCAGGATCTCGACACGGTCGGCGCTCTCGAGCCCGGTCGTGACCTCGCGCGGCTCGGCCCGGTCCTCGTTGACGGCCCAGACCGTC
>Ga0137372_10007326_pt1 | contig 10669 bp, 8 predicted proteins | sample SagtaG_6_FD_104911 | JGI IMG/M metagenome (GOLD analysis project Ga0137372, IMG submission 104911) | Vadose zone soil microbial communities from Sagehorn Ranch, Mendocino, California, USA - Sage1_R_60_16 metaG | ecosystem: Environmental > Terrestrial > Soil > Vadose zone | place: USA: California...
CTCATGGATGGAAACACTCCGATTCTTGGTGTCGACGTTTGGGAGCACGCATATTATCTCAAGTATCAAAACCGCCGGCCTGATTACCTTAAGGCGTGGTGGAATGTCGTAAACTGGGACGCGGTCGGAAAGGCTTACTGATTCGCGCCAGCAAATTCTTCCTGGTAGCGGCGGTCTGTGACCGCCGCTAACCTTGTACGGTCCGACGATCGCAGAAGAAATGGCGTATCTAAACGAAAATTATCTCAAGCTTCAGGCTGGATATCTGTTTCCGGAGGTTGCGCGCCGTGTCCGCGAGTTTTGCGAGGCGAATCCCGAAGCGAGCAAACGTTTGATTCGCTGCGGAATCGGCGATGTCACGGAGCCGCTCCCACCCGTGGCGATCGACGCGATGAAGCAGGCGGTAGATGAACTCGGGAAACGTGAAACCTTTCGCGGCTACGGTCCCGAGCAAGGTTACGAATTTCTAAGATCGACAATCGCGCAACACGATTATCGCGACCGCAATATCGAGATTGCCGATGATGAGATTTTTGTCTCGGACGGATCGAAATCCGATTGCGGGTATATCCTCGATATTCTTGGCGACCAAAACAAAGTTGCCGTTCCGGACCCGGTCTATCCGGTCTATGTCGATACCAACGTCATGGCGGGACACAGTGGTCCGGCGAAGTCAGACGGCAGCTACGAAGGTCTTCTTTATCTGCCGTGCACCCTTGAAAACGGATTTGTTCCCGAGCCGCCGGCAGAACATGTCGATCTGGTTTATCTTTGTTTTCCGAATAACCCTACCGGAGCGGTTGCATCTGGCGAACAGCTTTCACGTTGGGTCGATTATGCGCGGGAACACGAGGCGCTGCTGCTATATGACGCTGCTTATGAAGCGTACATTTCCCAGCCAAATATTCCGCACTCGATTTTCGAAATTCCAGGCGCGCGCGAATGCGCGGTGGAATTACGCAGTTTTTCCAAGAACGGTGGTTTCACGGGCGTGCGCTGCGGGTTTACGGTCATGCCAATATCGGTGCTTGCGCGAACGGAGTCAGAAAAAAAAATGCCGCTGCATCCCCTTTGGCATCGGCGCTGGAGTACCAAAACCAACAGCGTGAGCTATCCGGTGCAGCGTGGCGCGGCAGCGCTTTATACTCCGGAAGGACGGCAGCAGATAAGCGCATTGATCGATCATTACATGGGCAACGCAAAGATTCTGCGCGAAGCCGTGGCCGAAGCCGGCATGACGGTCTTCGGTGGCGTAAACGCGCCTTACATTTGGGTGAAAACGCCCGATGGCATGACAAGCTGGCAAATGTTCGATCGCTTGCTGCGCGACTTAAACGTGGTTATCACGCCCGGCGCGGGCTTTGGTGCCCAAGGCGAAGGATATTTCCGCGTTTCCGCTTTCAACAGTCGAGAGAACGCCCAAGAAGTAGCGCGCCGTTTGGAGAGACTGTAGCGGCCGCCCTGTGGGCGGCGCGGCAGGTTGTTGTTAAACACATCAGCGACGTGCTTCCCGTAGGAAAGCGGCTACAAATGCTTGTCCTCCGGGTCGAGGCGCGTAACGTTCCGCTTTGAAAAATCAGCGTGGCCGCTCCGAAACAAAATTTACCGCAGCTTTATCGCTTTTGTTTTTTGATGCTGGGCGATCCACGCAAAGCACAGGAAATTTTTGAGACAACCTTGCGTGAGGCGGGTCTGCGCGCCGCTCATGGGGAACTGCCAAACCAGCGATTTTGGATTTTCCGCGACGCGCGCTGGCGTTGTTTGGAAGCAGGCGAAACCGACTTACAAGCCGAGCCTCTCCAGTTGGAGGAGCGTGATATCACTTCAGCGGCTTCGTCACAAATTGCGCAGCTTGACCCCACCCAACTGGCAATTTGGATTTCCGCTGCGCCAGATCCTCAGAGGACGGCGCTTGCCCTTTTTTATCTCGATGAATTCGATTACCGCGAAATTCTCGAGTTGGCGGAACTCAAGCTAAGCGAGCTTTCGCGTTTACTCGCGCTGGGACGACGACAATTTCAAGCATGGCTGGATGCCATGCTTCCTGAAAAGACGAAAGTATGAAAACGCCGCGGTTATCGCGTCGCAAACGAGCGCTCCTGAATTGCGCGCCGATCGGCAAGGAGCGCATCCGGGATCGTTCGATGCGCTCAGCCGTCTTCCGTGCGAGTGATTCGAACGAATTTGCGAATCAACAGAGCTTTGATCGGGCGGTGGCCGAATTAGTTCGTATTATCCCCATCCCGCCGGCCACTGCCGAATGGTTCTCTACTAAAGACCTCTTTTCGCCTTCCAAATGGACATGGAAAAAAACCCTGCGTAACCCAGCCGTTCTCGCGGTCGGGATCGCTCTTGTCGTAATCGCCGGGGTGCTCGTCTTCCAGTTTGTTGCACGCCTGAATGATTTTCCGGGTTCGGCGACCGCGCGGAAATTGTTGACGATCGCCGGCTCGACCCGATCGGTCGTTCTCGATCCGGTGAACGCCGAGGCGGGGACTTTGAGTGATTTGTTTTTTATGAAACACGGGCTGGAACATTACGACGTGCCCTCGGAGTTTGCCGATTTTCACACGATTGGCTGCCGCGTTTTTGAGGACGATCAGTCACAACGCGTCGCCCAAATCTGGGTCGCTGAGAAACGCATGCAGTTCTTTCTCTTTCCAGCGGAGAGGGACGTCAAGTCGGGGGCAGTATTGCGGTTTCCCGGGTGGCGCTATGTTCATCAAGAAGGCTGGATTGGGGCTGTCACGGAGCATGGCGGAGTCTGTTTCATGGCCGCGCTTCGTGGCCGTGAAAAGGACCTCGCCGCGTACATCCCGAAGGCGAAACAATAAGTTCACGCTCCATTGACATGTCGCGGCGTGCCCTTGAATCTTTTCGCCGCAACGCCAGGGTAGCTCAGCGGCTCGCCCCGACGAATGTCGGGGTAGATCAGCCCCGAAAGCATTCGGGGTTGGTCGGTGCGGGGTTGTTTATTATAATCGAGAGAAAATTAGCGCCAGGGTAGCTCAGCGGTAGAGCAGGGGACTCATAAGCCCTTGGTCGGGAGTTCAATTCTCCCCCCTGGCAGTTTTCTTTTGTATGCCTTGGGTTTACATCCTGCGCGGATCTTCCGGTCTACATTACATTGGTTCAGCGGTTGATCTTGATACTCGCTAAGCCCAGCATTTGCGTGGGCATACCGCGACGACGAAGCGCCTTGGGGAGAAGCTTGAAATTATCGCCAAGAAAGAGGTCCCGACGCTACTTGAGGCGCGAAGGATTGAAAGTGCGCTAAAAAGAAGGATCCGAAGCTAGCAATCTATCACTTGCAGCGGTAGAGCAGCCACGAAAGCATTCGGGGTTGGTCGGGCGTTCAATTCCCCCCTTGGCAATTCTTTCGCGCGCTGGCAACCTAATGCCGGAGTTTCGGATCGCGCGTTGGTTGAACAATCTATGTTGAGCGTTGAACCTTTGAGGCACGCGCTCGCCAATGTCGATGCCATGAATGACGAAAGCATCCTCGACAAGCTTTTCGCACGCGGAAACTCCTATTGGCTGACGCGATTTGTTATTCTGCGACTGCTGGGTCTCGTTTATGCGGTTGCGTTTCTCGTTGCCGCCCAGCAGCTCGTCCCCTTGGTGGGCGAGCATGGATTAACACCAGCAAGTCATTTTCTTAACATTATCCAAAACCAGCTCGGTTCCCAAACGGCCAGCATGTTGCAAGTCCCGACGCTCTTTTGGTTTGGAATCTCAGACAAGACATTGTCGATCTTTGCCTGGGCAGGTTTCGGTTTGTCGCTGGTCGTTTTTGGCGGGTATGCGAATGCGCTCCTTCTCACGATTCTCTGGGCGATGTACATGTCGATTGTTCATATCGGCCAAATCTGGTACGGCTACGGCTGGGAGATTCAACTGCTTGAGACCGGGTTTTTGTCGATCTTTCTTTGCCCATTGATCGATGGCCGCCCATTCCCGAAATGCCGTCCGCCGATCCTCGTTTTCTGGCTTTTTCGCTGGCTCGGGTTTCGCATCATGATTGGTGCCGGGCTGATCAAGCTGCGCGGCGACTCCTGCTGGCGCGATCTGACCTGCCTTTACTATCACTACGAAACGCAGCCGATCCCCAATCCGATCAGTCGTTATCTGCATTTTTCACCGCATTGGTTGCTCAAGTTGGAGACGGCCTGGAACCACTTCGTCGAACTCGTCGTGCCATGGTTTTCCTTCGGTCCACGGACGGCGCGGCACATCGCAGGAGTACTGCTGGTCACATTTCAAATCTTTCTCATCATCAGCGGGAATCTTTCCTTTCTGAATTATCTGACGATCATTCCTTTCCTCGCCTGCTTCGACGACACGTTCCTTCGACGCCTTTTGCCGAAGGCGCTGGTTCGACGGGCGGAGCGGGCCGCGCAAGAATCCAAACCGTCTCGAATCGGCGCAGCGATCACCGTCGCGCTGTCGATTCTGGTTGCGTATCTGAGCATTGCACCGGTGCTCAATCTCGTTTCCGGGCGGCAACTGATGAATTACTCCTATGATCCGCTCGACCTCGTGAACACTTATGGGGCATTTGGCAGCGTCGGGCGCGAACGTCTCGAAATTATTTTTGAGGGAACCGACGACGCATTGATCACAGGCGACACCAGATGGAAGGAATACGAATTCAAAGCCAAGCCGGGGAATCCAGACCGGCGACCGCCGTTCGTCGCGCCGTATCAACCGCGAATCGACTGGCAAATCTGGTTCGCGGCCATGGCATCACCCGCCGAATACCCATGGACACTGCATTTCGTCTGGAAACTTTTGCACAACGATCGCGCTACGCTTTCGCTCCTGGCCAACAATCCGTTCCCTGACGCGCCGCCTCATTATATTCGGGCACGACTTTATCGTTATGAGTTTGCCCCGTTGGGCGACAAAGCATGGTGGAAACGCCAGCCAATCGGTGACTGGTTGCCCGAGCTTTGGACCGACGATCCGGAGTTCCGACGATTGCTCAGGGCGATGGATTGGTTGGATTGAGGGAACTCATGAAGAAGCCTGTTCGGGTGATCAGTGCGAACGTTCTGGAGCGTATAGCCGAGCCAGAGTCGCGGTTTCATCCTGATTATCTCGCCTACCGGAATCGGAAGATTACCTGGGCTGAACTGGTCGCGCGACTGCCGCACGTTGCCATGATCGGCGACAGCGTTTGCACCGGCATGTATGTCTCGTCGGTTCTGAGCACATTTTGGCGTGCCCGCACTTGTTGTGGCAACAACTGGTTTCTCGACACCGATTTTTCGTCCGCGAGCATTCGGAGCGTCTCCAAGAGGCTGGAGACGTTGAGCCCATTTGTCGCGATGGAATACGCGGGCATCGGCGCCCTAGTAGATCGCGAGTGCGAACGGCAGAATTTTTTTCGAAGAATTCTTCGGACGCGCAATTTCTCCGGACAAATTGGCCAATTGCTGGCAGCGGAGCGCTTTCCCGATTTAATTCTGATCGCGATCGGACACAACAACATCGATTGGGCATGGCGAAGTCCGCGGAGCGAACTGGACCAACCAGAGAGTCGTTTGCAGCGACACAGCCGGCATTTTCGAGAAAATTTCGCGCGACAGATGCGGCGGCTGATTGAGGGCGCGCGAATGCAGCGTCACCGGGTTGCGATCGTGGTGTATGGTCTCGTCAATTTCGAGGCGTACTTCAAAGGGCGCGAAATCGCAGAGCGCCTGCGAACGCAAGACCCGATTCGGTACCCGCGTCTTGAAACCGCCTACAAATATTTCACCTCCTTTCGGCCAGCTTACCGGTCGAATTTGATTCGTCTTGGCGCGATGGTGAATAAGGAACTGCGCGCGATGGTAAGCGAATTGAACCGCGCCCTTGCGGACAATGTGAATGTGCAGGTGCGTTATTCGGATGCCTTAGCGACAGCTGATTTGAGCCGCGCGGAATTGCTCCATCCAGTGGACGGCTGGCATGCATCCGCCGAAGGTCACAATGTTCTTGCGGAAGCAGCGTTCAGCGACCTTGGACCAAGTCTGGAATTTCTTGGAATCAAGTCGCCTCCGTCGGATTCGCGAAACTAAATGCGAGGTCGACGTCTATAATCCGCGCTCCTTCAATCGCGCGATTGTTTCGCGTAACATGCGATAACCGAAATGTCCTTGCGGCACGCGCAGCAGCTCTGAGCCGCGCCAATGTCCGTGGATTTTCTCAACATCGTCGGGTCGCGCGATCAAGTCGAATTCGCCGGCGACAAAGAGCACGCGGTCCGCATCGCATAGCGGGAGATTATGCATTGGAGAACTCAGGTGAAAATGCCGGGCAATAAGAGATGGTTCGATGTTTGCCCGGTGCAATTCGCGCCTCATGAATCTCGTCGCCGGGCTCTCCCAAATCGCATGCTCAACATTCACAATCGGCGCCATCAACGCTACGAAACGGAAATCGCGCTCCACCATCGCCAGCAGGGCACCGATCCATCCGCCATAACTAGTGCCGAGCACGCCAAACTCAGTGCAGCCGCGCTCGCGCAATATTGCCATCAGTTGGCGCAACTCGATCACGCCCTGACGCAGCCCCTCTGCGTTGCGGATGAGATCGGCAGTGATAGCGAGCTCCCCGTTCCAATGGCCGCGTGGGACACGTGAATAGTGATATGGGAGATGAACGAAGCACGCGTTCCATCCCAGTTTATTAAAGCGCGCCGCGTAGCGACGATATCCGATGTGGCTCGCGGACATGAGCGCGTGCAACATGAGAACGGTCGGCGCACGCCAGCCCTGCGCACACGAAAAAAAATCAGCACGCGCGACGTTGTTCGCTGGAAACTTTGTATCAATCGGACTCTGCCATGTAATTGTGGCGCCGGGTCGATCGGAGATTACGGTGGCAATTTCTGCGCCGTTCGGCACGGCGTAATAGTCTTCGGCGGTGAGCTTCTCGCATGTCGTCACATAGCGCTCCATTTCCTCACGACTGCGCGCGTGCAGCCTGTGACGCAACTGAAGGAGGTTGATCGATGCGCACATGAGCCAATCGACACCACTTGCGGCAAAACGAGCAGTTTTGGAGCGCGGCCCCGCAATGACGGGATCGGCGCTTTTGAGAGTGCGGACATATCCGCGCAGTCCAAAGCGTTCCCGCGGCGGCTGTGGCAAGTCGTCCGATGTGAGCGAAAACTTCTCGCGTAACTCAGCGTAGAGAAGTTTAAACGCGTGGGCCAATTCGTGCTCGATGCACGCGCGCGCGGCAGATTTTTCGAGATCGGCAAAATGCGGGATCGGATCACCAAAAGCGATCCAGATCGGCGTGCGCCGCAGCGGCAGCCAGCGGCTCTTTGAGTAGAGGCGATCGCTGCCGACGATCACGCACGGCAGAATTGGAACCCCGGCGATATGCGCAAGTGTCGATGCGCCCAGCCGCAGCGCGGCGCCCTCCAGCAGCGAACGTGCGCCGTCGCGAATGCCGCCTTCGGGAAAAAGGCCTACGATCCGTCCTTGTTTCAGCCGCTCAATTGCGGTTCGGATGGTTTTGCGATCTGCGCGATTTCGTTCCGCCGGAAACGCATCGACCGCCCGCAAGAAAAAACCGAGCAGGGGAAGCGGAAAGAATTCTGCCATGGCCATCCAATCGATCTTGCGCCGCACCACCGACGAAATGATAAACGGATCGAAATGGCTGATGTGATTTGACGCCAGCAGAAATCCACCGGCGAGATGCGAATTTCCGCGCCGCAAAACATAGACTCGCGCCACGCAGCCAAAGAGCAGCTTCATAAAAATTGCTGCTGTGCGATTCGCAAGCCGGTGGAACGCAGAGTGAATGGCCAATGACGAATGACTAGAATGACGAAGCACGAATGACGAAGGAAGGCAGAACCCTCAACTGGCTGAAGCGCGCAATCAACGCTTTTTATGGTTTGGATTTCGCCTGCCGCGCCGAAGCTGCGTGAAGGCGGGTCATTCTTCCGTCCTTCGTCATTCCTCATTCGTCATTTTCCGCAAGCTCTTTGCATTTTTTGAGATCGAGTTTGCCGGAGGCGAGGACCGGAATGGATTCGACACGCTGGACTTGTTTTGGAATCCACAAGTTTGGGACGCCGGCATCGTGAAGTTTGCTGCGCAGCTCCGCAAGATCGATATCTACGGCGCTCAATAGCACCAGCGCTTCGCCTTTGGCTTCGTCTTGCACCCCCACAATCGCGACGGTGCGTTCATCTCTGCCAGAAAGATCGAGTGAATCTACGATCTTATCTTCGATCGTCTCATGCGGCACCATTTCCCCGCCGATCTTTGAAAAACGCGATAGCCGTCCTTCGATGTAAAGAAATCCGTCTTCGTCGAACCGGCCGAGGTCGCCGGTATTGAGCCAGCCATCTTGCAGCACATCCCCAGTGCGTTCGGGATCGTGCAGATAACCTTCGAAAATGTTTACGCCCCGCAGCCAAAGCATTCCGCTTTCGTGCAAAGATAATTTGGCGCCCGTCTCGGGATGGCGAATTTCCGCTGCGATTCCGGGGGCCATTTTCCCAACCGAGCCCAACCGACTCGAGGGTTGCACTTGTTCGCCCGGTTTGGTTGATTGCGGTTCGGGCAGATTTACGCTTACCACCGGCGAAGTCTCGGTTAGGCCGTAACCCTCGAAGACTCTTTGTTTGAAGCGTTCCTCAAAATTCTTCGCGAGTTCGAGGGGCAGTTTTTCCGCGCCGGTGATCACGAGCCGCAAACTGCGCAGTTTGTCCGGTTCCACTTTGCGCAGATAACCGCGCAGGAAAGTGGGCGTCGCCAGCAGGAGCGTTAGTTTATATCGTTCAATCAATGCCGCGTTCTTCGTCGCTTCCAGCGGATTTGGATAAGTGACAATGCGCACACCTTCGATGATCGGATACCAAAGCGTAACAGTTGATCCGAAGGTGTGAAAAAACGGGAGCGACGCGAGAATGGCGTCCTCTTTCGTCGCGTCAAGCAATTGCCGGAACTGCGAGACATTTCCGACAACGTTGCGATGGCTGATCACGGCGCCTTTTGGCTCGCCGGTGCTGCCGCTTGTAAAAAGCAGAACTGCTTCCTTGTGCCCGCCCTCTTTTGGAATTTTCAAAAGCCGCAAAAGCAAACGGGCGGGAACGAGAATCGACATCATCCACCAGAAAATGATTTGGCGTTTCATCCGCGGCATCAGTTCCTCCAGCTTGAGAACGCGTTCCGGCCACGGAAAATCCTTGAGCCGTTCCATGAATTGCGTGGCCGAAATTGCGACCCGCAGGTTGGCGCGCTTGCAGCAAGATTCATTCGCCGCCCGTCCCATGGTGAAATTAAGATCGACGGGCACTTTGTCCGCCAGCGTCACCGCCAGGTTCGCTACCATCGATCCTTTGCTAGCAGGCAGGACGATGGCGATCCTTTCGTCGGGAAATTCTTTTCGAAGATAGCGGCTCAATGCCACGGCGGCGCCGAGTAATTTCGAGCGGCTCAAGGCGCTGTGATCGAGTCCATCGATGACGGTCGTCGCGAAAGGTCTTCTCTTCAATCCGCGGATGCACGGTTCGGCAAGATGTCGATCTAGCGAGGGCCGCCGGCTGAAACAAAATTCACCGAGCTTGAGCAACTCCTCCCGCACTGTCGCGATATCGGCGGCCGCCGCTTCGAGCGGCTTGCCGAATGCGATGGTGACAGGGTACGGGATTCGCTTCGGCAATTTCCTGAAAAACTTTCTACCCTGAAATGAAAAGATCGAGCCCCAGAGTTGGTCGAGCCAGACCGGAACCACTGCTGCATTGGCATGGCGCGCGATGACTTCGTAACCGCGTTGCAAACGCAACAGCGTCCCGGTGCGTTCGAGCCGGCCTTCAGGAAAAACGCACACGATCTCGCCCTCCGCGATTTTTTCCGTCGCGGCGCGAATCGCGGAGTGCGAATGGCGCGTATCGATCGGAATACAGCCCACTAGCCGCAAAAGCGGGTGCAGCGTTGGTTTGCGATAAAATTCCTGGTCGATGATATAGCGAATTGGGCGCGGGCAAGCGAGCTGCAGAACGATGGCATCGACCCAGGTGATGTGGTTGGGCAAAAGAAGAAATCCGTCCTCCGGCAAATTGTCGATTCCGAGAGCATTGACTCGATAAAAGCAACGCGCCAGCAACCGGCCGACTAAATAGAGTGCGCGCTCGGCGGCGGACATGGTGGCCATCATTTATGATTTACAATTGAGGCGGGCCAAACTGCAATCGGCAATTGTCGATGCAATCAAACGCGCGTCCTGCACCCGGCGGCCCAACGGCGTTGTGGCTCCTGCTCGCGATCAATCTCTTCAATTACATCGACAGGCAGGTGCTTGCGTCGGTCGAGCCGGAAATTCGTGCGCATTTCTTCCGAGTGGACGATCCAAATGCGCATTTTCTAACAGGTCTTCTCGGGACTGCATTCCTCGTTAGCTACATGATCTCGGCGCCAATCTTTGGCTGGTTGGCTGACCGGATGTCGCGCTGGCTCATCATCGGCGCGAGCGTGATTTTGTGGAGCGCGGCGACGGCGGCATCGGGAATCGTGAGTACGTTTGCGTTGCTGTTAACGATGCGGCTCTTCGTCGGAGTGGGTGAAGGGGGCTACGGGCCGGCCGCGCCAACCATCATTTCCGACTTATTTCCCCTGGCGGTGCGTGGCCGGGCGCTTTCGTATTTTTATGTCGCACTTCC
>Ga0137372_10007334_pt1 | contig 10665 bp, 11 predicted proteins | sample SagtaG_6_FD_104911 | JGI IMG/M metagenome (GOLD analysis project Ga0137372, IMG submission 104911) | Vadose zone soil microbial communities from Sagehorn Ranch, Mendocino, California, USA - Sage1_R_60_16 metaG | ecosystem: Environmental > Terrestrial > Soil > Vadose zone | place: USA...
GAGGCGGATCGGCTCGCCGAAGAGATGCAGGCGACGCTGCGCGCGGCGCACGAGCGGCTGAAGAAGTCGATCGCCGCCTCGGCGCCCCCCGCACCGCGCGAGGAGCGCGTGCCCGTCGAGGCGGAAGGCGAGGTTGCGACCGCCGTGCCCGCGGAGCGCCTGCGCATCCTCAACCAGCAGCTCCTCGACGTGCCGGAGCGATTCACGATTCATCCGAAGCTGCTCCGCCAGCTCGAACGGCGACGCGACGCGTTCGACGAAGGCGGCATCGACTGGGGCCAGGCGGAGGCGCTCGCGTTCGGCTCCCTCGTCGTCGAGGGAATCCCCGTGCGGCTCACGGGCCAGGACACCGAGCGCGGGACGTTCTCGCACCGCCACCTCGTCCTGCACGACGCGGAGAACGGCCAGCGCTGGGCGCCCGTCCAGCGCCTGCCAGACGCGACGGCCTCCTTCGAGGTCTTCAACTCGCCGCTGTCCGAATACGCGTGCGTCGGCTTCGAGTACGGCTACTCGATCGCCGCGGCGGACGCGCTCGTGCTGTGGGAGGCGCAGTTCGGCGACTTCGTCAACGGCGCGCAGATCGTGATCGACCAGTTCATGTCGAGCGGCCTCTCGAAGTGGGGGCAGACGTCGCGCCTCACGCTGCTGCTCCCGCACGGTTACGAGGGAAACGGGCCCGAGCACTCGAGCGCGCGTGCGGAGCGCTTTCTGCAGCTCGCCGCGCAGGAGAACATTCGCATCGCGAACTGCACGACATCGGCCCAGTACTTCCACCTCCTGCGCCGGCAGGCGCTGTCGCCGGCCGCGCGTCCGCTCGTGGTGCTGACGCCGAAGGGTCTCCTGCGGCTGAAGGACGCGTCGTCGACGCTTCAGGATCTCGCCGAGGGATCGTTCCGGCCGGTGCTCGACGATCGCTCCGTCGAGCGGGACGAAGTCACGCGCCTCGACCTCTGCGCGGGCAAGGTCTACTACGACGTCGCCGGGCACGAGGCGCGCGCGGATGCGCGCACCGTCGCCGTCGCGAGGATCGAGCAGCTCTATCCCTTCCCCGTCAAGGCGGCGGCCGAGCTCGTTCGCGGGTATCCGAAGCTGAGCGAGATCGTGTGGGTCCAGGAAGAGCCGCAGAACATGGGCCCGTGGCGCGCGATCCGGCACCGCCTCGAGGAGGCAGCGGGCGGCGTTCCGCTCCGCTACGTCGGCCGTCCCTGGCGCGCATCCCCGTCGGAGGGCTACCCGACGGCGCACCTCCGCGAGCAGGAGCGGATCGCTAGAGAGGCCCTTTCCTAGACCGTCGCGCCGCCGCGTGGCGGACGGCCGCCCGCGCCACCTTCGGGCCGTGCTTCCTCGTCATCTTGACCAGGCGACGCCGCTGTGAGGGGCTCAGCCTGCTCCAGAGGTCGATCGCCGTCAGCACGAGCCCGACCGGGCCGGCGCGGCGCGAGAGGCGGCTGAAGCCGGGCATCGGTGCATTCTTCCTGATGCTGCTGCGTCCCGCTCTCGTGACCTTTGCGTCCCGCTCTCGTGACCTTCGATACAGTTGCCCGCCGCGGAAGGGGCTAGACTCCCTCGTCGAAACAGTCTCAGGAGGAAATGCATGACGATTGACGTTGCCTCGCCTTTCGCGCAGGCGATCCAGGAACATCTCGAACTGAAGCAGCGGAACGCCACGCTCGAGCGTCAGATGCCGCTGCACGGATACAAGTCGGAGGATCCCTTCGAGAACCATCCGCTCTTCAAGACCGAGGAGCAGGCGCGCATCGAGGAGACGATGGACGGCGAGCCCGCCGTCGTCGCGGCAGGTCCCTGGCCCGGCGAGGAGACGGCGACGGTCGAGCGTACCGTGGCGTCGCGCCGGCGCCCCGACCTCGAGGACAGCCTCTGGGGCCGCGAGTCGCGCGACTTCGACTGGGGCGACTAGCGCTGCCGCGCTGACGCGCGGGCCGGCGCTTGATCAGAGGTAGCCGAGCTCGGCCAAGACCTCGCCGGCTTCTGCCTCGACCTCGGCGAGCTGGTCCGGGGTCAGGTCTTTCGTGTATCGGCCGACCGAGCGGTCGAACGCCTTGGAGAGAGAGGCTCTCAGCGGCTCGAGCTCCAAATCGAGGTACTCGGACAGCCGTTTCGCGACGGGCTCCGGCTCGCTGACCAGCTCCTCGTAGCGGATTTCCAGCGTCCGCTCCGGCACGGCGCGCGCCGCCGACACGTAGCGGCGCCACGCCCACGCTGCTCTGCGGGCTTCGCTCGCCGACCGGAACTCATCGGCGCGCTCCGGCTCGACCCAGAAGCGCGGATGGGCGCCGTAGGCCACGCCGGCGTCGTCGCTTCCTGCGCGGTCGGCGCCGAGCCAGCCGCGTTCGAGCAGCGAGCAGACGACGTCGCGGCCGTCTCGCACGATGTGCACGGCGCGTGCCTTCGGGTATGCGCGCAGCGCGGCGGCGAGGACGAAGCTCGTTTCCGGCGTCTGCTCGACACCTCGCAGATGGCCGGCGAGCCCGAGTTGACGCACGACTTCGAGCCTGCGCCGAAAGCGCGCCGCCGCCTCCTGCTCGGGAAGGCGCGCGAGCTGCGGGATCATCGCCTTCAGCGGTTTCACCTCGCCGAGGTCGACGAGCCCGGGCTGCGCGCCGAGCGAGCTCCCGAGGAACGTCGTGCCCGACCGCGGCGAGCCGACGACGAAGATCAGCCGCGCCTCGCGCTTCAGCGACGGCCGCGAGCGTGTGCGCCGGAGAACGCGTGCGGCGCTCGTTCCGTAGAGCGCTGCCGTCCGGGCCGCGCCGGGGATGTCGATCCGCCCGCCGATGGCCGCTGACTATGCCTGAAGCAGCGACGCGACGACCTTGAGGTCGTCGACGAATGCAGCCCGCTCTGCCTCGCGCGTCTCGGGGTCGGCCCGCAGGATCGCCGAGGGGTGAATCGTCGCGAGGACGCACGGCGCGAGGTCCGAGTCGACGGGACGCCCGCGTTCGCGCGTCACGCGGAAGCTGCGGCCGAGCAGGGCCTGCGCCGCGGTCGCGCCCAGGCACACGAGGACTTCCGGCTTCACGACCTGGAGCTCCGCGTCGAGCCACGGGCGGCACGCCGCGACCTCGGCCCAGGCCGGCTTCGCGTGGATCCTGCGTTTGCCGCGCGCCTGCCACTTGAAGTGCTTGACGACGTTGGTCACGTACGCGCGAGAACGATCGATGCCGGCCTCGACGAGCGCCTCGTCGAGCAGGCGCCCCGCCGGCCCGACGAACGGGCGCCCTTCGTGATCTTCGCGGTCGCCGGGCTGCTCGCCGACGAGCATCACCGCCGAGCGTCTCGCGCCCTCTCCGAAGACGGTCTGCGTGCCCGTCCGCCAGAGCGGGCACGCCCGGCAGGTCGCGGCCGCCTCGCGCAGCGACGTGAGGCTGAGCCGTTCCGGAAGGTATTCGGCCGCCGTGCCGGTGTCCGCCGTCCGCGCCATCCTTCCACAGGTACCAGGGACGGCGATCGCTTACACCGAAGTCCGCAGGACCGTGATCGGTAGGGTGCCGGGGTGGACAACGGCCGTCTTCACGCAATGGCAGAGCTCGCCGTCAAGGTCGGCGCCAACGTCGGCGAGGGTCAATACGTCCTCGTCACCGCCCTGATCGAGCACGCGCCACTTGCGCGGGCAATTGCGGACGTGTCGTATGAGCTCGGAGCGCGCTACGTCGATGTCGCATACGCCGACCAGCACGTGCGCCGCTCGATGATCGAGAAGGGCCCAGATGAGATCCTCGAATGGAGCCCGGACTGGGCCGTCAAGCGGATCGACGACCTCGGCAAGGAGCACGGGGCGCTGATCACGATCACGGGCGATCCCGAGCCGGAGCTCCTAAGCGATCTCGACCAGGCCCGGATCGGCAAGGCGCGTCCGGTCAAGATCGCGGAAGCGCATCTCCGCAACGTGATGGACCGCCGCATCGGCTGGACGATCGTCAGCTATCCGAACGAAGGCTGGGCGCAGACCATCTATGGCGAGCCGAACGTCGAACAGCTCTGGAAGGACGTCGAACACGCCGTCCGGCTCGACGAGGACGACCCCGTGGCCGCGTGGAACGAGCACATCGCGCGGCTCGACGAGCGCTGCCGGCTGCTGAACGAGCGCCGGTTCGACGCGATCCGCTTCCGCGGCCCAGGGACCGATCTCACCGTCGGCCTCAACAAAAGGTCGCGGTGGGCATCCGGGAACACGGAGACGGAGTTCGGCCGCCGCCACGTCCCGAACATGCCGACCGAGGAGGTCTTCACGACGCCGGACTGGCGGCGTACCGAGGGAACGGTTCGCTCGACGATGCCGCTCGCGCTGCCGGGAAACATCATCCGCGATCTCGAGCTGCGTTTCGCCGGCGGTCGCGTGGTGGACACCAAGGCGTCGACCGGCGAGGCGTACGTACGCGCGCAGATCGCGGCCGACGAAGGCGCGGCGCAGCTCGGCGAGGTTGCGCTCGTCGACGGTACGTCGCGCGTCGGGCAGATCGGGCACATCTTCTTCAACACGCTCTTCGACGAGAACGCCACGTGCCACATCGCGTCCGGACGCGGAATCGCCTACTGCGTCGCGGGGAGCAAAGAGCTCGGCGAGGCGGCGCAGCAAGAGGTGGGCGTCAACCAGTCGACGGTGCACACCGACTTCATGATCGGAGGTCCCGAGGTCGAGGTCGACGGCGTGACGGAGCGCGGCGACACCGTGCCGATCATCCGCAACGACGAGTGGCAGCTCTCCTAGCGGACGCCTGCAGCCGTTAGCGCAAGCTTCGCGAGCGCACGGGGCAGCCGCTGCGCCTTGCGGATCGTCTCGTCGAGTGCCTCCGCGAACCAGTCGAGATCGGCGTCCGAGACTGTCAGTGGCGGGATGCCCTTGATGACCGGGATCTTGTGGCCGGCGACCTGGCTCAGGATCCGGTGTTCCTTGAAGAGCGGCACGACGACGACCTGCGCGAAGAGACCGGGTTGGACGCGGTCGAGCAGGCGGTACGAGCGCCTCCCCGATGCGGGCTCGGCAAACTCGATCGCCCACAGCAGCCCGAGCCCGCGCACGTCGTGCACGACGTCGTAGCGCCCGACGAGCGGAAGCGTCAACTCGAGCAGGCGTTCGCCGAGACGGGCCGTGCGCGCGACGAGGTCCTGCTCGTCGAGCTCGTGCAGCGTCGCGAGGCCCGCCGCCATCGCGAGCTCGTTCGGCGCGAACGTCGAGCCGTGCGAGAACGAGTGCTCGAGCGAGTCGAACACCGCGGTGTGCACCGTCTTCGACATCAGCAGTGCGCCGACCGGCACGTAGCCGCCGGAGAGCGACTTCGCCACCGGTACGAGATCGGGCTCGAGCCCCCAGTGCTCGAAGGCGAACATCTTTCCCGTCCGGCCGAAGCCCGTCTGCACCTCGTCGACGCAGAAGAGCGTCCCGTAGCGGCGACACAGCTCCTGCGCGCCCTCGAGGTAGCCGGGCGGCGGCAGGTTCACGCCCTTCCCCTGCACTGGTTCGACGAGGAACAGCGCCACATCCTCTCCGCGTAGCTCGCGCTCGAGCGAATCGAGATCGCCGAACGGCACCTGCGAGAACCCGGGCAGCAGCGGGCCGAAGCGCTCGGTGAACTCTGCGCTGCCGTTCGCGGAGAGCGCGCCGAGCGTGAGGCCGTGGAAGCCGTGCTGTGCCGAGAGCACGCGCGTGCGTCCGGTTGCAGCACGGCCGAGCTTGAGCGCCGCCTCGACTGCCTCGGTGCCGGAGCTCGTGAACAGCACGCGCTCGAGCCGCGCGGGCGTGCGGCGGATGAGCTCGGCGGCGAGGAGCGGCGGCAGCGGCGAGGCGCCGAGTTGCACCGAGCCCGGCAGGTCGAGCTCGAGCGCCTCGACGAGCGCGGCGCGTATGCGTGCGTTGTTGCGCCCCACGTTGAACATCCCGAAGCCGCCGAGCATGTCGAGGAACTTGTCCCCGCGCTCGTCCCAAAGGTAGGCGCCTTCGGCGCGGACCCACTCACGGTCGAAGCCGATCTTCTTGAGGACGCGCGAGAACTGCGGATTGATCGTGCGACCCCAGAGGTCGACGTTGCTGTCGTCGCGCCCAGCAAGCAGCTCGGCGAGGCTGAAGTCGCTCACGTGCCGAACGCTACTTCTTGGCGAAGCCGAGGTTGCGAGAGCAGCGCGGAGGCCCCCAGTTGCCCTACGTGGACACCCATATGGTCACCGCCGCCGGTGTCCGACTCGCGCGCGCAGACGAGATCCCGTTCGACTTCGTCCTGCTCTACGGCGGCTTCTTCTCGCTCCTGCTGGCGCTCATCTACGTACCGACGTTCCTCGAGTTGCAGGCAGGGGGACGGCGCGTTCGCAATCTCGCCGCGGACCTGCCCGCCCCGACCGACGAGTCGTTCGACGACGTGTACACGCGCCGCAAGAACCTCGGCGAGCTGCTGCAACTAGAGGTCTCGACATCGAGCAGCTTACGCGCCGGCGTTGCGATTCTCGCGCCGCTGACGACGAGCCTGATCGGCCTTCTGCTCAAGTCGTAGGACGGCGGGCCGGTACGCGGCGACATCCGCTCACTTGACAGCCCGGGCCGGGAGGCAGACGATTGCCTCTGGGCAGCGGAGGAGGGGTTCTTGGCTACGAGAGGCGCAGGCATGTTGCTGCTGTCTTCGGTCCACCTGAACAGGAGACCGTGACCGAGACGACGGGGTCGAACGCGCCGCGGACGGCGCGACTGTCCGGTGCCGCGCTCGTTGCCGCGTTCGTCGTGCTGGTCGCGTTCGCCGTGTTCGTCGTCTTCTTGATCAGAGAGACAAATGCCGGTGAGGTGCGCTGGGCGCGCCTCGCCTGGCTGTTCACGTCCGTCGAGGCGATCGCCTTCGGAGCGGCGGGAGCGCTCTTCGGCTCGAGCATCCAGCGCGCCCGGGCCGAGAAAGCCGAGCAGGCGGCGCAGGAGAACGCGGGCGACGCTGCAAAGGGCCGCGCGCTCGCCGAGACGCTCAAAGCAGAGGCGCCTGACGCGCAGAGCGCGGGCGGCCTCGAGTCGCTGGGCCCCGACCAGGGGCGCGAGGCAAACGCCGTCGCACAACGGCACGCCCAGTTGGCGCGGAGGCTGTTTCCGTGAGCACGACCGAAACGCGCGAGCAGGCGCTCGTCGAGGCGGCGGCGCCGGTACGGCCGATTCCCGGTGACGAAGCGGACAGCCAACCGAAGCCCGGCGTTGCGCTATGCCTCTCAGGCGGCGGCTATCGCGCGATGCTCTTCCACGTCGGTGCGCTCTGGAGGCTGAACGAGCTCGGCTGGCTCAAGAAGCTCGAGCGGGTCTCGAGCGTCTCGGGCGGCTCGATCACCGCAGGCGTGCTCGCACACCACTGGGGTGAGCTCACCTTCGACGGCGGAGACGTGGCGACGAATTTCGGAAGCGAGCTCGTCGATCCGATACGAGAGCTCGCGGGGCGGACGGTCGACATCGCAGCGGGTCTGAAGGGCGCGTTCCTGCGGGGGTCGATCGCGGACCGCGTCGCGAACTCGTACGACGAGCATCTCTTCGACGGCGCAACGCTGCAGGACATCCCCGACGATCCGCCGCGCTTCGTCTTCAACGCGACGAACCTCCAGTCCGGTGTGCTCTGGCGCTTCTCGAAGAAGTACATGTGGGACTACCGCGTCGGAAAGATCGAGAGCCCCCGGCTGCGGCTGGCTGTTGCGGTCGCAGCGTCGTCCGCCTTCCCACCGTTCCTCTCGCCGCTGACGCTGAAGCTGGACGAAGGCGACTATGTGCCGGGGACAGGCACCGACCTGCAGCAGTCCGCGTACATGCAGCGGCCGGTTCTGAGCGACGGCGGCGTCTACGACAACCTCGGCTTGGAGACCGCGTGGAAGCGTTACCAGACGATTCTCGTCAGTGACGGCGGCGGCCACTTCTCCGCGAAGTCGCGGATCTGGACGAACTGGCCCTTACAGGCGCAGCGGGTCCTCGGCGTCATCGACGGGCAGGTCCGCGCCTTGCGGAAGCGTCAGGTGGTCGGCGGCCTGAAGGCCAACCTTCGGGAAGGCGCGTACTGGAGCGTCTGGAGCGAGACGGCCGACTTCGGGCTTCCGGATCCGCTCGACTGCCCGGACGACTCGACGAAGAAGCTGGCCGCGATTCCCACGCGGCTCGGGAAGACCGACAGCCTGACGCAGAGTCGGCTGATCAACTGGGGCTACGCGATCTGCGATACCGCGATGCGCAAGCACGTCCTGACCGGCGCGCCGCGGCCGGCGGGCTTCCCGTATCCGGAGGCCGGCGTATGACGCCGTGGGTCGACAAGGCGGTGGCAGCCGGGGCGAGTACGCACGCGCTCGTGATCGGCACGAGCTACTACCAGTTCCTGCCGCAAACTGACGAAGATGCGAGCCCCACCGACCGGCAGACGTTCGGGCTGAGACAGACGAAGACGCCGGCGACGTCGGCGTGGCTGTTCGCGAACTGGCTCAAGGACTCGTACAGCAACCCGAACGCGCCTCTCGGCACCGTGCGCCTCCTGCTGTCGCCGTCGGAGTACGAGAAGCAGAACGTGCAGGGGCTGACGAACCTCACGCAGGAGGTTCTGCCCGCGACGCGGGAAAACGTCGAGGAAGCCGTCGACGAGTGGCACGACGCCGCGAAGACGAATCCCGACAACGTGGCGATCCTCTACGCGAGCGGCCACGGGATCCAGCTCTCCAAGGACGAGGGCGGGATCGTGCTGCTCGAGGACTTCGCGAGGCGTGCGAACGCGCCCCTCGACCACACGCTCGACGTCGGCGCGGTCCGGCGCGGCATGGCCGGGCCGGCGATGGCGCAGAAGCAGTTCTACTTCGTGGACGCGTGCGAAGTGCGCCCGAAGGAAGCGATCGACTATCAATCGATGGGCACAGGCGTCGGCTTGAGCAACCCGTACGAGGGCGCCGCGGCCTGCTCCGCGGTCTACTACAGCGCCTCGCCGAGTACGGAGGCGCTGGGCGAAGCGGGCAAGGGGACGCTGTTCGTGCAGGCGCTCCTCGAGTGTCTCGAGCTCGGCGCCGTCGACGACCACGTGCACGAGAACGGTTGGTGGGTCGTCACGTCGAGCACGCTCATGAAATACCTTCCTGGTTACGTTTCGGAGTTGGCGCGGCGCTTTAACCAGGAGCAGAAGCCGACGACCGGAGGACAGATTGCCGACGTCATCTTCCACGTCTTGCCGGAACAACCCGTCGTGCCGGTGACGCTCGAGCTCGATCCGGCGGACGCAAAGGACTGCGCGCTCGCACGGCTCTGGGACGGCGTTGCGGCCGATGCGTCCGTCTTCAAGGATCAGCGGTTCACGCCGACCTTGACGCATCCCGTGCCGGCCGGGCAGTACGTGCTCACCGTGAGCATGGATCCAGCCAACGAGCAATTCAAAGAGCTCGCGGCGCTTCCGATCCCGGCGCTGCCGCCCGCGTTCTACCGAAAGGTCCCGGTCGGATGAGCTCGGGTGACGGCAGCCTGAAGATCGTGATGCCGGCACTGGCGTCGCAGGAGGTGCGTCCCGCGGTGAACGTCATCGACGCCAACAGCCTCGAGCTCGTGAAGACGGCGCTCTGCGACGAGGAGGTCTCGGTGCCGGCGGGCAAGTACCTGCTCAGCTCGACCCTGCCGACCGGGGAGCGCTCGTTCGCGTACGCCGACGTCTCCGAAGGGACGCACGAGGAGGTCAACCTCGTCGCGGTGGAGCAGCCTCCCGTCGCCGGGCCCGAGGCGGCGACGCCCGGTCTCGAGTCGCTGGGCCCTCCGAAGCCGGTGCCCAGCCCTGCTCCCACCGTCGACGAGTGGTTTCTCCGCTTCGTCTGTGTCGGACCCCAGGGGGTCGAGGACGCGCGGGTCGACACTGAAATCGAGAAGATCGGAGCGGACGGAACGGTGGAGCTCACCCTCCGCCCCGAGGGTGTGCCGGGCGTCGTCTTCGTGCAGGTTGCGGCGGTGGGCCACATGCCGCAGAACGCCGCGCTTCCCGTCAACGGAATGACGACCTCGGGTTCGTGCCGGCTCAGTGTCGAGACGGCGGGACATCTGACGCCCTTCGTCTCGCTGCCCGACAACCCGCTCGTCGACGCGGTCGCCCGTTACATCCACACCGGAGCCTTGGGAGAGGCGGCTCGCCTGGCAACCCAAGCGGAGAAGCTGTTGGCGGCGAAGATGGCCGATCCGTACGGCGCGGCCCTCGGCGGCTACGCCCTGCTCCGCTTGCACGAGCTCGGCCGCCTGCACGACTGGTCGACCAATCTGGCGAACCTGTTCCCGTGGCTGGCCGACGGCGCCATCGTCGCGGGCGAGAAGGCCGCGCTCGAAGGCGACCAGGTGACGGCCGCAACGTGGATGGCCGACGCGGCCCGGAGAGGCCTGCCCGCGTTCGCAGACGGCTTCTCCATGCTCACGTCGAGGCTACGGGAATACGGCTCTCCGAAAAACCCGCCTCCCGGAGTCTCGTCGACGCTTGCGAAGGAGCTCGCCCGGCACGCTAAGCGACTGGTGCCCCTGACCACGACGATCGACTTCTCGCGGATCATGCTCGCGTTCCCCGCGGCCGACCTCGCGGAGCCGGCGCGAAGCCAGACGCCGCTTGCGTCCGCCCCGGCTCGGCCCTGGCGCCGCTACACACAGTCAGCCGGACTGGAGGTCTGATCCGTGCTTCGCATCGAGATGCTGCCCGCCGCTCA
>Ga0137372_10007335_pt1 | contig 10664 bp, 10 predicted proteins | sample SagtaG_6_FD_104911 | JGI IMG/M metagenome (GOLD analysis project Ga0137372, IMG submission 104911) | Vadose zone soil microbial communities from Sagehorn Ranch, Mendocino, California, USA - Sage1_R_60_16 metaG | ecosystem: Environmental > Terrestrial > Soil > Vadose zone | place: USA...
CGCGTGCTCGACGGTCGGCAGCGCGGCGGGCGCGTCGTAGAACTCGGTTCGGGCCGTGACGACGTCGACGCGCTCGGCCTCGCCGTAGAGAACGGCCGCCGTGCCGAACTTGTCGTGCGCGCGCACGCGGCCGCCGAGCGCGTCGGCCAGCGCCTGCGCGAGGGCGATCGCGTCGCCCTCTACCGCGATGTCGACGTCGAAGCTCGGCTCGCCTAGCAGGATGTCGCGGACGGTGCCGCCGACGAGATAGACGCCCTCGAACGGCTCCGAGACCGCCGCGACGGCCTCGAAGACGGGTTGCAGGCGCTCAAGCTTCGCGAGCTCGTCCGTGAGCATCGGGCCGGCTCGCTCGGCCGGGATCGTCGGCGCGCCAAGGGCGCGCAGCAGGTCGCTGCGCGTGACGACGCCGGCGATTTGCTCGCCTCGGAGGACCGCCACACGGTCCTCGCCGGCGGCCAGCAGCCTCTGAAGCTCCGCCAGCGGTGTCTCCTCGTCGCAGGTCGCGACCCGGGTGCTCATGATCCCCTTGACCGGCGCGTGCGAAAGCCCGTGCGCGACGGCGCGGTCGAGGTCCTCGCGTCCGACGACGCCGGCGAGGCGGTCGTCCTCGGCGACCAGGATGCCGCTCTGGCCGTAGCGCTGGCAGGCGACGAGCGCGCGGGCGACGGTCTCGTCCGGGCTGACCGTGCGCGCAGGGCTCGACATCAGGTCGTCCGCCCGGAGCGGCCGGCGGGCGGCCTGCTGGAGCCCTTCGTCGAGCACCCGGCGCGCATCGTCGAGGCTCCCCTTGAAGATCGCGGACGCCGCCTGCGCATGGCCGCCGCCGCCGAGGAGCTGGGCGATCGCTGCCGCGTCGACCTCGGGCGTCCGGCTGCGCGCGACGCAGAAGACCCGCTCGTCCATCTCGACGAGCAGCACGAGCGCCTTGGTGTCGGTCAGATCGACGACCTTGTGGGCGAGGTTGGAGACCCCGTCGACGTAACGGGGCCAGCTGATGGGCGCTACGAGCATCTCGACGCCCGCTACCTCGCGGGGCTCGAGCGCCTCGATGATCGCCGCCAGCAGCTCCCGCTCCGGTTCGGTCAGCGGCGTGTGCAGGAACTGCGCGAGCAGCTCCTGCCGCGCTCCATGGCGGAGGCACCACGCGAGCGCCTCGGCGTCGCGCTGGGTCGCGGTCGGGTACGTGAGGGAGCCGGTGTCCTCGTGGATGCCCAGCGCGAAGGCCGTCGCCTCGAGCGGGGTGACCACGAGCTCGCGCTCCGCGAGGACGCCGACGAGCGTGGTGGTGAGTGCCCCGTCCTCCGAGACGACCGTGTGCTCGGAGCCCGCCCACTCGGGCGGCTCGGCGGCGTGGTGGTCGAAGACGACCTTCTCGACCGCCGGATCGAGCGCGACCGGCTCGAGCTCGCCGAGCCGGCTCGCGTGCGTGGTCTCGACGACGACGAGCCGGCGGATCGCGTCGAGCTCGAGCCGCGAGGCCTCTGCGAGCCCGAGCTCGTCGGCGTGGAGGCGGTAGAACTCGCGCACGTTGCGGTTCAGCGAGCCCGCGAGACAGGCGACCGAGCCCGGGTAGAGGCGTCGCGCGGCCAGCATCGCCGCGAACGCGTCGAAGTCGGTGTTGCCGTGGGTCGCGATGACGTTCTCGGCCCGCATGTGGCTAATTGTGCCTCCGCCCGTGCCGGGCCCTGTGCCGGCCCGTCTGACAACGGCACGAAGTCGGCACAGTTCCGTGACAGACACGTACGAGTTTCCTCGTTACGCTCGCCTCGGGGAGGAGGCCGGGCGAACCGTATTAGAGGCGGCTCCGCAGTCCGAGGCCTTTGAATTTCCGCCGACACGGTGCGTTGGACGGCCGCACCGGCAAAGCCGGCACGGCCTCCAGGAAGCTAGGTGGTCGCGATCGCCTCGATCTCGACCTTGGCGCCAGAGGGCAGCGCCGAGACCTCGATCGTCGCCCGCGCGGGCGGCTGGTCGCCGACGTGCCGCGCGTAGACCTCGTTCATCCCGGCGAAGTCGCCGAGGTCGGCCAGATAGACCGTCGTCTTGACCAGCCGGGCGAGCCCCGTCCCCGCCTCTTCGAGAATCGCGCGCAGATTCGCGAACACCTGCTCGGTCTGCTCCTGGATCGTCTCGCCGACGATCTCGGCGTGATCGGGCCGCAGCGCCAGCTGGCCGGAGACGAACACGAAGCCGCCGGCGCGAATGGCCTGCGAGTAGGGCGCTCCCTGGAACGGGGCCGGGGCCGCCTCAGTCCGCACGACAGCCTTCTCTGACATCACGTCTCCTCCCGCCGGCGCGGCCGGCAGCTCTGCGCGAGCGCAACCCCGAGCGCTTTGAAGATCGCCTCGAGGACGTGCTCCGGGTCCGACCCCTCGATCAGCCGCACGTGGATCGTCAGGCCCGCTCCTTCTGCCAACTCGTGCAGGAACGTTCCGATGACGTCGCGCCCGAGGCCGGCGACTCGAGCGTCGCTGAGCTCGACGTTCGAGACGACGAGCGGCCGCCCGGACGCCTCGACGGCCACATGCGCAAGCGCCTCGTCGGCGGGCACCACCGCCGAGCCGTGACCCCGCGAACCGCTCGAGCGCGGTGCGCCCTCGAGCGCCTGGCCCAGCGCGCGGCCCGCCGCGGCGATCTCGGCTTCCGCCTCGCCAGGAGCGATCTCGAGCGCGATGTCGAACGACCCGTACTGCGCCACCAGGCCGATCAGGTGATCGAGCACGGGCACCCCCGTGGCGACGCTGGCCTCGCCGCTCCCCGCGACGTCGACGCGCGCGTGCAGCCGTCCAGCCTCGTCGGCCTGACCCGTCCGAGCCATGGTCGGCCAGGGTACCTAGAGCGCCGGTGCGACCGCGCTCTCGAGCTCGCGGCTCACGCGGACCCCGAACCGTTGCTCCGCGCGATCCCGCGCCTTGCGATAGGCGGAGACCCCCTCGGCGATCGACGCCGGAGGCGCCTCCACGCCCAGCGGGGCGAGCAGATGGCCGGACAGCTTCTCGAGCTCCGCCGCCACGACATCGTCCTTGCCGCCCGCCTCCTTGCTGCGGAGCCACAGCATCCAGTCCCAGAAGTGGTCGTCGATCCCGCCGAGGGTGTCGGGGCCCGGTTCCCAGGGCGGCTCTTTTTCGTGCGGCTCCTCGGCGAAGATCAGGTCGACCTTCACCGGCCCGCGCAGGATCAGCATCCAGCACTGGTGCTCGCTCAGGCGGTCCCACTGTTCCACCAGCGCCTCCAGCGGCGCCAGCAGCCGTGGAAGCGCCTCAGCGATCGCCGGGAAGTCGCGGGCCCGGACGCCGAAGTCCCAGTCGGACCACCTCGTCTCCCGTCTCTCTGCCCGCGAGCCCACGAGCTCGATCCGCTCGACAGCCGGGTGAGGCGAGACGGCCGCGACGACCGCCTCGTCGATGATCACGCCTCTACGCGCTCGATCCGCGCGCCCAGCGAGCGCAGACGCTCGTCGATCCGCTCGTAGCCGCGGTCGATCTCGCCGACGTTGCCGATCGTCGAGGTGCCCTCGGCACAGAGAGCCGCGAGCAGCATCGCCATCCCGGCGCGGATGTCCGGGCTCGACATCTGCTGGCCGACGAGCCTCGCGGGCCCGCTCACCACAGCGCGGTGCGGGTCGCACAGGATGATCCGCGCGCCCATCGACACCAGCTTGTCGACGAAGAAGAGCCGGCTCTCGAACATCTTCTCGAAGATCAGCACCTCGCCCCGCGCCTGAGTCGCGACGATCACGGCGATCGAAGTCAGGTCGGCAGGGAAGGCCGGCCACGGCCCGTCTTCGATTTTCGGGATCTGGCCGCCGAGATCGTCCTGGACCTCCAGCTCCTGGTTCGGCGGCACGCGCAGGGTGGAGCCGTGGATCTCGACGTGGATGCCGAGACGCTCGAAGGTCGGCAGGATCGACTTCAGATCCTTGGGCTCGACGTCCTCGATCGTGATGTCGCCTCCGGTCACAGCGGCGAGGCCGACGAAGCTGCCGACCTCGATGTGCTCCGGGCCTACCCGCCACTCGCCGCCCGAGAGGCTCTCGACGCCCCGGACGCGCAGGACGTTCGACTCGATCCCGTCGATCTCGGCGCCGAGCGAGACGAGGAAGCGGCAGAGATCCTGGATGTGCGGCTCGCAGGCCGCGTTGCCGATCACCGTCTCGCCGGGCGCGAGGGCCGCGGCCATCACCGTGTTCTCGGTCGCCATGACGCTCGCTTCGTCGAGGAAGATGTGCTTCCCGCGGAGCCCCGCTGTGCGCAGGTCGAAGCGGACGCCCGTGATGTCGATCTCCGCACCGAGCTCCGCGAAGGCGTGGATGTGCGGGTCGAGGCGGCGGCGCCCGATCACGTCGCCGCCGGGCGGCGGAACGCTCGCGCGGCCCTCGCGGGCGAGCAGCGGCCCGGCCAGGAGGAAGGACGCGCGGATGCGCCTCGAGAGCTCCGGGTCGAGCTCGTGCGAAGAGCGCCCCGCCGAATGAACGCGGATGTCGTTCGCGCCCGTCCACTCGACGTCCGCGCCGAGGTCGGCGATCAGGGCCATCATCGTCTCGACGTCGCGGATCCGGGGCACGTTGTGAAGCAGGACGGGCTCGTCGGTGAGCAGGCACGCGGCCAGAATCGGGAGCGCGCCGTTCTTGTTTCCGGCCGCGCGCACGGTGCCGTTGAGCGGCTGTCCCCCTTCGATCACGAACGACTCGGCGAGGGCGTCTCTGACGACCGTCTGCGCCATGCGAGACGGCTATCCTAGCGCCGCCTTGGAGCCGACCCGCGAGCGAGCCTGGGAGACCCTGACGCGGCATACGAAGAGCGAGGCGCTCCTGCGCCACGCGCTCGCCGTGGAGGCCGCGGTCGGCGCGTACGCGGCGAAGTTCGGCGAGGACGAAGGGCTCTGGCGGGCGACTGCGCTGCTGCACGACTTCGACTACGAGATCCATCCGACGCTCGACCAGCACCCGCAGGAGGGCGCGCCGATCCTGCGCGAGGAGGGCTGGCCCGAGGACGTCGTCGAGGGTGTCCTCTCGCACGCCTCGCACCTCGGCCTGCCGCGCGACACGCCGCTGAAACGGACGCTGTTCGCGTGCGACGAGCTTTGCGGGTTCGTCCACGCGTGCGGGCTGGTCCGGCCCGACGGCATCGACACGCTCGCGCCGAAGTCGGTGCGCAAGAAGCTGAAGCAGCCGTCGTTCGCGGCCGGGGTCAACCGCGACGACGTCTACGAGGGGGCCGAGGCGCTCGGCGTGGAGCTCGCCGAGCACATCGCCTTCGTGATCGCGGCGATGCGGCCCATCGCCGCGGACCTCGGCTTGCGGACCTCAGAGAGCGCCCAGCAGACGGGTTAAGTCCTCCTCGCTCGTCCACCAGCCGCACGAGATGCGGATCCAGCCGAGCTTCGGGACGTCGCGAACGACGACGCCGTTCGCGTACAGCCCTTTCACGAGCTCTGCGGAGTCGCCCTCGACGCGGAAGCTGACGAGTGTCGCCTGCTCGGGGGCGGTGACGACGTCGAAGCGCTCCGCGACCTGCTCCCGGCAGCGGCCGGTCATCTGCGCCGCGCGCTCGAACCGGCCGTCCGGTGCCAGGTCGAGGGCCGCGCTGAGGCCGCCCAGCGACGGCGGCGGCGTCCAGCCCGGGTCGAAGCGCGCCGCTCCGGGCCGCGCGACGAACTCGCCCTCCGGCTCGTAGCTCTCCTGCGAGAGGTAGCTCGGCGCCGCGATCCCGAGCCGCTCGGGGTCGGCGACGACGAGGCCTCCCGTCCCGTCCGGTCCGCAGAGCCATTTCTGGCACGAGAACGCATAGAAGTCGAACCGCGACGCGTCGACGGCGATCGCGCCGGCCGACTGGGCGCCGTCGACCAGCGCCGGCAGGCCGGTCGCCTCCTTCAGCTCGGCGGCCGGGAAGCGGTTGCCGCTCATCCAGCAAACGTCCGAGAGCGCGAGCAGGCGCGTGCGGGGCGTGACCTCGCGGAGGAGGACGTCCAACGCGTCCTCGGGCGGGAGCTCCCGCACCTTCGCCACGCGCACACGGGCAGGCGCGACCGCGAGCGCGCCGAGGAGGCCGAAATGCTCACCGTCGGTCGTGACGATCTCGTCATCGGCGGCCAGGCCGAGCCCGGCGAGGACGATGTTGCAGCCGTTCGTCGTCGAGGTCGCCAGCGAGAGGTTCTCGACTGGGACGCCGACCGCAGCGGCGAGCTTCGCCCTGACCTCGTCGCGCAGCGCGAGCGCTCGGTCGAAGTAGGCCGGGCCGCCGCGGCCCTCCTCGAGGTCGGCCCGCTCCTGAGCGGCCATCGCCTCGATCGTCGCGCGCGCGAGCGGCCCGTTTGTGCCCGCGTTCAGATACGCGAGCCGCTCGAGCACGGGGAAGTGCGCGCGTGCCTCATCGACGGTCACTCGATCGTCGTGTCCACGGGCGCATGATCGGAGAGGAGCCGCCCGGCGAGGCGCCGCCGCTCGTCGGGCCACCGCTGCGGGCGCGAGGCCTTCGCGCCGCGCACGAGGACCTGGTCGAGGCCCGGGATCGGCTCCGAGAAGCCCCAATCGGGGCGCGCGAGCTGCTCGAGCGTCGTCGACTCGCCGATCACTGTGTTGAAATCGCCGGCGAGAATCAGGGTGTCGTCCGGCTCAGCGAACGCGTCGGCGAAGACCGCGGCGCGCAGGAGCTCCGCGTTCTGGCAGCGCCGGTCCGGGACGCTGGAGCAGTGCGTGTTCGCGACCGTGACGACGCGCCCGTTCGTCTCGGCGCGGACGGCGTGGCAGACGCGACGCTCTTTGGCCCACGCAAGCCGCACGCGGGGATCGAGCTCGAGCGCGCGCGCCTGGACCCGGCGGAAGCCGCGGGGATTGAGGACGATCGAGTCGCTGCCCAGGGGCCGGAGCTCGTGGCCGAGCAGGATCGCGTTCGCCTGGCCGGTGAGGGCCGACCGCAGGAGCCCGTGGTTCAGCTCGGTGATCGCGCCGCCGAGCCGGGCGCTGCCGAGCAGGGGCCGCGCGGCGACGGCGCCGAACGCGCGCATCCCGCTCCACTCCTCGAGCTTGGGCAGCGACCAGACCGGCAGCTCCTGCAGGCAGAGCGCCGCGGGGCCGTACCCGCTCGCGAGCCGGACCATGTCTTCGAGGAAGCCGCGTCGCTCCGGCGGCACCGCGTTCCCGTGGAAGACGTTCCAGCTGCGGACGAGGAGCGGCAACGGCCGCACTAGTCTAAGGAGCCATGCTCCGGCGGCAGCGCTTCGGCGAGCTGATCTCGCGGCAGCTCGATCTCTTCGAGCGCGAGCAGGCCGAGCTCGTCCGCGAATGCAAGGAGGCAGAGGGGGCCTACGACCGCGCCCCGCGCGACGACGCGGAGGAGCGCTTCAGCGACTACCAAGACCTCGTCGAGACGGGCACCGAGCTCCTCGCGGACCTCCGAGACAACTTCGCATCGACGCTCGGCGAGTCAGCGGCCGAGCAGTACGAGAAGGAGTTCAACCGAGCGGTCGCGAGGCGTCTCCCGCGCTTCTCGCTCGAGATCGAGAACCGATGAGGCGTCGCTTGCGATGCCGACTTCAGGACGCGCGGGCTCTGCCCGCGCGTCCGTCTGAAATGACCGGTCGAGAGCGTTGGGCTCGCCGCGCCGGGGTCCTAACTCAGTTGCGCCGCGAAGCCGCCGACGATCGCGCCGTAGGCCACGTGCACGAGGAGCGTCCAAACCGCGGTACGACGGCCGTAGTTCACGAGCATGAAGCCCGGGGGCTCGAGGATCGGCGTTTCCTCGGAGTCCGACCACGGTGTCCCCATCCGCGGGTGGACCGCCGGTAACAAAACCGTCACGAGCGCTCCGCCGGAGAAGGACGCATGGACGACGCCCAGCACCGCCCCGAAGATCCAGCCCGCGTGATCCACGGCCCGGAAGATCGCGTAGTAGCCGACCGCGAAGAGGAGCCCGTTGACGAAGTGGACGGCGTACCCGATCACGCTCGCGCGGCTACGGTCGTCGGTGAAGACCGTCCCAAGCAGAAGCGGGATGTCCATCCGTGTCCAGCCGAGCTCCTGGGCGATCCGCAGGCCGCTCGTGAGCACGATCGTGCCCACCACCCCGCCCGCGAGCGCGCCCCAGAGGCTCATTGAGCGTCCTCGATGGAGTGGGCCGCGTTCACGAGCGCGAGGTGCGTCAGGCCCTGGGGGAAGTTACCGAGGAATTCCGCGCTGTTCGGATCGATCTCCTCCGAGTAGAGGCCGACGTCGTTGGCGAGCCCGACGAGCTCGTCCATCAGGCGGCGCGCGTCGTCGAGGCGGCCCTGGCGGGCGAGCGCGTCGACGAGCCAGAAGGAACAAGTGAGGAACGCGCCTTCCTCCCCGCCGACACCGTCCTCGCCTCGATAGCGGTAGACGAACGGCCCCTGCCGGAGCTCGCGCTCGACCGCCGCGACTGTTCCGCGCAGTCGCTCGCCGGCCGGATCGTCGTAAGAGAGGATCGCCATCGTCAGCAGGCTCGCATCGAGCTCGCGGAGATCGGGGGCGCGCACATAGCTGTTGCGCTCCGCGTCCCAGCTCTCCTTGTCCACGAAGGCACGGATCTCGTCGGCCGCCGCGCTCCAGCGGTCGCAGCGGTCGGGTATCAGCCCGCGCTCGGCGAGCTTGCACGCCCGGTCGAGCGCGACCCAACAGAGCGCCTTTGACTGCGTGAAGTGCGTCGTCTCCGCCCGCACCTCCCAGATCCCCGAGTCGCGCTCGCGCCAGTGCTCAGCCACGTAGTCGGCGATCTTCGCGATCTCCTTGCCGGTATCGCCGTCCACGTGGCCCACGTCCTGCACGTAGAGCCAGATCGCGTCGAGGACGGAGCCGTAGACGTCGAGCTGGACCTGGTCGGCCGCGCCGTTGCCGACCCGCACAGGCGCCGAGCGGCGGTAGCCGGCGAGCTCGGAGAGCTCACGCTCCTTCGAATGGGCCGAGCCGTCGACCTTGTAGAGGATCTGCAGGCGCGGCTGGGTGACGCGCGATGCGTGCATGAACCACCAGAAGAAGGCGTGCGCCTCGTCGTCAATGCCGAGGCGAATGAGCGCGTCGAGCGCCCAGCTCGCGTCCCGGAGCCAGGTGAGGCGGTAGTCCCAGTTCCGGCTGCCGCCGATCCACTCCGGGAACGAGGCCGTCGGCGCCGCGACCATCGCTCCCGAAGGTGCGTAGACGAGCAGCTTCAGGGCCAGGACGCTGCGCACGACGGCGTCACGCCACGGACCGTCGTAGCGGATCCGGCCGGCCCAGCGCGGCCAGAAGCGTGCTGTCTGCGCGAGGCGGCGCTCGACGTCGTCGCGGCTGGGCAGGACGGCCGGCTCCTTGTGCGCCGCCGAGAGCTCGAGCACGGCGCTGTCCCCCTCGCGGAGCTTCAGCTCGCCGCCGACGGTCGCGCCGTTCGCCGTGATCTCGCCCACGTTCCAGGCTCCGAGCGCCACGCACTCGGTGCCAGAGTGCGCGAACCACCGGCCCGCGCGACGGTCGAGCTCCGTGCGCCGCTCGCCGTAGCCGAAGCGCGGGTCGAACGACCAGCGGAGCGGAATCGTCCCCCTCAGGGCCTCGACCTTGCGGCACAGCTCGCGCAGCGGCGAGAGCCGGTCGTCGTCCGTGAGCGTCATCGCGTCGGTCACGCGCACAACACCCTCCGCGGTTGTGAAGGTCGTTTCGAGCACGTTTGAGTTGTCCTGGTAACGGCGCTCGGCCTCGTACGGCACGCCGGGCTCGAGGCGGAACGAGCCACCGCGGTCGGAGTCCAGGACGCGGGCGAAGACCGAGGGCGAGTCGACGTTCGGCAGGCAGAGCCAGTCCACTGCACCGTCACGGGCGATCAGTGCGGTCGTGCGGCCGTCGCCCACGAGCGCGTACTCGCGGATCGGGGCATAGCCGTCGATTCGCTCCACGGTCCGGATTCTGCCCTCACGCCGGCGCCGAGGCCGAGATGACGGTGGAGAAATCGGCACGCTGTCGGCGCAGAATCGTCACCCATGCGTGCGCCGAAGCCCGGTATCGTCGACCGCGAGGGAGGCGGGAAAGTAACCCCGCCCATGTTGTTGGGTGGGGGTGCGCTCGGGCTCGGAAGACGTGGACTTCTTTCGGCGCATTCAGCGATGGCCGAAGTGGTGGGCTGCCGGAAGCGAGCCGAAGACGTCTGCCTCTTCGGCGCAGCTCCGGGCGAGTGGGCTGAGGGGCTCGAGCTCACGCACGACGACGTTGCGGTTCCGGCCGAGGCGCTCGAACTTGCCGCGTGCGAGCAGCAGCGGCTCCGCACGCACGAGCGCACGGAACCGCTCGTACACCACCGGCGGGACGATCAGGTTGACCTGGCCGAACTCGTCCTCGAGGAGCATGAAGACAACCCCGTTCGCGGTCGCCGGCCGCTGGCGCGCAACCGTCATTCCCGCGACGGCGACCGACCCGCCGGAGGGCTTCTCCGCCAGCTCCCGGCTCGAGAGCGTGCCCTTCGGCAGGTGCGGCCGCAGCAGCGAGAGTGGGTGGACGCCGACGGAGAGACTCGTCAGCCGATAGTCCGCGAGCATCCGCTCCCACGCTGTCTGCTCTCGCAGCGCCGGCGCGGGCGCCGTGGGGTCGAGCGGGAGTGCGAGCTGTCGCTCCTCTCCACCGCTCCCCGGCACCGACTGCGTTCGCGGCACCAGCCCGAGCTCCCAGAAAAGCACCCGCCGGCCGC
>Ga0137372_10007341_pt1 | contig 10661 bp, 6 predicted proteins | sample SagtaG_6_FD_104911 | JGI IMG/M metagenome (GOLD analysis project Ga0137372, IMG submission 104911) | Vadose zone soil microbial communities from Sagehorn Ranch, Mendocino, California, USA - Sage1_R_60_16 metaG | ecosystem: Environmental > Terrestrial > Soil > Vadose zone | place: USA: California...
AGAAGACCTTGTGCTTGACGTTCTGGGTGCTGCGGCCCTCCCAGAAGACCTTGTAGTGGCCGTCCGGGAGCGTGTAGGCGCCGGGCATGGCTGGCGTTCGATACTCACCGTCGGCATCCGTGGCGTAGGTGCCCGTCATGACGACGGAGCCATCGCCGGTGGGCGACCAAGACCGGATCCACCACGAACCCGCCTGGCCGGCATCGGCAAAGAAGAAGTGAAGATGGAACGTACAGACGTGAGGCTGATTCCGAACCTGGGGGCTTGGCTCGGTGCCGCCGTCATGGACCTTGACCGTTCCGTTGTTACCAGGCGCACCGACCGGTCCCGTCGCGGCGACAGTCGGCACGAACAAGCTCAACGCAACGAAGCCCACCAGGGCAAGCCACCCGAGCCTCGCGACCGTGGTGCGGGTCGCACCACGTCGCACGAGTTCTCGAGACATGCGAACACTCCGTAGAGCCGGCACGCAAATCGGCCCAGCGCTACCGCCGGCGGGCAACGTCCAGCCGGACGCCCCACTGGGGATCGCGGCGGGACCCCCGTCAACCGCGGAAGCGTTCTTGACTCCATGAAACCGATTGCGTAGCACGTCCGCATGACTGGCGGCAAAGCCGACCTTTCATCCGACTAACAGGAAGTCGCCGCGCCACGGCCGGAGCAAGCGCTGCGGCCGGTTACGCCACCGAACGGCCAATCCGACGTGGCACATCCGCCGAGGCACATCCGCCGAGGCATTTCGCGACTCTGCCCAGATCCATCGGAGACAGTCGAGCGGACTGGTCCTATTGGGGGCCTTGACCGACCTCGGGTGCCCGAGCAGGCTCGGTTGATGAGGACCGGCGTTCGCCGAGTCGTTTTCGTCTGCACCTCACTCGCGATCGTCGTCGTCGTCGCGGTCGGCACGCTCATCGTGATCGGACGGCCCGGCGGGCAGGTCGGCTGCGACCCTCGTCCGAGCTCGGCTTCGTGCACGCGAGTCCTGTTCATCGGCAACAGCTACACCTATGCCAACGACCTGCCCGCCACCTTCGCGGAGCTGGCCCGGGCCGGCGGGCACGTGGTCGAGACCGGAATGCTGGCCGCCGGGGGTGCGACCCTTGCCGATCACGCTGCTGACGCGGCGACGATGCAGCGCCTCGGATCGTCACGATGGGACCAGGTCGTCCTCCAGGAGCAGAGTCAGCTCCCGGCGTCCCGGGACCTCCGCGCGAGGCAGATGTACCCAGCGGCTCGCTCCCTGGTCGCCGAGGCCCGGGCGACGGGCGCGAGCCCAATGCTCTTCGTGACGTGGGCCCACCGGGACGGCTGGCCGGAGGAGGATCTGCCGGACTTTGCGGGCATGCAGGACGGCGTCGATGCCGGATATCGGGCGATCGCCCGCGAGCTCGCCGTGCCCGAGGCGCCGGTCGGGTACGCGTGGGCGCTGATTTGGCACGACCACCCGGAGGTGGATCTCTGGCAGGCCGACGGCAGCCATCCATCGGTGGCGGGCACATACCTCGCCGCATGCGTTCTGTACGCGTCCATCTTCCGCCAGAGTCCGCGCGGCTCGACCTACCTGGACGGCCTGACCGAGACCGCGGCCGCCCAGCTGCAGCAGTCCGCCGCGACCACCGTGCTCGCGGATCCCGGCGAGCGGGGCCTTCGCTAGACCGCGCGGGTCAGGGGATGGGCGCTGCCGACGCTCCACGAAGAGAGAATCCCACGCTGGAGGTGCCGCCGTCGACCGTCTCGACGCGGAACTCGTACTCACCGGCCGGCCATCCCAACGTCAGCCAGTCGCGAGGTCGTACCGGAGGCGGTTCCGATGGGGGCAGATAGAAGACCCCCGGCGCTCGCGACCAGGAAAGGTGGCTCGGGTCGACGACATCGCTCCCGGCCTGCCACGCAAACATCGCGACACCCGGGAACGGACGAAGGAGCGGCATCTCGCGAGTCCTGGGCCGCACCGACAGCACCGGGCCGACCTGAACCGCTGCAGTGCGATAGAAGAGCCGGATGTCGCGCGGCAACGCGTCCGACGGCCATGTGACGGCGAGAGCGACGGTCGCCACGGCCTGGGCGGTGGCCGGGATCTCGACACGGTGGAGCGGCTCGGCGGCCTTCCAGTCGACGACCGGGGCCACCGATGGCAGGCGCCTGCGAGCGGCGACCGCGATCTGCCAGACGGGAACATAGGCTGCGGCAACGCCCCAGGCACGGTGCCCATCGGCGAGGCCCATGACCGACGTGTCCAGACCGAGGATCGGTTGGATGCCTCCCACCATCACGACCGCGGGGTCGGCGGTCTCGCCGGCGACGGGCGCCGTGACGGCAGGCTCGGCTGCCGCGGGGAGATCTGCCCAGCCCGGCGTGCTCGGCCACGGCTTCCACACTGCCGTTCCGATCAGGGCGACGATCGCCAGCAGTGCGAGGAGCGCGGGCTTCGCGTCCGACGCGCCGACGACCCGTACGATTTCCGGGCGCTCGTGACCCGCCATGGCTTCACGGTACTCCGGACCGCCGAAAGCGCACCCTCCGTGGCCATGTTTTCACCGGTGGACTCTTGCGCCATGCGTGGCCCTGGCATGGCGGGCGTTGGCTGTAGCGCATCGCCGGCTCGTGCACGTCCGAGGCTCGCGGCGGTCCCGCAGGGTGGCCGGAGGACGCCTCCCCGCCCGCCGCCATGGCCCAAGCATCTGTCCATGAAATTCTGGCCACGTGCTTACCCCGATGAAGCCCACTTGCCGGGTGTGATGCGCTGTCGTCGCGATCGTCGCCGCTACGGTGGGTGCCGACGGCCTCATTCGCGTGTTCGGGTGCACTCGCTACCGACCTCTTCGATGCCGCCACGAATCACTGGCAGCCGGGACGGCAGCTCGACGTGGCCCGATGCGATCCGGTTGTCGTGGCCGTCAGCGATGCCCAGGTCTACGTGATGGGCGGGATCTACACGGGAAGCCCCGGGAGGTTGCTGGAGTCGGTCGACTCCGGCGGTGGCTGATGAGCGGGGCAGGGAGGCCCGGTCGGGCCTCGAGGGTGAGCCCGGGCGCCGGAAGTAGAGCGCTTCCGTGGCCATGTTTTCACCAGTGGAAACGTAGGCCACGCGTGGCCACGATGTGGCCGGCAATCGCAGTCGAGGCACGGCGGCTCTTGCACGCCAACCGTTCGTGCACCTTCGGCTGGGCGGCCAGACGACCCAATCGAGCCTGTGGGCACGGCCCAAGGATCTGTGCATGAAATCATGGCCACGGAATCGGCCCCACGGCGCGGTTAACGGCCTCCGGGTGAAATCCTGGCCACGGACGGTGGCCCCGATCCGGGCACGGGCGCGAACCGGGTGGCACCGATCGTATGTGGGCCGGCTGAACCCCCGGCGGTCCCGCTGGTACTCCTGGGCCATCGCGGTCGCGAGCGTGACGCGGGTACGGTGGCACCGCCTCGCGGCTCCGGTGATCGGACCGTGCGGCCGCCACCATTCGTGCGGCCGCGGCAGACGGCCGGCCGGCGGACGAGTTGATCACGTGGAGGCAGAGCGGGACGGTGGTCGTGGCGTTCGACCGACGGCGCGGTACGCTGCTGAGCGTTGCCGAGGCTGCCGCCCAAGCGGCTGTGACCCCGGCGACCATTCGCGCCTGGTGCGCGAGCGGCCGGGTGTCGTCCGTGGGCATCGGGCCGCGCGGGATGCGCCGCATCCAGCAGGTAGAGCTGGATCGGTACCTCGCGGAGCGGGACTGGCGGTCAGGTTCCCACCGCCGCCCAGGCTCCGACCGCCGTCGCTCGGTTGCCGACCGTCGGCGCTCGCCTGGGGATCGGCGACGCATCGCCCGGAACAATGGGTCTACCGGCCGGACGCCGCGCCCGATGGCGGCCGTCCATGAGCACGTCACTCGGGCCGAAGCCCTTGGCCGAATCGCATCGGAGGTCAGCGGCAAGCTCGACCTGACCTCGGTCTTCGACGCGGTCATGGACAACGCCTATGCGCTCTTCGGCATCGACCGCTGCGGGCTGTGGGTCGTCGAGCCGGACGACCATCCCCTGCGCCTGGTGGCCCAGCGTGAGCTGAGTCCGGACATCATCGCCGCGGTGGGGCACCTCCGGCGCGATGCGCGGACGGCCGGGATGAAGGCCCTCCGGGAGCGCCGCCTCCACGTCATGACCCCACGCGGCGCGGCATCGCCGGAGCTTCGGCGTGTCTATCGAGCCGACGGGATCCAGACGATCTGCTTCGTGCCGATCGTCTTTCGCGACGAGCCGCTCGGGCTCCTCGTCCTGTATCACCACGACATACACGACTGGCCAAGCGAGGAGCTGGAGCTCGCCCGGGCCTTCGCCGATCAGATGGCCGCGGCCATCGCCAACGCCCGGCTTCATGAGGGCGTCCAGAGCCTGGCCGCCCGCCTCCGGGCGATCAGCGACCTGGCATCCCGCCTCAACCGCATCCACGACGTCAACGGCATCGGCGCGGCGATCGTCGCCGAGACGCGATCGCTGATCGACTTCGACACCATCAGGGTCTACCGCGTGGACGAGGCGACCGCCGCCTGCGAGCCCGTTGCCTTCCAGGGCCGGTTTCTCGGCTCCGATACCCCGACCCCGGAGATGCTCCGGGTGCCGATCGGCGCGGGACTGACCGGCTGGGTGGCCGCGAACGGCGACGCAATCCGGACCGGTGACGCCGGGGCCGACCAGCGCGGCCTCATCATCGGCTCGGTGGAGGGCGGCCCGGAATCCATGCTCGTGGTGCCCATGGCCTACGAGGACAGCGTCCGCGGGGTGATCGTCGTATCCAAGCTGGGCCGCGACCAGTTGGGCGAGGACGACGAGACGACCCTCTCCATCTTTGCCGGCTTTGCCGCCCAGGCGATGGTCAACGCCGCCAATGCGGAGCGAGTCAGGCATCAGCAGGCCGAGCTCGAGCATCAGCTGGCCAGCCAGCGGCGCCTCCTCGAGGTCAGCGAGAGCCTGCTCTCCACGCTCGACCCGACGGCCGTCCTGGAGATGATCGCCGACTCACTGAAGGCGCTCGTGCCGTACGACTCGCTGACGATCTACAAGATCGACCGCGAGGCCGGGGTGCGGCGAGCCGTCGTGGCGCGCGACCGCTACGCGGACGTGATCCTTGATTACGCACCGCCGCTCGGGACCGGTCTTGCCGGCTGGGTCATCGAGCACGCCGAAGCCGCGCTCGCCAACGACGCCCACGTCGACCCCCGCGCGGCGCAGATTCCGGGCACCCCGTTCGAGCCCGAATCGATGATCGTCGTCCCGCTCCTCGTGGCCGGCGAGCCGATCGGCACGCTCAACCTGGCCCGGATGGGCGGCGACGAGTCGCACTACAGCCAGTACGAGTTCGAGCTCGTCAAGCTCTTTGCCGGACAGGCCTCGATCGCCCTCGAGAACGCCGAAACCCACCGTGCCGTGGAGGTGAAGGCGGAACTGGACGCGCTCACCGGGCTGCGCAATCACGGCGCGTTCCAGCGCGAGCTGGGCCTGGCGGTGAGCGCGCTGGATGGATCGGCGTTCGGCGTCCTGCTCATGGATCTCGACGACTTCAAGGCCTATAACGACACTCATGGCCATCCGGCGGGCGACGTGCTCCTGCGATCCGTCGCGGCCGCGATCAGGGGAACCGTCCGCGACGGCGACCACGTGTATCGCTACGGCGGCGACGAGTTCGCGGTCATTCTCAAGGGCGCCGACCGTCCGAGCTCGCTCGAGGTCGCCGACCGCATCCGCCGTGCCGTCGATGCCGCCACGCCGCGCGACAAGGAGCCTCACGTCGGCATCAGCGTCGGCGTCGCCTGCTTCCCGGCCGACGGCCGGACCAAGGATGAGCTGGTGGTAGCGGCGGATCGGGCCCTCTACCTGTTGAAGCCGCCTCGGAGCGGCGCCGATCCGGTGCTGGACCAGGCTCGGGATGCCTATCTCTCGGCCCTCAACGAGACGGCGCTTGCCCTCATGGACAGGCTGGAGCCCACAGAGCTGCTCCAGACGATCGTTCAGCGCGCGGCCGGGCTCCTCGGCACGCCGCACGGCTTCCTCTACGTCGTGGAGCCGGACGCGTCGGCGCTCGTCGTCCGAGTCGGCACGGGCATCTTCGGCGACCTGGTCGGCTACCGGATGGGCCCGGGCGAGGGCCTGTCCGGCACTGTCTGGATGACGGGACAGCCGATGACGGTCGACGACTACGACGGGTTCGGCGCCAAGCGTCCCGACCTGCCGACCGGCCAGTTCGGGGCGATCGTGGGCGTTCCCCTGACCGTGGAGGGCCGAGTCGTGGGCGTGATCGGCCTGGCGTCAGGCGACCAGCCACGCACGTTCCATGACGATGAGGTCGCGGTCCTCGGCCGGTTCGCCCAGCTGGCGTCGATCGCCCTGACCAATGCCCAGCTGTTCCAGGCCGCCCAGCACGAGGTCAGCGAGCGGGCGCGCGCGGAGGAGGCGCTGCGGATCAGCGAGGAGCGATTCCGGCGGCTCTCGGACGCGACGACCGAGGCGCTGGTCATCACCCGCAATGGGATCATGCTCGAGGTCAACCAGGCCATGTGCCGGCTGTTCGCTTACGAGGAGCGCGAGCTCGTCGGGCGGTCGGTGATGGAGCTCGTCGCCCCCGAGAGCGCGCGGTTCGTCCAGGGATTGTTCGCCCAGGGTATGGACGGACCATTCGAGGCGCTCGCCATCGACGCTCGCGGCGAGACGTTTCCGGTCGAAGTGAACACCCGGACGGTCCCCTACTCGGACGGACAGGACGCCGGAGTCTCGTCGGTTCGCGACCTCCGGGAACGACGGGCGATGGAGGAGCGGCTCGCCCACCAGGCGCTGTACGACGCCATGACGGGCCTCCCGAATCGGGTCCTGCTCATGGACCGCATCCGCCACGCCCTGTCGTCGGGACGGATGGGCAACAGCTCGCCGATTGCCGTCATCCTGCTCGACCTCGACCGCTTCAAGGTGGTCAACGAGAGCCTTGGCCACACGGCCGGCGACGCCCTCCTGCTGGCGGTCGCGCAACGGCTCCACGCCTGTCTCCGGCCCGGCGATACGGTTGCCCGGTTCGGCGGAGACGAATACGCGATCCTGCTCGAGGAGGTCGGCACCCCCGACGACGCGTCCGTGGTGGCCGATCGAATCACGAGCGAGCTGGAGACCCCGTTCGTGGTCGGTGGCCGGGACGTCTTCGTCACGGCCAGCATGGGCATCGTCGTTGGCGTGCCGGGCCAGTCCGATCCGGATGGCATGCTTCGCGACGCCGAGATCGCCCTGTATCGGGCGAAGGCCGATTCGTCGGTCCGGCACACCTTGTTCGACCCTTCGATGAGCGCCGAGACGGTCCAGCGCCTGGACCTCGAGAGCGGCCTCCGTCGGGCCGTCGAACGCCACGAGTTGCGGGTCTTCTATCAGCCGCTCGTGGATCTCGCCACGGATCGGATCGTCGGGTTGGAGGCGCTCGCCCGCTGGCAGCATCCGACACGCGGCCTGTTGCAACCGCTCTCGTTCATTCCCCTGGCCGAGGAAACGGGCCTCATCCTGCCGATCGGTCGTTGGGTCCTGGAGACCGCCTGCCGCCAGGCACGCCAGTGGCAGCTCGCCTTTCCGGCCGACCCGCCGCTGACCATAAGCGTCAACCTGTCGGCTCGCCAGTTCGCCCAGCCCGACCTCGTGGAGATCGTCGGCCAGATCCTGGCTCAGACGGGCCTGCCGCCGTCCAGCCTGGAGCTCGAGATCACCGAGAGCGTCGTCATGGACGAGTCGGAAGCCGGCATACGGGCGTTGCGGGCGCTCCGCGACGTGGGCTGCCGGCTGGCCCTCGACGACTTCGGGACTGGCTACTCGTCGCTCTCCTACCTCAAGTCGCTGCCGCTCGACACGATCAAGATCGACAGATCCTTCGTGGCGGGCCTGGCCGGCGACGACGCGAACCTGCCCATCGTCCAGGCCGTCATCGGGCTGGCGCACGGGCTGGGAATCGACGTCACCGCCGAGGGCATCGAGACGGCCGATCAGCTCGGCTGGCTGCGCGACCTCGTCTGCGACCGCGGTCAGGGTTACTACTACGCCCGTCCCCTGCCGGCCGAGGAGCTCGTCGAGTTGCTGAAGCCGGGCGCCGCGCCGATCGGCAGGTCGGGAGCGACCCGGGTCGCGATCACCGCGCGCGCGGGCCAGCGCCGGAGGCGCGCCGCAAGCTGAGGCGGCCGCGCATCCGCCACCTCACCCCCACGCGGCCAGAAGTTCACCGGCAGAAACGTAGGCCCGGCGTGGCCACCTGGTCGGACCTTATCGCGGCATATCAGCCGGCCGTGTTTGCCGTTGCCCCACGATCCGCGCTCCGCGGAACGCGACGCGGTCGTCGCGAATCACCCACGAGAGTCCATCCGGCGATCCAAGGGGCCTAACGGTCCGTCCATGGAATTCTGGCCACGGATCCGGGCATTCGGATCGATGGCGTTCTGTGGGTGCAACGTTGGCCATTATCTGTTCGGGCGCCAGGATTTGTGCTGCGATTCAGGCCGGGTTGGCCGCCGCCCACCGCTCCACAACGGCATCGAGCCGGTCGAAGACCGCCCCGTCGAGCGACCTGACCACGTCGATGAACCGCTCGAGCATCGCGATTCGGTGGCCCCTCCCGATGGCCTCCGGGTGCATCGTCAGCGTGAGGACGCCGCCGGGCTCGTGCTCCCAGGCGTAGCGCAACTCGGCGCTCCAGATCTCCTCGACCTTCGAGGCCGCGCTCAGCGGTCCCACGCCGCGCTCGCCGGGCTCGAAATGGGGCCAGTCGTCGAGCGACCAGCTGATCGGGACCTCGACCAGCGATCCCGGCTCGCCCAGCACCGACGCCCGGACGTCGTGGCGGTCGCCGACCCGCACGCGGTCCAGGTGCACGTCGTCCCACATGAGTGACGAGTCGTAGCGGAACCCGAGTTCGGCGGCGATCGCGAGCGTTCGTGCCGAGAGCGACCAGAAAGGTGCCCGAAAGCCGTGGGGTGGACGGCCGGCCGCCTCGCCGATGGCCTGGAAGCTCCGCGTCATGACGTCCAGTTCGGCGGCGTCGTCGAGCGTCGCCAGGTCTTCATGGGCCCAACCGTGGCAGGCCAGCTCGTGGCCGGCCGCCACGATCGATCGGACGCTCGCGGGAAACGTCGCCAGCGTGTGGCCCGGCACGAAGAACGTGGCCGGAATGGCATGCCGCTCCAGGAGCGACAGGATTCGCGGGACCCCCACCCGCGGCCCGAACTCGCCTCGAGACAGGAGCACCGGACCGCCGCCGCGCATCACCTCGGCGGAGATCGCGTCGTGGTCGAACGTGAGCGCGACGGTCAGTCGCGGCGGATCGCTCCGGTGAGCCACCACCTGGCGGCGCGAGGATCAGGAGCTGGCGTGGCGATCAGCGACGCGCGCGGCGATCAGCGGCGGCTGCCGCCGAAGATCCGGAGCAGGGCGAAAAAGAGGTTGATGAAGTCGAGGTACAGGCGGAACGCGCCCATGACCGCGCCCTTCTCCATCGTCCCCGCCCAGGCCGCGACGTCGCCCCGCTGGATGCGCTGGACGTCATAGGCCGTCAGGACCGTGAAGATGAGGACGGCCGCCCACGACACGATAAAGCCGAGCGTATCGGATCGGAGAAAGACGTTGACGACGCTGGCCACGATCAGGCCGATCAGGGCCATGAAGAAGTATGCCCCGAGCGACGTCAGGTCGCGCTTCGTGACCGCTCCGTAGAGCGCCGCGCCGCCGAAGACGGCCGCCGCGCTGGTGCCCGCCGCGACGACCGACGCGATCGGGTAGACGAGCAGGGCGAACCCGAAGGTCAGGCCGGTGATGGCCGAGAACACGAAGAACAGGCCAAGGCCCAGTGTCGCCGGGATGCTCCGGATCGCAAAGCCGAGTCCGAGGGCGATTCCAAGCTGCACGATGATCACCGGCAGGAAGAGGCCGCTGAGCTTCAGCAACGTCGTTTCGGAGAGGGTGCTCACCCACCAGCCGACGCCGGTGGTGACAAGCAGGCCCAGGAACATCCACAGGAACGCCTGGGTCAGGAAGGCCGTGGACAGCACGGCCGCCGGTCGCACGCCGAGCTGCGACGGCGATGACGGGAAACCGTATTGGTTCATCGAGATACCTCTTGAGGCTGTTGCCTCGTGGTGGTTGGTTGTTCAGCTCGGTGGAGAGGTGTTGGTCGTGCGACCCCTCCGCCCCCTCTCGGTGCGGACCGGTGTGGCGACCCGCGCCTCTGCTTGCTCGGCCGCCCTGGCGAGAACCCACACGAGATCCGCCAGGCGGTTCAAATACGGTAGCAGGTAGCGACCCGGGACCATTCCGGCTCGATCGAGCGTGACGACGCGCCGCTCCGCCCGGCGAAGGACCGTCCGGGCCAGCTCCAGGGCGGCGCTGGTCCGAGTCTCGCCGGGGACCACGAACTCTCGAGGCATATCGATCGCGGTCTCGACCTCGGCCAGGAGGGCGTCGACGCCGGTCAGCATCTCGGCCGAGACGCGGGTGACACCGTCGCGGAGGCGATCCCAGGCCTCGGGCGTGGTTGCCAGCTCGGCGCCCGCGACGAACAGCTCGCGCTGGATCCGGAGAATCAGGTCGGCCAGGCCACCCAGCGACCCCGGCACCGTCCCGTAGCGGGCCTTCGTTCCGAGCTCTGCCCGGGCCAGACCGAGCGCCGCCACGGC
>Ga0137372_10007345_pt1 | contig 10659 bp, 7 predicted proteins | sample SagtaG_6_FD_104911 | JGI IMG/M metagenome (GOLD analysis project Ga0137372, IMG submission 104911) | Vadose zone soil microbial communities from Sagehorn Ranch, Mendocino, California, USA - Sage1_R_60_16 metaG | ecosystem: Environmental > Terrestrial > Soil > Vadose zone | place: USA: California...
TCAGAAATGGCGATCCTTTGGAAATCCGTCTTATTGCCGCGCACGATCTCGCCCTGAATGACCACGCGCCCCCCATCCACCGCCGACGCGCACGCTTCCGCGGCGTTTCGCCCCACATTCAGCAATGCTTGCCGAAGCAAGCCTTCATCGCCGCACACTTCTCCGAAGGTTCCCTCGCACCGAATCTTTACCTGCGGAATTGCCTCTCCCACTTCCGCAATCACCCGCTCCACCATCTTCTCCAGTGCCACCGTCTCATCCGGGATTTCTAGCGGACGCGCGTACTTCAGAAACTCGGTCACCACGTGCGTGATGTTCCTTGTCTGCTTCAGGATTCGCTCCGCGTAGTCCGCAGCCTCCTTCTCGGATGGCTCCGACTGGATCATCTGCGCGTACCCCGAAATGGTTGCCAGTGCGTTCTTGAATTCGTGTGCGATTCCCGCCGACAACTCTCCGAGAGCCGCCAGGTTTTCTTTCAGTTGCATTCGTTGCTGCAGCGCCGCCAGCTCCGTCAAATCCGTCAGCAGGCAGATGGCTCCGCTAATATTGCCTGCCCCTCGCCGGATCGGAGAAATGGTCACCCCCAGGTGCCGTTTATCCCCCGCGGGCGGAACATGCTCGACTTCTTCGCGCCGGTAAATTCTCCCCGTCGACAGGCACTCCGCAATCAGCTTCACCAGCTCCGTGGATGCCCCCAGCGCTTCGCTGTACCTCCGGAATCCCAGCCCGCGAATTCCCAGCACCTCCTCGGCCGCGGGATTCGAGCTGGAAATAAGTCCCGTGGCATTCACCACCAGCAGCCCCGCCGGCATATTCCTCGTGACCTCTTCGCTCAGCCGCTCGGTCTGTTCCGCGCGCTCCCTTTCCAAGCGGTGCAGCCGTTCCAGCTCCTTTTCCTGTTCGCGCAGCTGCTGAATCACTCCCTGCATTGAGGCTGTCATGAACGCCGAAGGGTTCTCCGTGCGCGATGTCCCCGCTCCGATTTCTTCCTTATGAGTTTCGCGCGTGCTCTGAAAAAACTTTCGCAGCAGATACACCGCGAGCCATGTGACCGCCAGGAAGCCGATTCCCAGTCCTGCGGCAATCAACCATAGATGTTGCGTGTTTCTTGCGGCTTGTAACGTTGCGAACATCACTGTGGTCTCCAGGCCCTTCCCTCCATTCCTCTGCGTACCTCCGCGCCTTTCTGCGTCTCTGCGTTATCTCTTTCTCTTCTTCCTCGACTGCCAACTGTCGACTGTCGACTTTCTTGACTATCCGGCGATCCCTCTGAAAACCAGCCACCGCGCGGCAATCAGCGGCTCCCCGTATACCACCGCCAGTGCCCCAATCCCCAGAAATGTCCCCAGCGGCAACTGGTACTGGCTCGCAATCGCCCACCGCAACGCGCTCACCGAACCCAATCCCCGCCGGCTCGCTCGTTTGGCCAGCCCTCTCTTCCAGCCCCCCAGATAAAGCGACAGGATGACACTCACTCCAATCACGCTTCCGAGAAGGCTTCCCGCCAGAAGCGTCAGGAACGTCCCGCGCAAGCCGAGGAACGCCCCAACCATCGCCATCATTTTCACGTCGCCCATGCCCATGCCTTCGCGCCCGCGCACCATCTTGTATGCCACCGCCAAGCCCCACAGCAAAAAGCTCCCGAAGGCCGCCCCAAGAATTCCATCAACAACTCCACCCGCAAATCCCGGCAGCCTCTGGTGCAGCAACCGCCCGCTGAGGAAACCTGCGAATCCGTCATCCGGCGGCACAAACGCGGAAAAGAGCAATCCCGCCGCAAACCCCGGCCCGTTGACCATGTCCGGAAGCATCCTCACCCGCAGATCCGTTACCGTCAGGATAAGAATCAAGCACGTAAAAAACAGCCATTTCACCGTCGCCTGGGTTATGCCGAACTCGAGATACGCTGCCACAAACAGCAATCCCGTCGCGAGTTCGATCAGCGGGTACATCGCCGAAATCGCCGCGCCGCACGCCCGGCACTTCCCGCCCAGCCACAGCCAGCTAAACACCGGCACGTTGTCGTAGGGTTTGATCGGCGCACCGCATTTCGGGCACCGCGATGCCGGTGAAACGATGGAGATTTCCTCCGGAATCCGCGTGATGCAGACATTCAGGAAGCTTCCAATAACAATGCCAAATAGAAAAAAGAAGGTGACGACCACACTCTGAATGTGCCACACCCGTTCCAGCGCCTCAACAAACCCCGCCGCCCTCGTGCCTCATCCCTAACGCTACGTTCATTCGTGGCTCTCTGTGTTCGGCGTCTGCCCCGGCCCTGTCGGGGTGCGCTCTGCGTTGAAATACTTTTTTTCGCCCCTTCCTGGCCGATCCGCCTTTTTCTTCTCCGATTGATGACTGTAAACTGTCAGCTGTGGTCTTCTCATGAACTGGTTTGAACGCAAAATCCGCCGCTACGAGCACCGCCGCTGGACCACCGACGACAACCGTCGCGTCCAGCCCTTCCACTGGGGCCTCGAACATATTGGCGGCTCGCCCAACGACTCCAATCCCCGCGCCTTCCTCCGTGAGTACGCCCGAGATGCCATCGAACACAGCGCCGACTGGTTCGCCGCGTCCCCCGCCACCGACTACCGCCTGGACCGCGAAAACATCCTCAGCTTTACCAGCTCCATCGAATCCCCTTGGCCCGAAAACAACACCGTCCACGCACAACTCTTTCCGGCTCGCAAAACGTCCGGTCCGGGTCCCGCCGTCCTCGTCCTCCCCAACTGGAACGCCAAATGGCACGGCCAGAATGGCCTCTGCCGCTGGATTCAGCGCCTGGGAATCACCGTCCTCAAAATGAGCATGCCCTATCATGACCGCCGCATGGCCGCCGGCCACGAACGCGCCGATCAAATCTGCGGCCCCAATATCGGCCTGACCCTCCAGGCCAACCGCCAGGCCGTCCAGGATGCCCGCCGCTGCCTCCGCTGGCTCGAACAGCAGGGCTTCACCAAACTCGGCATTCTCGGCACCAGTCTCGGCTCGTCCGTTGGCTACATCACCCTTGTGCACGATCCTGCCGTCCGCGCCGGTGGCTTCTTCCATGTCTCTACCTACTACGCCGACGTTGTCAGCCAGGGTATGACCACCAATCACGTCTGGGAAGGCCTGCGCCAGCACGTCACCGTCGACGAGCTCCGCAACTACTGGGCCCCCATCAGCCCGATGCCCTATGTCGAGCGCGGCATGGGCGCCGGCCGCAACTGCTTCCTGGTCTACGGCAAGTACGACCCCACCATGCTCCCCGAACTCACCCGACAGATGCTCGACTCCCTCCGCCGCCACGGCGCCGATGCCCGCACCCTCGAACTCCACTGCGGCCACTACTCCCTCGAACTCCCCCCTTTCTCCTACATCGCGGGCTACCGCATGCTCTCCTTCTTCCTCCAATCCCTCGCCTAGTAGCACAGACTTCAGTCTGTGCTCTCCCGTATGGGCGCGGATGATCAACGACCTAGCCCCGCCGATTTTTCCTTGATCTTCCTCGAATTCATGCTAAACTTATTGTTAGGCAGTTTTGTAATTGCGGACAGCGGCAGCTAAACTGCCGCTTTTCTTTTTCCGCTGACCCCACACGTCGCAAGCAACCGAAATCGCGTCTTTTGGAATCAACGACTTATGACCGTCAAATTTTGTAAGCCCTTTGTTTTGATATTGATGTGAAATGCCGGGTGTGTGGGGGGATAGGCTTACCGTCGGGACGCTGAGTCCCCTGCATCCTCCGCATTGAAATGCCTGTTTTTCAGCGTAGTATCGCCGAAAAGGTTCCGTCCGCCACCAGCGTTGCCACAATCTCAATGTCCGGTGCCAGCGGCCGGTCCACGGACACCATGCGCGATTTCGCCCGCACCGCCTCGTACGCTTTCTTGGCCAGTTTCCCGGTGTGCAGCGGTGCCAGCAAGTCGATTCCCTGGCACGCGCACAGCAACTCGATCGCAATCGTGTTCCGCAGATTTTCCAGCATCCGCTGCAAACGCCGCGCTCCGGTCATGCCCATGGAGACGTAATCTTCCTGATTGCCCGAAGTTGAAATGGAATCCACCGAGTGTGGCGTCGCCAGCGCCTTGTTCTCGCTGGTCAGCGCCGCGGCGGTAATTTGCGCGACCATCAACCCGGAGTTCACGCCCGGGTCCGGCGTCAAGAACGCCGGCAGCATGCTCGTCAACGGGTTCGTCATCTGCTCGACGCGCCGCTCGACGATTCCGCCAAGCTTCGCAATCGCAATCGCCACCTGGTCCGCGGCCATCGCCAGCGGCTGCCCGTGAAAATTCCCTCCGCTGACGATGTCGCCGCTGTTTGCGTCGCGCACAAACACCAGCGGGTTATCCGTCGCGCTGTTCAACTCCACGGCGGCCGTCTCCCGCGCCTGCGCCAGCGCATCCCGCACCGCGCCGTGCACCTGCGGCGTGCAGCGCAGACTGTACGCATCCTGCACCCGCGGATCTTTCTCCGACGCGCGGTGCGACTCACGAATCTGGCTGCCTTCATTCAAGTGCGCGAGATTCCGCGCCGTCGTCGCGGCGCCGGCGTATGGGCGCGCGTGCATGATCCGCGCGTCAAACGCGCCCGGGCTTCCGCGCAGCGCATCCAGCGAAAGGGAAGCCCCCACATCCGCCGTGTCCACGAGAATGTCCGCTTCGCGCAACGCCAGGCTCAGCAGCGCCAGCATCCCTTGGGTGCCGTTCAGTAGCGAAAGCCCTTCTTTCGCTTCAAGCGTCACCGGTGCGATCCCCGCGCGCTTCATGGCTTCGCCGCCGGGCAGAATTTCTCCGCGAAATGCGGCGCGACCCTCGCCAATCACCACGTGCGCAAGATGCGCCAGTGGCGCGAGGTCCCCCGAGGCGCCCACGGAACCTTGCGACGGAATCACCGGGTGCACCTTGGCGTTCAGCATTTGGCAAAGGGTTTCGACGACGCGCGGTCTCACTCCGCTAAGCCCCTTTGCCAGCGCGTTTGCCCGAAGCAGCATCATCGCGCGCGTCTCCGCTTCACTCAGCGGCGCGCCCACTCCGCTCGCGTGCGAGCGCACCAGGTTCACCTGCAGTTGCCGCACCTGCTCGGCGGAAATTCGCACGGAAGCGAGTTTTCCGAATCCGGTATTGATGCCGTACGCCGTCGCTCCCGAGGCTACCACCCGCTCGACCACCGCGCGCGATGCGTTCATCCGTTCCATCGCCCCTCGTGCGAGTGAAACGTTTTGGCCGCGCAGGGCGACGTCATAGAGCTGCTGAAATGTGAGGTCGTTGCCGCTCAGCGCGATGCTCATGCGTGACTCCGCTGCGGTTGAGGCGCCGCAATCGCGCTGAATACGCTTCGGTATTTTCCCGGCAGCATCTTGGGCCGGCCGTTGCTTCCGCAGATGACGTGCGTCGTTTCTCCGTTCGCGAGAACTTTGCCGTCCGCGTCGCGAATCACTTCATAGGAAAAACGAATCGTGCGATTTTTCGTTTCCTCGATGCGCGTCCGAATGCGCAGGACATCATCGTACTGCGCGGAGTGATGATATCGGCAATGCACATCCGCCACCACGATGTGGCAATCGTCTTCCATTTCCATGCGCTTGTATTCGATCCCCAGCGCGCGGATCAGCTCGGCGCGCCCCACCTCGAACCAGACCAAATAGTTCGCGTGATACACCACGCCCATCTGGTCCGTCTCGGCATAACGCACTCGTACGATCGCATCATGAAATTCCATCATTCTCATGTCGGTTATTTTTCTCGCTCGCCCTGCCACACCGGCTTGCGTTTCTCCAGAAACGATGCGAGGCCCTCTTTGAAGTCCGGCGTGCAACGAATGCGCGCGTTCTCCAAAATCGCGCGCTCCAAATCGTGGTCTACGCCAGCCTCCGCCGAGGATACGAGCAGGCGCTTGGCGCGCGCCAGGCTGTTGGGGCTCGCTGCGATGAGGGTGTCCGCAAGCTCGTGCGCCCGCTCCAGCAGGCGCTCGGCCGGAACAACCTCCGATACCAGGCCGAATTCTTTCGCCTCCGCCGCCTCGATGATGCGGCCGGTGAGCAATAGATCGCGCGCGCGCTTTTCTCCGATCTGCCGCGTCAGAAACACGGAAACAATCGCCGGCAGGAAGCCGATCTTCACCTCCGTGTACCCGAACTTTGCTTCCGGCGCGGCCAGGGTGAAATCGCACAGCGTCGCGATGCCGCAGCCTCCGGCGTAAGCCGCGCCGTTTACCGCCGCGATGAGCGGCCGTGGATAGCTCCAGATGCGGCGAAACATTTTGGCAATTCGCCGCGAATCTTCCTGGTTTTCCGCGGGAGATTGCTGTGCGATGGCCGCCAGCATGTCCAAATCCATGCCTGCGCTGAACGCTTTTCCGCTCCCGGTCACAATGGCCACGCGCGTATGGCTCTTTTCGATGTGGTCGAGTGCGGTTTGAAGTTCCGCCATCATTTGCGTGGAAATGGCGTTGCGCTTTTCCGGCCGGTTCAGCGTGAGGGTGGCGAGGTTTCCGGTGATGTCCAGAAGAAGTGTTTCGTACATGGCAGCAATCTCCATCGATGTGCGCGCTGACAATTGTTTCAGACCGCGGCAGGAACGCTCGGTCCCAGTGATTCTAATTCACCAGCGGCGCATGCGCATATTTTGCGCGAATTTCGTTGGTCATCTCGAGCACTTTGGTTAACCGCGCCGAGTCTACACCCGGATCGGCTCCTGCTTTTTTCAAAGCGGCAAGGACAATCTCCGTCGGAATGTTGCCGACCAGATTGTCCCCTGCAAACGGGCACCCGCCAAGTCCCGTCAGCGCGCTGTCGAATCTGCGGCAGCCTGCCTCGTAGGCCGCAAGAATTTTTTTCTCGGCGTTTTCCGGCCGGCTGTGCAGGTGCACGCCCAGCTCGATTCCCGCGACGTGATTCTTCACCTGGCGGTAAAGGTCTCCGACGAGTTGCGGCGAAGCGGTGCCCACCGTGTCCGCCAGCGAAACGGTCCGCACGCGAATGTCTTTCAGCCATTCGAGCGTGTCCGCAACAATTTCCGGGCCCCACGGTTCATCGTAAGGATTTCCAAACGCCATGGAAATGTAAATCACGAGGCCGCGATTCGCCGCTGCCGTTTCTTTCTTCAACTTTTCGACCAGGTTCCGCGATTCTTCGCGAGTCATGTTGGCATTCGCGCGCCGAAAATACGCGGAAATCGAATAGGGATACCCGATCGTCGTCACTCCCGGCGTCGCTAGTGCCCGCTCCAATCCTTTTTCGTTCACGACGATTCCAATGATTTCCGGCGCCACCGTGTTAGCGCCGGCATCTTGCCGGCCATCCTGCAATGCCGCGCTTTGGCTCAGCGAAGTGTTCAGCTTGCTCATCACCTCTTCACTGTCCGCCATCTGTTTCACATGCTTCGGTGAAACAAAACTCACCGCGTCAATGTGCCGGAATCCCGCGAGAACGAGTTGTTTCAGATATTCGGCCTTGTATTCGGTAGGAATGAAATCCTGCAATCCCTGCCACGCATCCCTCGGGCACTCGATAAGTTCAACGCGTTCCATGGTTTCCCGACAAGTCTTTAAGAGGTCGACAGTCAACAGTTAACAGTCAACACTTGAGAAAGACCCTCATCACCGTGGTTCAACCTTCTTACGGAGGTTGAATAGCATTCGTGAGATCTCAGAGATTTCTTTGAACGCAGGCGCGACCTGTGTCGTTGTAGTGTAGCCAAGATCTCTGCTGACCATCAAAAGATATTCGGTCTCCGCAAGAGACGCCTCCGCAATGTTCAGAAATCGTGCGTACTCTTGGCCGCTCAGGCGTTTCGAGCCTTCGGCGATATTTGTTGGTACAGAGAGAACCGCTCGCCGAAGCTGCGAAATAAGCCCATAGCGTTCTGCCGTCGGAAAACCACTTGTCATTCTATAGACGCTCAGAACCAACGAGTGGCCGCGCTGCCATACCTTAAGTTCCGTGAAACGTTGCATGATTGTCTTGCTGTCGACTGTTAACTGTCGACTGTTGACCTCTTCATGTCTGCAAAACACCAGTCTTGAAGTCCCGGATTTCCGGATTAAGCGAGGCAGCTTCGAGCGCCCAGATCAACGCATCACGCGTGTGCGCAGGATCGATAATCGCATCCACCCAGAGCCGCGCCGCAGCGTAGCGCGGATCGGTCTGATGCTCATAGGTGGCGCGAACGGATTCGTATAATTCTTTCTTCTGCTTCTCGTCGACTTTTCTGCCTTCGCGCTCGAGCTGCTTCAATTTAATTTCCACGAGCGTGCCTGCGGCCGACTCGCCGCTCATCACCGCGTAGCGCGCCGTCGGCCATGCGAAAATGAATCGTGGATCGTAGGCTTTGCCGCACATCGCGTAATGTCCGGCGCCGAAGCTGCCGCCGCAAATGACGGCGATCTTCGGCACCACGCTGTTGGCCACGGCGTTCACCATCTTCGCGCCGGCGCGAATGATGCCGCTCCACTCGGCATCTTTGCCGACCATGAAACCGTTCACGTCGTGTAGGAACACCAGCGGAATGCGATTCTGATTGCAGTCGAGAATAAAGCGCGCGGCCTTCTCCGCGGATTCGGTGTAGATCACGCCGCCGAATTCGATGCGCTTCTGGTCCGAACCGCGTGCGAGCGTCTGGACATGCTTTTTCTGATTCGCGACGATGCCGGCGGCCCAGCCCGCGATGCGCGCATAACCGCAAAGCAATGTCTCGCCGTACTCCGCGCGATACTCTTCAAATTCGCCCGCGTCCACCACGCGCGCGATGATTTCCCGCATGTCGTACTGTTTGGCCGGATCACTCGAAAAGATTCCATAAATTTCTTCGCCGGAGTAGAGCGGCTCGCGCGATTCTACGTGGCTGAACGGCGAAGCGTTCGGCGCGCCCATTTTGTCCACCAGCGCGCGAATCCGGGCAATGCATGCGTGGTCATCCTTTTCCCGGAAGTCCACCGTGCCGCTGATCTGCGCGTGCATTTTCGCGCCCCCCAAATCTTCCGCCGAAGTCTTCTGCCCAATCGCTGCCTGCACCAGCGCGGGACCGGCAAGAAAAAGCCCGGAGCCTTCGGTCATCAGGACGTGATCGCACATCACCGGCAAATACGCGCCGCCCGCCACGCACATGCCCATGATGGCGGTGATTTGCGGAATGCCCATCGCGCTCATCACCGCGTTGTTTCGAAAAACGCGGCCGAAATCATCCGTATCTGGAAAAACATCTTCCTGGAGCGGCAAAAACACTCCCGCGGAATCCACCAGATAAATCGTAGGGATTCTGTTCTCGATGGCGATGTTCTGCGCGCGGATCACTTTCTTGGCGGTCATCGGGAAAAACGCGCCGGCTTTCACGGTGGCATCATTGGCGATCAGCATGAACGTGCGCCCGCATACTTTCGCGAGACCGGTAATGGTTCCGGCGCAAGGCGCGCCACCCCACTCCTCGTACATTTCATACGCGGCATAAATTCCGAGTTCGAAAAACTGTGACTGTGGATCGATCAGCTTGGAGATGCGCTCCCGCGCCGTGAGGCGGCCCTTCTTGTGCTGAGACTCGATACCTTTCGCGCCTCCGCCCTCGCGGATCTTTTCTTCTTCGTTCTTGATCTCGGTCAGCAAGTCGACGATGCGGCGGGTGTTCTTTTCGAATTCAGGGGATTTGCGATTTGCGCTGGTTTTCAGAACGGAAGCAGACACGCGAAGCCCTCACGCACAAGTGATTTGTGAGAATGGGTCATGACCTCAGCAGTACGGCAAGCTAAGTGTGACAGTATACGAGTTTTGGCCGAAGTTGTGCGAACTCGCTCGATGTTCTCAGATTCCCTCGAAATCGTAAAGTACTTGCACTCATCGGGAAGCAAGGTAAGCTACCAGCGGGGTTTTTGGGGGGATATCTGCGCCTTCTATCCGCCGCTTGAACGTTAATATTGCGCCCTATCGAGAGGACATCGTTATGAACCGTCTCTATAAGATCGTGTTGTCGTTTGGCTTGTTTGCGTTTTTGGCTGTCGCGAATTTAACGGCCGCGCAGACGCAGTCGCCGCCGGCTCCTGCGAAGGGGCCCGCAAAACCAGCCGCACAAGCCGCCACGAAAGCGCCGGCGGCCAAACCCGCGCCTCTTGAAGTTCCACAGCTCAAATTCGAAAAGTACAAGCTGGACAACGGCCTCGAAGTGATTCTCTCAGAGGACCACCGGCTGCCGATGGTGGCGGTCAACCTGTGGTATCACGTGGGGCCGGCGAATGAGGTTCCGGGGCGCACGGGTTTCGCGCATCTATTCGAACACATGATGTTCGAAGGATCGAAGCACGTTCCCGGCAGCTCTCACTTCCATTTGCTGGAAGCCGCGGGCGCAAGCGACATCAATGGCACGACCGATTTCGACCGCACCAATTATTTCGAAACGCTTCCTTCGAACCAGCTCGAACTGGCCCTGTGGCTCGAATCCGACCGCATGGGCTATCTGCCGGACAAACTGGACCAGGCCAATCTTTCGAACCAGCAGGACGTGGTGCGCAACGAGCGCCGCCAGAGCCTGGAAAACACCCCTTATGGCGTCGTCGAAGAGGGTCTGTTCCACCAACTGTTTCCGAAAGGGCATCCCTACTACGGCGAAGTGATCGGCTCGCACGCCGACATTCAATCCGCGAAGCTCGCGGACGTGCGAAATTTTTTCAAGCTGTACTATGCGCCGA
>Ga0137372_10007350_pt1 | contig 10657 bp, 9 predicted proteins | sample SagtaG_6_FD_104911 | JGI IMG/M metagenome (GOLD analysis project Ga0137372, IMG submission 104911) | Vadose zone soil microbial communities from Sagehorn Ranch, Mendocino, California, USA - Sage1_R_60_16 metaG | ecosystem: Environmental > Terrestrial > Soil > Vadose zone | place: USA: California...
GCGAGTTCAGGTCCGTCGGGACCCACGAGCGTGTCATTGACGAAATGGTGCGTCAGAACAAGCGTGACCTCACCGTGATCGCGAATGATACGGCAATGCCGGGCAAGGGAATCGGCAAGCTCGTCCAGGCCAAACTCGCGCGCAAGATCATAGTGAGCCATATCGGTCTAAATCCCGAGACCCAACGACAGATGATGACGGGCGAATTGGAGGTCGAACTCGTTCCACAGGGCACTCTCGTGGAACGAATCCGCGCCGGCGGGCACGGGTTGGGCGGCATCCTGACGCAGACCGGCATTGGCACTCCGGTCGAGACCGGCAAGCAGCGTATCGAAGTAAAAGGCAAGACTTATCTGCTCGAGATCGCTTTGCGCGCCGATTTCGCCCTGGTGCAGGCATTCATCGCCGATTATTTGGGCAATCTCAGCTACGCACTGACCGCTCGCAATTTCAATCCGATCATCGCGATGGCCGCCGACACCGTCATCGCCAGTGCCGACAACATCGTTCCCGTAGGCGTCATCTCGCCAGATCATGTAGTCACGCCGGCGCCGGTCGTTGACTACGTCGTCGCCAATGCGTGAGGTGTGCCCATGAACCCCCAGACGATCATCGCGCGTCGGATTGCCCGAGAGCTCTTTCCTGGCATGCTCGTGAATCTCGGCATCGGAATTCCGACGCTGGTTGCCAACCATGTTCCGTCCGGCATGCAAGTGTTCTTCCAATCCGAGAACGGACTGATCGGCACGGGGTCAGTTCCCGAAGATGGCATGGCGCATCCGATGCTCACCGATGCGGCCGGCCAGCCGGTTATGGCACTCCCCGGCGCCAGCACATTCGACAGCGCGATGTCGTTTGGCCTCATTCGCGGCGGTCATCTGGATCTCACCGTCCTCGGCGGCCTGCAGGTCGATCAGGCCGGCCAGCTGGCCAACTGGGTGATTCCCAACAAGATGGTGCCGGGCATGGGCGGAGCCATGGATTTGGTTTCAGGCGCCAAGCGCGTGATCGTGGCCATGCAGCACACCGCCAAGGGGTCGGCAAAGATCGTCAAGAAATGCACTTTGCCCGTCACCTCGACCCGCCCGGTCGACTGGGTGGTGACGGAACTGGCAGTGATCTCATTCCGGGATGGTCGCGCAACGCTGCTCGAGACTGCGCCGGGAGTTCCCGTTGCGCAGGTGGTCGCAGCCACCGAAGCCGACCTCGTCATCCCGGATCACGTCCCGGAGATGGTTCAATGAATTTTGCGGACAGGCATATATCTCGCGACTGTCGATCGATCGCATAGGCCCGGTACCGGCCGATTACGGCGAAAAAGCGAGAGCAAAAAGGGTGTCTAATGATTCCCGATTTCAAAGCGAAGTTGCTTGAAGGCAAAAAGGGGCTCATCGTCGGCATTGCCAACGAGCAGTCGATCGCCTGGGGTTGTGCAAAGGCCTTTCGCGGCCTCGGCGCTGAGCTCGCGGTGACGTACCTCAACGAGAAGGCAAAGAAGTACGTCGATCCGCTCGCTCGCGAGCTCGAAGCAGCGATCGTAATGCCGCTCGATGCGCGTGCCAACGGCGAGATGGAGGCAGTGTTCGATCGGATCGCCAAGCAATGGGGCAAGCTCGATTTCGTGGTGCACTCGATCGCGTTTTCTCCGAAGGAAGCGCTCCACGGGCGGGTGGTGGACGTCCAGCGAGACGGTTTCCTGGCCACCATGGATATATCCTGCTGGTCCTTCATTCGGATGGTGCACCTGGCGGAGCCCTTGATGACCGAGGGTGGCACGTTCTTCACGATGACCTACTACGGCAGTCAGATGGTCGTGAAGAACTACAACATCATGGGCGTGGCAAAAGCCGCGCTGGAGTGCGCCGTGCGCTACATGGCGGCCGAGCTCGGCCCGAAGGGCATCCGCGTCCACGCCATCTCGCCGGGACCACTCGCTACTCGCGCCGCTTCGGGGATTCCGGAATTCGACGAGCTTTTGGAGAAGGCGAAGGGCAAGGCTCCCGCCCGCAGTTTGGTTAGCATCGACGACGTCGGCCTTGCCACCGCGTTCCTGGCCCATGACGCCGCGCGGCTCATCACCGGAGAAACGCTCTACGTGGACGGCGGATACCATATCATCGATTAGTGCGCTCTGCCGATCCCGGAGGTATCGATGGTGCCCGCGAGACCGCCAATTCCTCATCCGAGCCGGCTCGCCGACGAGCTCGTGGCGGATACGGAGACGATGAGGGGCGCCGGCGTGCGGTGTCTCTCGTCGATCGGGTCACTCGGGATACGGATCACGACGGGATGGGAGGGGTCCATGATCGGATCCAAGCTAGCTTTGAACCTGGCAATGGCGCTCTGTCTGTGTACCCTTGTCTGCTCTTCCGCCTGGGCGTTCGATCTTACGGGCGCGTGGGCAACGGCAGAAGCGGCGTGCCCGAAGGTTTTTCTCAAAGACGAAAACAAGGTTTCACTCACCGCCGACTCCGACATTTACGGCGGCGGGTTTGCTGTGGACGGCAATCAAATTGTGGGAAAGATGGCAAGATGCCGGATCAATTCGACGAAGCAGGATGGCGCCGTTTTGCGGGTATCCGCCACGTGTTTGACGGATATAATGCACTCGGAGGCTCAATTCAGCTTCGAGATCGCCGGTGAAAATAGAATGTGGCGCAAGTTTTCGGGCATGCCCGACATGGATATGGAATATGTGCGTTGCCAACTATAGGCAAGCCGTCTATCCAGAACCGCAGCATCGGACAAGCGCGGGAAGCTAGGACCACGTAGATGATAGACGATCCGCTTTTGAACTACTTTGCGCTCGGCATTCTGGTGTTCGTCGTTGTGGTGCTTTTTTACGGCATCATCGCGATCCACGATATCCCTCACATCATTGCCAAGTCGCGCGACCACCCTCACCAGGACGCAATTCACGCGGCCGGCTGGGTGAGCCTGTTCACACTGCACGTCCTGTGGCCGTTCCTGTGGATTTGGGCGATGGCGTACCGACCCGAGCGGGGTTGGGGTTTCTCCAAAGCGGCGGACGGACATCACGAGCGCCCGCCCGCTGAGGAGCTCGCGGACCTGCGTCAGCGCATCGCGGCTTTGGAAGCGCGAGTGACCCCCGCGGGCAAGATACGCAGTCTGGAAGACATTAAGACTTCCATAGGGAACGACTGAGGTCGGAGGCCGCCGATGGAACTCCTGCTCATTCTGATTTACGTCGCGTTCTGTTTCGTGATTTTCAAGCTTTTCAGGATCCCCGTGAATCAATGGTCACTGGCGACTGCGGCGCTCGGCGGAATCCTCGGTATTGCGCTGCTTCTGTTGATCATGAATTACAATCATCCGTTCACGACTAATGCGCGGATCTATTTTTCGGTCACGCCGGTTCTGCCTGGTGTCAAGGGTCGGGTCATCGAAGTGCCGGCTGCGACCAATGTCACGCTGAAGGAAGGAGACGTGTTGTTCCGCCTCGATTCGAGGCCCTACCAGTACGTCGTCGATCAGAAGAAGGCGCTGCTTGCGGAAGCCGAGCAGAGCGTGAAGCAGCTCAAGGCGTCTCTCGACCAGGCGACGGCGGAAGCTGAACGGAGCGGGGCGCAATTTCAGCTGGCGCAACAGAATTACGACCGTCAGTCCGAGCTTTTCGAGAAGAAGGTGATCGCGCAGGCGAACCTCGACACTTACGCGCGAAACCTCGAAACGGCGAGGCAGAGTCTGGCTGGTGCCAGAGCCGCGGAGGATCGCGCCCGGCTGGCATATTCGTCGGAGATCGGCGGCGTCAACACCACGGTCGCGCGCCTGCAAGCCGAGTTGCGCGATGCCGAATTCGATCTCGATCAAACCGTTGTCCGGGCGCCAACGGCAGGATTCGTGACCCAGGTCGCGTTGCGCCCTGGAATGTACGTCGTTCCAGCCCCGCTGCGGCCCGTCATGGTATTTGTGAACCAGGGCGCGAGGGATCAGGCGCTCGCAGCGGCGTTCCAACAGAACTCGCTGCAGAGGGTCAAGCCTGGCGACGATGCCGAGATCGCCTTTGCTGCCGTGCCGGGCCGCGTTTTTAAAGGCAAGGTGGTTCAGGTGTTGGACGCGATTGCGGCGGGTCAGTTCCAGGCGACGGGCGTGCTGCAGGATTTCGGCGCCGAGACGAGCAGCGACCGGGCGGTGGCGGAAATTCAGATCTTGGACGACATTTCCAATTACCGGATCCCATTGGGCGCTTCGGCGCAGGTCGCGATTCTCACGGAGCACTGGCATCACGTGGCTCTGCTCCGGCGCATCCTGCTCCGAATGCGGAGTTGGCAGAATTACGTGTTTTTCGAGGGTCATTAGGGCTACTTATCGAATGTCGAGGCGCAACCGGAATTCCGAGCCCACTTCCCGTTCGAAGGAAACCGTGCAGAACGAAGTACGCTGTGAGCAGTGCTGAGGCCGATGCTTAGGATATTGCCCCAAAAGCTGTGGTGCTTGGCGGCGGTCCTGATATTGATCAGTGCAAAAAATACGCGGGCTGAATGGCCGCTGTCCCTGTTCAAGACCGCGGAGCAGGCGCAACGACATTGCCCGACCGACAGCGTTGTCTGGCTCGACCTTCAAAGCAGAATTTATTACGTTCCGGGTCAGCGTCGGTATGGTCGCGGCAGAACGGCGACGTTCGTCTGCCGCGAGGAGGCTCGACGCGCCGGCAATCGCCGGTCGTGGCTGGGCCGGCGATAGTAGCGACCAATCGGCGATCGGCAGCTGCCTGATGCTCGCTCCAAAGACGTTCGGGCGGCAATCTCCGTTACACTGACGATCCCACCGGCTTGGCAATCGACTTCCGCTCTCTGCGCAACTGTGAGAATGCCGGCGAAGTATAAGCCGCGATCTTCATCACATGTACCGACGGCATTCCACGATCGGAGATACTCGGCGCAGGTCGTCGTACTGAGAGTGCACGGGTCTGCGGGATCTTGATGAGCAAGCGGCTGGCCTGAGCAAAGATTTGGCATCTGCGTCCACTGGCCCGTCGGCTTCGGAACAGCGGTGGCGATCCTTGCGCGATCTTTAGGCGCGTTGAGCGTAACCATGACGGCGGCCTTCGACCAGCCAAGCTTCAGGCGGTGAATGGCGTCGGTCTTCCTGCCAAATATGGGGTCGGACGCACGCTCACGATCGTGGCCTGATTTCATTGGGTACATTCTTTTGTTTGGCATTGTCTCAGGGTTTGCCCGGTCCTGTCCTAGGGAAAACCCTTGAAAGATTCCGCTGCGCGCAAGGCAAAAATGAGCAAAAACATACAAAAACATATTCGTGAGAGAGCTACCACGCGGTTGTCACATTGTAGACCCACAAGCTATGCTATATTGCATACTGGACGCGGCGAGGGAGGTATCCCACGAGGCCGGGAACTTCTCGGTCCCGACCGAGCGGGGAAGGGACCTGACGAAGAGGCGCAGCTCGGGCGAAAGCAGACATGTTGTCGCGTCGTGATCCTTTTCAGTCGTTGGCAGCCAACCCCCGGGTGATGATCTGGACTTCCGGGCCCAATAAATCGTGCAATTGGGTCAACCGTGCTTGGTTGGATTTTACAGGTCGAACAATAGAACAGGAGCTTGGGAATGGGTGGGCCGAAGGGGTCCACCCAGATGATCTGTCGACGTGCCTGTCAACTTATACCACCGCCTTCGATTGCCGTCGGGAATTCAATATGGAGTATCGCCTGCGCCGATACGACGGCGTTTATCGGTGGGTGCTGGACATCGGCGGACCGTATTTTTCAGATGATGGCAAATTTCTGGGCTATTTCGGGTCGTGCATCGATGTGACGGACAGCAAGCATCACAACGATGCCTCGCGCACAGCACAGCCGGAACTTGACCGTCTCGGACTGAATACAAGCATCGGCGAGGGAGCCGGCGAATCGATCCCCCTCGAACGCCAATTTGGCGCCATTCCGACGGAGGCCGAGATTCGCGCTGCACTCGATCGGATTGCCGGCGGCCACAGTTTCCGAGCGTCGCCGCAACTCGCGGCATTTCTGCGGTTTGTCATCGAGGCGACTTTGCGCGGTGAAGCGGAACGCATCAAGGGCTACACCATTGCCGTCGAGGCGCTCGGACGAGGGCAAGACTTCGATCCCCAGATTGACCCTATCGTTCGAGTGGAGGCGGGACGACTGCGGCGGGCACTCGAACATTATTATGCCGGGCCCGGCGCGTCGGATTCGATTGTAATCGACGTACCGCGTGGCCGTTACGTGCCGACGTTTCGTTATCGCGGCACAGACAAAGCCGCAGCCGCAGCCGCAGCGAACCTGTCCGAGGGCGAATCCCTTGCGTCTCGCGCGCTGCATGCCTCGCGCCGATACTTCGCCACGAAGCCGAATCTCCGGCGCGGATTGCTGTGCCTGGCCCTCATCGTCCTGACCGCAATTGCGGTTCTGCTGGCGATCGGGGACTTGGACCGGTCGACTGAGCGCGCAACCTTGCCACCGGCTCCCACGGAGACCTTTGCAAAACAATACCGAACGACGAGTACCAATCGGCAGCTGACCGGTGGGTTGCGAGCCGGGCACGGGATGCCGGTTATCGTCGTTCAGCCGATCAACATGGTCGGCATGCCGGCGGCAGGGCCGACGCTCACGGTCGGTGCGCTTCGCAGCAACCTCCGCGATGCCTTAGCCCGATTCGACGCTCTCAATGTCGCCTCAGACGCGATAGCCAGCTCCAATCCGTCGCTAGTAACGGCGGAGCGTCTAACGGGCAGTAGGTACCGATTGGGCGGAGCCATGGAGAAACCCGAGCGGGGCATGAGTCTCAGCTTCTGGCTGGCCGATGAGTCGGAAGGGGACGCCGTGGTCTGGTCGCGGAGTTTCGGTCTCGATCGCGCTCCGACGGCCGCGCCGACTGAAGAGCAGATTGTACGGCAGGTGACGATGGCCTTGGCCGAACCGTTCGGCATCATCCACGCTCGAGAGCATGGGAAAGCTGACCTCGATCCACGGTATGCCTGTCTGCTTGATGCGCTCGTATATTGGCAAACGTTCGATCTGGATACCCACTTCGGGGTTCGGGGATGTCTTGAGCGAATGATCGAACTCGATCCCACCTTTACTGCGGGATTTGCTGCACTCGAAATGGTGTATATTCGAGAATATTACAATAATTTAGCCCGCCCCGGAGACTCACCGCCGCTTGATCGAGCCCTCAAGGCGGCCCAGCGCGCTGTCGCGTTGAAACCCCAGAGTGCCTGGGCGCATGCGGCTTTGTTGGGCTCCTATTACGCGCGCGGACAGATCGCGGCCGCCTTGGCTGAAGGTGAGACGGCTTTGTCGCTCAACCCTTTCGATCCATTTGTCGTCAGCAGCTACGGAATACGACTTGTCGGAGCCGGACAGATCGAAAAGGGATCGGCCTTACTCAAGGAGGTCACGGCTGATAATATCGTCATAAATGCGAATATCGTCGATTTCTATTTGTTCCTTGTTGCTTATTTGAAGGGCGATCGTGAGATCGCGTCTCGCCACGCCAATCTGAGCTTCAGCGACCGCCATCTGCTCGGGCTCGTCGCCCGCACCCTCGCCGCCGCTTCGGACGGCGATCGGACCCAGGCGATGCAAACGAGAGACCGTCTGCTCATGCTCTATCCGGCATTTCGCAACGGGCCAAGAGACGCAATCGCGAAATTCATCCCATCAACCGAGATCGTCGACCGATTGGTAGGCGATTTTGCGAAGCTCGATCGCGGGGCGGCGAACTGAGAAGTCGAATCAACCGCGGACGTGAAGTTCCCTAAACAATATGACCGTGTCGTCAAAGCGCTATTTGCCGGCGCCGAGCACCGAATTCACAGCTTGGATAACCGTCACGTCGGAATTCATGATGCAATATTTTCTCACCTTACTCACATCGACCTTTAGCTTTTGGGGGTCGACAATGGTATTGTCGCGCTTGCCACTGTGATAACGGTATAACCAGATGGCGACGCTTTCGTCATTGGTAATTCTATACTGGACAAACTGCTCACAGGTGACCTTGGTCATGTCGATCTTGACCTGCGCCTGAGCGGCCGACATCGTGTAAAGGGCCAGTATGAGTGCCGGCCCGGCAAGACTGGAATCCATTCTGAGCCACTTTCGCGGATCCCTCTCACTTCGCCTCATGATAACAAACCTCTCTCCTGGGCAGCATGATGCCGGCCGGGACCAAGTGCTTCGCATTGAGTAGATGCAGGGTAACAGCGAATACGTTTGCCCGCAATGTCTGACCAGCAACCGAAGTTCACGACCACGATGGGTCCGCGGCTGAAATGCCACGCGAACTGCTCCCATTGTCGGCGGCTCAAACCTTGGCCGTACGCCGCTACGACGCAAACGTTGCGAGCGACCCCGTTCGCGCAGGAAATGTGCAGGAGATGATACGCTTGGGCCCTGTCAAATTTGGCAGCTGAACACTGGGACTTCGGAAGGTACACTATTGGGCCTTTCGGCTTGAAGCCCGCATCCCGCAACTCCGGTTGTGTCTCCCCGAAGTCGGTTGCGAGGGCGGGAGCCGGAGAGCCGCAACTTGGCAAAGATTCGATATCGACCGCGTGTTTCTGGCAATTCTGGCAACCGCTTCAGCCTGCGGTTGGATGCCGGACGGGGATCTGTGGGCGCAAAGCGTTCCTCCTCCGATCATCGTGCCCCAGGTTGTTCCACGTTTCAACGATCCGGGTCCTCAAGTGAACATTCCTCAACCCGGAAATCCGCTACAGCAGCTATATCCGTCCGTCGGTTCACGGATGAATTCGGCCACCATTGCGCACCCTCTTCGCGAAGACCCGCCGAGCCGATATCGTCACGCCCGAAAGCACCGCATCGACTCTCGAACTCGCGCCAGCCGTGACCAATTCGATCGGGATGTGCCGAGCCGCACAGCTTTGATTGCCCGCGGAATAACCTGCTCTTTGGCGCGGTGCATGGCTAGCTGCTTCGCAAAGGGTCAATCCGTCGGAGCGACCAGGGGTGGTCACCCAGTCTGCAGCTACACATGCATCACTAGAGGCTGCATTTAGCGTCAGCGACGGTTCTCAATGAGAAAAGAATCTCCATGACGATACCGCTCGAAAAGGAACGAATCATAATCGCGCGGCTAAACTGAGATTGGTTTGACCACGGGGGCGATACGCACCTGTAGCAAGGAGCCCGAAAATCCTCTGGACCACCTCATTATTGCGGCAGCGCTGCTGGAGCGTTCGCCGACTGAGTCGGCTCATCAGGCCTCGCGCATTAAGAGCGGCTGGTTGGCGCTCCAGCCGGACCTGTTAATTTTGACGGCTGGCCCATTTGGTCGGCCCCGTGATCCATGAAGATGCCCTTCCTCACGGAAAGGCACGGTCCTCAGCTGTGTGTCCCCGAACCCCCCGTTCGCAACGGCTGGGGGCCGTCTGTTTTCAGGCCCAGGATTCACCTCTAATAGGTAGTCCAACCTTTGTCACTGCCGCCCTAAAGTAACGCGACGAGCGAAGCTGGTGCGATATCTCGGGGGGAGATGAGGCGCGAGGCGGGCTGCAATAGAACGGGCGCTCGTGGAGCGCGCGTCTTCCCTCTCGTACGTCATCCGGCCCCACCATTCGGCATATTGCGACATCTCAGCCCGAGGATTGGAGTCGTCCGATGTATCGGCCTCGATCATGCGATCCGGTGGTCTCGTCCGGTATCCCTCGAGGTAGATCGACGTATGGCCTCCTATCCTATCCTGGTTTGCTGGTCAGTCGTAATTTCCGGAACGACTGAGAATGGAAGAGCTGATCCCGTCCGAATACTGAAAAAGCTGACAGGTGCAACGGCGAAATTTCTCACAGACAATACACCCTTACGGAAGCCGCGACCAAGAAGACGGCGGGGGCGTGTACAATGGTTCTATAACGTTGCGCTCACGCCAGTGGACCTCAGCGAAGGGGGATTCGCATGCTTACGAAACCACACCCGAACGTGATTACCACAAAACTCATTTGCCTCGCCTGCGGTGGGCAAATGCCATTGAAACTGATCGAACCTGCGTACGACGGCAAACCGACGGATACTCATGTATTTGCGTGTCGAGCCATCGGCCGTCCCATCGCCATGAAGTCGCCAAAACGTGTCCTCAAAGCCTTCTCTCGGATTAACGTCCCAGGTGATCGTGGATTGGGACGAGGAAATGTAGCCCTACTGGTCGTCTAAACGCCCGTTCCGGCCACTGAGCGCTTATATAACTCTCTACCGCCCCATTCTTCTTTCCATCACTCCGCGAATTGCCTCCGCAACTACATCGGGTGGCACGTCACTCGTTCTCAGCAGCCGAATCAGGGCTCTCTCGGTGTCAGTCAGTTCGATAACTGCGGTGTTGGTACTTAATTGAGCAGTTTCGATGTCGGCGGGTTCAGACTCAGGAACTCTGAACAACCTTCTGTACAAATCCCATCCGCCAGCCGTGACCAAAAGCACGATTCCCAGCACCAAGAAACCCAAGCCTGCAATAGTCGCTACCCTATCTTTATCGGCTTCGCGTCCTGCCACTGCCAATAGCATCAGTCCAACGCCACATATCATCAATGCAACATAGCCGAGTCCAGTTTGTAGGGTCGGCGTTGTCATTCAGTGATCAACTCGCTCTTTTCGGATGGCGTCGTCGCCGTACTCCGTGGCGCTTCAATGCACCGGCAA
>Ga0137372_10007356_pt1 | contig 10653 bp, 9 predicted proteins | sample SagtaG_6_FD_104911 | JGI IMG/M metagenome (GOLD analysis project Ga0137372, IMG submission 104911) | Vadose zone soil microbial communities from Sagehorn Ranch, Mendocino, California, USA - Sage1_R_60_16 metaG | ecosystem: Environmental > Terrestrial > Soil > Vadose zone | place: USA: California...
CTCCCAAGCGAGGAAGCGCCTCCCGGTTGGCCGGCCGGCCAGGCTCGCCGGAGGGCCGGCGGCCACCCCGGCCATGGTCGCGGAGACGACCAGGGAAAGAGCGAGCATCGAACGTCGTGTCAGGCGCACAAGACCCCCTGTGTTCGCGGGCGGCAGCCCCTGGACTGGGCAAGGCCGGAGCGACGAATCCACCGTGCCAAGCGTCGCCGAAACTGTCCGCGGAACCGACATTGTCCGCAGAAGAGCCAGAATCGGCAAGTCCACGTCGAAGAATCAGGACGAAAGTTCCGTACCCTTGCCGGTCGCTCACGCTTCAGGCAGAGTCCACCCGAAGGTCGTCCCCGAGTGCCTTGGCCGTGCGCGTCGGTTAGAGCGGGGGGACAGGGATTCGAACCCTGGAGGGACTCTGCAGCCCCCAGCGGTTTTCAAGACCGCCGCCTTCGTCCGCTCGGCCATCCCCCCGCGGTCGAGTCTATCCGGGCCGCGCTCCGCCGCGCGCCGCACGCCGGGCTACTGGGGGGTCGACGGCGTGATCATGTCGTGCTCCCTCGCGTACTCGAGCAGCGGCGGCTGAACCTCGGCGATCCGCGTGAGCGCCTGGTAGGACTGGAAGTCCCGGTAGGTCCACGCCGGTCCCATCTCGTTGATCTGCCGCTTCGACCAGAAGAACATCAGCCGCTGGTCGTCCCACACCGTGGCGTACTTCAGGTTCGGGAAGTACTTCACGCTCAGGTGGAGCAATTCGACCGACGCCTCCCGGAGGTCGCCCGACACCATCTGGACGCTCCGCTCCCACGCGCCCTCGTCCCCGCCGTACCGGTCGTAGTCGATCGAGATGCCGAAGGCGGCGATCGTGCCCAGCGCGTCGGCGTCGGGCCGGAGGTGGACCCGCGGCCACCGGGCCTCCATGTACCGGCCCAACTTCGAGGCGCGTTGGATCGGCGGGTCGCCGGATCCGATGGTGGGCGGAGGAGTCGGCACCGGTTCCTGGATCGGCGTGAGGGGCCGTGCCGGCGAGGTTCGAACCGATCCTGAGGACCGAGGGGGATGGATCGGCGGGGGAGCTCCCGGACAAGCTCCCGCCACCACTGCGAGCACCGCGAGGAGAACGATGCGCCTGGGCATGAGCTCACCCGGTTGATACCCGTCGCGGGCCCGGCCATGCCCGGGCGCTCCCGCCCCGACGAGATCATGCCCTGCTCATGTCCAGAACAGGACTCGATCGGCCAGGAATGGGAATGACCAAAGGAGAGCGCGGGCGCCCGACACCAACTCAGGGACCTATGGTCGAACTCACCCTCACACTCCCCAAGGACCCGATCTCACCCGGAAGGGCCAGACGCGCCCTCGACGGCTTGGGGGACGAGCTGCCGCCGGATGTCGCGGATCGATCCCAGGTCGTGGTCAGCGAGCTGGTCACGAACGCGGTGATGCATGCCCCGCCCGGTTCGGACATCAGACTCGAACTCCGCCTGTCCATGGGCGGCTTGAGGGTGGCCGTGGTGCAACCGGGGCCCATGTTCGAGCCGGTGATCGTCGAACCGGAGGTCGGCCAGGAGTCGGGCTGGGGCCTCCACCTGGTGAGCAACCTGGCGGACCGCTGGGGGATCATCGGCAACGACCGGGTCACCGTGTGGTGCGAGTTCGACCTGCCGGCCTCGTCGCCGGCCGAAGCGTTGCCGCGGAACGGCCATCGCACCGGGGGCTCCCAGGGAAGCTGGAGCGGGTTCGCGGCCTGAATCGGGTCAGCCGGACAGGCCGAGCGTCCACTCGCGCTCCGGCAGGTAGGGTCTGAGCGCATGGGGAAGCTCCACCGATCCGTCTTCCCGTTGGCCGTTCTCCAGCAACGCGATCAGCGTCCGGCCGATGGCGGTGAGCGTCCCGTTGAGGGTGTGGACCGGCCGGTTCCCCTCGGGCAGACGGACCCGGCACTCGAGACGCCGGGCCTGGTAGTCGGTGGTGTTGGAGGTCGAGGTGATCTCGCGATATCGGCCCTGGCCCGGAAGCCACGCTTCGATGTCGAACTTCTTCGCCGCGGACGCTCCCAGCTCGCCCGTGCACACGTTGACCACCCGGTACGGGATGCCCAGGGAGCGCACGAATTCCTCCTCGTATGCGAGCAATCGTTCGTGCTCTTCCCCCGACCGCTCCGGAAGGACGAAGCTGAACATCTCGAGTTTGTCGAACTGGTGGAGGCGGAAGATGCCTCGGGTGTCCTTGCCGTAGGTGCCGGCCTCCCTTCGAAAGCACGTCGAGTAGCCGAGGTACCGCCTCGGCAGGTCGCCCTGCTCGAGAAGCTCCCCCGCGTGCAGTGAGGCGAGCGAGACCTCCGAGGTCCCCACGAGATAAAGGTTGTCCTCGCGAGTCACGTAGATCTGGGCCTCGTCGGTGGGGAGGAAGCCGGTGCCGAACATGGCCTCCTCCCGGACCAGCACGGGCGGCACGACCGGCACGAACCCTCGGGCCTCGGCAAAGTCGAGCCCGTACTGCACCAGGGCGAACTGGATCCTGGCCGCGGACCCGAGCAGGTACGCGAACCGGGAGCCCGACGTTCGCGCCCCCCGGTCGGTGTCGACGATGCCCAGGGCCTCGCCTAGGGCGAGGTGGTCCTTCGGCTCGAACCCGAGCTCGGGAAGGTCGCCCACCACCCGGACGACCTCGTTGTCCTCGTCGGTGAGGCCGTCCGGCGCCGAGGGATCGGGCACGTTCGGCAACCGCGCGGCGAGCTCGCCGAGCTCCTGTTCGACCCTGACGAGGCCGGGCTCCAATCCCTTCAGGCTGTCGGAGACGGCACGCAGGCTCTCGATCAGCCGCTGTCGCTCCTCGGGCCCGGCCTCCCGGATCAGCTTCGACCCGCGGTTCTGCTCGGCCCTGATGGCCTCGACCCGGACGGTCAGCTTCCGCCGCTCCTCGTCGAGCTGGAGCGCCTGATCGAGATCCTCGGCGGCGCCCCGGCGGGCCAGCGCCTTGCGGTACGGCTCGGGGTCCTCACGGATGGCCTTCAGATCCAGCACGGGCATCTCACGAGGCCGCAGGGGTGGGGTCCCGAGCCTCGGCCTCAGCGGGTGCGGGCCCGCTCGGACTCGGGAGTGGCCGAGGTGGACGCGCCGTCCCCGGTCCCCGCCGTGGCCGGTGCCTCGGTCGAGGTTGAAGGCGAGCTCGCGGCGGCCGACCGGCCGTCCATGATCGACTGTCCGGTGAAGGTCGCGCCTTCCGCCACCACCAGTACCTTGGTGTTGACGTTGCCGTCGACCGACCCACCCCTGGAGAGCTCGGTCCGGTTCGTGGCCATGATGTTGCCCTTGAACTTCCCGGCCACGATGACGTTGGCCGCCCGGATCTCGGCGTCTACGTCGCTCTGGGCCGACAGGGAGACGTCGCCCTCGGCGGTGATCTTGCCCTTCACCTGTCCGTCGATGCGGAGTGAGCCCGCCGACACGAGGTTGCCCTCGATCCGCGCCCCCTTCCCCACCACGGTGACTTCCGGTCCCCCGCTCCCCTGCTCCTTCATCCTGACCTCCGTCGGCTGGATCGGACCCTGCTCGTGCCGTTCGTCGCCCTCTCCACGTCTGAACATCAGCGCGCCTCCACCGTCTGCCGGTCGCCGCTCAGAGCGTCCCGGATGGCCTGTTCCTCCTCGTCGGACAGGTTGTGGATGCTGGTCCCGTTCCGGACCGCCTTCGCGTAGCACCGCGTGTCCTGCCGCCCGTTGATCGAAGTGATCACAACGCCGTCGCCTCGGGCGTCGAGCAGGGCGGCGGAGAAGGAGAGCCTGCCCCCCATGTCCTCGAACGCGTCGAACCGCACCACCCCCACATGCTGGACCGCCCCCTGGAACAGCTCGGCCAGCCGCTTCTCCCCCCCGGCCAGCTGGCGCATCGCGTTCTCCAGCCGCTCGATGACCCGGCCGTGGGCCTCGACCTGCACCTCGATCCGGGCATCGGACGAGACGGACGAACCCGACCGGAGCCGCCAATCCCTGCCCCGCAGCACCACCAGTGCCAGGGCCGCGCACGACAGGACCACCGCGACGATGGCGAGGATCGAAAGCGTCGAGTTGGAGAGCGTCATGACCGCCATGGTTGGAGCCGGCCTGGTCGGGTTGTGGCCCGAAGTATACAATGCGGCCCTCATGGAGCCGGGACCCGGGACGAACGGCTTTCCCCCTGTTCTCGGCTGGCCCCGAAAGGCGTTCGGCCTCCCAGCGGTGAGCGTCGCGCGCTGATGCGGCTGGCCTATTTCGACTGCTTCTCCGGCATCTCCGGGGCCATGGCGCTGAGTGCCGCCGTCCATGCCGGAGCTGACCTCGGCGAGATCTCCGAGGCGCTGTCGTCGCTTCCCACCGCGGGCTTCGAGCTGGAGCGGGAGGACGTCGAGGTGCTCGGCATATCGGCCGCCAGGGTGCACGTCCGGTCCCGAACGGAGGGCGTGATCTGGACGTACGCGAGCATCCGGGCGATGCTCGACCAGGCCGAGCTCCCGCCCCAGGCCCGCCGGATCTCGCTCCGCGCCTTCCGGTTGCTGGCCGAGGCCGACGCCCGGGTCCACGCCCGGGAGGCCGATCTGGTGACGTTCCACGACGCCGGCGAACCCGATGTGCTGGTGTCGATGATCGGGACGGCCCTGGCCCTCCATCAGCTCCACGTCGACCGCATCTTCGCCTCGCCCATCCCCACCGGCCTGGGCATGGCCCGAACCGAGCACGGGATGTCGCCCATCCCCTCTCCTGTGGTGATGGAGCTGTTGAAGGGGGCGCCGACGTACTCCCGCGGGATCCCGGTCGAGCTGGTCACCCCTGTGGGGGCGGCCATCCTGGCCGCGGTGGCCGAGGGCTACGGCGACATGCCGATGATGCGAGCAGAGCTGGTCGGATACGGCGCCGGCCACACCCGCCTGGATTTCCCGAACGTGGTCCGCATGGTGGTCGGAGAGGAGGAACGGGCCGGGGCGCGGGGCGGGCCGGGGGTCGAGGGCGTCCTGCTCGAGACCCGGCTCGGCGAGGCCGGGCCCCAGGCGGTGCCGGCCTTGCTGGACGAGCTCGGCGAGGCCGGGGCGATCGACGCGTGGCTCACCCCGGTGGTGGGACGGGACGGCGAACCGGCCGTCATGGCCTCCGCGGTGGCTCCGCCCCAAGCCATCCCGGCGGTTCGCCGGATCCTGGAGGGCCGGGCGATCGGCGGCCTGGTCCGGGCGCTGCCCCTGCTACCTGAGACCCAGGGCCCCTGAGCGGCCGGGAGGAGCCCTGCCTGTGGGCTAGTGGAAGATGCTCCACCCGCCCGGCCCGACGGCGAAGCCGATGATGATCAGCAGGATCCCAGCCAGGAAGCCACCTCGGATCAGCGTGACGATCCCCGCGATCACCAGGATCACCGCGATGATCCAGAGCAGCGAGGCCGTCCCGCCGTTCAATCGGGCCACCGGGGCCAGGTACGAGAGCACGACCGCCATGCGTCACCACCTCCGACCGCACGAACAGGGGAGCGACTGGCCAGATTGTTTCCCTCGACCTGTGCGGCGAATCCCCCCCACCGGCTGAGCCTGTCCGGGTCGATCAGAACGACGACTTGCGCTTCGCCAGATACATGGCCCGGTCGGCCTCGCCGATCAGCTCCTCGATCGGCTTCGGCGCCTCCCAGTCGAACTGGGCCGCGCCCGCGCTGACGGCCAGGCGGTACGGCCGTCGGACCTGCCGGTTCCACTTCCGCAGCTCTCTGTGGAGCCGCTCGACCGCCCGCTGCGGATCGTCGCCCTGGAACATGAGGACGCAGAACTCGTCCCCCCCGAGCCGGGCGGCGAAGTCCGAGGCCCGGAAGGTTCGGGTGAGCACCTGCGCCACGTCGACCAGCGCCCGGTCGCCCTCGGCATGGCCGAACGTGTCGTTGATGGACTTCGTCCCGTCCACGTCGACGAACACCACAGCGGGCGATCGATGTTCGCGCTCGGCCACCTTCAGCTGCTGCTGGCCGTAGGCGAAGAAGGCCCGCCGGTTGCCCAGCCCGGTGAGCTCATCGACCAGCGCCAGGCTCATGTCCTCCACCATCCGAGCCACGAACTCGGGCTGCCCGGCATGGTCCCGAACCAGCGAGACCGTGACCCGAACCGGGATCGCCGTCCCGTCCTTGCGGAGGTACCGCTGCTCGAGCCGGTAGCCGGATCGCTCCCCCGCGACCATCCGTTCGAACCGCTCCCGCTCGTCCTGCTCCGAGCCGGGGTGAACGAAGTCGACCAGGGGCTGGCCGAGCAGCTCGTCCGTTCCGTACCCGAGGAGCTGTTCGAGGGCGGCGTTCGCCTCGACCAGGCGCCCGCTCATGTCCAGCAGGGCCATCCCGACGGCCGCGGACTCGAACACGGCTCGGAACCGGGCCTCGCTCTCGCGGAGGTCGGCCTCGACCCGCCGGCGCTGGGTGACGTCGGTGTTGATCTCGAGCACGACCGGCTCGGCGGATTCGTCCTCCCGGTGGAGCACCCACCGGCTGTCCACCACGATCCGGGAGCCGTCCCATCGCCGGTGGGACACCTGGCCCTCCCACCGCCCCAGCTCGATCAGCTCCAGCTTGATCGATTCGAACGGCTGGGGGAACTCCGTCTCCAGCAGCGAATGCAGGTCCCGGCCCAGGGCTTCCACCCGGGTCCAGCCGTACAGCTCCTCTGCCGCGCGGTTCCAGAACAGAACCCTCCCCTCGAGGTCCCGGACGAACATGGCGTCGTGGGCCGCCTCCAGCAGGTGGGCCTGCTCGCGGATGGTGATCGGATGCCGCTCCACCGCCTCGGCCAGCAGCTCGAAGCTCGCCTCGCTCTGGCGCAGCGACTCCTGCTGCATCCTCTGGTCGGTGATGTCGCGGCCCACCGCGTACAGCAGGCCGTTCTCCACCGTCAACCGCGGCGACCACCACACGGACCGGTAGGAGCCGTCCCGGCACCGTATGCGGCACTCGAGGCCGCTGGTCTGCTCTCCCTCGGTCACCCTCTTCAGCTCGGCCAGCACCCGCGCCACGTCGTCGGGGTGGAGGAATTCCGCGAACGGCTGCGAGATCAACTCGCCGATCGGGTATCCGAGCGTGCGTTCCCAGGCCGGGTTGAGCGCCTTCACGTAGCCGTCCAGGCCGACCACGCACAGGAGATCGGTGGACAGGTCGAAGAACCGGCCGAGGTCCGCGCCGCTGGCGCGTTCGATCGAGGGACTCGCTTCGTCCGTCACTCGGCCCGGCCACCCCCGTGAGTCCAGGCCTTCATACGAAGATTGTCGGCCGGACCTGTGGCTCTCCTTGAAACGCTGGAGAGAAATACCCAGGTGCGACCGGCCTAACCCGGGCCTGAGCCGCTGCGACCTTCGGAGTAGGCTCCTCCATCGAGATGTTCGACGAGGGCCTCGAAGCGTCGCCCCCGCTCGTCGAGCGGCTGCGGCGCTCGGAGATGGCAGCATTGGATCTGTACGTCGTCTATCTGGGCGAGCGGCTCGGGTTGTACGGGGCGCTGGCGGAGGGCGGTCCCGCCACCTCGGCGGAGCTCGCCGCGAGGACCGGGACCGCGGAGCGCTACGTGCGAGAGTGGCTGGAGCATCAGGCAGTGGCTGGATTCGTTGACGTCGAGGACCCATCGGCGGATGCCTCGGACCGCCGGTACTCGATGCCCGCGGATCATCTCGAGGTGCTGGTGGACCGGGACAGCCTGTCGTTCTCGGCGCACAAGGCGATCGACATCGTCCGGGCCGGCCGTCGCCTCCCCGAGCTGGTGGAGGCGTTCCGAACCGGCGGAGGGATCCCGCCGCTCCCGTGGGAGCCCGAGGGCCGCGCCGACTTCAACCGTCCGAGGTTCGTCAACCTGCTGGGCAGGCGGTGGCTTCCCTCGATCCCGGAGGTGCATCGCCGGCTCGTGGCCGAACCGCCCGCGCGGGTCGCGGACGTGGCCTGCGGGACGGGGTGGTCGAGCGTGGCCATGGCCCTCGAATATCCGAAGGTGCGGGTGGACGGGTTCGACCTGGATGCCGACGCCGTGGCGCAGGCCACCAGGAACGCCGCCGAGGCCGGCGTGGCGGAGCGGGTGAGGTTCCGCGCGGCCGACGCCGCCGACCCGGGGTTCTCCGGTCGCTACGACCTGGTCACCATCTTCGAGGCGGTGCACGACATGAGCCGCCCCGTCGAGGCGCTCCGGGCCGCGCGGTCGCTGCTGGACGTGAACGGGTGGGCGCTGGTGGCCGAGCGCTTCACGGTGCCGGCTGGCGAGCGCGAGCGCTACACGTACGGGTGGAGCGTGGTGAGCTGCCTCCCCGACGCCATGGGCGATCCGGGAACGGCCGCCACCGGCGCCGTCATGCGCCCCGACACCCTTCGCGCCTACGCCCTCGAGGCCGGCTTCGCCAGCGTCGAGGTCCTCCCCATCGAAACCGAATACTGGCGCTTCTACCGGCTGGTCCCGTAGGGAGCCGATCCCAGGGGCTGCCGGGCGCCGTCGCCTTGCCCGGGTGAGTCAAACTTGGGGTCGTGGAGGAGCGGAAGGTCGCCACGGTCCTGTTCGCCGACCTCGTCGGTTCCACCGCGCTGGCCGATTCGGAGGATCCCGAACGCACCCGGGCTATCCTGGACCGGTTCTACGAGGCGATGGCGGGAGAGGTCGCGGCCGCGGGCGGGACCGTGGAGAAGTTCGCCGGCGATGCGGTCATGGCCGCGTTCGGGGCTCCGGCCGCGTACGAGGATCACGCGGAGCGCGCCCTGCACACGGCGTTGTCGATGCACCGGCGGCTCGAGGCGCTCTTCGCCGGGAGGCTGCAGCTCCGCATCGGGGTGAACACCGGCGAGGTCGTGGCGGGGCCGGCTCGCGAAGGAAGCTCCTTCGTGAGCGGCGACCCGGTGAACGTGGCCGCCCGCCTCGAGCAGGCCGCCGCTCCCGGCGACGTGCTGGTCGGCGAGCGAACGGTGGCGGCGGCGCGGGGTGCGTTCGAGTTCGACGAGCCCATCACCGTGGAGGCCAAGGGCAAGGCGGGGGGCGTCCGGTGCCGCCGGCTGGTCCGTGCGCTCTCGCTGATGCGCCCGCGGGGCGTCCACGGCATGCATCGAGCCTTCGTCGGACGCGGTGAGGAGCTCGAACGGTTGCTGGGCGCCTACCGCGGAGCGGTCGCCAGGGATCGGCCGAGGCTCGTCACCATCATCGGCGACGCCGGCGTGGGCAAGTCCCGGCTGATCCGGGAGCTGTGGGACCGTCTGCCGGACGAGCACCCCGAGCCGACCCGGCACACGGGTCGATGCCTCGCCTACGGCCGGGCCATCACGTACTGGCCGCTCGGGGAGATCCTGCGGGAGCAGTTGGGGATCATGGAGTCCGACTCCCTCGCCGAGGTCGATCGCCGGCTGGGCGATCGCCGGATCCTCGGCCTCACCCTCGGGCTGGACACGGCCGGCGACCTCCACCCGATGGCCGCTCGCGACCGCCTCCACGAAGGGTGGATCGCCTTCCTCGATTCCATCGTCGCCGACCGGCCGGCCGTCGTTCAGATCGAGGACCTCCACTGGGCCGAGCCGCCGCTGCTGGATCTCATCGAGCAACTGGTCCGCGGCGTGGCCGGGCCGCTCCTGCTCGTGGCCACCGCGCGACCCGACTTCGTCGACGTCCGCGCGGGCTGGGGGGCCGGCCGGTACGACGCGGAGACGGTCTGGCTCGAGCCGCTTCCCTCCGACGCCGCGGCCGGGATGCTCGAATCGTTGCTCGGCGGGACCCTGCCGGAGGCCGCCCGCGACCTCATCGTCGAGCGGGGCGAGGGCAACCCGCTGTTCATCGAGGAGATGCTGGGGAGCCTGATCGACCAGGGAGTGATCGAACGGAGCGACGGTTCCTGGCGGATGGGGGGCCTCCCGGGCGACCTGCGCATCCCCGACACGGTCCAGGCGGTGGTGGCCGCCAGGCTGGACCTCCTGGAGCCCGCGGAGAAGGCCGCCCTCCAGGCCGCGGCCGTGGTCGGGCGAATCTTCTGGACCGGCCCGCTGTACGACCTCATCGAGGAACAGCCCGACCTGCGCGTGTTGGAGGACCGCGACTTCATCCGGCGTCGCGGCGGCTCCTCGCTGGAGGGCGAGCGCGAATTCGCCTTCAAGCACGCCATCACCCGGGAGGTGGCGTACCAGAGCCTGCCGAAGGCGAAGCGCGCCCTGCTGCACGCCGCCTTCGCCGAGTGGATCGAGGCGCGGATCGGAGGCCGCGACGAGATGGCGCCGATGCTGGCCCTTCACTACTCGGCGGCGGTGAGTCCCGACGTCGTCGACCTGGCCTGGGGCGCCGACCAGAAACGTTTGAACGCCCTGTCGCGGCGAGCGATCTGGTGGCTTCGGCGTGCCGGTGACCTCGCCATGAGCCGGTACGAACTCGACGACGCCATCGCGCTGTTCGAGCAGGCGGTGGAGCTCCATCCCGAACGATCGGACGCGGTACAGCTGTGGCGCTCCATCGGCCTGGCGAACGCCCTTCGCTACGACGGGATGGGGCTGTGGAACGCCATGCAGCACGCCATCGATCTGTGCACGGATCGACGGCTGCTCGGCGAGCTCTACGCGGAGCTCTCGGTGGAGACCGCCAGCCGGTCGGGGATGTGGGCGCACGTGCCGGACATCGAGATGGTGCAGGGATGGATCGACCGGGCGCTGGAGCTGGCCGAACCGGGGACCC
>Ga0137372_10007357_pt1 | contig 10651 bp, 9 predicted proteins | sample SagtaG_6_FD_104911 | JGI IMG/M metagenome (GOLD analysis project Ga0137372, IMG submission 104911) | Vadose zone soil microbial communities from Sagehorn Ranch, Mendocino, California, USA - Sage1_R_60_16 metaG | ecosystem: Environmental > Terrestrial > Soil > Vadose zone | place: USA: California...
AAGCTGGGCCCACCGGTGAGCGAGGTCCAGTTCCAGCCAGTCGTCGTACGAGCTTGTGGGCAGCCAGAACTCGCTGGTGCCGACCTCCACCGCTGCAACGAGTCCACCGGCGTACGCGATCTCCAGCACGGCTGCGGTCGTCGGCTCCTCCGCACCGATCTTGCCGGCCAGGCTGCGCAGCTCACGCACGCCGATGCCGCCAGTGCGTAGAACAGGAGGTGGTTCAGTGCCGAGCTGCTCCAGCGCACGGTCCACCTGTCGCACGAGGTCGAGTGCCGCACCAGCCGCTGCCCGATCGGCGATCGCCGCCGACACCTGCTTGCCGTCCAGCGGAGGCGGCACCGGCCTTGTCGACGCCAGCACACGCCCACCACGCAGATGCAGCCCGATCTGCCGCGGCAGGACGACGGTGTTGGCATCCTTCGGTACGACGAGACCACGCGCGAGCAACCGCTCGACCGGCGTACGGGCCGAAGCGATCGTCACCGGACGCTCGGCCTTCTCCACCGAACCGGTCGGCGGACCCCAGGTCAGCTTGTCCAGCACTTCTCGGGCATCCGGCCCGGCCTCCTCGATCAGCTTGTCCAGATCGCCGAAGTGCCTCGTGGTGGCAGGGCCGAGGCCGGCAGGTGTCGGGCCGAGTAGTTCGTGTACGGCGCGGATCGGGCGGAGGTCGTCCTCGGTGCCCCACACCAGCGCCAGCCCGAGCAACTCGGCGACCCGGGGCTGGACCAGGTCGACGGGTTGGCCGACTCCAGCTGCCAAGGTCGCGAGATCCACCGGTTCCGGCAGCGCCGACAGCGACTCCAACAGGTCGACACCGAACTCGTCCAGCCGATTGATCGCCCGCGCGGCCGACGCGTTGGTCGTCGCCCGGGCCGCCAGTTGACTGGTGTCCGCGGGGATCGGCATCGCCAGGTCGGGACGCCGCTGCAGGAGACGACCGAGGGCAGCGTCGTCCCAGGTACGCAGCGCGTCAGCGAGAGTACGTGGGCGGTTCCGCTCGGTTTTGGTCATCCATCCAACGGTACGGCCCGATCCCCACCGACGCCCAACCATCCGCCACGATCTGGGTCACTCTGCGGCGCCGGCGGTGGCGATGCGATGGAAGCCGACGCGTTCGTAAACGGCGGCGACGGCCTTGCTCTCCGCTGATAGAAGGATGAGGTCGACGCCGTTGGCGAAGGCGTGCTCGGCCAAGATGCTGGTGACGGCGGCGGCGAGGCCGCGGCGCCGCATCGAGGGGAGGGTGCCGACGCCGACGATCTCGGTGGTGGCGCCGACCGGCTGGTGTTGGCCGCTGGCGACCATGCCGTCCTCGGTGAACGCGGCCGCGGCGACGGTGACGCCCTTGCGGACTCGGTCGAGGACCGCCTCGAGAACGTGGTCCGGTACCTCTGCCGCCTTGGCATCGCGGTCAGCCGGCCCAGCGTCGCCGATCGCCGTACCAGGGTCACCGAAAGCGAGAGACGCGACTGCCCGGGCCTGCCGCAGTACGTCGTCCTCCGCGGGCAGGATCTCGCAGCGCGCGTCCGACGTCGCCGGCCGGAACTCGTCGCGCCCAAGAACGAGCAACGGATGCTCAACCACCTTGAGCCCGGCCGCGGCGGCCGCGGGTCCGAGCGACGGGCAGGTCTCCACGACCCACTCGAAGCTCAAGGGGATGTCGAGCTCTTCGCACTGCGATCGCAGTACGTCGATGTCCGCCGGCTCCATGGTCGCGCCGGACCCGGGCACCGGACGTGCGTAGTACGGCCAGACCGTCGTACTGCGAAAGAGCGTGAACGGCCCGATCTGCTCAGGCACCGACCCCGACAGCGGGACCGCGTGAAGGTACTCGTCGACTCTGCTGATCATCGCGACGCAGTGAACCACTCCCGACCCGCCCAAGGCCAGGGATCATGTCAATCGGTGAGGATTTCGATGGAGACCTTGGTGGGGTAGAAGGCGACGTACTCGCGGATGTCGGCGACCGCGTCGTACGGCTCCTCATAGGTCCAGACCGCGTTCACCCCGACCTCGCCGGCCGGGAGAACGCTGTAGTAGGACGCGTCGCCCTTGTACGGGCAGTAGGTCTGGTGATCCGTGCGCTCGAGCAGCGTGAGGTCGACGTCCTTGCGCGGGATGTACTGCACCGCGGGGTAGCTCGCCTCCTGCAGCGAGAGGGCATCACGGGTGTCAGCGATCACCTGGTCGCCGACCTTCACCACCACGCGATCCGGGTTCTTCCCGACCGTGATCGGGTGATCCGGTCCTGGAATCTTCACCAGCTTCTCCGACATGAACTCAGCTCCCAAGGCGCAGTTGACCGTCAACCTGTGGTCAACCAGGGCGGCCGCCGCCGCATTCCCTAAGGCTGCTCGAGTTCCACCACGAGGCACGGTCCGCCGTCGAACGCGCCGCCGTCGATGCCGAGGGCCAGGCCGTCGGCGTACAGAAGGGGCCCGGTCAGGTACGCCGGATCGATGCCGAGCTGGTCAGCCACGATGCTGTGGCCGTGCACGATCCGGCGACCGCCGAGCCGCTCAAGCAGAGCCGCGGCCACCTCGGCGCCGACAACGCCGCGGAAGGCGTAGCGCGACGTCATCCGCCGCCAGATCTCCCACCACACCACGATGTCGTCGGAGTGCAGCTCGTCCCGGGCCGCGGCGTTGATCTCAGCGATCGAGTCGCCCCATTCGACGTACTCGGTCGTGTCGGAATGCATCAGCAGGTGATCCGCGTCCAGCCCGAGCATCGGCTGGTCGATCAGCCAGGCGACATCGTCGTCGGTGAGCAACTCCTGGTCGCGGTCCTGGCCGCCGTTCAGTGCCCACGACCGCTCGAAGCTGCGGGTGGTGATGCCCTCGTGCGGGACGAACGTGTCGCCGAACTTGCGCATCCCGAGCGCGAGGATCTCGTGGTTGCCGAGCAGCACCCGGATACTCCCGGCGGGCGCCTGCTCGGTCAGCTTGCGGACATAGCGCAGTACGCCGATCCCGTCCGGACCGCGGTCGAAGAAGTCGCCGAGGAACCACAGCCGCGCGTCCGTCCCGGACCAGTTGCCCTCGGCATCGGTCAGCCCGGCGGCGCGCAACGATGCCAGGAGCTTCTCCGGATGCCCGTGGATGTCGCTCACCGCGTAGACGGCGGTCATCCCGGCGTCATCCCTTCAACGTCAGCACGATCAGTACGACGTTGAGGACGGAAACGGTCGCGGCAACCAGGCATGCGGCGAGAGTAGTCGCGAACCGGTTGACGAAGTCGCCCATGACGCGCCGGGACGCGGTCAATCGGACCAACGGCCAGAGTGCGCACGGGATGCCGAAGCTCAGCACCACCTGAGAAACAACCAGCGCCCGACTCGGATCGATGCCGATCGCAAGGACCAGCAAGGCGGGCACCAGCGTGATCAGCCGTCGGACGGCCAGCGGGACATGGCGTTGCCAGAAGCCGTCGAGGATCACCGAGCCCGCGTACGTACCGACCGACGAGGACGCGAATCCGCTGGCGAGCAGCGCGAGCGCGAACAACAGCGCGGGCGTCTGACCGAGCCGGTCGCCGATCGCGCCATGCGCGGCGTCGAGCGAGTCGGCACCGGTGCCGCCCAGCGCGGCCGCGGCGACGACGACCATCGCGAGGTTCACCGCACCGGCCAGGGCCATCGCGATCGCCACATCCAGCCGGGTTGCCCGCAGTACGCGAGACTTGCCCTTCTCAGAATCGAGCGACTTCCAGTGCCGGTCGGTGACGAGCGCGCCGTGCAGCCAGATCGCGTGTGGCATCACGGTCGCGCCGAGCATGCCGGCCGCCAGCACCAGCGACTCGGTCCCGTCCAGCCGCGGCACCAGACCACCGACCACGCCGGCCCCGGACGGCTGCGACTTCACCGTCGACACCACGAACCCGATCAGCACCACCGCGAGCAGCCCGATGATCGCCGCCTCGAACGGCCGCTGCCCGCGCTTCGACTGATAGATCAGCAACCCGAACGACACCGCGCCGGTGATCACCCCGCCGAGCAGCAGCGGCACCCCGAACAACAGGTTCAGCGCGATCGCACCGCCGACCACCTCGGCCAGGTCGGTCGCGACCGCCACCAGTTCCGCCTGCGCCCACAGCCCGGTCGACGTCGTACGGCGGAAGTGGTCCCGGCACAGCTGCGGCAGCGTCCGGCCGGTCGCGATGCTCGCCTTGGCCGCGAGGTACTGCACCAGGACAGCCATCAGGTTCGCCCCGACGACGACCCAGCAGAGCAGATACCCGTACGTCGCCCCGGCGGCGATGTTGGTCGCGAAGTTGCCCGGATCCACATACGCCACAGCCGCCACGAAGGCAGGACCCAGCAACAGAAGTCCCGACCGGTTCAACTGCCGCCGCAGTGGCGCTGGCGCGTACATGAGAGAAGTCTCTACTACCTCACCGACAGTGCAACCCCTCCCTGGCCGACGAGACCCCTCTCACATCGGCCGGCGGGTCACATCAGGCGCCGGCCTTCGGGGTGCCGAGGACCTTGTTGGCCTTGCCCACAGCGGCGGTGACGGCGCCTTGGACCTGGCTTGCGTCATCGAAGGACATCCCGAGGACGACGTCGCCGAGGGCTGCGATGACAAAGTTGATCTCGAGGCCCTCCAGCGGCCCACTGGTGGCGCTGAATCGGACGCCGAAGCGGGTGCTACCCACCTTGGGAGCGGCGAATTCGCTGATCCGGGCCGGTGAGGAGCCGACGCCGGTGATCTTCACCGTGACCTGCTTGCAGGACCGGATCGCGGCCCGGGCCCGGTTGACCAGCGCCGTGGCCGCGGTCGCAGACGGCATCGCGTCCAGGTCCTCGTCGATGAACGGGCCGTTCTGACCGCCGGTGAAGCTGCGAGTCGCGGTCGCCGTCGAGCCGGGCGCGGTGTCCGCGTTGAACAGCTTCACCACGTCCGCGCACCGGGAGTCCTTGGAGGACAACCCGCTGCCGTCCTCCTCGTCTCCGGAGTTGTCGACGGACAACCCGGTGGGCAGGTCGGACAGCGCAAGCAATGCCTTGGTGAGGTCCGCCTTCGTGCGCGGCTTCGGGGCCACCGGCGTGGTCGGAGCAACGGTCGGCGTCGTACTGGAGGCGGTCGGGGTCGGCGTGAGTGTCGCCGACGAGGTGGTGCTCGGACTTGACGATCCGGTCGTCTTCGAGCCGCCGCCGCAGGCGACGAGGCTCAGAGCGAGGCCGGCCGCGAGTACGGCGGAGACGATGGGTCGCTGCAACGACATGAGAAGTCCTCCCCAGGGATGGCGTGACAGAACGATTTGCCGACCAGACTTCCCGGCGCACCTGGGGTAGGAGCATACAGATCGGTGGCCCGCGGCGGCGAGGGCCTTTCGGGCACCGATGGAAGACCGGAATTCAGGCCCAGGAGAAGTGGACCTGGAGGGAGACCTCGACGGTCTGCTCGCCGGGGGTGATGTTGAGCCGCGAGTCGGCGGACGACGCTGACAAGGCGACGGATTCGCGGATGGGGAAGTGGGCGTGCGTCTCGGAGATCGAGCTGACCGAGCCGAGTGAGTAGCCCGCCAGGGCCGCGAGCTCTGCGGCCTTCTCGCGAGCCTGACGGAACGCGAGCTCGCGGGCCTGCGTAAGGAGAGGTTCCTTGTTCTCGACGTCGAACTGCAGGAAGTCCAGGCCAAGGCTGTTGCCTGCGGCATCCACCGCCGCGTTGAGCAGGCGCCCGAAGCCGGTCAGGTCCTTGGTCGTGACCGTCAACGAGTGCGACGCGTGGAAGCCGGCCGGCGACATCATCTCCTTGTACTGCGGATGCACGTTGACCGAACTGGTCGCGATCGCCGACGCTTCCACGCCCTGAGCACGCAGGGCCGCAATCACCGCATCCGTCCGCTGCGCCACTTGCCCGACCGCGGCTGCCACGTCCGCCGCTTCATGGCGGACGCTCAACGTCATGCGTAGTACGTCTGGCGCCGTACCGACCTGTCCTGACCCGACAACAGTTACCCCTGTGTCCATAGACGCAGTCTGACACTTCTCTCGGTCATGGGAGTCTGCTCACCTGGTGTCGGCCTGGCTGTCATCCGGCCGCCGCAGACTGCACCATCGCTTCCACGCCCCAAGGAGAGACTGATGCGCAGAAGGATCCTCATACCGACCGTGCTCGCCGGCGTCCTGCTGACCGGGCTGACCACCGCCGACGCCGCGGGAAAGGACTCCGGCGTCGCGAGTGCGTTCGAGGCGACCACCCGCAGTACGGCATGGACCCAGGTGGCGCGGATCCCGCTGCGCTTCCCGACGTACCACCCGCAGGGATTCGCGCTGGTCGGTGACCTCATCTTCCTGTCCAGCGTCGAGGTGACCGAGGCGCCGGTGAAGTACCCGCAGCCGGTGGACGGGTACGACCGCACCCCCGGCAAGGGAATCGGGCACCTCTTCGTCCTCGACCGGCAGGGCAATCTGAAGAAGGACATCCGGCTCGGCGAGGGTACGGCGTACCACCCTGGCGGCATCGACTACGACGGGCAGAACGTCTGGGTCCCGGTCGCGGAGTACCGGCCGAACTCACGCGCGATCGTCTACACCGTCGACCCGAAGACCTACCAGGTGACCGAGCGCTTCCGGGTGAAGGACCACATCGGCGGGGTCGTCCGCGACCGCATCACCGGCAAGGTTCACGGTGTGAGCTGGGGTTCCCGCAGCCTCTACGAGTGGACGACGACCGGCCAACAGTTGAACGTCGCCCCGAACGAGAGCCACCTCCTCGACTACCAGGACTGCGACTACGTCTCCCGCGGCAAGCAACTCTGCGGCGGCGTCACCACCCTCCCGACCGCTACCGGCGGCAGCTACGACCTAGGTGGCCTGGCGCTCCTGGATCTCAAGGACAACCGGATCCTGCACGAGATCCCCTTCCCCTACTTCTCCCCAACCGGCCGCTCCGCCACCCGCAACCCGGTCGCCATGGAAACCACGCAAGACAAACTCCGCCTGTTCGCAGCCCCCAACGACGGCGAAGACCCAGGCGGCACCGAAATCCTGGTCTACGAATCGCCACTCAGCTGATTCAGCTGGCTCGGCGGATGATTCGGGCGGGGATGTCGTGGAGATGGCAGAGGGACAGGAGCGCGGTGCCGTCGATCAGCTGCAGCGGTTTGCCGGTGGCGAACTCGTAGCTGCTGGGGCCGAAGCCGCTGGTGGTGATGAGGATGCCCTTGGTGGCGCCAGCGTCGACGACGGTGCCGAAGAGGTCGCGGACGGCCGACGGTGGGACGGTGCGGGTCCAGAGCTTGGCTTGTACGACGAACTTGCCACCGGTGATCGGCCGCGGATCGTAAGCCACGCAGTCGATCCCGCCGTCACCGCCGCGGCGGAACAGCCGCGTCTCCAGGCCCATTCGGGTGAGCAGGTTCTGCACGAGATGCTCGAAGGATTCGGGAGTCAGCTCCAGGAGATTGGGCCGGCCGTCGATCTCGCTCAGTACGTCGACCGCCTCGACGGTCCGCGGATCCGCGAGATCGAACTCCAGCACGGGCTCGACCGGCTGCAGCTCCTCCGGATGCCGCGACACCTCCGCGGCGAAGTAGTGCCGCACGCACGCGACGGGATCCAGCTGGTTCAGCACCAGGGCCTCGAACTGGTCCCGCGTCGCCCGCAGCGTGATCAGGCACGGCCGCACTGTCTGCCCGGTCGGCAGGTCCACCGACTCGACCATGCCGTTGAACACCACCGTGTCCACCACGCCGTACCGATCACTGCCGAAGATCAGGTGCAAGGCCCGCAACGCCAACTGTGCAACGAGTTGCTGATACAAGAGCCGCAGCTCCTGCGATGGCCGGGGCACGGCGACGACCGCGTCCCGCGAGCGGTCGTACCGGTACGACGCCTCAGCCGGTACGACACTCACATCCGGCAGATCCCATTCGACCGCCAGCAGGGTCGACTCCGGCACGTACACGACCCGTCGCCGGCGCGGGAAGTCGAGTGGCTCCGCCACGCGGTCCAGTGCCTTCTGGAAATACCGGCTGACCGCCGCCCGGTCCCTGTTCTCGACGGCCCGTTGATACGCGTCGATCCGGGCATGCTGTTCCGCGGTTGCCTCGTCGAGCCGGCGCTGTTGCTCGAGCTGGTCCCGCAGCGCGCGAGCCACCCGCTCACGGCGCTTCTCCTCAGCAGCCCGGTGCCGTTCGATCGCCTCGGCGAACCGGTCCTCGGCGGCCGCGAGCCGGCAGGCGTACCGCCGATCGGCGCCCCACCAGCGGAAAGGACCCGGCGGATGCGGCACGAACGCATCCCAGACCGGGCCTGGATGTGGCTCCAGATCGGCCGGTGACACTTTCGGCGGCGCGCGCCGGGGTGCCCGCTTCAGAGTCTGCAGATCGGTGCCGTGCACCTCGATCGCGAGCGCGTCGGCGAGCACGTTGCCCAGGGCACGGACGTGTTCCTCCACCGCAGCGGTGCGTTGCGCCGCCTCGGCGGTTCGTCCTGGCGGTCGGTCGCTGCGGGTGTGACCTTCGATCGTCCGGCCCATCGCCTCACAACCTCTCTCATCCAGCGTAAGCACACAACCACGCTGCGCGACCGCTGTGACGGAGAGTTGGAGAGGACATTGCTTGCCATCCACCCTCTGTTTGCAACCGAACCGGCCAAGTCCGATGTCTTGTCGGCGGTCGGGTCGGGGGTGACGATGCCCCTATGAGGCTGTCTTCTTACGCGTCCGGGGTGTCCGAGGTCCCGTTGCTGGGCGAGACGATCGGGGGCAATCTGAGACGGACCGTCGCGCAGTACGGCGATCGCGAGGCGATGATCGAGGTGCGGACCGGACGGCGCTGGACGTACACAGGGTTCGGCGAGGAGGTGGACCACGTCGCCCGCGGCCTGCTGGGCCTCGGCATCGCGAAGGGCGACCGGGTCGGCATCTGGGCCCCGAACTGCGCGGAGTGGACGATCACGCAGTACGCGACCGCGACGATCGGCGCGATCCTGGTGAACATCAACCCGGCGTACCGGACCCACGAGTTGGCCTATGCACTGAACCAGTCCGGCGTCCGGCTGCTGATCTCGGCGACCGAGTTCAAGACCAGCGACTACCGGGCGATGGTCGACGAGGTGAGCAAGGACTGCCCGGAGGTCGAGGCAACTATCTACATCGGCACCGGCGACTGGGACGCGCTCAGGTCAGCCGGCGACCGTGTCACCGAGGACGAGTTGCACAGCCGCGAGGCCGAGCTGTCCTTCGACGACCCGATCAACATCCAGTACACGAGCGGCACCACGGGCTTCCCCAAAGGCGCGACCCTGAGCCACCACAACATCCTGAACAACGGCTACTTCGTCACCGAGACGATCGCGTTCACGGCCGAGGACCGGCTCTGCACCCCGGTGCCCTTCTACCACTGCTTCGGCATGGTGATGGGGAATCTCGGCTGTACGACGCACGGTGCCTGCATGGTCATCCCCGGCCCGGCCTTCGACCCGGCGGCGACGCTGAAGGCGGTCCAGGACGAGCGATGCACCGGGTTGTACGGCGTACCGACCATGTTCATCGCCGAGCTCGGGCTGCCGGACTTCGCGTCGTACGACCTGACATCGCTGCGCACCGGTGTGATGGCCGGATCGCCGTGCCCGATCGAGGTGATGAAGCGGTGCGTCGCCGACATGCACATGGCCGAAGTGGCGATCTGCTACGGCATGACCGAGACGTCGCCGGTGTCGACGCAGACTCGCCGTGACGACGATCTGGACCGTCGTACGTCGACTGTCGGACGGGCGATGCCGCACGTCGAGATCAAGCTGGTCGACCCGGCGACACGACTCGTCGTACCTCGCGGTGAACCCGGCGAGCTGTGCACCCGTGGGTACTCCGTGATGCTCGGCTACTGGAACGAGCCGGACAAGACCGCGGAGGCGATCGACCAGGCGCGCTGGATGCATACGGGCGACCTGGCGACGATGCGCGAGGACGGGTACGTGAACATCGTCGGCCGGATCAAGGACATGGTGATCCGCGGCGGCGAGAACGTGTACCCCCGCGAGATCGAGGAGTTCCTGTACACCCACCCCGACATCGCCGACGTGCAGGTGATCGGCGTACCGGACGACAAGTACGGCGAGGAACTCTGCGCCTGGATCAGACTCAGACCCGGCGCCGACCCCCTCGACGCGGCGGCGGTCAGAGCCTTCGCCTCCGGCAAGCTCGCCCACTTCAAGATCCCGCGCTACGTCCTGCTCGTCGACGAGTTCCCGATGACCGTCACCGGCAAGGTCCGCAAGGTCGAGATGCGCGAGAAGTCCGTGGAGCTGCTCGGGCTGTGACGCGCCGTCCCGGCCGGCCCGCGCACAGTTGCCGGGCGTGAGCGCTTGTTACCTCTCGCCCGGAGGATGAGAATCGTCGCGTCGCGGGGTGTTCTGAGGGGCGGTGCGGGTCATGCGCAAGGCGGCGTCGGCGGCGATCACACTCACCTTCGCCTTCGCAGTAGCGACGGTGACAGTAGGACAAGGTGCGGCCGCACCCGGGCCGCTCTGGAGTTCCAGCGTCCCGGTGACCAACCAAGTGGTCAGCCGACCGGTGTCGGGCGGCGGTTACCCGGTCCCGCCCGGCGCGACCGCTCCGGTGCCGGGCACCTGCCGGGCCGGCCTCTACAACTCGAACCACTCCGCGTCGTGGATCGCGGTCCAGCCCGGTACGGA
>Ga0137372_10007358_pt1 | contig 10651 bp, 10 predicted proteins | sample SagtaG_6_FD_104911 | JGI IMG/M metagenome (GOLD analysis project Ga0137372, IMG submission 104911) | Vadose zone soil microbial communities from Sagehorn Ranch, Mendocino, California, USA - Sage1_R_60_16 metaG | ecosystem: Environmental > Terrestrial > Soil > Vadose zone | place: USA...
ATCGACGTGATATGAAAAGAAAAACGCCGAACACCCCACGCCGAATTATCCGTTGGATGGGAGAGGGCCGCGTAAAGGAGGACGTGCCGGTGGACGGAGCTATGCGCCAAACAGATTCAAGGCCGAAAACCGAACGCGAACGTACGACGCAAGAGATTCATATGAGGACCAAAAGGAAAACGCCGAACATCGAACGCCGAACATCGAACGCCGAACGGAAAGTGTCGCCATTTGGGGTCAATGAGGCGAATTCCGAGTATGCCGCGCCGAAGAAAATTAAGTACGACCTCGAAGACAGATTATCGGAGATCGCCGTTGCAGTTGTTGAACTGACGGATGACTTGCCCAACACAAGAGCAGGCAATGACATTGCGGGACAACTTCTCAGGTGTGGAACATCGCCCTACGGCCATCATGGCGAAGTCGAGTCCGCGGAGTCCCGCAAAGATTTTATCCATAAACTTAAGGTCTGCCTAAAGGAGCTGCGTGAAACCCGACGGTGGCCCAGGCTGGTATCACGGCTCAAGAAGATGAATCGGGATCCGCGCTTGGTTGCATGCCTCGCTGAAGCCCAAGAACTAATCAGAATTTTCGTTGCAAGTGTGCGGACAACTGAGCGGGGCCGTAACAAGTGATAACGCCACAGAAATTACTATTCGGTGTTCGGTGTTCGGCGTTCGGTGTTGGGTGTTCAACGCTTTGCTTTTTCACTTCGCGGTTCTCCTCATTGAGCGTTGGGCGTTGGGCGTTGGAGGTTGGGCGTTTTCCCTTCTTCCCTTCGATCTCGCACACGTTCGCCGCTCGACTATTTACCAGCTTCGGTCCTGGCACGCATTTCCCGACGACGACCGCATGAACTCTTCTTCCTTCCACGCCATCGCCAGTGTCGCTTACAAGGAGTTTCTCCACATTTATCGCGACCGGCGTGTGTTGCTTTTGCTCCTCATTCTGCCGCCGCTTTTCGTCTTGCTCTTCGGTCACGCTTTTGAAACCAGCGAGATCAGCGATGTGCCGGCAATGTTGATCAATCGCGACAACAACTCACGGACGCAGCGTTTCATCGATATCGTTTTGCAAAACAAAACCTTTCGCTGGGGACAGGCGTCGCCCGAGATCACGAACGAGTCCGATCTCCTCGCCAACCGGGTCCAAGCCGCGGTCGTCATACCGCAGGGTTGGAGCGATTCGTTGAGCGCGGGGAACCCGAAGCCGCTCCCACTTTATCTCGACGGTAGCGATATCAATACGGCATCGGCGGCGGAAGGCGGGGTGCAAAAGAGCCTGGCCGATTTTCAAGTGAAAGAGCGTGATCTCATCGTGGAAAATCTTCCGGACGAAGTGATCGAGCTCGGGAAAAAATTGCCGGTGCAGATCCGCAAACAATTCGTCTCGTTGATGGAAGCGTGGTCGGCCGAGAGCAAGATTCTCTACAATCCGAAGTCGCGCTTCATCGATTACGTTATTCCGGGAATCATCGGTCTGATTTTACAATTGCTCACCGTCACCCTCATGGCGTGTACCATCGCGCGCGAACGCGAGTCCGGGACACTTTACCAATTGATGGTTACTTCCTTGAAGCGCGGCGAAATTGTGATCGGGAAAACTTTACCGTATCTCGGGGTCTCGATTGTCCTCATCGCGGTGATCACGCTGGTGGCCGGCTTTCATTTTCACGTCCAATTCTATCAACCACCCGCCCTCATGCTGATCTGTCTGCTATTTTTACTTTGTTCCCTCGGACTTGGCCTGCTTATCTCCGCCTTTTCCAAGACCCAGACGCAAGCGATTCAATTTTCCGTATTCTTTTTGCTGCCAGTTTTTGTCTTGTCCGGCGCCTTCGCCCCGCTCGAACAGTTGCCAAAGGCAATCCAATACCTTTCGGAAGTTTTCCCGCTGACACATTTCTGCCGCGCTTTCCGACTGGTAAATATGTATCGCGCTGGAGCGGGATTTTACCTGGTAGATCTCATCGTCCTATTCGTCGGCGCGCTCGTCACCTTCATCGGCGCTGCATTTCTGCTCCGACGGATCGAAGAGTAGCGCGAGCTAGAACAACCAATTTAAGCAACGGGAACGATTCTGATTTAAATAATTGAAGAGATGAATGGGGTGCCCTTGCTGAGAATCGCGATGATAGCTGTTGCAATTGGCTTGGGCTCGATCATCGCCGCGTCAAACGAGCCTCCAAATTCGACGCCACAAGAGGTGTTCGATGGGATGCGGCAGAGTTTTCAGGCGGAGAAGGCGAAAGGTGTTCACCTGCGGTACCAATGGCAATTGAGTGGCCCCAATGGTGGCGAATGGTGGATCGAAGTGAATGACGGCAAATTCGAAATGGGGCGGGGGAAAACCGACAAGCCCGACGTCACCTTTATCACCAGTGATAAGAATTGGGTCGCCCTTTCCAATGGCACCTTAGGCGGTAAGTGGGCGTTTTTTACCGGGCGACTGAAGATTCATGGCAGTCAGGCCGCGGCGCGGAAGCTGGACGAGATATTTCCCTAACGCCGATTGCTTTCGCATTCGGCGCTAGGGGAATGACGAAGCTCGATGACGAATGACGAAGGAATAACGAAGTCTCAATGCGCAAGATCTTCTGGTCTGCAGGCGATCATCGCGAGCAGACCGGTTATTGCCCCTTTAGCTTCGTCACACGAGATGCCCTCCATGTCGCGCGCGCTAGGTGGCTGTTGGGGTTGCGAACGCTTGAGTTGCAGCGCGACGTAGCGCGCCGATTCATCCAGTGGACAGTAATCCTTGGCAGGGCACAAATCGTGGAATAGGCAAACAACCGGACAGCCAATAGCGAAGCCGAGGTGCATGATTCCTGTGTCCGTTGTGAGTAACATCTTCGCGAGATGAAGCAGCGCAGCGGTTTCAGCGAGCGTGGTTTTACCGGCAAGATTGATCACCTCCGGGCAGGCTCGTTCCATCGCGTTGGCTCTTTCCAGGTTCTCCACTCCGCCCGTGAGAATGATCTTGTGGGCAAAGCGATCCGAGAACCAGCGGATCAGGGTTACGTAGTGTTCTACCGGCCAATCCCGCCAGAATAAGGTCCTTCCTCCACCTGTTTGAAAAACCACGTAAGGATGATCGATCCAGTCGGCGAATCTAACGCGAACGGCCGCGAGTTCGTCGGCCTTCACCTCGTAGACCATTCGCGGAGGGACCGCTGAACCCCCGGCGTATTGCGCTACTTTCAGAGGCAAAAGGACCGCGTGCTGCGTATCTCGAACTTTAATGGGGTGAGCAGCGAGAAAGGCGTATCTTTCACTCAAATTGGTGAAGGTGACCACCGCATCCCGGTTAATCCAGTAAGCGAGCGGATAAACCTCCTCATTGACATGCAGCACCACGACAAGATCTGGACGCTCACGTCGGAAGCGCCAGAGCAGTTTCAATTGACGAAAGGGGGATTTTCCGAATGGCACGACCTCGTCCACGCACGGGTTATGCAAAGCCACCGATTGCCTCATCCGGTGCGCACACACGATCAACTTCGCGGCAGGATGACCCAACTTCAGGCTGCAAATCGCCGCCGAATCAAACAATCCATCACCCAGGCCGGTAGTACTGAAAACCAAAATCAGGCGCGCCTGGCGGGGTAGCGGTTTTGGTTGCGGAGGAAATAACCGCGCGAGAATTTTGCAGGTCCCGAAGGTCGTGATCTCGATGAACCTATTCCACATCAGGGAAAGGGGAGTGGGATTTGAAGGTTAGGGGATTTCGCTAGAAACACCGGTTTTCCGCCTCGCGCAAGCACAAGAGGCGAGCTCGACTTATCAAACTACGCCGGCAGATGCCGGCTTTTGAGAGCAGAATGCTCGCGCTATCCTAGAATTTTGCGTCGACGCTGAGCTGAACGTAGGGTGCGGGGTCAGTCTTCTCACTCACACCGGCACGGAAGAAATCGAAATCGCGCAGCACAGTGCACCCAGCCGCTGCAGTAATCTTCAAATGCTTGATCCCGGAATAACTCACCTGCAAGCCGACTCGGTCTTCGTTGTATTGCACCACGGCATTGTGCAGTCGGAGTTTGTGCAACGGGGTAAAGACATCGTCGGTGCGGTAGCTTTCGTAAGCCAGATTTGCGGCGATGCGAAATTGCCAATCGTCATTGAGATTGTAAACCAAGGCCGGTTTCGGAAATACACCTTCAAGCCGCAGATTGTCGCTGAAAAGCCAGATCAACCCGCCGCCCGGAGCGATGATTGGGTCTTGATAAATCGCCCCGCCCAAGCCGATCACGCCGAAAATCTTGTCTTTCTTGAGCGGGAAAGAAACGAAAATTTTCCACGGAATGTCAAAGGCATCACCCGTGATGCGGTTTTGGAAGTAAACGCCAGGATCGAGCTCGATACCGGCCCCGGGATGATCCTTCACCACATATTCAATTGCGAGATGTCCGTATAACGCTTGGAGATGATCCGGTAGGCCGTTGTCGGTCCCGCCAAAATCGTAACGCTCGTACTCGAACCCGGTGCGAAAGTACCATTTTCCGGTGATGAGAAACCGGTGGTCATAACTGAAATCGTTATATAATGAATCGCCTTCGCCGAGCCGAGGTTCGTTCTTAAAATCGCTCCGCAGCGTGTAAATCCCATCGTAGGAAAAGAGATCGAGCGAGTTTTTCTCCTCTTCCTGCTGCGGTTGTGCGCCTTGTTGAATTTCCGGTTCGGTTCCCGCGAATAGCCTGGCGCCGGCGAAACTCGTAAGGACCAATAGCCCCCAAACCAACGAGGTGAGTAAATTTCTTCGGAGGTGGATTTTATTCATAGCCATTGGAATAAGCAGACATGAGTGAATCGGATGTGCCAGTCGCCGTTGATGTATAGGATTCAGTCCATAGGAGCAAGTGGGATTCCAAAGCCTTGTCAGATAACGCCTGGGGCGTCGAGGCATGGAGCGGGGCGCTTGCAGCGGGGGAGCAGGGGCGTGCCGCATTGGGCGAGCGGCATTACCGGGAAGGAACGCAGGCTTGTGAGCCTGTGCGCCCAGTGGAGTTTTACTCCGCTGTTTCCGGGGAAGAGGCGGCGTGAGTATGAGGAAGCACAGCGGGTTTCAAATCAGCGCTGCGCACAGGCCGCGGGCCTGTCTTCCGGCCCACCGTCTAAAAAAAGTTGAAGCCGGGTTCAACAAATATTGGACGAAGCCGGAGGCTCGCATATATTATGCGACTCTGGTTGTTTGTGCTTAACGCCTCCCTTCCCCCTCAGAGCGGCGCGACCCTGGTAATGGTCAACCCGTTAGCCGGTGCGGACCACCAAATCGCCGGCTGGTTCCATGCCCATCTTAGCCAGGTACTTGTGAATCTCCTGCGCGTTTTTAGTGAGCCCGGGTCGGCCCAATGGATCGGCGTCGTCCTATTTCTGGCCGTGGTATTCTTCGTTTGGAAACGTGCCTGGCCTGCTCTTGTCACAATGATCGTGGCGGTCCCTGGCGGCATGCTCCTAAACGAATTACTCAAGCTTGCGGTCCATCGGCACCGTCCATATCTTGATGGCTGGTTCGTTGATTGGTCAGGCTATAGTTTCGCCAGCGGGCATACCATCGGAGCGACTTTGCTGTACGGTCAACTGCTTTTGCTTCTGCTGCCACTGATGAAATCGAAGCGCTGGCAAAGAGTGACCATTCTTTCCGCGGCGATGCTGGTGATGTTGGTTGGATTCAGTCGCATTGCTCTGGGCGCGCATTATCTCAGCGACGTGATTGCGGCGATAGTTCTCGGCGTTCTTTGGCTGATGATCTGCGCTCTTTTATTAAGGCCGATGCGACGTGTGGCGGCGCCGGTGGCTATTGCGGTGGAAGAGCCGCGGCCAGCGACCGCGGTTACAGTGGAAGCGTCGCTTTGAGGATTTTGTAGGGCAGGCGCTCCCGCCTGCCGTTCTTAATTAGGCAACCGGAAGCGGTTGCTCTACAATGTCGCCAGTCGCAAGGTTGCGTTCCTCAGACGCGCATCTCACGTTTGTCGATCTTGCGTTGGGACCATGAAAACGCGCGGTAAAATTCAGCTCACCATTTACCTGCTCGGCTTCGCCGGCGCAGCGCTATTTACCATCCTGCTCGTTCGGCAAGGGGTGATGGCGGTGGGCGCTGCCGTCGCCACCGCGGGTTGGGCCATTGCTGCGATCGCGGCATTTCATTTTGTGCCGATCCTTCTCGATGCCATCGCCTGGTACGTGCTTTTTCCGAAGGCGGTGCGCCCGCGCTGGCAAAGCTTGTTTTGGATGCGCTGGATCGGCGAATCGATCAGCAATCTTATTCCTTCCGCCGCGGTTGGCGGCGATATCGTGCGTGCGCGCCTGGCCACCATTACCGGCACTCCCATGGCCGCAGCAGCCGCGAGTGTGATTGTCGATGTCACGCTCGGCGTCGTTACCCAAATCTTATTCACGCTGCTGGGACTGGTACTGCTGGTCGAGGCCACCGGTCGAACCAGTCTTGTCGGTCCAACTTTGATAGGGGCCATTCTCGCGATCGTTGCCATCGCCGGGTTCTACATTGCGCAGCGCCTAGGAATGTTTCGCTTCGTCAGTGTCATCATTACACGTCTCGTTAAGTCGCCGGAATGGAGCTCGCTCGTGCAAAGCGGAGAGACGCTCGACCAAACCGTGCGCGACTTTTATGCACGTCGGCGTGGTGTTCTGGCATGTTGCAGTTGGACAATAGTTTCGCTCATTGGCAGCTCCGGCGAAATATTTATCGCTTTATATGCGCTTGGCGCACACCCGACCTTCCTGAACGCACTCATTCTGCAAAGCATGGCCATGACGGTTAAATCAGCGGCTTTTCCTGTTCCGGGTCAGCTCGGGGTCCAGGAAAGCGGTTACCTTGTCGTCGGCAATCTTCTCGGCATTCCGGGAGAAACGGCTTTTGCCATATCTTTGCTCGCGCGTTTCCGCGATTTAATCGTCGGCATTCCCGGTCTCATTCTCTGGCAGCTAATCGAAGGGCGCCGTTTTTTGCGCGCGGGATCGATCGCAAGCGAGCGCTGACCTTCCAGCTTGCCGAGGGCGCGACGCAACGCCTGAAAACGCCGGTTTATTTTTGCGTTTCCGGTAAAATTGGTCCGCACATTCCACCATATCAAGGCCGGGCCGGTCGGAACGACGAGACGTTTTTTTAATTCGCGCATGACAGCGGCATCTCCGTAGGCGCGCAGAAAACAGATCGCTAACCTGATCCATTGACGGCTCGAAACGCGGCTCACTAGATCGAGCAGGAAAACGAGCAGGTCATCGGCGTGGCGCGCGGTCGCAGGCAGAGATTTCTCGTGTCTAATCTCAAAATCGATCAGCCGGGCGCGCCCCGTTTTCTCGTTGTAAATCACATTGGTCATCGAGGCATCGCCATGCGACCAGCCACTACCGAAGTCCTCGTTTTTGAAATGATGGGCACGCCGATATTCACTGCCCGCTGCTTTCAACATTCGTGGCGTGAGCGTTCCCCGATTCATGTGATCCCACAGATTGTCGCCGGGCAATTTGTCCAGCGTTAGGGTGCGACTGTCCCTGACCTTCGCGCGAAAACGGTCGCCGTTGAGCATTTGAAAACATCGCGCTTCCCACCGCCGCCATTCCCGCACGTCGCTTAGGTAGCGAATTGGAATGCCGGCTGCGCGAAAGTAAAAGTTGATCAAATCGGCAGCACGCACGCCGTAAACATTCCGGCGTTTAATCACGACCCGCCGATTGCGTCGTGCCTTTTCCGTAATCGAATTAATTTTGAGCGATTCGACAAACGAAGTCGCGGCGTGCGACAGGCCCTCCAGAATGAGGAGATCCTTCAGCGGTTTTCCATTTCTGAAATCGAACATTGCCCTGGCTACCCCTTGATGTGTTCTTTAGGATTCGAACGCCGACCGGCGTTCAATCGTCTCAGTCCGGCAGCGAAATCGGTTCGCCGGGTTTCATCACGCGCAATTGGGCTTTGACCTCGCGCTTTTTCAGTTCGCGCTCGAATGCTTCAGGTGTGCCGGTGAGCACGGGAAAGGTGCCATAGTGCATCGGTACGACGCTGCGCGGATTCACCGCTTTAACCGCGTCGGCGGCACGGATTGGTCCCATGGTGAAATGATCGCCAATGCATACCAGCATCATATCGATCTGGTTATAGTCGGAGACGCGTGCGATGTCGGAGAAGAATGCGGTGTCGCCGGTGTGATAAATGGTAGGGCCGTTGCGAATGGTGACGACGAGTCCGCTTGGGTTGCCTGCGTAAATTGGCGGTGACATCTCGTCCTTTACCACGCCAGATCCATGCCATGCCGGCACAAAACAAACCGTCGCATCACCATCGAGTAGAGTGAGTTGCCCACCGAAAGTGCCGGTTGTGTCGTTATCAGCCTGTTCCGCCGGATAGCCGAGAGCAATTTTCATCGCCTCGGCCAGATCGTAAGTGGAAACGAGCTTCGCGCCGGTGCGCTTTCCGATTTCGACCGCGTTGCCAACATGATCGCCGTGGCCGTGCGTCAACAAAATCAAATCCACGCGTTTCAACGCGGCCAGTTCTTCGTTGCCCTTGTCGAAGCTTGGATTGGTGATCCAGGGATCGATCAGGAGAACGTTGCCGGCAGGCGTGACCAGTTTAAATGCGGAATGTCCGTACCAGGTGAGTTGAGTATTCGCCATACTGAGGATCAAACCGAAAAGGCGTGGACCAGCAAGAGGAATGACCGGGGAGGGAATAATGACGAATGACGAATGGTCCGAGCCGGACTGGCGTTAAAGCACGAAGGAATGGCGGAATCCTAAATGACGAATTGCGAACCTCGCTGCCTTGTCATCAGATTTTTGTATTCGCCATTAATTCGTCATTCGTCATTCGGGCTTCGTCATTTAATGTGATCCTATGGATCACGATGAGGCGCACCGCCATCTTTCCACGAGCGACAAGCGATTAGTGGCGTTAATTGCGCGTTCTCGTCGCTACGAAATTTCGCCAAACTTGAACGTGCGTCCGTTCGACGCACTAGCCGAGTCGATTGCCTACCAGCAACTGAGCGGGAAAGCGGCTGCGACAATTTGGAAGCGGGTGCGCGGCATTTTTCCAAAACGAAAATTTCTCGATCCCAAACTTGTGCTGGAAATGCCGGATGAAAAATTTCGCGCCGCTGGTTTGTCGCGCAGCAAAGTTGCGGCTTTAAAAGACCTCGCCGCCAAAACTATCGAAGGCACCGTGCCAACGGGTCGTGCCATGGCCAAAATGACCGATGATGAAATCGTCGAGCGTTTGATTCAGGTGCGCGGGATCGGTCGTTGGACGGCGGAAATGCTTTTGCTCTTCGATCTCGGACGGCCCGATGTCTGGCCAGTGCACGACTACGGAGTGCGCAAAGGGTTCGCGAAAATTTTCGGCAAACGAAAACTGCCGACGCCGAAACAGATGGACAAGCATGGGCGCAAATTTCAGCCATATCGTTCCGCGTTGGCTTGGTACTGTTGGCGGGCGCTGGATGACGCGGAGAAGAAGTTAAAAAGTTAAAGGGTTACAACGTTAAAATGAGCACGCTTTTTAATGTTGTAACCTTTTAACGCTTTTAACGCGCGGCGAAGCCGCATACTTCGGCGCTTGATACAAGCGCCGCTACAACGTAAAACCCGATTCTATGGCTACTTTTCATATCAACCGGAGCGGCACGAATCTCGGTACATTTTCGGAAGATGAAGTGCGCGAAGGATTGCGCAGCGGAAAATTCGCCGGCACCGATCTTGGCTGGCGCGAAGGAATGGCAACCTGGCAACCGCTTGCGCAAATTCCCGAATTTGCGCAAGAAACCGGGCCTGGCGGCGCGCCCAGCCCACAACCGCAATTCGCCGGCGCCAGTGCCATTACCCCGGCGGCGACAATCGCGCCGCGTTCCGGCCTTCCGTGGGATGATCGGCAGCAACGCGGAATTTTGCGCGCCTTTTTCGATACCTTGGTCATGGTTTTGACGAAACCGGCCGAAGCGTTCGCCGCGATGAAGCGCGAAGGCGGCTTCGGGGAGCCGCTCATTTATGCCATCATCGGCGGCAGCGTAGGCGGCATGATCTATTTCCTTTACAACTTTTTGCTGGGCTCGGCCCACATGTTTGGCAGCCACGAAAACCCGATGATGCAGATGATGGGCGGGGGGATCCGCCCATTATTCTTTATTATTCTCGTTCCATTCTTCGTCGCCATCGAAACCTTCATTTCCTCCGCGATTTTCCATCTCTGCCTGATGATTGTCGGCGGCGCGAAGCAACCTTTCGAAGCGACCTTCCGCGTCGTCTGCTTCGCGGGTGGTTCGGCTAATCCGCTCCTTATCATTCCGTTTTGCGGCGGCCTTATCGGCGGAATCTGGAAAATCGTCCTCTTTTTTATCTGTTTTGCCCGCGCTCACGAAACAGACACTGGCCGCGCCGTCCTGGCGGTGGTCCTGCCGATAATCGTTTGTTGCGGCGGCGCATTTGTGCTCGGCATGATGGTGGGGCTCGGTGCATTTGGATTTCCACACCATTAACTAACGAGACCGATGCAGATCGTTCGCCGGCCACTTGCTCCAGGCGAGACCAATCACGAATTGCTTTGGCTGAGTGTTTCCTCGGGCGGGCTGGCCCTGGCGGCAACGTGGCTCGCTCTGAAATTGCCGTGGCCGATCTGTTTGTTTCATGCGCTGACCGACCGC
>Ga0137372_10007359_pt1 | contig 10650 bp, 7 predicted proteins | sample SagtaG_6_FD_104911 | JGI IMG/M metagenome (GOLD analysis project Ga0137372, IMG submission 104911) | Vadose zone soil microbial communities from Sagehorn Ranch, Mendocino, California, USA - Sage1_R_60_16 metaG | ecosystem: Environmental > Terrestrial > Soil > Vadose zone | place: USA: California...
CGAGCATGATTCGCGAACACGCGAGCGAAGCGAGCGCGCCGGGGCGCTGCCGGAGAGGCGGCGCATGCCGCCTGCGGCAGCGCAAGGGACCCGGCCAGCAGGGAGGGGCCCCGACGAGCTTTGATCGGCGGGGAGGGGCGCAGCCCCTTGCGAAATGGCTAAACGAGGGCGCGATTCGCGAACGCGAATCGCGAACCCTCGTTTAGCGCCAATGCCGATCAGATAGCAGCCAAGTGATCGCCCGGCCTCGCCTTTTCGGCGATGCCGGGCGAAGTCTTGCAGTCCCGATCGAGGAGATCATGATGCGGCGATCGCCAAGGAGCGATCGCATGCATCTGGCCTCGTCCCTCGCCGCCACTGCGGCTTTCCCGCGCCCTGAGAAGCTGGCCGCATTCGCGCAGCACCTGCCCCCTGAGTGGATCGAGCAGGCGCTCCATGCCACGGGCTCCGCCACGGTGAGGAAGCGGCGGCTGCCCGCCGAACAGGTGGTGTGGCTCGTCCTCGGGATGGCGCTCTTTCGCGACCGCTCCATCGTCGAGGTCGTCGACAAGTTGGATTTGGCGCTGCCGGGCGCCGGTGATTTGCCAGTTGCGCCAAGCGCCGTCCCACAGGCACGCGCGCGCCTCGGCGAGGAGCCGATGGCGTGGCTCTTCACTCATTCGGCGAGACAGTGGGCACACGCAAGCGCGGATCGCCACCGCTGGCGGGGCTTGGCCCTCTACGGGCTCGACGGCACGTCGTTGCGCGTGCCCGACACGGCCGAGAACCGCGCGCATTTCGGCAGCGCCGAGGGAAGGACCGAAAGCGGCTACCCCATGACTCGAATCGTCGCGCTCATGGCGCTCCGCTCCCATCTCCTCACCGCAGCGAGCTTCGGTCCGTACACCCGCGGCGAGCACAGCTATGCCAACGAGCTATGGTCCGAGGTGCCGGACCACTCTCTCATCATCGTGGATCGGAACTTCCTCTTCCCAGGCGTGCTCGTCCCTCTATCTCGTGCGGGCCGAGAGCGGCACTGGCTCATCCGGGCGAAGAAGAACACGAGCTGGCGCGTGGTGAAGCGCCTGGGCCCGAAGGACGAGATCGTGGAGATGGAGGTCTCGCACCAAGCCCGTGAAAAGGACCCATCGCTCCCAGAAGTGTGGCTCGCCCGCGCCATCCACTACGAGCGTAAGGGTTTTGTGCGCCAGACGGTGCTCACGTCGTTGCTCGACCCGGAACGCTACCCGGCTGCGGAACTTGTCGCTCTTTACCATGAGCGATGGGAACTCGAGCTCGGGTACGACGAGATCAAAACCGAGGTCCTCGAGCGCGAGGAGTCGATCCGCAGCAAGAGTCCGAGCGCGGTCGCCCAGGAACTCTGGGGGATCCTCCTCGCCTATAACCTGGTCCGCCTCGAGATGGAGCGCGTGGCCGAGGAGGCGGGCGTCGAGCCGACGCGCATCAGCTTCATCACGGCGCTCCACCTCATCTGTGACGAGTGGCTCTGGTGCGCCGTCGCAGCGCCTGGCGCGATCCCCAAGCACCTGCGCAACCTGCGCGCGAAGCTCGCAAGACTGGTGTTGCCGCCGCGCCGTGCGCGAACCTACCCGCGCGCAGTGAAGGTCAAGATGACCAGCTACCCGCGCAAGCGCCCGGCGCGGCGAGGGAAGCTCGTTAAGTGACCGGCATTGCGTTTAGCGCCGCGCGTCCGATCGCGCCGTCGCTAAAACCGCCCGTGCTTCAGCACATCCCGCTTCGACACCGACCCGACCAGTCGATGGTGCTCGTCCACGACGGGGAGCCGCTCGAGATCGGCCTCGGCGAAGCGCGCCGCGACCTCGGCGAGCGTCATCCCGGTGGTGAGGGGCGGCAGGTCCTCGTCCATGACGTCGGCCGCGACGATCATCGAGAGGAGCGCCTCGTCCGGGATGGTGCCCTTGAGCGCGTCGAGCTCGATGACGCCGAGCAGCTCGCCCGTCGCGCCGACCACGTATAGATCGTGGCCGGGCGCGAGCGCGAGCAGGCGCGGGAGGAGCGTCTTGAACGGCATCTCGGGGCTGCACCGCTCGGCGTCGCGCGACAGGAGCGCCGCCACCGGCGTCACCTTGAGCCACTCCGGCCTCGGGAGCTCGGGCAGCTTCACGCCGCGGCGGTGCAGCGGCGCGGTGTAGAGGGAGTCGGGCTCGATGGCGCGGCTCGTCGCGGCGGCGATGGCGGCGCAGGCCATGAGCGGCAGGATCACGCCGTAGTCGCCGGTGAGCTCGAAGATGATGAGCACGGCGGAGACGGCGGCGTGCGTGGTCCCCGCGAGGACGCCTGCCATGCCTACGAGCGCGAACGCGCCGGGCGGCGCACCGATGGAGGGGAGCACGCGCTGGACCAGCTCCCCGAGGCCGCTGCCGAGCATCGCGCCGTAGAAGAGCGACGGGGTGAAGAGGCCGCCCGGCACGCCGACGCCGGCGCAGAGCGCGCTCGAGACGAGCTTCAGGAACGGGAGCATGAGCAGCAGCGTGAGCGGGATCTGCCCGAGGAGCGACGCCTTCACGGTGTCGTACCCGTTCCCGAGCAGCTCCGGGAAGCGGATGGAGGCGACGCCCACCAGCGCGAGGCCGACGGGCGGGAGGAACATGGCGGCGTACCGCGGCACGCGGTAGAGCTGCACCTCGACCCATCCCATCACCCGCACGAAGAGGGCGGCCGCGATCCCGAGCGCCGGCGCCAGCGCCACGCCGACCAGGACCTCGCTCGGCCGCATGAGCTGGTACGCCGGGATGACGTAGCTCGGCGCGGTGCCCGCCATGATGCGCGAGATGATGGTCGCCGTGACGCAGCTCACCACGACGGGCCCGAAGAGCTCCAGCGCGAAGCTGCCGAGGAGCACCTCGAGCCCGAAGAGCGCGCCGCCGATGGGGACGTTGTACGCGGCCGCGATGCCCGACGCCGCGCCGCAGGCGACGAGGAGGCGCGCCTGCCGGCGCGTCACGCCGAACCGATCGGCGAGCCACGATCCCGCGGCGGCGCCGGTCTGGATGAGCGCGCCCTCGCGCCCGAGCGAGGCGCCCATGGCGACCGCGACGATGGATACGACGCCGCGCAGCACCGCGCGCCCGAGCTGGAGCCGGCCCTGGTGCACCCAGATCGCCTCGATGATGCCGGCCGTGCCGTGTCCGCCGAGGCGCCGCTTCACGACCAGCATCGCCGCCGTGACGAGCAGGCCGCCGAGCGCCGGGACGACAACCCTCCGCGTGGGCGAGGCGCGCGCGAAGCTCGAGAGCAGCGTCTCGCCCGGGCCCCAGGCGAGGTCCTTCACCGCCGAGAGCAGCGAGAGGAGGAGCACCGACCCGAGCCCCGACACGACCCCCGTCGCCACGACGAGGACCCAGAAGCGCTGGGAGACGCCGGGCAGCTGGGCGAGGAACTCGCGGAACGAGCGATAGAAGACGGGCGGCGGCGCCGCCGTCTCCCGGGGGGCACCCCCGCGAGGGCTTTGGTTGCGACGGAGCACCAGTGCGCGGCGGGCGCGGGCGAAGGCGCGACGCGTCCGGCCCCACTCATGCTAAGCGCCGGACCGTCCGGATGCGCCTCCACATTCGTAGCGTCGGCGGGCCGTCACCCGGCGCCGCGCGCGAGCGGGAGCTGCGGCGCGCGCGCCGGCCGCCGCGTCATCATCACCATGACTGCGAGGATGGAGATGCCGACCGCGGTGAGCGCCGCGTCGGTCGCGAGCGCCCCGCGCGCCTCGGGCCAGCCCATCCACTCCGGGACCTTGCCGTCGAGGAAGGTCACGTAGCTGATGGCCTGGTTGGCGGTGGCGTTGAAGAGCGCGTACTTCGTCGTCACCGCGGCGGTGTGCCCCACCATCTCGAGGACCATGCCGGCCCAGGTCGCGAAGGCGATCCCGTTCGCGAAGCTGTATGTCAGCGTCCCCCACGCGTACGTGGTCGGCGTCAGCGGCGAGACCAGCATCGCCGCCGCGCAGAGGGCGGTGAGCCCACCCGAGAGCGCGTAGGCGAGCCTGCGGCTCATGCGATCCGCGAGGACTCCCCCCAGCAGCGCGCCGACGGCGCTGACGAGGCCGCCGCCGACCCCGTTCACCACGGCCACGAAGCTGGCGTCGGCGCGGTAATGGGGCGCGAGCCCGGAGAAGAGGTTCGTGAGCGCGCCGCAGCCCACCGGTGCGGCGCAGATGACGAGCCCGGTGAAGCCTTCGCGGCTCTTCACGGTCTGCCATAGATCGCGGCCCAGCGCCGCGAGCATGTGGCCCGCCTCCCGGAAGAAGCTCGCCGCCGCCTGCGCCGCTCGCCCCAGACGCGGCTCGACGATGGCGAGCCCGCACCAGCCCGTGCCGAGCGCCACGCTGGCCAGGACGAGGCCAGCGACCGTCTGGGTGACGTGGCCGCCGAGCCACAGGGCCAGGGCGCCCAGGACGCCGGTCCCGCCCACGTTGCTCGCCATGTAGAAGCCGGCCGCCTTGCCCTTCTCCCGTTCGCGCGTGGTGATGGCGATGAGCGCGTTCAGCGCCGCGTGGCCGGTGGTGGCGGTGACCTGCGCCGCCGTGAGGAGCACGGCGAACGGGCCGAGGTGGTGCACCGGGTCGGGCATCACCGACAGCGCCGCCAGCAGCGCCGCCGTGGCGCTGATCATCGTGAGGTACCAGACCTTGCGGCGCGCGCCGAGGTCGAGCAGCGGCACCCACAGGATCTTGAGCGCGTGCGGCATGAATGCGGCCGCGGAGAGGGCCGCGATCTGCGCCAGCGGGACGCCTGCGCGCGCGAGCCAGAAGGGAACGGCCAGCTCGAGGTACCCCACCGCCGCCCCGTAGGGCAGATCGAGCAGGAGGTAGAGGGCGGGCGGCGTCGGCCGGTCGGGATCGCCGGGATGCGCCGGGCTCGAGGTCACGCGACGCACTGTCACGGCGCTACCTCGCCTGGAGCCACTTCCCGACCGCAGGCTCGGCGCGCTCCCAGAGCGCCACGTCCTGGCGCATCCGCTCCAGCGTCTGCGCGATGGCCTGCTTGGCGGCGGGGATGGGATGGGCGGCGAAGAAGGCGCTGGCCTCGTCCAGGTGGCGTCGCTCCGGGAGCTGCGCCACCGCCTCGACCACGCGCCGGAGCAGCATGGGCGCGCCGCCCACCCGCTCCAGCACGGCGTCCCAGCGCTCGCGCAGCGTCCGCCAGAACGGGTCGCGAGCGGTGCGGTTGGCGAGGAGCGCGCCCATGAAGGACGCGCTGTCCTGCAGCGGCACCTCGTCGCCGAACGCCAGCTCCTGCGCGCGGCCCGCGAGCGTGGCGTCCTCGAAGAGCGCGAGGCCCACGAGGTAGCGCCGCTGGAAGGCCGGATCCGGCTCCACGGGGAAGCGGGCGCGCAGGGCGTCGAACCGTCGCGCGTCGCCGGCGCGCGACGCCATCACCACCGCCGGCTCGTGGAGGTTCGGCTCGAGCGCGGCGCGGTCCCCCGCCATGAAGCGGTCGAGCCGGGCGCTCCCCTCCTCCACGACGCGCGGCTCGCGCGCGACGAGCCCCAGCGCGCGCACGAGCGCGGCGCGGCGGAGGCGCGACAGGTCGTCCTCGCCCTGCCTCGCGTCCCACCCCGCGGCGGCGAGCGCCGGCCCGAGGAGGCGCGCGACGAAGCGCTGGAACCGCGCGCGCACGCCGGCGTCGAGGAGCCGCGCCTCGATCCCGGCGAGCCGTCCCACCAGCTCGTCCAGCACGGCGTGGTCCTGCTCGTCACCGAACGCGGCGACGAGGTCGAGGAAGGCGCCCACCTCGCGCACGCCGGCGCGCACGAGCGCCCACTCGTCCGCGATGAGGCCGATGCGCTCGGCGGGGGCGAGGCGCGCGACGTGGCGCGCCAGCGCCGACACCGCCGCCGCGTCGTAGGAGACCCGGTAGAAGCCGGTCGAGGCCGCGTTGGCGCAGACCCAGGCCACGTCGCCCGCGCCCTCCAGCGTCACCTCTCCCGAGCCGTCGCCCAGGAGGTGCCGCTGCTCGTGGATCCCGCCCGCGTCCTCGTAGCGGAGCACGAGGGGCACGGGCCACCGCTCGTGGCGCTCGGCGGAGGCGCCCGGCTCGGAGAAGAAGCGGCGCTGCACGAGCCGCACCGTCCGGCCGTCGCGCTGCACCTCGATGAGCGGGTGGCCGGCCTGGCGGATCCACGCGTTCGCGAGCTCGAGCACCGGCTGGCGCGATGCCTCGCCGAGCGCGGTCCAGAGGTCGTCCGCCACCGCGTTCGCCTTGGCGTGGCGCCGCATGTACAGCCGGATCCCATCCCGGAAAGGCGCCTCGCCGAGGTACCCCTCGATCATGCGCAGGACCGCGCCGCCCTTCTCGTAGGTGATGAGGTCGAAGCTCTCGGTCATCTCGTCGGGGTTCTTCACCTCCGCGTGGATGGGGTGCGTCGAGCGGAGGCCGTCGAGGTGGAGCGCGGCTGCCTTCCCGGCGTCGAAGTCGAGCCACGCGCGCCAGTCCGGCTTCCAGGCGTCCACGATCTTGTAGGACATCCAGGTCGCGAACGACTCGTTCAGCCACAGGTCGTCCCACCAGCGCATGGTCACCCAGTTGCCGAACCACTGGTGCGCGAGCTCGTGCGTCACGACCTCCGCGACCCGCTTCTTGACGGGCAGGGACGCGGTGGCCGGATCGAGCAGGAGCGCCGCCTCCCGGAAGGTGACGAGCCCGGCGTTCTCCATGGCGCCGGCCTCGAACTCCGGGATCCCCACCTGGTCGAGCTTGCCGAAGGCGTAGGGCAGGCCGAAGTAGTCCTCGAGGCGCGGCAGCACCTCGACCGCGACCTCCTGCCCGAAGGCCGCGAGCGACGCCTTCTCCGGCACGGCCCAGGTGCGGACCGGGATCCCGCGCACGGAGATGGCGTCCTGCGCCTCGACGCGCCCGCAGACGAGCGCCACGAGGTAGGTGGGGAGCGGTGGCGTCTCGTGGAACGCGACGCGCTGGCGCCCGCCCTCGCCGCCCGTGCGCGCCGGCGCCCCGTTCGAGAGGACCGTCACGCCCGCCGGAGCGTCCACGGTGAGGGCCCAGATGGCCTTGAACGCCGGCTCGTCGAAGCAGGGGAAGACGCGCCGCGCGTCCGCGGCCTCGAACTGCGTCACCGCCACGTCGCCCGCCCGGTAGAGGCCGCGGAGCCCCGCGCTCATCCGACCGCTCCACGCGATGTCGAGCGCCGCGCCGCCGGCCGGCGCGGAGGCGGCCAGCACGAGTCGCACCGTCTCGCTCGCCGCGGCGGGCTCGACGCGCGACACCGCGCGCTCGCCCTGCGCGGTGCGCAGGACCGCCCGCGAGACGTCGAGCCCCGCGGCGTGAAGGACGATCTCGGCCGCGGGCGCGGCGAGCTCGAGCGAGATCGTGGCCGTGCCCGAGAACGTCCGCGCGTCGAGGTCGACCGCCAGCGTCGCGTCATAACGGGTGGGGCGCGGGCTCGGCGGAAGCCGGTAGTTGCGGTCGTCGGTGGGATGCACCACGGCAGGCTCCTTCGAGCGGTGGAGAGACGATGGCGAGCGGCGCCCGCCGCGACGATGGCGCTGCGGGGCTAGCCGGTCTTGCCGCGCTTCCCGTATTCCTTGTCCAGGTAGAGCGCCGCGCCCGGACGGTCGCCCACCATCCGCAGCTTGTCCAGGATCTCGGTCGCCGCGTTCTCCTCCTCCACCTGCTCGGAGACGAACCAGTGCAGGAAGATCTGCGTCGCCGGGTCCTTCTCGGCGCCGGCCGTCGCGTGCAGCGCCTGGATGCGGTCGGTGACGTGGCGCTCGTGCGTGAGCACCGCCTCGAAGACCTGGACGATGGTGCCGTACTCGCGCGGCGGCGCCGGGATCGCGCCGAGCGACGCCTGCCCCCCGCGGGCGACGACGAAGTCGAGCACCTTGCGGGCGTGCTCCAGCTCCTCGCCGTGCTGGACGCGCAGCCACCGGCCGAACCCCTTGAACGCCTTCGCCTCGCAGTACGCGCTCATCGCGAGGTAGAGGTACGCGGAGTACATCTCCTGCTCGACGTGCGCGCAGAGCGCGTCCTGCATCTTCGGCGTGATCATGCGATTTCCTCGCTTGGCGACCCGGCGCGGCTCCGGACGAGCGTAATGGCGCGGCGCCCGCGCGACACGCCCCCTTTCGGATGCGCGCCTGCGCGCCTGGCCGGCTGGCGCCCGGGCGCGCCGCCGCCGTCAGCCGGTGGTCAGGTACTGGACGCTGAACCAGGCGCGCTCGTCGGTCCAGGTCCGCTCGCAGCGCCAGCCGGCGAGCGCCGCGAGCGCAGCGAACTCCCGCATGCCGTACTTGTACGACGACTCGGTCCAGATGCTCTCGCCCTCGGCGAAGCGGAACGTCTGTCCCCCGACGGTGACGAGCTGCCCCACCGTCGCGACGAGGTGCATCTCGACGCGTCCGTGCCGCTCGTCGAAGAGCGCCTCGTGCCGGAAGCGGTCGAGCCGGAAGTCCGCGTCGAGCTCGCGGTTGGCGCGGACGAGCACGTTCAGGTCGAAGGCGGCCGTCACGCCGCGCGCGTCGTCGTAGGCGCGCTCGAGCACCGTCCGCTCCTTGCGCAGGTCGACGCCGATGAGGAGCCCGCCGCCGGGCCCGCACTGGCGCGAGACGGCGCGCAGGAACGCGACGACGTCCGGCTTGTGGAAGTTCCCGATCGTGGAGCCCGGGAAGTAGACGGCGATCCGGCGCGCCGCGATGCCGGAGAGCGGGAGCTCGAGCGGCGCGGTGAAGTCGCCGCAGACGGGCAGGACGGGCAGCTCGGGGAACCCACGGGCGAGCCGCGCGGTCGCGTCGGCGAGGGCGCGCGCCGAGATGTCGACGGGGACGTAGGCGGCGGGGCTCGCGAGGTGCTGCAGGAGGAGCCGCGTCTTGAGGCTCGAGCCCGAGCCGTACTCGACGAGCGTGCAGCCCGGGCCGAGCAGCGCCGCCATGCCGCGCGCGTGGCTCTCCATGATGCCGAGCTCGGTGCGCGTCGGGTAGTACTCGTCGAGCTCGCAGATCCGCTCGAACAGGTGCGACCCGCGCGCGTCGTAGAGCCACTTGCAGGGGATCTCCTTCTGCGGCCTGGAGAGCCCGGCCAGCACGTCCGCCAGGAGCTCGGCGCGCGTGTCGGTGGCGGTCGGCGCGACCGGGCGCGCATCGAGCAGGGGATCGGCGCCGTCCAGCATTCAGGCCTCCCGGGCCAGGCGGATCCCCGAGAACTGCCAACGGGTCTCCGGGTGGAAGAAGTTGCGATAGGTCGGGCGCACGTGTCCGGCCGGGGTCGCGCACGAGCCGCCGCGCAGCACGAGCTGGTTGCACATGAACTTCCCGTTGTACTCGCCGAGCGCGCCCGCGGCGGGCCGGAAGCGCGGGTACGGCGCGTGGGCGCTGCGCGTCCACTCCCACACGTCGCCCAGGAGCTGGGCGAGGCGCGCCCCGCCGCCCTCGGCCGCCACCGCCGGGTGATAGCGGCCGCCGTCGGCGGTCGCCCCGTCCTCGGCGGCGTCCGCGGCCGCGACCTCCCACTCCTCCTCCGCGGGCAGGCGCGCGCCGGCCCACCGCGCGTACGCGTCGGCCTCGTACAGGCTCACGTGCGTCACCGGCTCCTCGAGGGCGAGCGGGCGCGGCCCGTGCAGCGTGAAGGCCGTCCACCCTCCGCGCTCGCGCTCCCAGTACAGCGGGGCCTCCCACCGGTTCGCCTGCGCCGCGGCGAACCCGTCGAAGAGCCACAGCTCGGGGCGGCGGTAGCCGCCGTCCTCCATGAAGCGGAGGTACTCGCCGGAGGTGACGGCGCGCGTGCCGAGCGCGAAGGGCTCGAGCCACACGCGGTGGCGCGGCCCCTCGTTGTCGAAGGCGAACCCCGGGCCGGCGTGTCCGACCTCGCGGAGCCCACCCGCGTGCGCGACGAACCCGAGCGGCGGGGCGCGTCGCGCCGCGACGGCGAGCGGCGGCGCGTAGGCCGGGCGGAGCGGGTTCGCGAAGAGCGCGTGCTTCAGGTCGGTGAGGAGCAGCTCCTGGTGCTGCTGCTCGTGGTGGAGCCCGAGCTCGAGGACCGCGGAGCCCTCCGCGTCGAGCCCGCCCGAGGCGAGCGCCTCGACCCGCGCGTCCACCTGCGCGCGGTAAGCGCGCACCTCGTCCCGCGACGGGCGAGTGAGGAGCCCGCGGAGCGCCCGGGCGTGCCTGGGTCCCACCGCGTCGTAGTACGAGTTGAAGAGGTAGGCGTAGCGCGGGTGGAACGGCGCGTACCCCGGCTCGCGCGGCGCGAGCAGGAAGGTCTCGAAGAACCACGTGGTGTGCGCGAGGTGCCACTTGGCCGGGCTCGCGTCGGGCATCGACTGGACGACCATGTCCTCGGGCGACAGCGGCGCGGCGAGCGCGTCGGTCCGGGCGCGCACCTCACGGAACCGGGCCAGGAGCTCGCCTGCCCTGGAGAGCGCGGCGTGGGCAGACGGAGTGCCGAGCGGCTGGGGGACGAGGTGCATCGCGCTCTCCGTGGGAAGCTGCGGTGCGGCATGGGCCCTCGCAACGGCGCGAGCCTGCCCTTCCGTGGGGTCGCCGCCAACTCTGCGGGGATCCAGCGGGATCCGCTCGTCACGGCGGGGGCGGTCGGCGCGCTTCTGGGCGGCCGGCGGACTCTGGCAGGCTCGACCGCGACCCCCGACCGCGACCCGCGCCCGCGACCCGCGCGCGCGACCAGC
>Ga0137372_10007362_pt1 | contig 10648 bp, 10 predicted proteins | sample SagtaG_6_FD_104911 | JGI IMG/M metagenome (GOLD analysis project Ga0137372, IMG submission 104911) | Vadose zone soil microbial communities from Sagehorn Ranch, Mendocino, California, USA - Sage1_R_60_16 metaG | ecosystem: Environmental > Terrestrial > Soil > Vadose zone | place: USA...
ACGCCGGAGACGATGGAGGCCACTTCCTCGGGCACCAGGCGCTCCACGGCCAGGTAGTCGAGGAAGAACAGCGGCCTGGCCCCCGTGCAGACCACGTCGTTCGCGGACATGGCCACGAGGTCGATCCCGACGGTGTCGAGCTTGCCGGCGAGCCTGGCCACCTCGAGCTTCGTCCCCACCCCGTCGGTGGCCCCCGCCAGCAGACGGCGTTCGTCGAGCCGGATCAGGCCGGCGAACCCCCCGATCCCGCCGGCCACATCGGCATGCGGCGTGTCGGCGGCCAGCTCCCGGATCAGCCCCACGGCCCGGTGGCCGGCCTCCACGTCCACACCCGACGTTCGATACGCGGCCCTGCCGGGATCACCGGGCTCTCGCGGACCGGGGGAAGGGCCTCCCGCTTCGGTCACAGGGTCTCGAGGGCGAACTTCGAGGGCTCCTCGTCTCCGACGGGGATGGGGTACTCGCCGTCGAAGCACGCCCGGCAGAACGAGCCACGGGGCGACTCGGTGGACGCCACCAGCGAGTCGACCGAGAGATAGGCGAGCGAGTCGGCCCCGACCAGCTCGCGGATCCCGTCGACGTCGTTCTGGGCCGCCACCAGCTCGCCGCGGGTCGACATGTCGATGCCGTAGAAGCAGGGCCACCGGATGGGCGGGCTCACGATGCGCAGGTGGACCTGGGCCGCGCCGGCGTCCCGGAGCACCTGCACGATCTGCCGGGTGGTGGTCCCCCGCACGATGGAGTCGTCCACCACCACCAGCCGCTTGCCCCGGACGGCGTCCGGGAGCGGGTTGAGCTTGAGGCGGACCCCCCGCGACCGCAGGGCCGGGGTCGGCTCGATGAAGGTGCGGCCGATGTAGCGGTTCTTCATCAGGCCCTCGCCGTAGGGGATGCCGGACACCTCCGCGTATCCCTGGGCCGCCGAGTGGCCCGTGTCCGGGATCGGTATCACCAGGTCGGCGTCCGCCGGGGACTCCCGGGCGAGCCGCCGGCCCATCTCCCTCCTGGCCTCGTGCAGGCTCCGGCCGTACATCCGGGAGTCCGCCCGGCCCAGGTAGACGAACTCGAACAGGCAGAGCTTCGGCGTGGGGTGCTCGTCGAACCGCCGGGACCTCACCCCCCGCTCGTCGAGGGCCACCAGCTCGCCGGGCTGGACCTCGCGCACGTAGCTCGCCCCCACCACGTCGAGGGCACAGGTCTCCGACGCGACGCACCAGCCGCCTCCGGGCAGCCGCCCGATGGCGAGAGGCCGGATGCCGAAGGGATCCCGCGCCGCGAACACGGTCCGCTCGTCGCAGAGAACGAAGGAGAACGCCCCGCTCAGGGTGGGGAGCACCCGGATCGCCGCCTCCTCCAGCCCCTCGTGGAGGTGCTGGGCCAGAAGGGTGGCCACCACGTCCGTGTCGCTGCTGGCCCGGGTCCGGCGGCCGGCCCTTCGGGCCAGCTCGGACGTGTTCACCAGGTTGCCGTTGTGCCCCAGCGCCAGCCCGCGGGTCCCGTTGGTCTTGAACGTGGGCTGGGCGTTGTCCCAGGTGGAGGACCCGGTGGTGGAGTACCGGGTGTGGCCGATGCAGAGGTCGCCCTGCAACGAGGACAGCGTGACCTCGTTGAACACCTGCGAGACGAGCCCCAGCTCCCGGTAGACCACGATCCGGTGGCCGTCGGCCACCGCCATCCCGGCGGATTCCTGTCCCCGGTGCTGAAGGGCGAACAGCCCGAAGAAGGTAAGCCGAGCCACGTCCTCCCCCGGCGCCCAGACGCCGAACAGGCCGCACGCTTCCTTCGGGCTCTCCGATCCCACGGTCTGGTCGATGCTAGCATCCGCCGCCGACGGGACCGGCAGGGCGGCCCTCGAACTGAGTGACAAGACCCGACCAGACAAGCGGTCAGGTAATGGGGACGACCTCCTGGTACCCCTCCGCGATCTTCACGGGCTGGACGCCGTCGAATCGGAAGACCTGTCCGTCCATCGTCTCGTACATGAGGATCCGGCCCAGGAGATCCATGCGGATGAAGGCGACGTCGGGTGCGGGATCCATCAGGGTCCTCAGCAGGTGGCCGGTGGCGGGATCCACCGCGACGATGCGAGGCGGCTGTTCCTCGTGCTGGCCGCAGCAGAACTCCCACACCACGAGCCCGCCGGACTGCTCGTCGTTTCCCGCCGGGATCCACGTCGTCCTGTCCGGCTGTACGAGCCGGGTCCCATTCACCAGGGCCATCCCCCGGTCGCGAACCGTGTCCAGCTCGAAGACGTTCTGTCCCTCCTCGTAGCAGAGCGAGTAGGCCAACCGGCGGGAGTCCCCGAGCCACGAAAGCCGGCACACGCCCGTGTACCCGGGCGGGCGCGAGCCAAGGCTGCCGAGCTTCCATCGGGTCTCGCTCCCGGTCGCCAGATCGCGCACGACCAGCTCCTGGTGCGAGTCGCACCCGTAGTCGGCCGTCATGTACGCGAGGAACCGGCCGTCGGGGCTGACCGCCGGATCGACCCCGGGTGCGATCGTCTGGGGCTGCCCGCCGATGAGCGAAACCCGCATCAGCGTGGCCGTGCAGTTCGGTTCGACGGCTGAGTAGTACACGTCGGGGAACTTCGCTCCCGGCGGACCGACGAACACGTCCCTCGGTGGGACGCCGTAGGATCCCGGGTGGACCAGCACGGTCGTCTCGCCCCCGCTCACGTCGACCAGGACGAGGTCGCCGTGCTTGACACCGACGAACGAGCCGGAGGGCTTCGGCTCGATGACGATGGGAACCGGCCCCCGCACGGCAGTGACGAACCACACGCCGGTGGGGTCGTGGCGGAGCAACCGGTCGAGGGTGACCACCGCCCGCGACGGGTGAGGGTCGCGGCATGGGGTGCTGCCGTTCGGGTCACACGTATAGATGGTGATGGGCACCGGCCCCGACTGGGTGTCCGCCGCCCCCGCGCCGTCGCCGACGAACGGGTCCGGCCACCCCAGCACGGTCTGGGCATAGGCCGAGGCGACCTTGCCCGGGAAGAGCTGCGGCACGAACTTCGCGTCGCCCGCGTCGGCTCCCGCTTGGGCCCTCAGGGCCTCCTCCCGGGTGGCCTGGGGCCAGAGGCCCGGCCATGCCGCCGAGCTCGGCCCCGGCGTGGGACGCGCCGGCTTGTCCGAGCTGGCGCCCGTGGCGGCCCTGACGCCGGCGAACCCGCCCACCGCGAGGGCCGTGGCCAGGAGTCCGGCCAGCCCGGCGTTCTTCCACCGGCGTCGTCGGGCTCGGCGAAGGAGCGAGCGCGGGATCTCCGAAGGGACCAGCACCTCCTCGGCCTTGGCTCGCAGCAGTCTCTCGAGGTCGTCCACCGCGCTCAACCTCTCGCCGGGAACTGGTCACGGAGACGCTCGAGCCCCCGTGACACGAGCGACTTCACCGTTCCGACCGGACACCGCAGCACCTCTGCCGTCTGGGCCTCCGTGAGGTCCTCGTAGTACCGGAGGACGATGGCGGCCCGTTGCCGCTCCGGCAGGGACTGCAGCACGCGCCACATCTCCTCCCGGGTCTCGATGTCGGGAGCATCCGCGGGCTCGGCCGGAGATCTCGCCTCCCGGCGCAGATACGCCCGCTCCACCTTCAGCCGGCGGAAGTGCGAGTTCGCCAGGTTCACCACCACCCGCCGCAGGTACCACTCGAACGAATCGCGGTTCCTGAGGTCGTGGAACCGCCCCACCACCCGGACGAAGGCCTCCTGCACGATGTCCTGCGCCAGGGCGTGGTCACCGGTCAGGAGATAGGCGAGCCGGGCCGCGGCGGGCGCGTGTCGCGCGTACAGCTCGGAGAGGGCTCCCCCTTCGACCGGGTCGGCACGGGACTCCGTCACCACCTTTCGGCCGGCTCGTCATCACGCTGCCTCGGGACCATTCCTCGCCTTCCCGCGTCTCCCCCGCCCCGGTATCAAGACGCGGGGATGCCCGTGAAAGGTTCCGTCGAACGTCCTCTCGCGAGGCCGGTCACCCGGCCAGGCGCCGGCCGGCCATGAGCTTCGGGATGGTGCCCTCGTGGACCGCGATGGCGTCGGACAGGTCCAGCTCGAACAGCCCCTCGAAGCGCAGAGCCCTGCCGCCGGTGAGGCCGAGACGGACCAGCGGGACTCCGTGAAAGGCCGCCATGGACTCGAGCTCGCGATCGCGGCCGAGTCGGGCGGTCACGACGGCGCGTGAGGCCGACTCGGAGAACAGCGAGACCCATGGAGGAAGGTCGCTCGCGGGAAGGGCGGCGTGGAAGCCCACCCCTCCGGCGATGGCGGACTCGGCGAGCGCCACGGCCAGCCCGCCGTCGGACAGGTCGTGGCAGGAGGCCAAAACGTCCTGGCGGGAGCATTCGTACAGGAGCTGGTGGAGGTTCGCTTCGGCCTCCAGGTCGAGGGCCGGCGGACGGCCACTCACCTTGCCCAGGACCGCCTCGGCGTACTCGCTTCCCCCCAACTCGGGAAGGGTGCTCCCCATGAGGTAGATGGGAAGGTCGGGAGCGGGAAAGGCGGACCGCATGAGCAACCGGTAGTCGTCGAGGAGGCCGAGCATCCCGACCACGGGGGTGGGGTAGAGCGCGGACCCGCCCGACTCGTTGTAGAAGGAGACGTTCCCGCCGGTGACCGGGGTTCCGAGTGCGGCGCACGCCACCCCCATCCCCCGGACCGCCTCGGCGAAGGCCCACATCACCTCGGGCCGCTCGGGGTTCCCGAAGTTGAGGCAGTTGGTCACCGCCAGCGGACGCGCTCCGACGGCGGCGACGTTTCGTGCCGCCTCGGCCACCGCGTGGGCCGCGCCGAGGTACGGGTCGAGGTGGCAGTAGCGGCCGTTGCCGTCGCACGCTACGGCCACGGCCCGAAGCGTCCCCTCCAGCCGGATCACGGCGGCGTCGGCCCCGGGCCCCTGGACGGTCCCGCCCTGGACCAGGGAGTCGTACTGCTCCCACACCCACCGCTTGCCCGCCACGTTGGGCGAGCCCAGCACGGCGACGAAGGCGTCCTCGAGGGAGCCGGGGAGCGTCGTCCCCGTGGGGTCGTCCTCCCGGACCCGGTCGAGCCATCGGGGGCGCTCGGCCGGGCGCTGGTACTCGGGCCCCTCGTTCGCCAGGGCGGCGGCGGGAACCTCGGCCACCACGTCGCCGCGGTGCCGAACCCGGAGCCCGCCCCCCTCGACCAGGTTGCCGACGGACGACGCCGAAAGCCCCCACCGGCGGCAGACGTCCCGGACCGCGTCGACCGCGTCGGGGCGCACCACGGCGAGCATGCGTTCCTGAGACTCCGACGTGAGGATCTCGAACGGCTCCATCCCGGGCTCCCGCTGGGGCACGGCGTCCAGGTCCAGCTCGGCGCCCAGGCCGGCCCGGGCGGCCGACTCCGACACGGCGCAGGTGAGCCCGGCCCCGCCCAGGTCCTGGAGCCCCTCGAGGAGGCCCCGGTCGGCCAGCTCGAGGCACGCCTCGACGAGCAGCTTCTCCGAGAAGGGATCTCCGATCTGGACGCTGGGCCGCGACGCGTGGGCGTCCTCGTCGAGCGTGCGGGACGCCAGCACCGACACCCCGCCGATCCCGTCGCGGCCGGTGCTCGCGCCGATCAGGACCAGGACGCTTCCCCGGCGGCCGGGCCTTCCCCTGAGCAGCCGGTCGGCCGGGGCGAACCCGACGCACATCACGTTCACGGTGGGGTTCGGCCCGTGGCACGGGGCGAACTTCACCTCACCGCCAACCGTGGGCACCCCGATCGAGTTGCCGTACTGCCCGATCCCCGCCACGACGCCGGCGAACAGGTAGCGGTTCCTGGCGTCGTCGAGCGGGCCGAACCGCAGCGGGTCCAGGAGGGCCGCCGGGCGGGCTCCCATGGCGAGCACGTCGCGGACGATGCCGCCCACGCCGGTGGCCGCCCCCTGGAACGGCTCCACGGCGCTCGGGTGGGAGTGGGACTCCATCTTGAACACGCAGGCGACCCCCTCGCCGAGGTCGACCACCCCGGCGTCCTCACCGGGTCCGACCAGGATCCGTGAGCCGGTGGTGGGGAGGGTCCGAAGGTGGACCTTGCTCGACTTGTACGAGCAGTGCTCGGACCACATGGCGGCGAACATGGCGAGCTCGGGTGCGTTCGGCTCGCGGCCCAGGAGCGCCACGATGGTGTCGACCTCGTCGTCGGTGAGCGCCAGCGCGCGGTGCATGGGCTCGGCCGGCGGCTGCACCCGGTCCCTCGTGGTGCTCACGCCGAAACCGCGGCCCGGGCAGAGGACAGCAGCCATTCGAACACCTGCTGGCCACCCGTGGGGCCGAGGTCCGGATCGACGGCGTGCTCCGGGTGGGGCATCATCCCCAGCACGTTGCCGCGGCGGTTGCGGACGCCGGCGATCCCCCGGAGGCTCCCGTTCGGATTGAACGCCTCGTCCAGCGCGCCGTCGGGCGAGCAGTACCGGAAGGCCACCATCCCGTCTCCCTCGATCCGTTCGAGCTCGTCGGGCGAGGCGGCGAACTGGCCCTCCCCGTGCTTGATCGGGACCGGCAGCACGTCACCGGATCGTTCGTCCCGGATGGTGATCCACCGGCAGACGAATGCGAGCCCTCGGTTCCGGATCAGGGCACCCGGCAGCAGGCCCGCCTCGCACAGGATCTGGAACCCGTTGCAGATGCCCAGCACGGGTCCCCCGGCCGAAGCGAGCTCGCGCACGGCCTCCATGACCCGGGCGAATCGAGCGATCGCCCCGGTGCGAAGGTAGTCGCCGTAGGAGAAGCCCCCGGGCAGGATCACCGCGTCGGCTCCCGCCAGTCCCGGGTCGGCGTGCCAGACGGACACCGGCTCGCCGCCCATCAGCCGGACCGCCCGGAGCGCGTCGCGGTCGTCGTTCGACCCGGGGAACGTGACCACGGCGACCCGGGGCTTCATCTGCGCCCCTCCGGACCGGTGGCGGTGGCTGGCTCGGCCCGCTCCACCTCGAGGATGGCGTGGTCCTCGATCACCGGGTTGGTCAGGAAGCGGGTCGCCATCTGCTCCGCCTGCTTCCGGGCGGCCTCCTCCCCTTCGGCCTCCACCTCGAAGCGAAGGTACTTCCCCACGCCGACGTCCGAGACGTTGTCCCAGCCGAGGGCGGGCAGCGCGCTCTCCACGGCCTTCCCCTGCGGGTCGAGCAGCCCCTCCTTCAGCGTCACCAGCAGGCGGACCCGGAACCTCATCGCGCCGCTCCCATCCGCGCGAGGTACGCGTCGAATCGCTCGCCGGTGATGCGCTCGTAGGCCTCGCGGTACCGCGCCACCGTCTGTTCGACCACCTCGGCCGGCAGCGAGGGCGGGGGCGGCTCGTGGTCCCAACCGGCCCCGTCCAGCCAGTCCCGCACGTACTGCTTGTCGAACGAGGGCTGCGGCCCGCCGGGTTCGTACCGGTCGGCCGGCCAGAACCGCGAGGAGTCCGGGGTCAGGGCCTCGTCGATCAGGATCAGCTCGCCGCCGGCGAACCCGAATTCGAACTTCGTGTCGGCCAGAACGATCCCGCGCTCCAGGGCGCGCTCGGCGGCGAACCCGTACAGCGAGAGCGTGAGCTCCTTGAGCCGTTCGGCCAGCCCCCGCCCGACCCGATCCGCCATCTCCTCCAGCGAGATGTTGACGTCGTGCCCGCGGGCCTCCTTCGTGGCAGGGGTGAAGAGCGGCTCCGGGAGCCGGTCGGATTCGACCAGGCCGTCCGGGAGGGAGATCCCGCACACCCCTCCCGTGGTCCGGTACTCCTTCCACCCGCTGCCCGAGAGGTACCCGCGGGCAACGCACTCGATCGGCACCACCTGGGCCCGGCGAACCAGCATGGCCCGCCCGGCCAGCTCGCCATGCCGCGAGGAGAACGGGGCCGGGAAGGCCCGGGCGTCGGCCGTGATCACGTGGTTCGCCACCATGCCCGCGGCCTGCTCGAACCAGTGGAGGGAGAGCCCCGTCAGCACCTGGCCCTTTCCCGGGATCGGGGTCGGCAGGACCACGTCGAACGCGGAGACCCGGTCGGTGGCCACCATCAGGAGATCGTCGCCGGCCTGGTAGATGTCCCTGACCTTCCCCCTGGCGTGCAGGTCGGCGAGCGTCATCCATCCCTCCCATCCGCCGCATCGGCGACATCGGTGACGTCGAGCTTCTCCAGCCGGGCGAACACGCCGTCGAGGCGTTCGATGAAGGGCCGCAGGTCGAACAACGCGTCGAACTGCTCCCGGACGACCAGCCCACGATCCTCGATCTCCGCCCACACGGCGTCGCGGAAATGCGCGTCCCGCTCCCAGGTCTCGGCGGCGGCGCGCTGCACGATGGCGTACGCCTCCTCCCTGGCCATGCCGGCGTCCACCAGCGCCAGCAGGACCCGCTGGGAGAAGAACAGGCCGTGGGTCAGCTCCATGTTCGACCGCATCCGGTCCGGATCGACCAGAAGCCCCTCCACCAGGCCGGCGGCGAGGTGGGCCATGTAGTCCACCGCGATCGACGAATCGGGGAGGATCACCCGTTCCACGCTGGAGTGGGAGATGTCGCGCTCGTGCCACAGGGCGACGTCCTCGAGGGCCGCCTGAAGGTTCGCCCGCACCACGCGGGCCAGGCCGCACAGGCGCTCGGAGATCACCGGGTTGCGCTTGTGGGGCATGGCGCTCGACCCGCGCTGCCCCTTGCCGAACGGCTCCTGGACCTCATGAACCTCGGTCCGGGCCAGGTGCCGGATCTCGGTGGCCATCTTCTCCATGGTGGCCGCGGTCGCGGCGAGCGCCCACACGAACTCCGCGTGCACGTCCCGCTGGATCACCTGGCTGGCCGCCTCCGCAGGGCGCAGGCCGAGCTGGGCGCACACGTACTCCTCGACGGCCGGGTCGACCTCGGAGTACGTGCCGACCACGCCCGACAGCTTCCCCACCCGGACGCCCTCGCGAGCCCCCCGAAGCCGGTCCCGGTCCCGGTCGAGCTCGAAGGCCCACAACGCCAGCTTGTGCCCGAAGGTCGTGGGTTCGGCATGGACGCCATGGGTCCGCCCGATGCAGATCGTGTCCCGGTGCTCCAGCGCCCGGCGCTTCACCGAGCCGAGGAGCCGTTCGACCTTCCTCAGGATCAGCTCGCAGGCCTCCCCCATCTGCACCGCCAGCGTGGTGTCCAGCAGGTCGCTGGAGGTGAGCCCGAAGTGGATCCACCGACCGGCCGGCCCGAGCGGTTCCGCCACGGCCTGCACGAACGCCGCCACGTCGTGGTTGGTGACCCGTTCGATCTCGGCCACCCGCTCGGGGGTGGGGGCCACGGCCCGGGTGCGGATCTCGGCCACGTCCCCCTCGGGGATCCGACCCAGACGGGCCCACCCCTCGCAGGCCAGGACCTCGATCCGTAGCCAGTGCTCGAGCTTGCGCTGCTCGGACCACACCACCGCCATCTCGGGCAGGGTGTACCGGGGGATCACGGGCGGAACCCCTCCGCCAGCGAGTCCTTGAACTCGTAGATCCGCTGCCGGACCTCCGGCTCCCGCACCGCCAGGATCTGGGCGGCCAGGATCGCCGCGTTCATGGCGCCGTCCACGGCGACGGTGGCCACCGGAACGCCGGTCGGCATCTGCACCGTCGAGAACAGCGAGTCCAGCCCGGAGAGCTTCGAACCCGACAGCGGGACCCCGATCACCGGCAGGGCGGTCCGCGCGGCCACTGCGCCTGCCAGGTGGTTGGCCATCCCGGCCCCGCAGATCAGGCACACGATCCCGCGCTCCTCGGCGGTCCTCGCGTACTCGTCGACCGCGTCGGGGTTGCGGTGGGCCGAGACCACGCGGAGCTCGTGCGGGATCTGGAACCGCTCCAGGATGGCCGTGCACTGCTGCATCACCGGCAGGTCGGAGGCCGACCCCACGAGGATGCCCACCAGGGGGACCTCGACGCCCGATCCCTGGGCCGGCTGCTCCTCGTCGCTCATCGTGCCGCTCCTTGGCGAAGCTCGCCGGCCAGATCGGTGCGAAACCACATCCCATCGAAGGAGATCGCGGCGACCGCCTCGTAGGCCCGAGCCCGAGCCTCCTCGAGGGAGGGCCCGAGCGCGGCCACCGTGAGCACCCTTCCTCCCGCGGTAACCACTCTACCGTCCCGGCGGGCGGTGCCCGAATGGAACACCATCACATCCTGCATCGAGGCCGCCTCGGCCAGGCCCGAGATGGGCTTGCCCGTCTGCACGGTCCCCGGGTAGCCGTCGGAGGCCGCCACCACGCCGACGGACGCCTCGCTCCGCCACTCCAGCCGCTCGGCCTCGAGCCGTCCCTCCGCGCAGGCGAGCAGGGCCCGGCCGAGGCCCGACGCCAGCCTGGGCAGGATCACCTGGGTCTCGGGATCGCCGAACCGGCAGTTGAACTCGAGTAGCTTGGGTCCCTCGGCGGTCAGCATCAGGCCCGCGTACAGCACGCCCCGGTAGTCGACGCCCTCTCGCCGGAGGGCCGTGGCGGCCGGCAAGGGCGTCACCGTCGCCTCGGGCCGCCCGGAGGCCAGGCGGGCCCTTCGGGACTGCCTGGTGACCGGGGTGTTCGGCGGCGCCGGACGGACCGTGCTGATCGAGGAGTGCCTGGAGGGGCCGGAGGGCTCGGCGCTCGCGCTGCTCGGCGGGGGACACGGCGAGCCGCTGGTTCTGGCCCAGGCCTACAAGCGGGCCGGGGCCGGGAACGAGGGGCCGAACACCGGCG
>Ga0137372_10007363_pt1 | contig 10647 bp, 7 predicted proteins | sample SagtaG_6_FD_104911 | JGI IMG/M metagenome (GOLD analysis project Ga0137372, IMG submission 104911) | Vadose zone soil microbial communities from Sagehorn Ranch, Mendocino, California, USA - Sage1_R_60_16 metaG | ecosystem: Environmental > Terrestrial > Soil > Vadose zone | place: USA: California...
GCACCGCTTGCCGAGCGGCAGCGCGCGGCCGAGCGCGACGCCGAGTCGGGCGCTATCTCCGACGCGCAGTTCAAATCCGCCGATGCCGCCTACATTGCCGCCAACAACGCCATCGCGGCGGCCCAGCACGCCGTCGACGACTTCTTGCGCGCGAACAAGAACTACCGGACGCGCTAGAGCGCCGGTAGAGTGCTCGTCATGATCTATGAAGACACACAAAGAGACACGAATGAAACCATCCTCTTCGTGTCGCTTTGTGTGCCTTTGTGGATACTCTACCGAGGTTCTAGCGCTTAATTTGCCGCCGCCATCGCCATATCGCGGCGCTTCTGATCGCGCTTGCGCTCCTCGGCGCTGAGGATCTTCTTGCGCAGCCGGAAGCTTTTCGGCGTGACCTCGACTAGCTCGTCGTCGCCAATGTACTCAATCGCATCGTCGAGGCTTAGCACTCGCGGTGGCTCCAGCCGCAGCGCTTCGTCGGCGCCCGAGGACCGCATGTTGGTCAGGTGCTTCTTCCGGCAGACATTGACCTCCAGGTCGCGGCTGCGAATATGCTGGCCAATCACCATACCTTCATACACATCGGTGCCGGCGCCGATGAACAGTTGGCCGCGCTCCTGGGCGCCATACAAGCCGAACGTCGTGGCGGTGCCACCCTCGGAGGCGATCAGCGAGCCATTGGTGCGCGTGCCGAGCTCGCCCGCCAGCGGCTCGTAACCCATAAACAGCGCATTGACAATCCCCTCGCCGCGTGTGGCGGTCAGGAAGGTCTGGCGGAAGCCCAACAGCCCGCGTGTGGGTACATGGAACATCATATGTACCGTGCCGTCGTCGCGATAGCTCATGTCGCGCATAATGCCGCGGCGCGCACCCATCAGCTCGATCACTGTGCCCTGGTACTGCTCGGAGACCTCGATCTCGACCTGCTCGATCGGCTCTAGCTTCTGCCCATCAAGCTCCTTAAAGATCACCTCCGGGCGCGAAACCTGGAACTCATAGCCCTCGCGGCGCATCGTCTCGATTAAGATCGTCAGGTGCAGCTCGCCGCGCCCGCTGACCGAAAAGGCGTCGTTGGTGTCGGTATCGGCGACGCGTAGCGCTACATCGCGCTCCAACTCAGCATACAGCCGCTCGCGTAGCTTCCGTGAGGTCACATGGGTTCCGTCACGTCCGGCGAAGGGGCTATTGTTAATACTGAAGGTCATGCGCACGGTCGGCTCTTCGACGGCGATCGTCGGCAGCGCCTCGGGCTGCTCGGCATCCGCGATTGTATCGCCAATTCCCGCTTCGCCAACCCCGGCAATCGCGATGATATCGCCGGCCTCGGCATGGTCGACCTCGATCCGATCGAGCCCTTGGAACACGAACAACTGGCTGATCTTGGCTGGCTTGGGTACGCCGCCCCGATCGATGTGCGCCACCGCCTGCCCGCGCTGGATCGAGCCGCGTAGCAGCCGGCCGATCAGGATTTTGCCCTTGTACGCGTCGTGGATGGTGTTGGTCACGAGGAGCTGCATGGGCTTCGCTGGCTCGGCCTCGGGCGGCGGCAACTTGTGGAGGATCGCCTCGAACAGCGGCTCGAGCGTATCGTACATCTTGAGCGGCGAACGGCCGGCCTGCCCTGTGAGCGCATTGGTATAGATTGTCGCGAATTCGGCCTGCTCGTCGTTCGCGCCAAGATCCACGAATAGATCAAAGGTTTCGTTAATCACATGGTTCGGGCGGGCATTCGGCCGATCGATCTTGTTGATCACCACAATTGCCTGGTGCCCGGCTTGGAGCGCCTTGCGCAGCACAAAGCGAGTCTGCGGCATTGGGCCGTCCATTGCATCGACCAGCAGCAATACGCCGTCGACCAGATTCATCACCCGCTCGACTTCGCCGCCGAAATCGGCATGGCCAGGAGTGTCGACAATATTAATCTTGACATCCTTGTAGATCACCGCCGTGTTCTTCGACATAATCGTGATGCCGCGCTCGCGCTCGAGATCATTTGAGTCCATCACCCGATCGGCCACCTGCTGATTGTCGCGAAAGATGTGGCTCTGGCGCAGCATCGCGTCGACCAGGGTCGTCTTCCCATGATCCACGTGGGCGATGATTGCGATGTTACGAATGTCTTTTCTCTGCATATTATTCACATAAAACGCCCCGACCACATCGGGCCGAGGCGGCGACGGAAGCGATATCTTCTATGGATAAGTTTACCACTAGATTGAATTTTTGTCATATATCGGCTTAAGTGTTAATTTGACAAATGCGTTTTTCTATCAAGCAAAACACCTTCTGAAATTCGCCGAAATTCCCAATTCACTATCATATCTAAACCGGGACCCCAAGCGTTATATCATATAACCTGCACTTAAAGAAGCACGTGCATACCCCCGACGATGCTGTCGTGGTAATGGATCGTAGGTATGTCTGTTGAGCTGGGCTCCCGTACGTCTTCCCATAACGCACTCCGATAGCCTTGAAGCATTGGTCTCATCAAATCGTATGCCGATAATCTGGCTAGCGCCGGTCGAAAACTTCTCAACTTTGGCATATATTATGCATAGGATGATCCTTGGTCCTCAGATCTTAAGAGCCTGAAACAATAGGTGTGCCAGAGCGATTGCGATACTCGCTGGCAGAATGGGTACTACTAGAGTGACGCGTTAGCCGTGTAGTGGCAGGTAGAGGTGTTCGAGTATCTTTTTTTGCTGTTACTCGGTATTCCTGTCAGAGGTTCTTAGAGCCGTAGTATGCTCAGGTTTGCTCAAGTCTACTGTTGGCGAGTCTGTGTTCTAGGCCTCGAAAAACAGCCATAGCCGGCCCAAGGCGAAACCGCGGGTTTTGCAGCCTGGTACAAGATTGGCCTACAACTGAAATGTTTTGTGATGCAAATATTTGTATAGTCGTACATTTATGTGACAATTTTGTTATTTCAAACTTAGGTAGCTTCATACGAGATTTACATCTTAATCCTATGATAAACGAGAGTGTGTATTCCCTTAACATGGCCGGTGGGGTGTGAATGGCCTATTCCGTGTCGGGCTGGCTGACAGATTCGGATCGGATACTATTGTAGATCAGTGCACAACAAATTATAAAGTCACATTTCTTATAACACAACATCCGCCCGTACTAAGAGGAAGATAGTTATGAAGTCGATGCGTTGGAGAATAACACTGGCGGTCCTTTGGCTCAGCCTGCTGTTCAATATCGAACGGTTTGATTTTGAAAAAGGTGCAACGATTAATTTGGCTTCGGCCTTCTATGGCTTAGTCACTGTGACAATCGCGATCTTCTTGCTTGTGCCAATGAAACGCCCAGCTATGTATTTTGCGGGTGCCGGAATTCTTACGGTATATGCAGTCTTGAAGTTCGTGAGTATAACTCCGGTATTCCAAGGTTACCATAAGTACCTGACGATCACCGAAGTAGGTGCACTGCTGATCACGATGGTGCTGTCCTGGTTGATCAGCCAAGGGCTGCAGGACTTCGAGGCGTCGGTGGAGGCGATCTCGCTTCCCAAGGGCCGTGAAGGTGTGTTGGAATATGAGCAGATGCAGGAGCGCATTCGGACTGAGCTTGGGCGGGCCCGGCGCCATCAGCATCCAATGAGCCTTGCGGCGATTGAGCTCGATCCGGTCTCGTCGGAAGCCGCGCTACATCAGGCGATTCTCGATGCGCAGGCGGCGCTGATCAAGCGCTACGTGCAGGTGCAATTCGGCGTGTTCTTGACCAAGAATACGCGCGGAACCGACGCCGTGGCGCATCATAGCGATACTGGGCAGTTCTTGCTGTTGGCCCCTGAGACACCAGCCGACCAGACAGAAGGCCTGCTGGCGCGCCTGTCGCATCAGGTCGAAGAGAATTTGGGATTACGATTTCGCTACAACGTCGCGGACTTCCCCAAAACGGCTCTGACATCCGAGGAATTGGTTCATAAGGCTACCGAGAAATTACAGCAGGAGATCAAGACCGCGAGCGATTACCGCGCGAAGCGTGAGCCCGCGGTGACGACGCAACCCGCCGATACATAAAACGGCCGCGCGCTTCTGCGATTCGCTGTTGCGCTGATACATATAGAGAAAGAGTTGCTCACGTGTGGGAGTGGGACGATAAGGAGAAGAGCAATGGTTCAAGATTTTCCATCCACAAATCGGCCGAGCACCAGCGGGCCTTGGTATCTCACGATCGACCCGCGGAACCGCTGGATTCGTGGTCGAGCATACTTCATTATCAAGCGGTTCATTGATGTTGCCGCCTGCCTGATGGTCGCGCCGTTCATCGTGCCGCTGCTACTCCTGGTTGCGCTGCTGGTCTATATTGATTCGCCAGGTAAGGTCTTCTTTACCCAGCTACGTACTGGCAAGGGTGGGCGCCGGTTCAAGATGTATAAGTTCCGCACAATGGTGCCGAATGCCGAAGAACTCAAAATCAAGTACGCCCATCTGAACGAGTTGACGTGGCCGGATTTCAAAATTACCAACGATCCACGAATTACGCGCGTCGGCAAAATCTTGCGCAAAACTAGCCTCGATGAGCTGCCGCAGTTGCTAAACGTCGTGATCGGGGATATGAGCTTGGTCGGTCCACGCCCGACCTCGTTTGCGCCCGAGACATATCGGCTCTGGCATACCGAACGGCTCGAAGTCGTACCTGGCATCACTGGCCTTTGGCAGGTGAGCGGCCGCAGCAACCTGGATTTCGATCAGCGTCTCAAGCTTGATATTGCCTACATTGAGCGACAAAGCCTGTGGATGGATTTTTGTATCATTTTTCACACCGTCGCACAGGTGTTTATAGGCGAAGGCGCATACTAAGATGTCGATAGAGTCAACCGTGCGCTGAGTAAACGCTAAAATGAAAACCCGAGCGTCACTGGATGGCGCTGGCCGAGTATCGTGTTTCATGTATGAACGCTCGCCAGCGCTCGGAAGCAAATTGCTCACTTGAGAGCGATAAGGAGAGGGTTGGTAGCGCGCTGCTAACCTCATCTCGATGGAGGATGAACCAAATGGAACTCAAGAACTATTTCGCAGTATTGCAGAGGTGGGGGTGGCTTTTAGTTGTGTGTACAGCGCTTGCCGGGGTTACGAGTTATTGGTTGATCTCACGGCAACCAAAGGTCTATCAATCGCGTGCGCGTTATCTGATTGGCCCGGCGATTGATAATCCCAACGTAACCACCAATGATCTGCGCGCTGCCGGCCAGATTGGACAAACGTATGATGAATTGGCCACCAGCCGCGCGATTCTTCAGAGTGCTATCGACAAGCTTACTTTGGACATCGACCCCGATTCTCTTCGTGAGCATGTCAGCAGCACATTCGTCGAAACAACCCAACTTTTGAGCATTCGTGCTACCGCCGACGATCCTCAGCTGGCCGCGGATATCGCCAACACGATTGGTGATGTATTGATTGAGAATAGCACGGGGAGCCCGAACAATCCGCAAGTGCTTCAGCGCCAGCAGGCGCAATCGCAACTGGCGCGATTGCAAGAAGTCATTCGCTCTGGTCAGGCCGAAATCGATCAGTTGCTTAGCCAGATTCAGCAGACAACCGATGCAGTGAGTCAGCGTGCTTTGATCGTGCGTATGGATGAGCGGCGATCGCAGCTCGCGGCCGCGCAGCGATCGTACAGTGATCTGTTCCAACTTCTGCAGACCAGCAATGTGAATCAGATCAAACTGATCGAGGCAGCCGTGCCAGTTCCTGATGCTCCGATCGCTCCAGATGTCCGACAGAATGTCATGGCTGCGATAATCGCCGGCCTCGTTTTAGGCGTGGTTGCGATGATGTTGCTTGAATATTTTAACGATGTCATCTATACGCCCGAAGTATTGCGCAAAGCAACCAACTTGACGTATCTGGGCGGTCTGGTTCGGCATAAACGGCTGCGCGGTGAAGCTCCGCAGCTGATCACATTCACCCATCCCCAGACATTGGCGGCCGAGAGTTTCCGCATTCTACGGACCAATCTGCAGCCCGACCTTACCGAACGGCAGATATCATCACTGCTGATTACGAGCCCGTCACGTGGTGATGGTAAGACGAATGCCGCAGCGAACTTGGCTGTAGTATTTGCTCGCGCTGGTAAACGAGTTGTGCTCGTCGATGCGAACCTGCGCCGGCCACATATCGCTGCGATCTTTGGCCTGCCGGATCAAGATGGTCTATCGACATTGCTCGAGCATGAGCGCTTGCCTGAGCCGGTGACGGTTCCATCAGTGCCTGGCCTGTCAATTATTCCAGCCGGCGGTACAGCGATTAATTCGTCGGAGATCCTTGGATCACCGCGAATGAGTCAGTTTATCTATGAACTTCAATCGTGGGCCGATGTCGTTTTGATTGACAGCGCGCCATTGTGGTACTCGGATGCATTGGCACTCGCGCCCCAAGTGAAGGGAGTGTTGCTGATTGTAAGTTGCGGAACCACGGATCGCCAGAGCACAATCAATGCGGTTGAGAGTCTGCGCTTGGTTGGCGCCCGAGTTATTGGTACCGTATTGAATCGCGTCAAAGCCGGGCCTGCGTATTTCTACTACCCAACCTTTGGTGCTAATCGCCCGATGTTAGAGGATGCGAAGACTGTTCCGACGATTGCGGCTGGAAATTCACCGCGGGCCCTCACAGCAGCGAAAGTAACCTCTAAGACGCAGAACGTTGATTAGATCTGATTAACAAGATCTAATTTTGAGCGTGTCCTGTTTACACATAGCCATTGAGTTTGGGTGTGAAGTTTGATCAGGGAGCGTGCTGTTCCCGATCAAATTTCCCCCTCTCTCAGTGTGTCGACGTACGACATAATAGAGATGGGGACTTGGCATGCAAGATCTCTTGCTGCGTCTATTTAAAGATTTTGATCAGGCAGATATTCAATATTGTCTGTTGCGTGGCTATGAGGAACTCGACGATATCGACGACCGTAGCGATATTGACATCCTCGTCCAGGTCGATCAAGTTGATCGGCTTCGCGAGATATTGGAACGTCTTGAATTTGTTAGCCTTTCGAGTTGGGGGCGCGCACCGCACCATTTTTTTGTTGGATATAACCAGAGCGACGATCGGTGGCTGAAACTTGATATCGTGACTACAATTGCATACGGCAACCCCATCCATGCAATTTATACCGATCTTGCCGCTAGATGCCTCCAGCGGCGCATCAAGCGTGGGCTCGTTTTTGTAGCTTCGCCCGAGGACGAACTGCTGACACTCTTACTGCATTGTGTGCTCGACAAAGCGATGTTCGCCTCGAATCGACGCCAACGCATTGCGACATTGAAGCATGACATCGTGGATGAGAAATATCTAACGACTTTGCTTCAGAGGTATTGGGCGCCCGCCATGACCTGGCAACGCTTGGCCGCTATGATAGATGCTGCTGGTTGGGATGAACTATTGTCGCAGCGTTCGGCCGTGGCGGCATGGCTGGCGCGTCGGCAAAAGTTACGAGTACGTAGCCGGCAAATCTATGGCTTGGTTCTGCGAAAACTCGATCGAGTTGCAGGGTTGTTCCAACCACGATCTTTAACAGTCGCTTTGCTTGCACCTGACGGAGGTGGAAAAACAACCTTAGCGACGGAATTGGCGCGCACGTTTTATCTGCCCAGTCGCTATATTTATATGGGCAGCCATTCCGATGTCGATGCCACTCGCTTGCCGACGACCCGCTGGATCCAAGCGCGCTCAAATCAAGCCAGATCGAGCCGGAATCTGCCGATCTGGTTAGTCGTTCGCGGGTTGAGGTTTGCGAATAACCTGGTAGAGCAGTGGTATCGCTATGGCATGAGCTATTACCATCGGATGCGCGGCCGACTCGTTCTGTTTGATCGATATGCCTACGATGTTAATGCCCATGGCTATAGCAAGTTATCACTCAAATCACGTGCCCGCCGATGGTTGCTCTCCGCAGTCGCGCCAAAGCCTGATCTGATCGTATTTCTCGATGCGCCTGGTGAAATGCTATACGCGCGAAAAGGCGAGCACAGTCCCGAGGTTTTAGAGGCGCAACGCCAACATTATCTTGGGCTGCAAAAGCGTTTGCCGCAGATGATCGTCGTTGACGCAACTCATGATGCAGATTATGTTCGTCGTACGGTTACATCATTAATCTGGCGGCGCTACGCCGACCTGTTTCAGCGTGGTTTTGCGCGAGGATAATCTTACAGAATCAATTTGGAGATCGGGATGAACGAACTCCTCCTCAAAACCAGCATCGATTGGCCGCAGAGATGGTTGCGTCTGTTTCGACGTCCATTCCGCCAATATGCTATACGTAAAGAACTGGTCGGCCATACCACATTCGCTGAGCGCTTGCTGACACAATTGGCACGTGATGGCGACGTCGAGTTAGCCACCTTCTATATTACGCGTGTGCAACAGACGCGTAGCGGCGTGATAGTAGCATTCACTGATCGGCAGTCCGCGCTGAGGCCTGCGCTGGTCTTGAAGTTGCCTCTGACAGTGAAGGCAGAACAGAGTACGAACGAGCATCGACAGGCTCTGATCGGGCTCCACCAGTTACCAGCGTTGCAGTCGTTTGCAACTCATATACCGCGACCAATTGCCTGGGGCAGCTTCGAGGAGCGCCCTTATTATTTAGAGACCGCATTAGCAGGCGAGAGCTGTGTTCATCTTGTGCGTACACAAGTCGATCCTACGGCCCTGCTGCAAAATGCTGCGAATTTGATAATGCAGCTGCATAAGGGCACGATGTGTCGACTGATCATCGATGATGCACTATTTGCACAGCTCGTAGGTGATGATCTGTCGATGTTGCGACAACTTGTACTGCATTGGCCAGATGCAGCGCTATTGGAGCGAAAGTTGCAGGCACTGGAGATCTTGCTGCGTCGCGGCATGTATCAGCAAGAGTTGCCGCTATCCTGGTCTCATGGTGATTTCTGGCCCGGCAACATTTTAATCGAAAGCGCGACTGGGCAGCCGAAAGGCATTATTGATTGGGATCGCGCTCGGCCACTCCAACAGCCACTGCTTGATTTGCTGCATTTGCTGGCATACACGCGCAAAATACGGCTACGTACTCAACTTGGCGAAGAGATAGTTAATTGTTTGCTGCCGGCTGCTTTTGAGCAGCATAAATATGAGTTGATTGACTCAGCTGTGGAGGCGCTTGGCTTGCCATCCACTTTCGAGTTTCTACAAGCAAGTGTATGGTTATATTGGGTGCGTTTTGCCGCCGCCAATTTGTCTCGTTATCCGGCCTTTCAAGCAGATCAGCGCTGGTTGAGTAAAAATGTCTTTTTGGTGTTGAAAGAGGGGTTACGGTGAATATTTTAGTGATTGATCGAGCGCCACCATGCAATCTCATGCAAGGTAATGCACTGATTGGTCAGCATTTGTTTAGTAGATTGCGGCACCATAATCTGACGCTTGTTTGTCCGGCACCGATCGGTGAACACCCACATTACCAGGCCGAATTATCAAAGCTTTTTCAGGAAGTTCATCTGGTGCCGCGCAATCAGCCAATACCAACACTTATGGGTTTGATAGAGCCAGTGTTGGCCCAAGTGGGTGTTGGTTTCAGAGGCAAGGTCGAGATCGCGGCTGTTAGTGCATTTCAAGCAACTGTTCAACGTCTGCTGAGCCAAAAAACGTTTGATGTCATTCATACGCGGCAGCTACCGATGGCGGCGATCATCGGCCCAATCGATCATCCGGCCAAATTGCTCGAGTTGGTCGACTCTGAGACGCTCCAAGCCGCCCGGCGTGTGCGCCCGGGCGCGCCAAAGACTAGGCTGCGAGCTGTGATGGCGCGGGTATTAGAGCAGCGCGCGGTGCGCTTATTTCATGCCTGTACGTCGGTCGCCGAGCCCGACGCTCGGGTGATCCGCATGTTGGCACCCAACGTGCCGGTGTATGTGACGCCGAATGGTGTCGATGCCGACTACTTTGCTCCATTGGACCTGCCAGAACAGCCCGATACCGTAGTCTTCACTGGTGCGATGTCGTTTCCGCCAAATATTACCGCGGTGCTGTATTACTACCAGCATATCTTGCCGCTCATCCGCCATGAGCGACCGCAGGTGCAGCTGATCATCGCTGGCCGCGACCCGGCGCCGGAAATTGCCGCACTAGGCGATGATCCCTTTGTCACTGTCACCGGATATGTGGATGATATGCGTCCATGGTTGGCTCAGTCGTGCGTCATGATTTGCCCTATGAGGAGTGGGAGCGGCATTAAGAACAAGGTGCTAGAGGCATTGGCGATGGCCCGGCCGGTGGTCGCGACTACGCTAGGTATCGAAGCGCTCGAAGTGACAAACCAGCGTGATCTGGTGATCGCCGATCAGCCGGCCGAGTTCGCGGCAGCGGTGCTGCGGTTGTTACATGACCCAGCCGCGCGCAAGCGCTTGGGCACAGCCGGACGCGAGCTAGTGATGCGCCGCTATACCTGGGAGGCATGTGCGGCGACATATGATACGATCTTCATGCGGCTTACTCAAGGTCGGGTATATGCCGGTAAGCGCCCAGTATATGCGTCGAAGTCTTGACCAATCAGCTGGGCTACTCAGGTACGCTCTGACTGCGTTTTGCTGGCGTCTAAGTAGCTAATCTAACAATCGCTGGAGGAGTTCAGACTCATCGTAATACTACATTGAAGAAAGGACCATGAATATGCGCAGCCTCATCA
>Ga0137372_10007364_pt1 | contig 10647 bp, 10 predicted proteins | sample SagtaG_6_FD_104911 | JGI IMG/M metagenome (GOLD analysis project Ga0137372, IMG submission 104911) | Vadose zone soil microbial communities from Sagehorn Ranch, Mendocino, California, USA - Sage1_R_60_16 metaG | ecosystem: Environmental > Terrestrial > Soil > Vadose zone | place: USA...
CAGGGGAAGGTCATCGTCATTACCGGTGCGACCTCCGGGATTGGGCAGGTCGCGGCGGAGCAGCTGGCCGGCTCAGGCACCGCTAGCGGGCTCTAGTCAGCGAGCCGCACCGACACCTGCACGAGATCGGGCAAGGGAGACCGTTCGGCCTCGAGGCGCCAGGAGCCGAGGCGTACCAGCCCCTGCGAGAACTTTCCGTAGCTCGCGTGCGGAACGGCAGCTTCCACCACCGTGACCGCCGGGCCGCGCCGCCGGCTCACCGATGTCCCTCCCGCGCGAGAGAGGAGTGCCGCGAGATCGCGCTCAGCCTCGCTCCGGCTCTTCACCTGAAGGCGGCCAACCACATCGACTGCCCCCCTCCTGCTCGCCGCGGCTGCGAGCACGACGTCGGTGTCCGCACCGGTCGCCTTGGTCGGAGCCGTGCGCGCCGTTGCGAGACTTTCTTTGCGAACTGTCTCGGTGGGCTGCCCGGGCGATACCTTGGCCGGGGTCGTCTTGGAAGATATGGCCGACTCCGCTCGTTCTTTCTTGACGCTGCTTTCCGTTTGCGAGCTCCACGGCGGGGTCTGCCTTTCGATGGCCTTCGTCTCAGTCACCTTGGGGGACGGCGTGATTTTCGGTGGCTGCGCCTGGGCCCGCGCTGCCGGTGCCCGGGAAGGTGTCGACGGCGCGGGAAGAGCGGGAGCCGGCGCCGTCGGAGCTGGAATGGCCAGATCCGTCGAGCCTGGTGGCGGACCGGCCCTCATGGCTATGGGAGGCGATGAGGGGCGCTGACGTATCGAGGTGCCCACGGCGAACCCACGCTCGAAGACAACGATGCCCAAAGTAATCACGAGGGGCACGGCGGCGGCCACGGCAAGATGCCGGGGGGGAAATTTTTCGAATCGCTCGATCACGAAACGGCGCAGTCGGGTGGCTGCATCATCAGTCCGAATGTTGCCAAGCACCTTGCCGACGACACCGGCGGCAAGAGTTGGCCGCCAATGGCCAAGAGTAGGCCGCGAATGACCAAGGGTAGGTCGCCGCCAATGGCCTAGAGTAGAGCGCCAATGATTGAGAGTAGGCCGCCAATGACCAAGAGTAGGTCGCCGCCAGTGGCCAAGACTAGGGCGCCAATGATTGAGAGTGGGGCGCCAATGACCGAGAGTGGGGCGCCAATGACCGAGAGTGGGGCGCCAATGACCAAGACTAGGGCGCCACTGACTGAGGGTAGGGCGCCAGTGAGCAAGTAGTTGTCGCCAGCGGGCAAAGGTAGGCCGCCAGTCGCGGGGAGGCCGGGGCTCGGCCCTCTCCACCACCACCTTGCTGATCTGAAGATCCGCGAGCTTCTGCCGGCACTCTCCGCACGTGTTCACGTGCAGCTCCAGCGGAACCCGCTCGGTGAGGCTGAGATCCCCGCCGAGGAGCATTGAGAGTGACTCGCGAGCGTCCTGACAATTCATGGCAAAGGCTACCCCCAGAGTCTTGCCGAGCATGATACTCCAGAGGGCGCCCCGGAAACGCAAACTGAGAAGAGGGACCCATACACGGTGCATCACGCCCTCCGCCGGCCGCGTTTGACCCACACGGCACGATCTGGCAGGATCGGCGCCACGTCGCGGACATGAGCCTACGCCCGGGAGGACCAATGAAGACTGAAGAATTCGAAGGCTACGATGGGCTCGGACTCGCCGGCCTGGTGCGCTCCGGCGATGCGAGCGCGGCCGAGCTTCTCGACGCGGCCATCGCTCGCGTGGAGGCCCGCAATCCCGAGCTCAACGCCGTGGTGTCCCGATTGTACGATCAGGCCCGCGCCGCCATTGGCGCGGGTTTGCCCGATGGCCCATTTACCGGCGTGCCCTACCTGCTCAAAGATCTGGGCGCTCACTATACCGGGGCGGTGACCAGCTACGGCAGCACGCTCTACAAGGACTTCGTGCCGGATCATGACAGCGAGATCACGATCTGGCTCAAGCGGGCCGGTCTCGTCATCTTCGGCAAGACCAATACGCCGGAGATGGGACTGGCCCCCTCCACCGAGCCCCGCCTGTTCGGGCCGACGCGCAATCCCTGGAATACGGCCTACAGCGCGGGCGGCTCCAGTGGCGGCGCTGCGGCGGCGGTGGCCGCGGGCCTGATCCCGATGGCTCACGCCAGCGACGGAGGCGGATCGATCCGGATCCCCGCCTCCTGCTGCGGCCTCTTCGGTCTCAAGCCGACGCGTGCGCGCAATCCCATGGGGCCCGACGCGGGTGAAGGGTGGGGCAGCGCGTCCACCGCCCATGCGGTGACCCGCACGGTGCGGGACAGCGCGGCGCTTCTCGACGCCACCTCGGGGCCGGACATCGGCGATCCATACTGGGCGCCACCTCCGGCACGCCCGTTCCTCGACGAGGTCGGGCGCGACCCGGGTCGGCTGCGCGTTGCCATCACCACCACGCCGTGGAATCGTCAGCCTGTAGACGCGGAATGCGCGGAGGCGACGCGGGCGGCGGGCCGCCTGTGCGAGCGCCTCGGCCATCACGTGGAGGAGGCGAGTCCCGATATCGACGCGAAGGCGCTCAGCTCAGCGAGCTTCATCGTGGTGTGCGCGAATATCCGCGCCGCGCTCGAAGCCCGCGCGGCCACCCTCGGCCGGGAGCCCATGGCCGGGGACGTCGAGCGCGTGACCTGGGCGCGCGCCACCGACGGCTACCGGGCGCGGGCGTCCGACTATGCGCGCTCGATCGGCGTCATGCACCGGGCGGGCCGCCAGGTCGCGCGCTTCTTCACTCGCTACGATGTGCTGCTCACGCCCACGATGTGCCAGCCCCCGCGTCCCCTCGGCGTGCTCGACCTCATGACCGAGGACGAGGAGGCCTATACCCAGGCGGTCCTCGGCTGCATCGCCTTCACGTCGCTCTTCAACTCCGCGGGCAATCCAGCCATGTCGGTTCCCCTCGGCTGGTCACGGGCCGGCCTTCCGCTCGGCGTGCAGTTCGTGGCGCCCTTCGGAGATGAGGCGACACTGTTCCGGCTGGGCGCCCAGCTCGAGGCGGAGCAGCCATGGTTCGGCCGGCGGCCTCCGGCCGGGAGCCTCAGATGAGCGAGGACGAAGTCCGCGGACTTCTCGATGACGTGCGAGCCGGGCGCCTGTCCCGGCGCGAGTTCGTCCAGGCCATGGTTGCCTTGGGCCTTACCGCGCCGCTCGCGAGCCAGCTGCTCGCGGGCGCGGGCATGGCCCAGACGCCGGCGCGCCCCGCCTCGGCGCCAACGAAGCGGGGCGGGGGCGGCGCGCTCAGGGCCCTCTCGTGGGACGCGCCGAGCCTTCTCAATCCCATCCTCGCTTTGGGCCTCAAGGACTGGAACGCCTGCGCCATCTTCTATGAGCCGCTGGTGTATTTCGACCCGTCGGGCAACCTGGCGCCCGTGCTCGCACAGGAAGTGCCGAGTCTCCAGAACGGAGGCCTCGCCAAAGACGGAATGTCGGTGACGTGGAAGCTCAAGCACGGCGTGTCCTGGCACGACGGCAAGCCCTTCACCGCCCACGACGTGGTGTTCACCTGGGAGTACACGGCAGATCCCGCCACCGGATCGCCCGCGGTAGGCGTCTACAAGAACGTCAAGCAGGTCGAGGCGCTCGATCCGCACACCGTCAAGGTCTCCTTCACCCAGCCCACCCCGTTCTGGACGGTCACCGGCTTCATCATGCCGCGGCATATCTTCGAGCCGTACAAGGGCGCCAAGTCGCGGGAGGCGCCGAACAACCTCAAGCCCGTGGGCACCGGTCCCTACCGCTTCGTCGACTTCAAGCCCGGAGACCTGGTCAAGGGTGAGTTGAATCCCAACTATCACGTGACCAATCGGCCGTTCTTCGACAGCGTGGAGGTGAAGGGCGGCGGCGACGCGGTGTCCGCCGCACGCGCCGTGCTGCAGACGGGCGAGTACGACTACGCGTCGGAAGTGGGCGGCGTCGAGGACGACGTGCTGCAGCGGCTCGAGCAGGGCGGCAAGGGGCGCGTGGCCATCGGCTTCGGAGGGCGCATCACACACGTCCAGCTCAACCAGACCGATCCGTGGACGGAGGTCGACGGCGAGCGATCGAGCGTCAAGACCGTGCATCCCTTCCTCACCGATCCGGCCGTGCGGGGGGCCCTCGCCGTTCTCGTGGATCGCGCATCCATTCAGGAGCAGATCCTCGGCCGCCTGGGACAGTCCACGGGGAACTTTCTCAATGCCCCCGAGCGATTCCGTTCCAGGAACATCCGCTGGGAGTTCAGCATCGACAAGGCCAATCAGCTTCTCGACGCGGGAGGGTGGAAGCGGGGAGCCGACGGTGTGCGGGTCCGTGACGGCAAGCGCCTCAAGATGCTGTTCACCACCGCCACCAATGCCCTGTCGCAGAAGATGCAGGCCGTCATCAAGCAGGCCGCGGCGAAGGCGGGCATCGAGATGGAGCTCAAGACGGTGGCGGTAACCTCGTTCTACTCGTCGGACCCGGCCAATCCAGACACCTATACCCACTTCTACTCCGATCTCCAGCTCGCCACCTACGTCATGGGTCCGCCCGATCCCGCTCTCCTCATGCGCGTCTTCATCTCCGATGCGGTGGCGACCAGGGAGAACAAGTGGCAGCGCTTCAACGTGTGGCGCTGGCGCAACGAGGAGTACGACCGGCTCTACAAGGCAGCGGAGACGGAGATGGACCCGGTCAAGCGCGCCGCCCTGTTCATCCGGATGAACGACCTGGTCGTGCAGAGTGGCATCGTGGTTCCTATCGTGCTCCGCGCCAAGGCGGCGGCCATGTCCACGCGGCTGCGCGGCATCGAGCACAACGTCTACGAGGTCGACTTCTGGAACCTCGCCTTCTGGTCCCGGGAGGCGTAGGGGCTAGTAGCCCCGCTTGCGGTCGACCTGGAAGCGCAAGGGGCGGCGGGCGAGATAGCGGCGGAGATTGTCGTCGAAGATCGGGCCGATCTCTTCGGGCGTGCTCGGCCCCGAGATATGCGGGGTGATGACGACGTTCTCGAGCTCCCAGAGCGGGTGGCCCGCGGGCAGCGGCTCTTCGTTGAAGACGTCCAGGACGGCCCCTCCGATCCGCTTGCTCGAGAGGGCGTCGAGCAGCGCCGCCTCGTCGACGACGGGCCCGCGGCCGATGTTGACGAGCCACGCCGAGGACTTCATGGTCGCGAGCTCCCGCGCTCCGATGAGGCCTCGCGTGGCCGGGGTGAGGGGGACGGTGAGGACGACGAAGTCGGCGGAAGGGAGCGGCTTGCCGAGATCACGCGCACGATAGACTCGCTCGACGCTCGGCGTCTTCCTCCCGCTCTGGCTCACGCCCGTGACCCGCAGGCCGAGGCCGCGGGCAGCCCGCGCGATGGTGCGGCCGATATCGCCGAGCCCGACGATGCAGAGCTCGGCGCCGTTGAGGCGTCGCGGGTCCACCTGCCGCCACCGGCGCTCGCGCTGCTGGGCCCGGAAGAGCTCCGTCCGCTGCGTGTGCCACAGGCACCATCCCATCACGTACTCGGCCATCCACGGGCCGAAGATGCCGGCGATACGCGTCAGCATCACGCCCTTCGGCAGCTCGGGCACCAGGAAGCGCTCGACGCCGGCGCCCATGTTCTGTACCCAGCGAAGCCGCTTGGCCCGGGGGAGGAGGTGGCGAGGGAAGTTCCACGCATAGAGGATCTCGGCGTCAGCCACGTGGAGCTCGGCTTCGGCCGGCGTGGAGCATGCATTGATGGAAAACAGGGGCCGGGGCTGCCTGATGGGCCGGGCATAGGTCTGCGCCTCGCCGGGCCCAGGGTGATACACGAGGATGGAGCGGGCGGTCACGCGCCGATCTTGGCGAGGATGCTGTCTTCGAACGCGAAGTCCACCGGGCGGTCCGCCAGGCCCTCGCGCTTGTACCACTCCCAGGTGTGGGCGAGGGCCGACGCCAGGGTGTAGCGAGGGCGGATGCCCAACTCCTGGCGGATCTTGGTGGTGGTGTGCACGGCATGGCAGTCGTACACGAGGTTCTGGCCGAAGACCGGCCCGGGCTTGTCGAAGCTCTTCAAGAGCGCGGGGTCAAAGTGCCGGAAAGTCACCGGTGTTTTCATTGCCTCCGCGATCAGCTCCACGAAGCCGACCTGGGTCACCGTGTCCTCGCCCATGACGTTGTAGGCCTGGCCGTAGCTCGTCGGATTGCCGAGCATGGCCGCCATGGCAATGGCCAGGTCCTCGACATGGCCGAATTGGCGTAACCAGCCGCCATGCCCGGGGACGAGCACGGGCCGGCCGCGCGAGATCCGGTCCATGAAGAACGTCTCGTTGTTCCGCGTGTTGAGGGGACCCATCACGTGAGTAGGTCTCACGATGGTGATCGGCCCCTCCCCCATCCGGTGACGCGCGAAGAGGAGGTCTTCCGACGTGATCTTGTGCCGGGCGTACTCGCCCCAATACAGGCTGCGCGGCGTCTCTTCGGAGTAGGGAATGGGCAAACTGTGGTCGTACACTCGCCCCGTGGAGATGAAGACGATGTGCGGCTGGCCTTCGAGAGCCGCCACCAGCGCCGCGACATCGTCGTGGAGGGTCGGTGCATAGGTGATGTCGAAGACGCCGTCGAAGCGGTGGCCCGTCAAGCGCGCGGCCAGCCCCGCGTGGTCTTTGCGGTCGCCCGCGACGGCTCTGACGCCGGCGGGGAGACGCTCGGCGCGCCGGCCGCGGTTGAAGACGGTAACCTCGTGGCGGTGCGAGAGGAGCTCGCGCACGAGATGGAGGCTGATGAATTCAGTGCCGCCCATGACGAGGGTACGCATGACCGGCGAATTCTAGCACAGGGGGAGAACATGGCACGACCGGTGGAGGTCTCCTGGCTCGGCAATCTGAAAACGGAAGCGCGCGTCGGGCCGCATCGCCTGCTCGTGGACGAGCCCGTGGACAAGGGCGGCGAGGACACCGGTCCCACGCCGTCGGAAACGTTGCTGGCCGCCCTCGGCGCCTGAACGGTGCTCACGGTTCGGCTGTATGCCGAACGCAAGGGCTGGCCGCTGGATCGGATCGAGACGCGTATCACCCGCGATCCCGGGGAAGGCAAGATCAACAGCATCGAGCTGGAGCTGCTACTCGGGGGCGATCTCACCGACGAGCAGCGTCAACGACTGGCCGAAATCGCGGCTCGGTGTCCGATCCATCGCACGCTGACGGAGGGCGTGACGATCATGCAGCGCTAAGAGAAATCCGTAGCCTCGGGTCCGCGAGCCCCGCCGCGCGGCTGCTCTATCCCACGGTCACGGCCACGCAGGTCGTAGTACGCGTGACGCCGTCGATGATGCCGATGGCGTCGGTGACGAGACTGCCGATGGCGTCGAGGGTCTGGCCCTCGACCACGGCGATGAAGTCGTAGGGACCGGTGACGGCGTCCATCGCGGAGACGCTGGCGCGCACGCTCTTCACCTTGGAGAGCGTCTTCTTGACCTGCTTGGTCTTGCCGGCCGCGGTCTCGATCAGCACGTAGGCTTTCATGTCTCGCCTCCTTGGGATTTCCTTCTCGAGAGCAGGAACGCGACGGCGACGGCCCCGATGCCCGCGGCGGCCGGCCAGAAATTGGTGCGGAAGATCGGCAGGGAGAAGAAAGGCGAGCGGCCCCGCGACGCGGGCAGACGGCCGTCGAGGAGCCCCCCCACGAGCTCCATCGCTTCGTCCATGAGCACGATGAGGGTCGCCTTGGCGAAGGCGGGGTCGGCCAGCGAGGGATGGCCGACATAGCCCTGACCGCCGTTTCTCAACGGATAATTGGGGATGAGCCGGTGCGACATGGAGTAGCGCGCGGGGGGAAGATCGCGCCAGCCCTCGCCGACCAGATCGGGCCGCAGGAGCAGCATCACCGACGTCTCCCACCAGCCGCCGTGCGCGTCCTCCGAGAGGGCCACGCGCTCCTCCTCCGTGAGGGCTCGCCCCAGCGCGGCTTCGAACTTCGGCAAATAACGCCCCGACATGAGCCCCCAGGCGAGATAGCCCGTCAGCGATGCCATGGTCACCCCGCGGCGTCGCGACACCCTGGCCGCGGCTTCCTCGAGGGCGACGAGGTGTCCGGGGCCACCGTGGCCGTTCGAAATGAGGATGTGACGGAAGCCCGCGCGCGCCAGGGCATCACCATAGTCCACGAGGAGATCACGCACCACGCGCTGGCGCATGGTGACGGTGCCCGCCGCCTCGAAAGCGAAGGAGCCGAGGTGGAGCGTCGGCGCGAGGACGACATGCCAGCCTTGGCGCTCGGCCACGATGCGCTCGGCGATGGCCTGGGCGAAATAGCGGCCGGTATAGGCGTCCACGCCGACGGGCAGGTGAGGACCGTGCGTCTCGAGGGGGCTGGCGGTGAGGATGACCACGGTCCGCTCGCGCGGCAGGGCGTCGACGGCCGGGCTCGAGAGCTCTTCGAGAAGATGGATGCTCAAAAGCTCGATCCTTTCGTGGCCGCGAGATAGTCGTCCTTCGCGCGCTGGAGGAGGTCGTCGAGCCGCTGACGCTCCTCGAGGACGCGGGTGGCCGTCTGATGCCGTGTCATGGCAAGGAGGCCAAAGCCCATCTGCGCCTTGAAGCGGCCGAGGCCTCGCAGGTAATGGTACGCGAGGATGCTGGCCACGGGCAGGGAGAGGAGAAAGGCGAGCGCCCACATCCAGCCCGCCAGTCGCCAGACGAGCCAGGTCTCCACCCCCCAGAAGAGAGGAAAGGCGACGGTGCTGGCGAGGAGGCGCGTGGTGGCGTAGTTGGTTTCCTTGGTCGCCGTGCGCCGTGCGATCCACCGCGGCACGAGATAGGGGAGGCCGCTGGTGATCAGACCGTAGGCGAAGAGGGGCAACCCGACCGCGGCCTTCCAGCCCCGCTGCAGCCGCATGCGCACCGGCCGGGGGGCGAGCCGCTCACGCACCGCCTGGTCTTTGATCGCATAGGCGGCGAGGGTGGCGCGGTAGCGGTCGATGTGCTCGCGCAGCTCCACGAGCCGCTGGGGGGCATGCGCCTCGAACCACGCCGCGGCGTCGGCAATGGAGCGCGAGAGACGGACGGTGTCGATCTTGCCCGTGGAAAGCCCGCGCTCCTCCTGGAGCTCTCGCACGAGCCGGTCACGGTAGAGGCCCTCGATCTCGTGGACGAGGGCGGCCCGATCGAGTTGCTCGACGTTGAGGACCTGGCTCTCCATGCCCCACTGGATAGCCGTAGTCAGCTCGTCCACCGCCTTGACCTGGTCCTCACCGTAGAGCTCGAGGAAGGGCCGAAGTGGCAAGGGCTCGCCGAAGGCGACGCGCACGCGCCCGCCGAACGACTTTCGCGCGTCGAAGGTGAGCCCGACGGGGATCGCGGCCAGTGGCTCGCCCGCGCCGCCCTGTCGGCGCCGCCACTCGTAGTCGAGGGCGATGCGCGCGGCGCCCGTCTTGATGCGCTGGACGCGGGATTCGGCGTGGGTTGTCCCTTCCGGGTAGATGCCAACGAGACCTCCCGCGGCCAGCGTGGTCACGCAGGCCGCGAAGGCGCCCGCATTCTTGTCCATCTTGTCGGGGTCGTCCTGCCGGCGATACACGGGAATGGCCCCGCAGGACCTGAGGAAGCTCCCCACGAGAGGATTGCGGAACAGCGCCGCCGTGGCCAGGTAATGCACCTTGCGGTCTACTACGGCGCCGACGAGGAGTGAGTCGATGAGATTGTTCGGGTGATTGATGCAGAGGAGGACGGGGCCGTGTCGCGGCACCCGTTCCGCATGATGCACGTCCACGGACCGGAAGAAGAACCAGACCCAGAAGCGCCCGATCGTCCTCACGAGGGCGTAGAAGGGGTCGACCCTCGCCATCACTTGCCGAGGAACCGCTTGAGCGTGGCCGCAAAGAGCTCCGGCCGCTCGGTGGCGCGGCTGCCCGTGAAGTCGACCTGGGTGCCGCGCTCGGTGTTGTGGTCCGCCGGCTCGAAGCGGGCGGCGATCATGAGACTGGCCGGTCCCGCGCGCACGAGAAGGCGGTCGCTCCGGTTTTCGTCGGCGAGGCGGGTGACGATGACGTAGAGCCCCGACGCGTCGGTCTCGCCGACATAGGCGAAGCCCGTCTTCTGACGGATCACCTCGAGGCCCACGCCCTGACGTGGCTTGCCCGCCGCGTCCTTGACGTAACCGAGCACGGTGTAACGGTACTGCGGCTCGTGCTCGGCCCGCGCGGGCACGGTGGCAAGGCCAACCACCAGGGTCACGGCGAGCACGATGCCCACCAGGCCGCGCGGGCATCGGCGCATCATGAGCACGCGCGTCCCCTCGGGCTTCCCGCGGGATGGGACACGCGCGTGGTCCGCAGCATCTAGCGCGGGGGCGGGTCGAGTACGACGGCGGTGCCGTAGGCGAGCACTTCGGTCACGCCGGGCGCCACGTCATTGGCGTCATAGCGCATGCCGATGATGGCATTGGCGCCCGTGGCGGCGGCGTGCTCGAGCATGAGCTGGAAGGCCTCTTCTCGAGCGTGCTCGCAGAGCTCCGTGTAGAGCGTGATATTGCCGCCGAAGAGCGTTTGGATGGAGGCACCGATGCTCGCCACGACGTTCCGCGAGCGCACGGTGATCCCCCGCACGACTCCGCGGTTGGCGGCGACCCGATACCCGTCGAAGGTGAAAGCGGTGGTGACCCACTGGCGAGGGATGGGCACGATGGCCTCTTCAGTCCACCAACTG
>Ga0137372_10007365_pt1 | contig 10647 bp, 10 predicted proteins | sample SagtaG_6_FD_104911 | JGI IMG/M metagenome (GOLD analysis project Ga0137372, IMG submission 104911) | Vadose zone soil microbial communities from Sagehorn Ranch, Mendocino, California, USA - Sage1_R_60_16 metaG | ecosystem: Environmental > Terrestrial > Soil > Vadose zone | place: USA...
CCGGCCTACGGCACGGGAGCGGGAGCCCCATCCGTTATGCCTGCTGCTCATCTCGCTGCCACCGGACAGGAGTAACCATGCCAGCGGACACCGTCGCGACGGCGATCATCGGCACCCCGATCGGCCCGCTGAGCGTGCTCGCCCACGGCGAGGCGCTGGTTGGCGCCGGCTTCACCAGCGACCCCGGCGAGCTGCACGCCCGGCTGCACCCGTCGCTGTTGCAACTGCCGCTCGCCCCGGCCGAACTGCCGTGGCTGGTCAAGCCGCTGGGCGATTACTTCGACGGCGACCTGATGGCACTCGACGGGCTGCCGGTGCACCAGCCAGCGACGGCGCTGCGGAAGCGGCTGTGGGCGCGGTTGCGCGCGATCCGGGCCGGCACCACGATCAGCTACACCGGCCTCGCGGCCCGGGCCAGCATACCGGGGGCGGCGCGCGCCGCCGGCGCCGCCTGCGCGGCGAACCTGGTCGCGCCCGTCGTCCCGTGCCACCGCGCACTGCGCAGCGACGGCAGCCTCGGCGGCTACTACTACGGGCTGGAGCGCAAGGAGTGGCTGCTCCGCCACGAAGGCGCGGCGTGAGCCTTTTCTGGTGGGCCAGCGGCCAGTGCCGCCACGGGGAGTGGTCACGGCCACGGGACAGGTCCATCGCGCCGCGGCGGCTCCGCCAGGAAGGACCAGCAACCGTTCCCGGTTACCGTGGCACAGGCCGGGAAATTGGTGCCACGCGGCAACTCCGGCGTGCCGTCATGGGCGCTGCGGCCTAGACTCCTCGGCAGTCGGGAGGGACTTTTCGTGCGCAAGGTGCTCATCGCCAACCGGGGCGAGATCGCCGTCCGCATCGTGCGGGCGTGCCGGGACGCCGGCCTGGCCAGCGTTGCCGTCTACGCCGAGGCCGACCTCGACGCGCTGCACGTCATGATGGCGGACGAGGCGTACGCGCTGGAGGGGCAGAGCGCCGCCGACAGCTACCTGAACATCGAGAAGATCCTCAAGCGCGCCGCGGACGCCGGCGCCGACGCGATCCACCCCGGATACGGGTTCCTGGCCGAGAACGCGGCCTTCGCACGGGCGGTCACCGACGCCGGGCTGACCTGGATCGGGCCGCCCCCGTCGGCCATCGACGCGCTCGGCGACAAGGTGGCCGCCCGGCAGATCGCCCAGGAGGTCGGCGCGCCGCTGGCGCCGGGCACGGACGGCCCGGTGAGCGGAGCCGACGAGGTCCGCGCGTTCGCCGCCCGGCACGGCCTGCCGGTCGCCATCAAGGCCGCGTACGGCGGCGGCGGCCGCGGGCTGAAGGTCGCCAGGTCCGAGGCGGAGATCGGTGAGATGTACGAGTCCGCGGTCAGGGAGGCGGTCGCCGCCTTCGGCCGTGGCGAGTGCTTCGTGGAGCGCTACCTGGAGCGCCCGCGCCACGTGGAGACCCAGTGCCTGGCCGATGCGCACGGCGGCGCCGTGGTCGTCTCCACCCGGGACTGCTCGCTCCAGCGGCGCCACCAGAAACTCGTCGAGGAGGCGCCCGCCCCGTTCCTGAGCGCTGAGCAGATGACGCTGCTGTACGACGCCTCCAAGGCGATCATGCGCCGGGCAGGCTACGTCGGCGCGGGAACCTGCGAGTTCCTGGTCGGTCAGGACGGGACCATCTCCTTCCTGGAGGTGAACACCCGCCTGCAGGTGGAGCACCCCGTCTCCGAGGAGGTCACCGGGATCGACCTGGTCCGGGAGATGTTCCGCATCGCGGACGGGCAGGAACTCGGGTACGGCGACCCAGCCACGCACGGGCACTCGATCGAGTTCCGGGTGAACGCGGAAGATCCGGGCCGGGGGTTCCTGCCTGCGCCGGGCACGATCACCCACTGGCGCCAGCCCTCGGGCCCCGGCGTGCGGGTCGACGCCGGTTACCAGCGGGGCATGACCGTGCCCCAGGCGTTCGACTCGCTGCTGGCCAAACTCATCATCACCGGCGCGGGCCGCCGGCAGGCCCTGGAGCGCGCCCGCCGCGCCCTCGCCGAGTTCGAGGTCGGCGGCATGCCCACCGTGCTGCCCTTCCACCAGGCCGTGGCGGACGACCCGGCCTTCACCGCCGAGCCTTTCTCCGTGCACACCCGATGGATCGAGACCGAGTTCTCCGGATCGATCCCGCCGTTCTCCGGGCAGCCGGGACCGGCCGGGGACGACGGCACGGCCGGCGGTCAGCCGCAGCGCGAGCGGATCACGGTCGAAGTGCAGGGCAAGCGGCTGGAGGTGGTCCTGCCGGCCGGGCTCGGCATGACCGGCGCGCCGGCGCCGCAGCGCCCGGCCGGGCAGGCGGGGCGGGCCGGGCGGCCGGGACGGAGCCGCCGGGCTGGCCGGTCAGGCGCGGCTCAGGCCGGCGGCGACGTGCTCACCTGCCCGATGCAGGGCACGATCGTCAAGATCGTGGCCGAAGAGGGCCAGCGGGTGTCGGCGGGCGACACGGTCGTGGTGCTGGAAGCGATGAAGATGGAGCAGCCACTGACGGCGCACAAGGACGGGACCGTGACCGGGCTGGCGGTGACGATAGGCCAGACCGTGGCGGCGGGTGATGCGGTGTGCCAGCTGAAAGACTGAGGGCATGACCAGGCTGCCGGGCGATCCGGGACCGATCGGCTGGCTGCGGTTCGCGCTGGGGTTCCGGCTGCCGGAGCGGAACGTGCACTGGGTGCGGCACGAGCTGACCGACGCGGGCTGGCGCTGGCGAACCGTGGTCCGCCACCTGGCGGTCATCGTCCCCGCCTGCGCCATCCTCGCGGTGCTGCTGGACGTCTTCCTGCCCACCCCGCTGTGGGTCAGCGTGATGATGGCGGCGCTGATCCTGTCCGGCAGCGTGTTCACCGTGGCCTTCTACGCCGACGACATCCGGGCGGCCAGGCTGCGCCAGCACGGCCTGCCCGTGCCCACCGACCCCGACCTGGGCCGGCCGACCCACTAAGCAGGTTCACCGAAAGGCGCCTCACGGCGGCCGGGCGTCATGAGCTTGCGCGCCGCCTCGGTCAGGCTGCCGGACAGCGACGGGTAAACCGAGAAGGTGTGCGCAACCTGGTCCACCGTCAGCAACTGCTCCACCGCGATCGAGACGCCCAGGATCAGCTCGCTGGCGCGGGGCGCCACGACCACGCCGCCGAGGATCCTCCCGCTCCGCGGACTCGCGAACAATTTCACGAACCCGTCCCGGAAACCCTGCATCTTCGCCCGCGCATTGGTCGATAGCGCAAGCTTGACCACCTCGGCCCGCACCTGGCCGGACTCGATGGTGGCCTCGTCCACGCCGACGGTTGCGATCTCCGGCTCGGTGAAGATCGTCGCGGCGACGTGGTCAAGCCGCAGCGGCTGGACCGCCTCTCCCAGCGCATGCCACATGGCGATGCGGCCCTGCATCGCCGCGACCGAGGCGAGCATCTGCACCCCGGTGCAGTCACCGGCCGCGTACACCCCCGGGACTGAGGTTCGTGACACCTTGTCCACCTCAACGAATCCGCGGTCGTCGAGCGCCACGCCGGCCTCGGCCAGGCCGATGCCGCCGCTGGCCGGTACCACGCCCACGGTCAGCAGGCAATGCGTCCCGCGCACCGCCCGCCCGTCGGTGAGGGTGACCAGCACACCGTTTCCCTCGCGGCGGGCGGAGGCCGCCCGGGACCGGCTGAGCACGATCATTCCGCGCCGCCGGAACACGTCCTCCACCACTACCGCGGCATCGGCGTCCTCCTGCGGCAGCACCCGCCCGCGGGAGGAGATCAAGGTGACCTGCGAGCCCAGCGCCTGGTACGCGCTCGCGAACTCGGCGCCGGTCACCCCCGAGCCCACCACGATGAGCTCGGGTGGCAGCTCGTCGAGGTCGTACAGCTGCCGCCAGTTCAGGATCCGCTCACCATCCGGCTCGGCGCCCGGCATGACCCGCGGCATCCCGCCGGTGGCGATCAGCACCACATCCGAGGCGATCTCCTGGTCACCGACGGCCACAGCGAGGTCCCCGGCCCGCCGGACGAGCCGGCCCCGCCCCCTGATGACCTTGACCCCCTCGGCCGCCAGCCGGGCCGCGACGTCCGCCGACTGCGCCTGGGCCAGCGCCTTCACCCGCCCGTAGAGCCGGGTCGCGTCGATCCAGACCGGCCCGGCGCGCGCGGTCCCGGCCCTCGCCCCCGGGCCACCGGCTGCCGCGCTGCCGGCTTCCGCCCCGTCGGCCGGGCCGCCGCTGCCCGCGATCCGGATGCCGAGGCCGGCCGAGCCGTACAGCAGACCCATCGTTTCCGAGGTGGCGACGAGCGTCTTGGACGGCACGCAGTCGGTCAGCACGCAGGCGCCGCCGAGCCCGTCGGAGTCCACGATGGTGACCTGCGCCCCGAGCTGGGCGGCCACGAGGGCGGCCTCATAGCCACCCGGGCCACCACCGAGAATCACGATGCTTGTTTGCGGCTCCCTCACAGCACCCGATTGTGTCGCATGCCGCCCGGTGCGATCCGCAGCGGGTGATCCCCGCCGACCGGCCCCCCAGCGGTGGCTGGGCTCGTACGCTTGTGATCCGTGGCGTTGTACGCGGCGTATGGCAGCAATATGGACCCGGCGCAGATGGCGAAGCGGTGCCCGCATTCGCCCCAGCGCGGCACGGGCTGGCTGGAGGGCTGGCGGCTCACCTTCGGCGGCGAGGACGTCAGCTGGGAAGGCGCGCGCGCCACCGTGGTGGAAGACGCGGCGCAACGGGTGTTCGTGGTGCTCTACGACGTCCCGGAGACCGATGAGCGGGCGCTGGACCGCTGGGACGGGGCTACCCTCGACTACTACCGCAAGCTGCGGGTACGGGTGCAGACGCTCGACGGTGACGTGCTCGCCTGGCTCTATGTGCTGAACGCCTACGAGGGAGGGCTGCCCTCGGCCCGTAACCTGGGTCTCCTGGCCGACGCGGCGGAGAAGGCCGGGGCGCCGATCGACCTACCTGAGCTCCGCGCCCGGCCCTGCGCCTCCGTCGGCGGCTGACCGGGGCCGTCGCCAAGGATCTGCTCACCTCGGCCGCCGGCGTTCCCGCCAGGCGCCTTTAGTGCCCCTCTTAGGCGAGCGCGATGACGATGAGGGCCGCCAGCGGCACCGTCATCGCCGCGATGGGTGCCCACGCCCAGCGCACTTCCGGCTGCCCGCCTGCGGCACCCGCCGCGCGCTCCCGCCGCGCCCGCTCGTTCAGCTGGTGCGCGGTCGACTCGGCGAGGGTGCGGCGCAGGGCCTCCTCCGCCTCTGCCGGGTAGCGGCCGTAGCCGGCCGGGTGACCCGCCTGCGCCCGCCGGGCCCGGAACTGCGCCTTCTGGGCAGAGCGCGGCGAGGACTGCACGGCCCAGCTGTGGACGATCTTGCCCTTGGCGGCCCCGGGCGCGGCCACGCAGTGCACCCCGACAGCGTTGACCGCGTCCACCTTCTCCACCGTCCCCCACGGCACACGGTGGTCACGCAGCGGGTTCTCCACCGTGATGCCCCCGGCGTCGGCGACGATGCGCGGGCGGAGCGCGCACGCGTACACGGCGCCGGTGATGGCGACCACCAGCACCGCCATGACGACAGCGGAATGGTTGTGGGCCTGTATCGCCAGGTCAATCAGGGCCACGATGGCGATCGCGACCCAGACCCACCACAGGATGAGGGAGCCGGCGCTCCGGAACACTTCCCGGTTAGCGGCCAGATCCTGCTGCGAAGACACCGCCGGGCACTCCACTCATCATTGGGGCCGGATTGGCGAGGCGGGCACCCCGGCTCACTGTAAACCCAGCTGCCAGCATAGAGGCCCAGCGCCCTACTACCGAGGCCTCCTATGCGCAGGCCACATCCGGCAGGCGGTCGGAAGCGGCCGCATCCCCGGCCCGGAGCGCCGCGAGCGCGGTGGCCGCCATCAGCCGCACGCCCACCCCGATCGCCCGCTCGTCCACGTCGAACGTGGCCTGATGCAGGTCGCGATGGCCGCCCAGCCCGGGGGTCCTGGTGCCGAGCCGGGCGAGAGTACCCGGGATCGACTCCAGGTACCAGGCGAAGTCCTCGGCGCCCAGGCTCTGCGGGGCCGGCGACAGCGCATCCGGCCCGAGCACCTGCGTGGCGGCCGCCTCGACGAGGGCGGTGCTGACCGTCTCGTTGACGGCCGGCGGGACGCCGCGGATGTACTCCACCTCGGCGGCCACGCCGTAGGCGCTGGCCACCGAGGTAACCAGTTCCTCCAGCAGCCCGGGCGCCGCATGCCAGACCTGCTCGTCCAGGCAGCGCACGGTGCCGGCCGCGAAACCCCGCTCCGGGATGGCGCTGTGGGTGAGCCCGGCGCTGACCTCGCCCCAGACGAGGCTGAGGCTGGAGCGCGGATCCACCCGCCGCGACAGCGCGGCCGGCAGCTCGGTCACGATCTTGCCCAGCGCGTACACCAGGTCCGCGGTCAGATGCGGCCGCGCGGTATGCCCGCCCAGCCCGCTGACCTTCACCCTGATCTTGTCGCAGGCGCCGGTGATCGGGCCGATCCTCGTTCCCACCTTCCCGACGTCGAGCGAGGGGTCGCAGTGCAAGGCGAAGATCCGCTGCACCGACGCGATGCTGCCCGCGGCCATCACGTCCAGAGCGCCGCCAGGGATCTCCTCGGCGGGCTGGAACACGAGCCTGACCCGTCCCGGGAGGCCCCCCGCCGCGGCGTGCGCAGCCAGGAACAGCCCCGTCCCGAGCAGCACGGTGGTGTGCACGTCGTGCCCGCAGGCGTGGCAGGCGTTGGGGACGGTGGACCGGTACGGCACGGTCTTCTCATCGGACATGGGCAGCGCGTCCAGGTCGGCCCGCAGCGCCACCACCGGCCCGCCCGCCGCTGGGTCGCCCACGTCCGCGACGAGCCCGGTTCCCTTGGGCAGCGTCACGGGGCGCAGCCCCGCCAACTCCAGCCGCCGCCGGACGCGGCCCGTCGTGCGGTACTCCCGGTATCCAGTCTCCGGATGGGCATGCAGATCCCGGCGGAAGGCGATCAGTTCCTCTTCCCGGGCGGCCATGAACTCCGCGAGTTCTTCCCGCAGGCCAAGCTCCATCTTGCGGTGCCTCCCCACACGCCCGGTCTCAGGCGGCACCGCGGGTTGATGCGTCCGCTTCCTCGGGAGCCGGCTGGGCCGGGCCGGCTGACTCTTCGGCGAGTGCGATGAGGGCCGACGCCGCCAGCAGCCGGACGCCGACGCCGATCGCCCGCTCGTCGACGTCGAAGTTCGACTGGTGGATATCCAGGTCCATCGGTGTCTGCGAGCCCCGGATCCCGAGCCTGGCCAGCGCACCGGGGATCGATTCCAGGTACCAGGCCACGTCCTCGCCGCCCAGGCTTTGGGGCGCCTGGGCGACCGCCTCCGGCCCGGCCGCCACTTCGGCGGCCTCGCCGAGGATGCGCACGCTGTCGCCGTCGTTGACGGCCGGCGGGACGCCGCGCACATAGTCCAGCTCCGCGATCACCCCATAGGCGCTGGCGACCGAGCTCACCATCCCCTTCAGCAGGTCGGGCGCCTGGTGCCATGCCTCTTCGTCGAGGCAGCGCACGGTGCCGGCGGCGAAACCCTCTTCCGGGATGGCGTTGGGGGTGAGCCCGGCGCTGATCCGGCCCCAGACGAGGCTGAGGCTGGAGCGCGGGTCCACCCGCCGCGACAGCGCGGCCGGCAGCTCGGTAACGATCTTGCCCAGCGCGTACACCAGGTCCGCGGTCAGATGCGGCCGCGCGGTGTGCCCGCCCGGCCCGCTGACCTTCACCCTGATCCTGTCGCAAGCGCCGGTGATCGGGCCGGTCCGCAGCCCGATCTGGCCGACCTGGAACCGGGGATCGCAGTGCAGGGCGAAGATCCGGTCGACGCCGGTGATGGCACCCTCGCCCATCGCCACCAGGGCGCCCTCGACCACTTCCTCGGCCGGCTGGAACAGCAGCCGCACCCGGCCGGGCAGCAGCCCCCGGGCGGCGCGCCCGGCCAGGAACAGCCCCGCCCCGAGCAGCACCGTGGTGTGCACATCGTGCCCGCAGGCGTGGCAGGCGTTGGGGACGGTGGACCGGTACGGCACGTTCTTCTCATCGGGGATGGGGAGCGCGTCCAGGTCGGCCCGCAGTGCCACCATCGGGCCGTCTCCCGTGCCCACATCGGCCCACAAGCCGGTGCCTGCGGACATGAGACGGGGCCGCAAACCCGCTGCCATCAGGCGCTGGGCGACCTTGGCGGTGCTGCGCCGCTCGGTATGGGCGACCTCCGGATGGGCGTGCAGGTCCCGCCGGAAAGCGATCAGCTCCTGTGTATGGCCGGCGAGGAACTCGTCAAGGTCCTCTGGCAGGTCAGACACGGGCATGCGCCGCCTCCCGCGGGCAGGTGAACGGCGCCGCGGTGAACCCGGTGCACCCGATGGTCCCGGCGCGGGCCAGCATGTCCATCCACTCCTCGACTCGGTCCAGCTCGCCCGCGGGTGCTGTCGCTCCCGCGGCTCGCAGGTTCGTTCCCCCGTCGACGACTGCCCTGCTCAAACGAGCCCCGTGCCGTGCCCCCGCAAATGGGCCCGGCACAGATCAGCGCCTGGGAATGCGGCAGAAACCCAGCGTGAGTGCGACGATAGACAAACCGACCGCTCCCGTCACCGAGTTACCCGGGGCGTAAACCCGCCCACGTATGGCTACTGCGGGCACGCCACGGCATCTGCTCGACGAATTTCGGCATGCGCTGAATGGCCGCCATCTGAGCGTCCCGGCGGCCGCCGGGACGCGTTCCGGCGCAGGTCTGTATGGTATCGCGCCCGGGAGATGATCCGCTGGAGTTGCGCAATTGTGACGATGAGATCAATCCGGGCACGCACATTCGTGCACCAGGCGGACAGCAGGCGCAGGTTAGGTCACTTCGGCGGGCTTGTAGACGCCCCATACCTCGCGGAGCGCGTCGCAGGCCTCCCCCACGGTCGCCTGGGCGCGCAGCGCCTCGCGGAGCGGGACGAGAACGTTCTGCGAGCCCGCCGCGGCCTTCTTGAGATCGGTGATCCGTCGCTGCCACTCACCGGCGTCGCGCGCGCTGCGCAGCCGCGCGAGCCGATCCGCCTGATCCTGCTCGATCGCCGGGTCCACGCGCAGTGGCTGGTAGGCCTCGCCCGGCTCCGCGCCGGGCGAGGTGAACTTGTTCATCCCGACCACCACGCGCTCGCCGTCATCGATCTGGCGCGCGATCCGGTAGGCCGAACGCTCGATCTCGGCCTTCTGGAAGCCACGCTCGATCGCGGCAACCGCCCCGCCGAGATCTTCGACGCGGGTGATCAGCTCGCTTGCGGCAGCCTCCAGGTCATCGGTCATCGACTCGACCGCGTACGAGCCGGCGAACGGGTCGGCGGTCGCGGTGAGGTCGGTCTCGTGCGCAAGCACCTGCTGCGTGCGCAGGGCGAGCCGGGCCGCTTTCTCACTGGGCAGGGCGATGGCCTCGTCGTAGGCGTTGGTGTGCAGGGACTGGGTGCCGCCGAGCACGGCCGCCAGCGCCTGGATGGTCACCCTGGTCAGGTTGACTTCGGGCTGCTGCGCGGTCAGCTGCACACCGGCGGTCTGGGTGTGGAACCGCAGCATCTGCGAGCGCGGGTCGGCCGCGCCGAACTCCTCGGCCATGATCCGCGCCCAGAGCCGCCGGGCGGCGCGGAACTTCGCGACCTCCTCCAGCAGGGTGGTCCGCGCCACGAAGAAGAAGGACAGCCGGGGACCGAACTCGTCCACCCCCAGGCCCGACGCGAGCGCGGCTCGGACGTACTCCTTGGCGTTCGCCAGCGTGAAAGCGATCTCCTGCACCGGGGTGGCGCCGGCCTCGGCCATGTGGTAGCCGGAGATGGAGATGGTGTTCCAGCGCGGCATCTCGCGGCGGCAGTACGCGAAGGTGTCGGCGACCAGCCGCAGCGAGGGCTGCGGCGGGTAGATGTAGGTGCCGCGGGCGATGTACTCCTTGAGGATGTCGTTCTGGATGGTGCCGGTGAGCGCGCCAGCGGCGACCCCCCGCTCCTCCGCGACCAGCTGGTACAGAAGCAGCAGCACCGCGGCCGGGGCATTGATCGTCATGGACGTGGAGACCGTGGCCAGCGGGATCTCGTGCAGCAGCGTCCGCATGTCCTCGATCGAGTCGATCGCCACCCCGACCTTGCCGACCTCGCCGTGCGCGATCGGCGCGTCGGAGTCGTAGCCCATCTGGGTCGGCAGATCGAAGGCGACCGACAGCCCCGTCGTTCCGGCCGCGATCAGCTGGTGGTAGCGCCTGTTGGAGGCCTGGGCGGTCGCGAACCCGGCGTACTGCCGGATCGTCCACGGCCGTTCGGTGTACATGCCGGGATAGATGCCGCGTGTGAACGGGTACCTGCCGGGCTCGCCCAGCTTCACCGCGGGGTCGAATCCTGGCGGGTCGCCGGGCCCGTACACCGACTCCAGCGGCAGCCCGGACTCCGACTCACGTCCCATATGCCAAGACTAGTGGCCGGTATGAGGGGGCCTTTGGGCAGGCAGGCCGGGCTGATTGCATGGGCCATCTGGCGGGTTGGCGTACGGTGGCCTCATCGGCTGGGTAGAAAACGTGCGACACGAGGTTGCATGTTGCGAGTGAGTGCGCGGATTGGAGGGCCGACGATGTCGGTGGCGTAGCTCCTGGCCAGTGTTCAAGGC
>Ga0137372_10007370_pt1 | contig 10644 bp, 8 predicted proteins | sample SagtaG_6_FD_104911 | JGI IMG/M metagenome (GOLD analysis project Ga0137372, IMG submission 104911) | Vadose zone soil microbial communities from Sagehorn Ranch, Mendocino, California, USA - Sage1_R_60_16 metaG | ecosystem: Environmental > Terrestrial > Soil > Vadose zone | place: USA: California...
CCGGCGTCGCCTCGCCAGATTTCGAGGCCACGGTGTACCATCACCAGCCGACCGTCACCTATACGAGCGCCGTCCACGTGGCGTACGTCGAAGTGGACGCGGGCACGGGGGGCGTGACGCTGTTGCGCTACCTGGTCGCGCACGATTGCGGCAAGCTCATCAACCCGGTGATCGTGGAAGGGCAGATCCACGGCGGCGTCGCCCAGGGCGTGGGCGGCGCCCTCCTCGAGGAGCTGGTCTACGACGAGCAGGGGCAGCTCCTCACGGGCACCTTCATGGACTATCTCGTGCCCACGGCCATGGAGCTTCCGCCCATCGAGACCGTGCATCTCGAGTACCCGTCGCCACGCAATCCCCTGGGCGTCAAGGGCATTGGCGAAGGCGGGGCCATCTCGCCGCCCGCCGCCATCGCCAACGCCGTCGAGGACGCGCTCGCTCCCTTCAATGTGCGCGTCACGCGCACGCCTCTGGGCCCCTCCGTAGTCCTGGGGCTTCTCGAAGCGGCGAAGAAGCCGTGAAGCCCGCGCCGTTCGAATACGTCTCTCCGCAGAACGCGCGCGAAGCCGTGGAGGCGCTCGGCCGCTTCGGAGACGAGGCCAAGGTGCTGGCGGGTGGCCAGAGCCTCATTCCCATGATGGCCCTCCGTCTCGCGCGCCCCTCGGCGCTGGTGGACATCAACCGCTGCCGCGATCTCGAGGGGCTGGCGGAGTCCGGCGGCACGCTGAGGGTAGGCGCCCTCGCCCGGCAGCGCGATCTCGAGCGCTGGTCGGTCTCGCGCTCTCCGCTCTTCCGCGAGGTGCTGGCCTCCGTGGCCCATGCGCCGATCCGGAACCGCGGAACCGTGGTGGGGAACATCGTCCACGCCGATCCCGCCTCCGAGCTGCCCGCGCTCCTCCTCTGTTTCGACGGGACGGTGACCGTCCAGAGCAGGGCCGGCGCGCGCGCTATCCCCGCGGACAAGCTCTACCTCGCCCCCCTCACCACGTCGCTCGCGGCGGACGAGCTGGCCACGGCGGCGCGGTTCGCCCTGCCGCCCGAGGGCGCCGGCTGGGGATTCGCCGAGGTGGCCCGTCGCCATGGCGATTTCGCGCTCGTGGGGTGCATCGCCGTGCTGGCCCTGAATGGCGCCGGAGCGGTGTCCCATGCGCGATTGGGCTTCTTCGGAGTCGGGGGCACGCCGGTGAGAAGCGCGGCGGGCGAGTCGCTTCTCGTGGGACGAGAGCCCACGGCCGCCCGCCGGATCGAGGCGGCCCGGGGCGCCGCCTCCGCCCTGTCCCCCGATGGGGACATTCACGCCTCGGCGACCTACCGAAAGACGGTGGCCGTCGTGCTCGCCGCGCGGGTACTCGCGGCCGCCCTCGAGCGCTGCCGGAGACCGGCGTGAAGCGCGGCGTGAACGTGAAGATCAACGGCACGGTCCACCAGCGCGACGTGGACGTGCGGTCGACCCTCGCCGATTTCCTGCGTGACGACCTCGATCTGACGGGCACCCACCTCGGGTGCGAGCACGGCGTGTGCGGGGCGTGCACCGTGCTCCTCGACGGCGAGCCCGTGCGCTCCTGTCTCATGCTGGCCGCGCAGGCCGACGGCCACGAGGTGGCGACCATCGAAGGGGTGGCCCCGTCGGACGATCAGCTTCATCCGATCCAGGAAGCCTTCTGGGCCAAGCACGGGCTTCAGTGCGGCTACTGCACGCCCGGGATCATCATGAGCGCGTGCGCCTTCCTCCGGGACACCCCGACCCCGACCCACGGCGAGATACGCGAGATGCTGTCGGGCCATCTCTGCCGCTGCACCGGCTACCACTTCATCGTCGAGGCCATCGCCGAGGCGGCCCGGGTCATGGCGACCCGCGGGACGGCTTGACCCGTTCCTCCGGCTAGGGCAAAGTGCTCAGCATCGTCAGGGCAACGACGCCTCCCGTTGGGCGAAACGCCGGAATTGAAATCCACACGAGGAGACACGCCATGCTGAAGCGCCGGCCATGCTGATGCGCTTGATTGTCCTGATGCTGCTCGCTCTCCTCGTGGCGGCCCCCGCCGCCGAGGCGCAGACCGCCCTCGTGGTGAGCGCGTGGGGGGGCAACTGGAAGGACTCGCTGGAGAAGGTCGTGGCCAAGAGCTTCACCGCCAAGACCGGTATCCCGGTGGAGTTCGAGGTGGGCGGGACCATCGACCGCCTTGCCAAGGCGCGGGTGGCCAAGGGCAATCCGCTCGTGGACGTGACCTTCACCACCAGCCACGTGGGACGGCTCTATATCTCGGACGGCCTCATCCAACCCCTCGACATGTCCAGGCTGCCCAATGCCAAGGACCTCGCCAAGGAAGCGATCCGGAGCGAGTACCACATCGGGGTGTGGGCCTACGTCTACACCGTGGTGTATCGTCCCGACCTCGTGAAGGACGACATCACCAAGTGGTCGGACCTCTGGAAGCCCTCGCTCAAGGGCAAGATCGCCATGCCCGACTTCGATCCGTCGCACATCATCACCATCGCCGCCCTGATGGAAGGCGGCAACGAGACCACGTGGGAGAAGGGGCAGAAGAAGCTCATGGAGCTCAAGCCGCAGATCGCGGCCTTCTTCGCCACGGATGCGCAGAGCCAGGACCTCATGAAGACGGGGCAGGCCCCGGTGCAGGTGATGCTCTCCGTCAACGCGTACCATCTGATCGACCAGGGCATCGCCGTCAAGCTCGTCCAGCCCACGGACTATCCCGGCGTGGTCGGCATCGACACCATGACCGTGATGACGGGCACCAGGAAGGCCGACGCCGCCTACCAGTTCATCAACATGGCGCTGGCCAGGGATATTCAGGCCGAGCTGGTCAAGTCGCTCAAGGCCAGCCCCACCGTGATCGGCACGCCGGTGCCCGCCAACCTCGCGGGGCAGCCGGGTATCTTCGTCGCGCCGGCGCAGTGGAAGGAAAAGGGCTACATCATCAACGACGAGGTGCGCGCCAAGAACCTGCCCGCCTGGCGCGAGTGGTTCACGAGCAATATCGTCAAGAAGTAGCGGCGTGAAGCTGCTCCTCGCGCCGGCCCTCGCCGTCATCGCCCTCTTCGCGATGGCCCTGGGGTGCCTGTTCCAGTACAGCGTGCTGGAGTTCATTCCCGGCTCGCTCAAGACCGGCGGCTTCACTCTCGCCAATTTCCGCAGCGTGACCGCGCCCCAGTACCTGGGGGTCATCTGGGACACGGTGTGGCTCGCCGCGGCCACCACCCTCCTCACCCTCGTGGCCGCGTACCCGGTCGCCTACGCCCTCGCGCGCACCGGCTCGTCGCGCGTGCGCTCCACCCTGCTCGTCCTCACCCTGGCCCCGTTCTTCACCGGGGCCATCGTGCGCACCTACGCCTGGATCCTCGTGCTCGGCAATGCGGTGATCACCTGGCCCATTCCCATGCTGTTCACGGAGCGCGGCGTCCTCGTCGGCCTCGTGCACTTCTCCATGCCGACCATGATCCTCATGCTCGCCGCGGGTATCAGCCACATCGACCCTCTCTACGAGCGGGCGGCGGCCAGCCTCGGCGCCAAGCCTGCGCGCGTGTTCTGGCGGGTGACGCTGCCCCTGTCCCTCCCGGGCATCGTCTCGGGCAGTCTCATCGTCTTCGCGTGGACGCTCTCGGCCTATCCGACGCCGGCCCTGCTCGGCGGGGGCAAAGTCCAGATGATCGCCACGGTGGTGAAGGATCGCGGTCTCGACTCGTTCAACTGGCCCGGCGCCGCCGCCTTTGCCCTCCTGGCCCTGGCCATGACCATCGCCCTTCTCGCCGGGGTCGCGCGCGCGGGGGCGCGGGCCGCGTGATGCTGAAGGCCTCGGTGGTCGCCCTCATGGCCTTCATGACGCTGCCCACGGTGGTGGTCATGGTGGTGTCGTTCAATCCCACGGCCATTCTCTCTTTCCCGCCGTCGGGCTTTTCGTGGCGCTGGTACGTCAATGCTCTGACCTATCCGCAGTTCCAGCGGGCCGCCGTCAACAGTCTCTGGGTCACTCTGGGGGCGGTGGCCTTGGCTCTGCCCATCGGCACGGCGGCCGCCCTGGCCCTCGAGCGGGGCCGCCTGCGCCTGCCCACTCTCTGGGCCACCCTTCTCCTCTCGCCTCTGGTCGTCCCCGGGGTAGCGGCCGGCCTGGGCTTTCTCATCCTCGCCGCCTCCCTCGGTATGATCCGGAGCCGCGCGGTGCTCATCGCGGCTCACGTGGCCCTCGTCCTGCCCTTCGTGGTGCGCTCGGTGTGGGTGAGCGCGCGCAATCTCGACGCCACCCTCGAGCGGGCGGCGGCGAGTCTGGGCGCCACGCCGTGGCGTACGTTCCGTCGCGTGACGCTTCCCCTCCTCCGCCCGGGGCTCTTCGCGGCCCTGCTCTTCGCCGTGGTCGTCTCCGTCAACGAATTCGTGGTCTCGCTCTTCATCTCGAACCGGCTCACGGAGATCCTGCCCGTGGCCATGTACAGCTACGTGGTCAACTACACGGATCCGACCATCGCGGCCATGTCCACGCTCTTCATCACCGCCACCTTCCTCGTGATCTGGCTCGCCGATCGCTACGTCGGGCTCGGCCGCGTGTTCCTCCACCACCGCTGATCCATGGCCAACGCCGTGGTGGAGCTCAAGGGGTGCACGCGCCACTACGGCGGCGTTCGCGCCGTGGAGGCCATGGACCTCGTCATCTTCGAGGGCGAGTTCCTCTCGCTCCTCGGTCCCTCGGGCTGCGGCAAGACCACGACCCTCAACCTGATCGCGGGCTTCGTGGAGCCGACGGCGGGACGCATTCTCATCGACGGTGAGGACGTGACGGGTCTGCCCGCCCATCTGCGCGGCCTCGGCGTGGTCTTCCAGTCCTACGCGCTCTTTCCGCACCTGTCCGTCTTCGAGAACGTGGCCTTCGCGCTTCGCGAGCGCCGTATCCCGGCGGAGGAGATTGCCCGCCGGGTGGGCGAGGCGCTCGCGCTCGTACAGCTCGATCGGCAGGGGCGGCAGCGGCCGGCCGAGCTCTCGGGCGGCATGCAGCAGCGCGTGGCCCTCGCCCGCGCCCTCGTCTATCGCCCGCGCGTGCTCCTCCTCGACGAGCCGCTGGCCGCCCTGGACAAGAAGCTCCGCGAGGAGATGCGGGACGAGCTTCGGGCTATCCAGCGCTCCGTCGGCATCACCACCGTCTTCGTCACCCATGACCAGGCGGAGGCCCTCGGGCTCTCGGATCGCATCGCGGTGATGAGCCGGGGACGCATCGAACAGCTCGGCGCGCCGCGCGAGATCTACGAGCGGCCGGCCAGCCGCTTCGTGGCGGACTTCATCGGGGCGTCGACGGTCTTGCGGGGACGCGCGGTCGCGGACGATCGGGTCGCCCTCTCTCCCGACCTGACCATCAGGGTGAGGGTGGGCGGCATCCTCCGGGTGGGGGAGCAGGTCGAGCTCGCCATCCGCCCCGAGCGCGTGCGCCTCGCCGCCGCCGGCGAGGGAACGGCCGAGGCGCGCATCGAGGGGCTCGTCTATCAGGGGGCCATGACGGAGGTGTCGGCACGGCTCGCCGATGGTCAACGGGTGCGCGTGTTCGTGAACGAGCCGGCTCCCATGCCCCTGGCCCCGGGCCAGATCATCCACTTGCGGCTTCCCGCCGATGCATTCATGGTGCTCGAGTGAGTGGCCGTTCGCGCGGTTCACGTTGGACAGACAAGGAGTGGAGATCGTGAGAATCGCCATCGTCAAGTCGCTCTCGGGGATCGCCGCCGCCGCGGTTCTCGTCGTGGCCGCGGGTATTCCCGCGGCGGCGCAGCCCAAGGAAGTGGTCATCGGCGTGCTCTACCCGCTCACCGGGCCCACGGCGCAGGCCGGCATCGACTCCAAGGCCGCCGCCGAGCTGGCGGTCGAGATCGTGAACGGACGCTTCGATCTCGACCTGCCCCTCGCGCGCACCCAGGGCCTGCCCCATCTCGCCGGGGCCAAGGTCCGTCTCGTGACGGTGGATCACCAGGGCAAGCCCGAGGTGGGACAGTCGGAGGCCGAGCGCCTGATCACCCAAGAGAAGGTGGCCGCGCTCTACGGCGCGTATCACAGCGCCGTCTCCGCCACCGCGAGCCAGGTCGCCGAGCGCTACGGCGTCCCGTATTTTTCCGGCGAGTCCTCCTCGCCCTCGCTGCATCGCCGGGGCTTCAAGTGGTTCTTCCGCTCGAGCCCGCACGACGAGCACTTCTCCGTCGCCATGTTCGAGTTCATGAAGGAGTTCCAGGCCAAGCGGGGGATCAAGCTGCCCACCGTCTCCCTCTTCTACGAGGACACGCTCTTCGGCTCCGACTCGTCCAAGGTGCAGGAGCAGCTGGCCACCCAGCAGGGCTACAAGGTCGTGGAGAAGATCGCCTACCGGGCGCGCAGCACATCGCTCACCGTGGAAGTCCAGCGCCTCAAGGCCGGCAACGCCTCCATCCTCCTGCCCACGGGCTACACGAGCGACGCCATCCTGTTCGTGAAGACGGCGCGCGAGCTCGACTACAACCCGCCCATGGTCATCGCCCAGGACGCCGGCTATATCGAGTCGGACTTCATCGCCGGCGTGGGCAAGGACGCGGACGGCATCATGTCGCGATCGGTGTTCTCCCTCGACCTCGCGGCCAAGAAGCCGATGGTGGCCGAGATCAACGCCCTCTACAAGGCCAAGGTGAACAAGGACCTGAACGACAACACCTCGCGATCGTTCACGGGCATGATCGTGCTGCTCGACGCGATCAACCGGGCCGGCTCCGCGGACCCCGAGGCGATCCGGAAAGCGCTGCTCGCCACGGACATGAAGCCCGAGCAGATGATCATGCCGTGGCGCGGCATCAAGTTCGATCCGGCCACGGGCCAGAACGAGCTGGGCACACCGCTCATTACCCAGTGGCGGGGCGGCCAGCTCAAGATCGTCTGGCCGTTCGAGGCCGCCTCGGCGGATGTGCTCTACCCGCTGCCGAAATGGTCCGATCGCAAGTAGCCCACGAGACACGGGAAGGCACAGGGTATGGCTGAGGGCGTGCGGATAGGCGTGGACGTCGGCGGGACCTTCACGGACGTGGTGGCGTGGGATCCCGCGGGGCGGATGGAGTCGTGCAAGGTCCCCACCACGCCCGCCAATCCCGCCGAGGGTGTGCTCAACGGCATCGCGGCCCTCGCCCCCAAGACAGGTCCGTGGGCCACCCTCGCCCACGGGACGACCATGGTCACCAATGCCATCGTCGAGCACCGGGGGGCGCCCGTCGGCTTCATCACCACGCGCGGGTTCCGGGACGTGCTGGAGATCGGGCGCATGAGCCGGCTGCATCTCTACCGCCTCGACCTGCCCGCCAAGGCGGAGCCGCTCGTGCCGCGCCGGCTGCGCCGCGAGGTGACGGAGCGCGTGGCGTCCGACGGCACCGTGCTGACCCGGCTGCACCTCGAAGAGCTCGGGGCCATCGTGGAGGACTTCAAGCGCGAGGGCATCGAGAGCGTCGCCGTCTGTCTGCTCCACGCCTATGCCGCCTCCGGCCACGAGCAGGCGCTGCGCCTTGCCCTCGAGGCGCATTTCCCGTACGTGTCCGTGTCGAGCGAGATCAATGCCGAGTTCCGCGAGTACGAGCGCGGCTGTACCACGGTGCTCAATGCCTCGGTCATGCCGCTCGCCGCGCGCTACCTCGACGACCTCGCCCGCCGCACGGGCGGCAAGCCCCTTCATCTCCTCCACTCGGCGGGCGGCATGATGTCGGTGGAGGCGGCCAAGGCCCGGCCGCTGAGCATGGCCATGTCGGGCCCCGCGGGCGGGGTGGCCGCGGCCGCCCACACCGCGCGGGCCCTCGGGCTGGCGCGCGCGCTCGCTTTCGACATGGGCGGCACCACCACCGATGTGTGTCTCATCGCCGATGGCGTGCCGGAGACGGCGGGGCAGCGCAAGCTCGGCGACTATCCGGCGCGGCTGCCCATGGTGGCTGTGGAGTCCATCGGTGCGGGCGGCGGCTCCATCGCCAGAGTGGAGGCGACGGGCGCGCTCAAGGTCGGGCCGCGGAGCGCGGGCGCCGTGCCCGGGCCCGCCTGCTACGGCCAGGGAGGGCTCGAGCCCACGGTGAGCGATGCCAATCTCCTCCTCGGCTATCTCAACCCGGGGCGGGTCTACGGTGGATCCATCCATCTGGACCCGGGGCGTGCCGAAGCAGTCATCGCGCCGCTCGCCCAGCGCTTCGGGCTCAGCCTGATCGAGGCGGCCCACGGCGTGGTCGAGGTCGCCAACGCGAACATGCTCCGCGCGCTGCGTCTGGTATCCGTGCAGCGCGGCTACGACCTGCGCGAGTTCTCCCTGATCGCGTTCGGCGGCGCGGGACCGTTGCACGCGGGCGCGCTCGCGCGCGAGGCCCGGATCTCGAGCGTGGTGGTGCCCGCCCACTCCGGCGCTTTCTCCGCCCTCGGCTCTCTCGTGTCGCCGCTCCGCTACGACACGGTGCAGACGCATCGCGGGCGCATCGACGCCTGGGACGCCAAGGTGGTCGAGGAGCGCTTCCGGGCCCTCGAGGCCCAGTGTCTCCGCCCGCTCCTCCACGAAGGATACGAGCCGTCGCGCGTCAACGTCCAGCGGGGCATCGACTTCCGCTACGTCGGGCAGAACTACGAGCTCGAGATCGGCTGGGTGCCCGGCGGCCCCGGCCCGCTCAAGGCGGCCTTCGAGGCGCGGCACCGTCAGCTCTATCGCTACGCCACGGGGGAAAACGTCGAGTGCGTCAACCTCCGGGTCACCGCCCGCGCCGTTGAGGAGCCGCTGCCCCTGCCTCCGCCGCCCGTGGGCACCTCCGCCGTCTCCACGGGCTCGCATCGGGCCTACTTCAAGGAGACGGGCGCGGTCGAGATGCCGCGCTATGACCGGACCCGCCTGTCCCCGGGCCACGTGGTGATGGGGCCGGCCATGGTGGAGGACGAGTGGTCGACCACCGTGATCTATCCGGGCCAGCGCTGCGTCGCGGACAGGCTCGGCAACCTCGTCATCGAAGTGGGAGATCGCGCATGAGCGCTCTGCTGAGTCCCGTCACCCTGGAGGTGGTCCGGAACGGTCTCTACGCCATCGCCGAGGAGATGAGCGTCATCGTCATGCGCTCGGCCCGCTCGCCCCTCCTCAAGGAAGCAGGCGATCTCTCCTCCGCCCTCACGGATGCGCAAGGACGGCTAATCGCCCAGGGCCGCGACATTCCCATCCACATGGGCGTGATGGGCTTCACCGTCAAGGAGTTCCTCAAGCGCATTCCCGTCGCGACCCTCCGCGACGGCGACGTGTGGTTTCTCAACCTGCCCGAGGTGGGCGGCAATCACCTCCCGGACGTCAAGGCGGTGCGGCCGGTGTTCTTCGACGGGCGGCTGGTCGCCTTCGCCATCAATCTCGCCCACTGGGCCGATATCGGTGGCGCCGTGCCGGGCAGCTATGTGCCATGGGCCACCGAGTGCTACCAGGAAGGGCTCCGGATCGCGCCCATACGGCTCTTCTCGAAGGACGGGCCGGAGCGGCCGGCCCTCGACTTCGTGCTGTCGAACCTGCGCGGACGCGACGAGCGGGAAGGGGACATCTTCGCCCAGTTCGCCGCCAACGACGTGGCGGGCCGTCGCCTTCACGAATTGTTCGCCCACTACGGCGCGGAGACGGTGGCCGCCTGCTTCGAGCGCCTGCACGACGAGTCCGAAGAGCAGATGCGCGCGGCCCTGCGCGCCCTGCCGGACGGCGCCTGGGAGGGCGAGGACTTCCTCGACGACGACGGCATCGAGGACCGGCGCATCCGCATCAAGGTTCGCGTGGAGAAGCGCGGCGACGAGGTGACCTTCGACTTCGCCGGCACGGATGCGCAGGCGCTCGGTCCCGTCAACACCACGTACTACATCGCGTGCTCCGGCGTGTACTACGCCATGAAGGCGCTGGTGGCCCCGGAGGCGCCGCCCAATGAAGGCTGCTATCGTCCGCTCCGGGTGATCGTCCCGCCCGGCAGCGTGCTGAGTGCCGATCCGGATCGCCCGGTGGTCGGCGGCAATCACGAGACTTCGCAGCGCGTGGTGGACGCCATCATACGAGCGCTGGCCCCGGTGATTCCGGATCGCGTGCAGGCGGGCGGACCGACCACCGCGGGGCTCCTCATCCTGGGGGCGCGCATGGCGGACGGACGCTGGGCCGTCTACTACGAGGTGCACGGCGGTGGGGAAGGGGCGACCGCGGGCAAGGACGGGGCCTCCGCCATTCGCGTGCACATGTCGAACGTGATGAACACGCCGGTGGAAGTGGTAGAGAGCGAGTACCCGCTCATGGTCGAGGAGCTGGCCCTCCGTCCCGACTCGGGGGGCGACGGCCGGCACCGCGGCGGGCTCGGTTTCCGCCGCGCCTATCGCGTGCTGGGCCCGGACGTGACGCTCACCACCATGATCGAGCGCCGCATCGTGCCCCCCTACGGGCTCTTCGGCGGGAAGGCGGCGGCGCCCTTCCGCATCACCCTCAACCCGGGCACCCCGCGCGAACGGGATGTCCGCGGCAAGGAGACGATGAAGCTCTCCCAGGGTGACCTCGTCCTGCTCGAGACGTGCGAGCGCTTCATGGTCGCAGCGCGGCCCATGGTCCGGCACAGCAATGTCCTCGAGCGAGAGCGCCGGCTCGCGCGGAAGCCGCCGCCGACCGCGATGCGTTC
>Ga0137372_10007371_pt1 | contig 10641 bp, 9 predicted proteins | sample SagtaG_6_FD_104911 | JGI IMG/M metagenome (GOLD analysis project Ga0137372, IMG submission 104911) | Vadose zone soil microbial communities from Sagehorn Ranch, Mendocino, California, USA - Sage1_R_60_16 metaG | ecosystem: Environmental > Terrestrial > Soil > Vadose zone | place: USA: California...
ACGCTGCGGTGGTGAGCGTGGTGTAATTAAATTACATCCGCCGGGGGAGTCTATGCTCTTTTGAAACCACGTCAAGAGGCGCACGAAGTCGGCCGTCCTATAGCGAAAAGCCTCGTTGCAGGTCGACGCGGCGCCTCGCTGGCCCGCTCTCGAGGGATCAGATAGACTGTAATTTAGTTTCATCCGAGCGCGTCAAGGCCGGTGGGCGGCCCATGCCGCCGCACAACTGATCATCGGAGGATCCAATGAGTATCGAATTCCTGGGGGCAACCCGCACCGGCGCCGGCGGGCAGCCGTTGCCGTTCTCGCCCGCGGTCAAGGCGGGGCCGTTCGTGTTCGTGTCGGGACAGGTCGCGATGGGCGACAACGGCGAGATCGTGCCGGGCGGCATCGAGGCGCAGACGCGGCAGACGCTGAAAAACGTCGAAAAGGCGCTTGCGCTCGCCGGATGCACGCTGAAGGACGTCGTCAAGTCGACCGTGTGGCTGGACGACGCGCGCGACTTCTGGACGTTCAACCGCGTTTACGCCGAATTCTTCGCCGAGAACAACCCGGCCCGGTCGACGACGCGGGCGAAGCTTATGGTCGACGCGAAAGTCGAGATCGAAGTCATCGCCTACCGGGCTTAGCGGCTACGAACCAGGAATCCGCCCGACGCCCAGAACGCGATCGACTGCATCGCCTTGTCGCACAAGCGCGGACTAATCGACATACCCCATGAGCAGAGACAACCGCTGCGCGGTTTCGCGCAGCATTTCTCTGATTGCGGGTATTGAAGGCGTTATTTTCTTGTCGATGCGTTTTATGTAGGGAATGTTGAGTACCGACATGGCGTTGCCCGAAGTGTTAAGGACCGGAAAGGCTATGTTGGCGACGCCTCGGATCTGTCGGCTTTGAATCTGTGCATAACCCTTCTTCGCGACATTTCGTACGACCTTGAGCAACTGCGTTTGATTGACGTCCAGCTCTCCTTCGACCTTCTGATGCGACGCGATCATGGCGCGGCGTCCAGCCTCATCCTGGAACGCGAGCAGCACGTAGCCTGACGCCGTGTCGGTCAAGCCGACCTGCGCGCCGACCTTGAGACCGAAGGCCCAGCGCTCGGGACTGTCGATCTCCGCCACGACCATGACCCGTCCCGCGTGAAAGACGGTCAGATGACACGATTGAAGCGAGCGGTTCACCAATTCGCGCATCAACGGTGCCGCGGCCGCGGTCAGCGACTTGATCGGTTTGTGTCGATGAGCGAGTTCGAACAGCTTCAGCGTCAACGAGTAGCGGTCGCCATCTTGTCCGATGTAACCGCGCCGACAGAGCGCATTGAGCGTGCGGAAGAGTTCGCTTGACGTACGACCAAGCAAACGCGCGATCTCGTTCAGGGTGAGACCGTCAATCTCGCGCGCCAGCAACTCGATCACGTCCCACCCTTTGTCAAGCGCAGGAACCGCATAACGCGCGTCGACGCCGCGAGTAGAAACGGGCTCTGTATGTTTTCTTGGTTTCATTGGCAGCATGGAAATCATACAGGTTGTGAAATGGCGCGTACTCCGATTACGTTCCTCTGCGCGTCCGCAAAAAAAAGGAACCCGACGAGGTTCCCTTTCAAGCGGTCATCGGAATAGAGTTTGGCGCGTCAGTTGTCCTGTTCATCCTCATCGGCTCCAAGGACATGGCGCCGATAGAAGAGCAGGGCGTTCTTGAACATCACCTTGTCGCGTGTGACTTGGCCAAAGGGCGCGAGATACTCTTCGGCCAGGCGAATCTGAGTGGCAAAGCTTCCACTCGGATCGGTGACGTGACCGAGGTTGCTGACCGGCCAATTACTTCCCCAGATAAGACGATCCGGTCCGAAGGCGGTCATTAACACGTCGAAGGCCGCCTTGTAGGCGGCGAGATCCGATGGAGCGAGCCAATGCGAGTTGCCGTCGGTGGTCTGGTACATGTCATAGAACGACGAGAACTTGATGTAGAGGTTCGGACACAAGTCGGCCAGCCGCCGCATCGCCAACTCCCATTCGGGTGTGGGCACCGCGCCTTGAGCGCCTGCCAGGTGATCGATGATGATGCGCAGATTGGGTACGGTCGTGCACAAGGCTTCGACCCTGGGTTTGGGATTGGTCGTGCCTCTGCTGACGATGTCCAGGGTCATGCCCCGTTGCGCGAGGTCGCGCAGGTTGGTGAGCTGCGCAGCGTCGAGTGTGATTGCGGGAGGACTCCACAGGAAACCGCGTATGCCGACGAACCGGTGATCGTGCGAAAGCCGTTCGAGGTTGCTTGCGAAATCGGCCGAGCCGACTTCAAGCTGTCCCACAAAAAACGGAAAGTAGGCATCGTGACCCAGCAGATTGAGGATCCACTGGTTATCTTCGACCAGAGGACTCGCCTCGACTACGCCGGAGGCCAGGATGCCGTTGGGGATGGCCACCGCCTTGTAATCCGGCGGCAGGACGTCCCCGTAGATTTCGCTGTTGGCGGGAGGCCAAGGGATTCCGCCCGGGCGCGATGCTTGATAGAAGTGGATGTGGGTATCGAGGATGGGGTGGGAATGACCAGCGTCCTTCATGGCTTGCAGCGCCTTCGCGACCTCGTTGTGAAAGCCCGTGTCCGCGGCCGACACCACTGAAACGCCCTGCAGCGCGATCCACGCGATCGCACCAATGTACTGCAGCATCAGGTTTCGTCGAAGCCATTTCATCATCGTCTCCTCCAAGAGTCCGCGCCGGTTTTTGCCTGCGTTGCCGAACCAGCTGGTTGGCGAATGCAGTTTTATCCGCAAAAGATTATTTTGTCAACGAAACTACTCATTGACAACCTGGGCGGCCGGGCCTAGAGTCGTTGCGTTCCTCGCCGCGCGTGAATCTCTCGACTTGTCGGAGTCCGCTCACGATGAATCAACGCACGGCCCGGTCGAAGCGACCGTCTTGTGCCCGGGCGGACCCCATGCATTTGGATGGATGTCGAAGGAGCAAAAGTCCCAGCCGCAGTTCTTCCGAAATCAATATCGCCTGTTTGTATGGAGGACATCATGGCTTCATCGGAACAGTTCAAGAGTGATCAGAAATCGTTGTCGCCCGGCCTTACTCGTCGCCAGTTTCTTCCGCTGCTCGGGGCCACCGCGGTTGTCGCCGCTGCCCCGGGCCTGCTCCATGCGGCGCCCGGTGGGACACCCGGAAAACCCTCCGACGCAGTGCCGCGATTCGTTTACGTAGGCACATACACGGCTCCCGACGTGCCGCCCGGCGGAACGCACCCGAGCGTTGCCGTTGGCATTTATGTGTTCAGGCTGGACCCGAGCGATGGCGGGTTGACGCCCCTGCAGATCGTCCCGGCGTCGAACCCATCGTTCGTCGCGCTCGACCCCGCGCTGACTCACCTCTATTCCGTCAACGAAGATGCCGCGGGGCGCGTGAGCGCTTATGCGATCAACCCGGTAAACGGCAACCTGACATTCCTCAACACCGCCTCGGCGAACGGTCAGTTCACCACACACATCAAAGTCCACCCCTCGGGACAGTATTTCTATGCGGCCAATTACGGCACCGGCAACTTCCCGGTTTATCGGATCAATGCCAACGGCTCGATCGGTCCGATGACTGACGAGTTCCAAAGCGTCGGCAATGGCACCGGGCCCCGCCCTGACCGCCAGGATGGTCCCCACGCGCATCAGATTCTCACCGACCTCGGCGGGAATCATGTGTTCGGCGTCGACCTGGGCGCTGACAAGGTCAATGCGCTGAATCTCAATCTGGGCGCGGGTCTGTTCAGCCCGAACACGGTGCCGTTTGCGCCGGTCGCTTCGGGCTCGGGACCGCGCCACATGGTGTTCCACCCTGACGGGCAGCGCGCGTACGTTCTCGACGAGCTTGCCTCGACGATCACCGTCTTCAACTACGACGCGGCGCGTGGGGCGCTCGTCTGGAAGCAAACTATCTCGACGCTGCCCGACAGCTTTACCGGCGCCAACACCACTGCCGAAATACGCATCCATCCGAGCGGGCAATTCCTCTACAACACCAACCGCGGACACAACAGCGTCACCATGTACGCCGTCGACGCGCTCACGGGCGAGCTCGACGTGATCGGCTGGGAATCGACGCGCGGGGAGTGGCCGCGCGGGATGAATATCGATCCTTCGGGCACATTCCTTTACGCGGCCAATCAGAACACCGACACGATCGCCGTCTTTCGCATTCAACCGTCGAACGGCAAACTCAAATTCAGCACGGTCGTTAACACGCCGACGCCGGTGGATGTGGAGTTCGGCTCGCTGGCCTGACGTTCTATCGACGGGGCGCCGCCAATCGGACTAGGTAAACAATAAGGAGGAGATCATGCGTGCAAAGCACATCGCGGTCGCACTGACCGGTCTATTGGTCGGATTCATGGCTGTTGAGCCCAGCGGGGCGCGCGTTGTCAGATTGGTTGTTGAGCAGCGCACCTCGTTTGTCGGAGGAGCGGACTGGGGCAAGGCCGGTCCCTACGAAATGCTGCGCGGCACCGCGTATTTGGAAGCCGATCCCAATAACCCGCACGATGCAGTGATCGTCGATCTGGAGAACGCGCCGCGCAATGCCAAGGGACTGGTGGAGTTCAACACACAGTTCATGATCCTGAAGCCGGTCGAAATGCAGCGAAGCAATCGCAAGATCTTCTACGCCGTCAACAATCGCGGCAATAACCTGGAAGGACTGTTGACGGCGACGACGGCGAGTCAAGTCTCCGGAACGGATGCCGGCTATGCCATGACTGAGGGCTATGTGGTGGTGGACGCCGGCTGGGAAGGTGACGTGATTCCGACGCCGAGCAAGCTGGTGGCCAGTTTGCCACGGGCGCGCAACGCTAATGGCACTCCGATCGTCGGCCCGATGCGCTACGAATATTCAGACCGCGCGGCGGGAAGCTTCACTACCAATCTTGAGGGGAACGCGGCATTCCTCTCGTACGAAGCTGCCGACACGAACACCGCACACGCGACGTTCACGGTCGCCGACTCCGAATACGGGCCGAAGACGCTTATCCCGGCAAACCGCTGGGCCTTCGGAAGCTGTCCGACGGGTCAGGCAAGCCTGGTCCCCACCAGCGTCGACCTGTGCTACTTCGACGGGTTCGACAACAAGAAGATTTACGAGCTCATCTATCAGGCAACGAACCCGATTGTCATGGGACTCGGTTTCGCCACTACGCGCGACATCGCTTCGTTCCTGCGCAACGAGACCCACGATGATGTGGGCAATCCCAATCCCGTCGGCAACAACATCCGGCGCGCCTATGCGGCAGGCGGTTCGCAGACCGGCGGCTACCTCCGCGACTATATCTATCTTGGGTTCAACGAGGATGAGGTGGGGCGCAAGGTGTTCGACGGAATCATTCCCTGGATAGCGGGCACCGACCGCGTGTTTATTAACGTGCGCTTCGCCGATCCCAATACCTACTCGGAGCAGGATCGGCAACACAACTATCTACAGAGCAGCTATCCCCCCTTCACGTATGCGGTTACGACCGATCCGCTCTCTGGCGTTCACGACGGCATCATGCATCGCCCGCGGACGGACCCCCTAGTCATGCAGGTAGATTCGCAGAGCGAGTTCTGGCAGCTGCACGGATCGCTCAATGTGGTCGACGGTCTCGGCAATCCGGTCGCCATCCCCGACAATGTGCGGCTCTATTTCGTTGGCAACACGGCGCACGCTTTCATTTCCGGCAGCTTCCTCTTCCCGACACCCGGCACGGCGTCGCTGTGCTCCAATCCGACGCCGGGAAGCGGACTCAACTGGGAGACGCTGAGGGCGACGCTCCGCAACCTGGACCGTTGGGCGGTCGGGAACGGCCAAGACAACGGCCAAGGGAATGGCCAAGAGAACGGCCAAGGGAACAGCCAGGGGACCGAGCCGCCCAAGAGCAACTATCCCAGCCTGCTCGACGGAACGCTGGTTATGCTCAGTGAGGCTGCGGCAGCTTTCCCCAAGATTCCCAACGTGAGCTTTCCAACGGTGTACGACACTTACGAGCTGTTGGACTTCGGTCCGTTGTTCGGTTCGCATGGGGGTATCTTGACCATCCAACCGCCGCTGAACGGGCCCAGCTATGCCATCAGGCTGCCGAAGACCGACGGTATCGGCATTGATCTCGCCGGCGTGCATCAGATCGAGTCACGTGTTCCTCTAGGAACAAGCACCGGCTGGAATCTGCGCTCGCCGGCGCATCGCGGGCCGAACAACTTGTGCGTCCTCACCGGCTCTTATTTCCCGTTTGCGGCCACCGCGGCTGAACGCTTGCTCAGCGGCGACCCGCGTCCCTCGCTGCAGGAGAGGTACGGCAGTCATCAGGGCTTCGTGAACGCGGTGGAAAAAGCCGCGGACGAACTGGTCAAGGAGCGGTTCTTGCTCGAGGTGGATGCGGACGCCGACATCAGCGCTGCACAGGCGAGTACGGTGTTGAACTAACGTTCAAATGGCGAGGACGGACGGCGCAGCACCATGGTGTGGCCCAGTGTCCCGCCGTGGGCGCGCTGAGCGGGACACTATCGGGGCTCGCGGAGGCGACCGTCGCGCGCCGAGCGTAGTGGAGTCCAACGCTTGCATCGAACCGATACCCACGCAAGGTTGCCATGGCTACAGACCAGGGATTTGCACGTTCACGAATGGTGTCTGTTCCGGCGCGACGACGCCGGTAATATTGCGACGCTGAATTAATCCTTCCTGGGGGAAAACGCCGGAAATTTCCAGAAAATATTACCGGCCGTTTTGGTCAAGATCTGACTGGCGCGGATTTCCGGGGGATGACCGGACGGACTGTTAATCCGCAGGTCCCAGGTTCGAGCCCTGGTCGGGGAGCCAATATTCAAACAGTTGGCTCCGCTAGAGCAGCTGAGTTCGGTAATATTCTGGGTAATATTTTTTCCCGCATCCGTCGAAGACTCTTCGTCAATCAAGAAGATATAAAGCAGAGAGCGGCGGACTTTTGATCCGCAGGTCACCCGCGTCCTGCTGAACCGGGGCGCGCGCCTAAATCAGCCGCCTCTGATTTTCTCGAAGGCTCTGCACGAAGCGTTTGTCGTCAGCTTGTGCCGGCGCGCGCATGAAGCTGCAAAAACGCGCTGGTCGCTCTGCCTGCGCGACGCTTGATCTCATCCTCTTTCGGCGTCGAGGCCACTCCGAGGAGTAAGCTCACCATCAGACCTTCCCACAGAAGTCCAAGGTACTGAGTTGCCATCTCGGACGGATCCCCTGCGCCGATCACGCGCGCGGATTGGGCGCTGGCGAACAGATCGGTCAGCGCGTCCCGAGAGGGATTGCGTCCTGCGGCTTCCAGGGCTTGCGCGATTTCCGGCGAACGTGTCGCCTCGCCGATCGCAAGCCGGAACGTCGCGATCACGGTGGGATGAGAAACCTCGGCCATTAGTCTCGTCGCGTAGGCGTTGAGGATCGAAGCCAGTTCCTGTCGGCCGCGCGGAACAGGCAGCTCGGGCCGCAGTTGCATCTTCGCCGTTCGCCCCGTGATGCCAGCGACGAGCATCGCTTGCTTGTTGCCGACACTGGCATAGAGGTCGCGCTTCGACACCTTGGCGCAGGTCGCGACCTCCAGCGTGCTCGTGCCCGCATAACCCTTTTCCACAAACAGTTTGAACGCAGCGCCGAGGATGCGCTTGCGCATCGAGTCTCCGTCCTCAGCCGGCAGAGGGCTTGCCGCAGCTTTCATTCTTCTCACAGACACCCCTTGACAATGGTACCCCATAGTACCATATAATGCGCTCACTGTGGTACCGCACGGTACCGTACTCGAGGCAACATGAATCTGCATCTGATAGGAGACGCCATGTCACCGGAAACCCTTTTTAACGTGCACCTCGTGCTGGGTTATGTCGTGTGGCTGCTCTGCTTCGGTGTGTACATCTGGCCAAGACTCAAGGCGATGGACCGGATCGAAGCGCAGCGCGCTATCGCTACCTTGCACAGCTTTCGCTTCTTCGGGCTGGTCTTCATCCTTCCGGGCGTTGCCGGCAATCTGCCGACCGGTTTCGCCGACTTCGCCGCTTACGGTGACTTCGCGACCGGGCTGCTTGCCATCCTGGCGTTTTTGACTGTCAGGATACGTCCGCTCTTTTGGCTGTTCGTCGTCGCTTTCAATATCGTGGGGGCGGCCGACCTCATCGGCGACTATTACCACGCCATCCAGCTGGACCTTCCAGCACATGCAGGGGAGTTTGGCGCCTTATACACGATCCCGATCCTCTATGTGCCGCTACTGATGATCACTCACTTCGCCGCATTCTATTTGCTGGCGCGTCGACCGAGCCGGCAAGCTGCAGAGGTGGGACTACAAAATGCCGGCCGCCCCGTCGTCTGAGCTGGCGCACGCGGACGCGACATCGCCTCCAACGAGAAACTCGATGCCCAGTATCACTAGCATCGTGGTTATCTCAAAGGACAAAGGTTACCGCCGTGATTGGAGAAACGATCGATGAAAGCAATCCGTAACGTCACCTTGGTACTTACCCTAACTCTGATGGGCGCTACTTCAATGACGCATCCATCCGCTGCTCAAGCACAAGCCACCTCGCCCACAACCACTGGGGTGATGGTCATCCTTACCGTGAAGGCAGGCGTCACACGCGAACAAGTGATGGCCGTCATGCCAGCTGAAATCCGGCAGACCGTGCAGCTCTATCTCAATGGGCAGATTCGTGAATGGTATTCGCGCGCGGATGGGCGTGGAGTCGTCCTCTTGCTGGATACCAGGGATGTCGCCGAGGCGCAGGCGATTATGGAGGGCCTACCGCTGGCCAAACAGAACCTTATGGACCACGAGTACATCGCAGTCGGTCCACTTTTGCCGCTCCGCTTACTCATGGCCAATCCCTGAGCGCTAGCAAAAAGCGCGAGGCTCACATGGAGTACCGTCGATGACCACCGAAACGGTTTCAGGTGCTATGGTTCCGTCGAGTACCGCTTGGCGCAGCCTGCTCTGGTTTGCGCCGCTCACGACGCTGTGGATACTGATGATCTACAGATGGCCGGCGATCCCGGCCAGCGGCGTTCCGACCACGACCCACCAGCTCGCGGCCCACGGGCTCATCGCGCTGGGATTGTGGCTCGGCCTCGAACACACGAGCCTGACGCCAGATCAACGCCGCGCGACCTGGTTGGCGATCTTCATTCCGGACACGCTCTGGTTCGCCGTCGCCTGGAGCGCGGCCATCAATGGCGCTTTCCGCACGGACGCCTCACCCTTACCGGTGCTGCCGCTGGCGATCTTCCTGCCAGTGATCATCGGCGCGCCGCTGCTGCTGTTGTCGAAACGGGTGGGGCAGGTGCTTGATGCGATGCCGGCGAGCTGGCTCGTCGCTCTCCAGCTCTACCGCGTATTCGGCAGCTGGGCGCTCGCTGCTTCGCTGCGCGGAGCGCTGCCCGGCGTGTTCGCGTTGCCGGCGGGAATTGGCGACGTGCTGACCGGCCTGTTCGCTGTGCCCGCGGCGATCGCTGCGGCGACAGGCACAGCTCAGGGACGCAGGGCAGCAATAGCCTGGAACATTTTCGGCCTCGCCGACTTCGCCGTCGCGATCACTCTCGGCCTAATCACTTCGCCCGGCCGCTTCCAGCTGATCGTCCCGGATGTGTCGAGCATCGGCGCCGGCGCTTATCCGGGTGTGCTGACCCCTGCTTTCGTGGTGCCAAGCTCGATCCTACTGCACGCGCTGTCGCTGCGCCAACTACGCCGGCGCAGCAAGGCGGAGGCGGCGCGGCGCTAGACGCGCGCCGCGGCGAGGTTGGGCGCAAGGTCTGTCAGGAAGGACTTGCGCATGTAGTACCACCGGGTGAGCGCGAGGCAGCTCACATAAAGCAGCAGGAACATCTTAAGCGCGAGGTGGGGGCGCCGGTCGCTGCGATCCAGGCGCCGAAACCCCGCTGATAGGAATCCAAATGTCGCCGGCAACCATTTTCCAGATACATCTCGCTCTTGGTTACGTCCACGCCGTGCCGCCTGATTCGGATGTCCACCTGATCGTGGATAACTACTCGACCCAGAAACACCCCAAGGTGCGGTTTGCATTCAGCGTCAACGTCGTTCGTTCTGCGCAGAGGTGCGTGAGAATCGCGTAAATCAGTCCGGCTCAGTGGCGCTCGGTGCGGAAGAGGTGCGAGCGCCGCCGCAACGCAAGGCTTTCGGCTCAAAAAAAAGCTACGAACTAGGTGGTCGTCGGTACCCGTATCAGGGACCCGCCGGAGGCGACGAAGCCGGTAATATTGCGAAGCCGAATTAATCCTTCAGAGGGGTAAACGCGGCAAATCAGCCGAAAATATTACCGGCTATTTTCGCGGAGATCGTTATCTGGCGCGGCTTTCCGGGCGATGACCGGACGGACTGTTAATCCGCAGGTCCCAGGTTCGAGCCCTGGTCGGGGAGCCACAGATCTAGATCTCCGCGATAGCATTGACTAACATGGGCTCAAAACTGTGCCCAAAGTGTGCTACGTGTTGCCCGAGACGGCGTCTTCGCGGCGCTGTTTTTGTTTTTGACCCAAGAACTTAACGGCAACGACCTGCGGATTTCTAGTCCGTCACTCTACCGGACCTTTGCTAGATCAGTGAGTCGATCAAGGTCCCTAGCCGTTAAGATCGCGTCGCATCGCGTCGTATTGCT
>Ga0137372_10007379_pt1 | contig 10639 bp, 10 predicted proteins | sample SagtaG_6_FD_104911 | JGI IMG/M metagenome (GOLD analysis project Ga0137372, IMG submission 104911) | Vadose zone soil microbial communities from Sagehorn Ranch, Mendocino, California, USA - Sage1_R_60_16 metaG | ecosystem: Environmental > Terrestrial > Soil > Vadose zone | place: USA...
CTGCCGGTTTTCGGAGGGCCGTGGATGATCCGCCCCTGCAAGGACCGATGGTCGAGGCTGGGCGAGCGCGTCTCCCAGGCGACCTGCCTCGCGGCACCGGCCGCGGCGGAAACCCGGCCGCAAGGCCGGCCTTGATCCGCGCCGTCACCGGAACCCGGGACATCCTTCCCGGGGAAGTGTCGGCCTGGCACCGGGTGGAGGCGGCCGCGCGCTCCCTCCTCGCCCGCTACGGCTACCGGGAGATCCGCACCCCGATCTTCGAGGAGACCGCGCTCTTCGCCCGCGGCATCGGGGCCGAGACCGACATCGTGGCCAAGGAGATGTACACCTTCGAGGACCGCGACGGGTCGTCGCTCACCCTGCGGCCCGAGGCCACCGCGGGGATCGTCCGCTCCGTGATCGAGAACAACCTCATGAGCACGGACCCCGCGCTCAAGGTCTACGCCCTGGGGCCCATGTTCCGCCGCGAGCGCCCCCAGAAGGGCCGCTACCGGCAGTTCCACCAGGTGGACGTGGAGGCCTTCGGCTTCGCGAGCCCCACCATCGACGTGGAGATCGTCGAGGTCGCGCTCGGCTACCTCGAGGCCTGCGGCCTGACGGGGTACGAGCTGGCCTTGAACTCGGTCGGGGATCCGAAGTGCCGCCCCGCCTACGTGGAGACCCTGCGGGCCGCCCTGCGGGCGAGCCTGGGGAAGCTCGGCCCGGACAGCCAGCGCCGGACGGAGACGAACCCGCTGCGCGTCCTCGACTCGAAGGCACCCGAGGAGCAGGAGCTGATCGCGGCCCTGCCGCGCATCGCGGACCACCTCTGCGCCCCTTGCCGCGAGCACTTCGACGAGGTGCGCCGGCAGCTCGACCTGCTGGGGATCCGCTACCGGGTCGACCACCGGCTGGTCCGCGGCCTCGACTACTACACGCGCACCACCTTCGAGGTGACGAGCGGGTCGCTGGGGGCGCAGAACAGCGTCCTCGGAGGCGGCCGCTACGACGGCCTCGTCAAGGAGCTGGGCGGTCCCGACCTCTGCGGCATCGGCTTCGCGGTGGGCATGGAGCGGCTGATCATGGCCCTGCCCGCGGCGCAGGACGAGCGGCGGTGCGACGTTTTCCTGATGCCGCTCGCGCCCGCCGCGCAGGACAAGGCCCTGCTGCTCCAGCAGGCGCTGCGGCGCGCCGGAGTGAGCGCGCTCCTGGACCCGGAGGGCCGCAGCTTCAAGTCGCGGATGAAGCTGGCGGACAAGCTCGGGGCCCGCTACGTGGCGATCCTGGGCGAGGACGAGATCAAGAAGGGCGTGTGGACCGTCCGGGACATGGCGGGCTCGGCGCAGGAGGACGTGGCGGAATCGCGCGTCCTCGACCACATCAAGGAGAAGATCCATGGCTGAGACCCTGGGCGACCTCACCCGGACGCACTACTGCGGGTCGCTCACCCAGGCGCACGTGGGCCGGACCGTCACCCTCATGGGCTGGACGGCCACCCGCCGCGACCTCGGAGGCGTGATCTTCATCGACCTGCGGGACCGCGAGGGGATCTGCCAGGTGGTGGCCCGGCCCGAGGTCTCGAAAGAGGCCCACGTGGCGGCGGACCGCGTGCGGAACGAGTACGTGATCGCGGTGGTGGGGGAAGTGGCGAAGCGATCCGCGGAGACCGTGAACGCGAAGATCGCGACCGGCACCGTCGAGGTCCTGGCGCGGGAGATCCGGGTCCTCTCGGAGGCGAAGACCCCGCCCTTCCCCATCGAGGACGAGGTCACGGCCTCGGAGGACATCCGCCTCAAGTACCGCTACCTGGACCTGCGACGCCCGAAGATGCACGCGAACCTCCGGCTCCGGCACCGGGTGACCATGGAGGTACGCCGGTACATGGACGAGCAGGGGTTCTACGAGATCGAGACCCCCATGCTCACGAAGTCCACCCCCGAAGGGGCGCGCGACTACCTCGTACCCTCCCGCGTCCACCACGGGCACTTCTACGCGCTCCCCCAGTCCCCCCAGATCTTCAAGCAGATCCTGATGATCTCGGGCATGGACCGCTACTTCCAGATCGTGCGCTGCTTCCGCGACGAGGACCTGCGGGCCGACCGCCAGCCCGAGTTCACCCAGGTGGACGTCGAGGTGTCGTTCCCGCGCATGGAGACGATCTTCGAGCTGATCGAGCCGCTCTTCCAGCGGGTGATGAAGCTCATCGGGGTTGAGGTCGCGCGCCCGTTCCCGCGCATGAGCTACGCGGAGGCGCGGGAGCGCTACGGCTCGGACAAGCCCGACCTGCGCTTCGGCCTGCCCATCACGGACGTGACCGTGCAGATGGCCACCCTCGGCCTCGACACCTTTCCCGGGCTGATCGAGCAGGGGGCCCGGGCGCGGGCCCTCGCCCTGCCCGCGTCCGGCGGGGTCTCGGGGACCCGCCTGCGCAAGATCAACGAGGAGGTGTGGCTGGGGCGGATCGTGGGCGACGCCCGCGCCTCCAAGAGAAACCTGTTCACCCTCAAGGCCACCGACGAAGCCATCTCGAGCCTCGGCAAGAAGGGGGCCAGCGAGGGCATCGCCCGGCAGATGCTGGAGAGGGCGGGGGCGCAGAAGGACGACACCCTCCTCGTGGGGGTCGACCAGGAGGGCCCCCTCGCCATGGCCATGGGCATCCTGCGCCTGGACATGGGCCGGGAGCTGAAGCTCGTGGACCCCTCGGCCTACCGCTTCCTCTGGGTCACCGGCTTTCCCCTCATGGAGTACGACCAGGGGGCCCGGCGCTTCGTCAGCCTGCATCACCCGTTCACGGCGCCCGTCGACGAAGACGTCCCCCTCCTCGAGAAGGACCCGGGGGCGGTCCGGGCCAAGGCCTACGACCTGGTGTTGAACGGCTATGAGGTGGGGGGCGGCAGCATCCGGATCCACGACTCGGGGCTGCAGGCGAAGATCTTCAAGACCCTCTCCCTCACGGACGATGAGGCGAAGGAGCGGTTCGGCTTCTTCCTGGAGGCGCTCCAGTACGGCACCCCGCCCCACGGCGGCATCGCCCTCGGCCTCGACCGCATGGCCATGATCCTGTGCGGCGAGCGCTCGCTCCGGGAGGTGATCGCGTTCCCCAAGACCGCGAGCGCGACCGACCTGATGAGCGGATCTCCCTCGCCGGTGCGGGACGACCAGATCGGGGACCTGGGCATCCTCCTGGTGCGCAAATAGCGGGGGCGGCTCGGTTTGCGCGGACGAGCGGGGAGCCGCCGCTTTTCGTGCTAAGCTCTCCGGGCATGAGGACGGACCCTCCCCGACGTCCCTCTTCGCTCTCTTTCTCGCCCTGCCGCTGATCCATCCATGACCCGCGTCTCCGTCCCGGAAAGGGGCGTGGAAACCCTCTTCGGCATCCACGACGAGAACCTCCGCTTCCTGGAGAGCACCTTCAAGGTCCGCATCAAGACCCAGGGGAACGACCTGATGGTCGAGGGCGACGAGCAGGGCGCGGAGTGCGTGAGCCGGATCTTCGACCAGCTCGCCGCCCTCATGAAGGACGGCTACTCCGTTTCCGCGGGGGACGTGCGGCTGGCGGCCGAGCTCTTCGCCCGGGACGGCGGCACCCACCTCCGCGACTACCTGATGAAGTCCGCGGTGCGCGGGGCCAAGAAGGTCGTGGTCCCCCGCAGCCTGAACCAGCGCACCTACCTCGAGGAGATCGAGAAGCACGACATGGTGTTCGGGATAGGCCCGGCGGGGACCGGGAAGACGCATCTCGCGGTGGCCCAGGCCGTCTCCTTCCTGCTGAACAAGCAGGTCACCCGCATCGTGCTGGCCCGGCCCGCGGTGGAGGCGGGGGAGAAGCTGGGCTTCCTGCCCGGCGACCTGCAGGAGAAGGTGGACCCCTACCTGCGGCCGCTCTACGACGCGCTCTACGACCTTCTCGACTACGAGAAGGTCTCGCGCCTCTTCGAGCGCAACGCGATCGAGGTGGCCCCCATCGCGTTCATGCGCGGCCGCACCCTGAACGACGCCTTCGTGATCATCGACGAGGCCCAGAACACGACCAGCGAGCAGATGAAGATGGTCCTCACCCGGATCGGCTTCGGCTCCAAGGTGGTGGTGACGGGCGACATCACCCAGATCGACCTCCCCCAGGGGAAGACCTCGGGGCTCATCGAGGCCATCTCGGTGCTCTCGAACGTGAAGGGGATCGCCTTCTGCTACTTCGACGAGAAGGACGTGGTCCGCCACAAGCTGGTGCAGGCGATCGTCAAGGCCTACGAAGCCTACGGGGCCTCCCAGCCCCCCACCCGCTGAGCCGGCCATGCGCGCCGCGGCCCTGGAGGTCGTGCTCCTCAACAAGCAGCGGCGCCGCCGCGTCGACGGGGCGCGGCTGCGCCGCGTGCTGCGCGGGGCGGCGCGGGCGCTCCGGGTCTCGGGGGAGGTGGCCCTCGTCTTCGCGGGCGACCGGACCCTGAATCGCCTGAACCGGACCTACCGGGGCAAGGACAAGCCCACCGACGTGCTGTCGTTCCCGGGCCCGGGTGGCCCCGAAGGCCTGGGCGACATCGTGATCAGCGTGGAGACCGCGCACCGCAACGCGCGCGCGGGAGGACGGCCCCTCCCCCGGGAGCTGGACGTGCTGGCCCTCCACGGCTTCCTGCACGTGCTCGGCTACGACCACGAGACCGACGACGGGACCATGGACCGCCTGGAGCGGCGACTGCGCAAGGAGCTGCTCGGATGCGCCTGATCGGCCTGCATCTCGCGATCCTGCTCCTCCTGGCCGCCCTCAGCATCTTCATGGCCTCGGTGGAGGCGGCCTTCTACCTGATCAAGCGCCGGCGCTTGAGCCACCTCGCCCTCCAGAACCCGCGGGCGGAGCTGGCGAACCGCTACCTGGAGGACCCTCCGACCCTCCTCATGCCCGTGCACATCGGCACCTACACCGCGCACATGGGGATGACCATCGTCATCACCGCCCTTTTCCTCGAGTACCTCGACAACTGGGCGATGCTGGTGGCCTTCCTGGCCATGATGGCGTACCTGCTGCTCCTGCGGCTGACCCTCCCCTACACGCTCGTGCGCCGGAACCCGGAGCGGTCGCTGCTCCTGCTCCTGCCGATCTTCGACGCCTACGCGCGGGCGCTCCGGGGGCTGGTGGCCTGGCTCCGGCAGCGCGCGGCCGGGGGGCCGCCCCCCGTCAGCGACGAGAGCAACCCCGCCAACCGGGCGACCCTCGAGGTGCCCCCTCCGCCCGCCCTGGACACGGACGAGAACCGGCTGGTGGACAACCTGGCCAAGTTCTCGGAGACCCTGGTCCGGCAGGTCATGACTCCGCGCCCCGACATCGTGGCCATCGCCGCCGACCAGACGGTGGCGGAGCTGCGCCGCATCATGCGGGAGACCAAGTACAGCCGGATCCCGGTCTACGGCGAGAACGTCGACGACATCGTGGGGGTGGCCGAGGTGCGCGACCTCATGGACTTCGACGGCGATCCCGGGGAGCCCCTGCGCACCCTCGTGCGGCCCGTCCACCTGGTCCCCGCCACCAAGCCGATCGCCGAGCTGCTGCGGGACATGCAGGCCCGGCGCACCACCTTCGCGGTGGTGATCGACGAGTACGGGGGCACCGCGGGCATCGTCTCCATGGAGGACATCGTCGAGGAGCTGGTGGGGGAGATCAAGGACGAGTTCGACGTGGAGAGCGACCCGATCTCCCTGGACCCCGACGGCTCGGTGCTGGTGGCGGGCCGGGTGAACGTCGACCGGCTCGAGCAGGCCCTGGAGGCGCCCCTCGCCGAGGACGAGGACATCGGGACCGTGGGTGGCCTCGTGACCTCGATCTTCGGGCGCATCCCGCGCCCCGGCGAGCGGACCGAGTACAAGGGCTTCGAGGTCGAGGTGCTGGACGCCGAGCGCAAGCGGGTCAACCGCGTGCGCTTCCGCCGCATCCCGGTCGCGGACCCGGCATGAGGGCGGGCTTCGTGACCGTGCTGGGCCGCCCCAACGTGGGCAAGTCCACCCTGGTGAACCGGCTGGTGGGCCAGAAGGTCGCGATCGTGTCCGACAAGCCCCAGACCACCCGCAACCGGATCCTGGCCGTGGTGAACCGGCCGGGGGCCCAGATGGTGCTCTTCGACACCCCCGGCATCCACAAGCCCATTCACGCCATGAACCGCCGCATGGTGGAGACCGCCATCCAGAGCATCGGCCAGGGGGACGTGGTGCTGTGGATGGTCGACGTGGGGGAACGCTACGGCCCCGGCGAACGCTACGTGCGGGACCTGCTCAAGAAGTCCGGCCTTCCCGTCATCCTCGGGATCAACAAGATCGACACCGTGGTCAAGCCACGCATCCTGCCCGTGATCGACGCCTGGCGCGGCCAGCTCGACTTCGCCGAGGTCGTCCCCCTGTCGGCCAAGACCGGCGACAACGTGGACCGGCTGGAGGCGCTGCTCGTGGAGCGGCTGCCGGAGGGCCCGGCCCTCTATCCCGAGGACTTCCTCACCGACCAGCCCGAGCGCTTTTTCGTGGCGGAGATGGTCCGCGAGCGGATCCTCCACCACACCCGCGAGGAGATCCCCTACTCGAGCGGGGTGGTGATCGAATCGTTCAAGGAGGAAGAGGGCCTGGTGCGCATCCAGGCGGTGATCTTCGTCGAGCGCGACGGGCAGAAGGGGATCCTGATCGGCAAGGGCGGGGCCATGCTGAAGACGATCGGCACCGAGGCCCGCCATCAGATCGAGGCGTTCCTGGGGGCCAGGGTGTTCCTCGGCCTCTTCGTGAAGGTGCGCGAGAGCTGGCGGGAGAACGAGGCGATCTTGTCCGAGATGGGGCTGGGGGGAGGAAAGGACCCATCGTGACCACCGGTCGTCGAGAATCCGAGCGAGAGGCTCGGTGGTACGATGGCAGTGAGGCTCCAACGATGGCGACGACCCGGCAGACCTATACCGACGAGGAGCTCATGCGGCTGCCCCGCGACGGGCGGAAGTACGAGCTGGTGGATGGGGAGATCCAGGTGAGCCCCGCGGGGGCGCGGCATGGTGGGATCTCGGTCGCGCTCACGGGGCGGCTGCACGCGTTCGTGAAAGAGCATCGGCTGGGCCACGTCTTCGAATCCAGCACTGGTTTCCGCCTGCCGAGTGGCAACCTGCGCTGCCCTGACGTGAGCTTCGTGGCGGCCGGCCGATTCCCGAAGGAACAGCTCCCCGAGGGCTTCGTGGAGTTTGCGCCCGACCTCGTGGTGGAGGTGCTCTCGCCGGACGACCGGCCGCGACAGGTGATGGACAAGGTGGGGGAGTACCTGGAGGCCGGGACCCGGCTCGTCTGGGTAATCGCGCCGAGGCCGGGTCGCGCAACCGTCTACCGGTCGCTGACCGACGTTTCGGATCTGCGGCTCCCGGAGGGTGTGCTGGACGGAGAGGATGTGGTCCCGGGCTTCCGCTGCCCGTTGAGCGCAATACTCGGTTAGGGCCGGGTCCTCCTCACTGGCCGTCCTCGGCTTTGCAGACGGTCGCCTCGTAGCTGCCCACCGTCGCCCCCGTGGCGAGAGTCAGCACGCCCGGCGCGACGAACTGTCCGGTTGCGCCCTCGTATTGGCGGGTGCCGCCCACGAGATGGACGGTGGTGACGAACGGCGCGGTACCGTCGGCCCTGATCGTCAGATGAACGGAGTCGGAGCCGAGCAGCCGGGCACCCTGACGCGTGGTGATCACGCTGTGACCCGTGTAGGCGAACTCCCCGGGGCTCCCGGTGGGGACGAGCGTGTCCGCAACGAAGTCGTAGGTACTGGGGAAACCCCCCACCAGGGTCCCATGGGTGCAGATGCCGACGGGGGAAGAGCACTCCGCGGGCCGGACGGCGGTAAAGGTTCCGCCATATGACATGCACGGCCCGGCGACCGCGGAGGCCGCGAGCCCAAGCTCGGCGAGGGCGAAAACGAGCGCGCGGCGGGGACTGGACATGACTCTCCTCCTCATCGGGAAAACGGGCTCCCGCGACTGCCTCACCGGCCGAAGATCACCACCACCTTGCCGAGGATGCTGAAGCCCCCGAGGTCCTTCTCGCCGTACACCTTGGAGACCCCGCCCACGCCGATGCTGTCGGGGACGGAGGTGAACATGCCTTCCGCGCCCACGCGGAACATCCCGGCGCCGTACTCGAGGCCGAAGAGGGCGTGGTACGAGGCCTTGCTGCGGCTGTCCTCGCGCACGTCGCCGGTGACGTCGCTCTTCTCCCGGAACTTCGTCACCCCGGCGCCCACGCCCAGGTAGGGGACGAAGGCTCGGCCTTCGAAGAACCGGTAGCCCACGGTCCCGAAGATCGGGGTGATCCGTACGTCCAGGGGAAAGCCCAGCTTGGCCACGGGCCCCGCCGGGCTCGGCACGAACACGCGCTGGCCGCTCTTGGAGAAGGTGCGGGCCCCCGCCGCGATGTAGAAGCCCTTCGGGATGACGTACCGCAGGGCTCCCCCGAAAGTCCCCCCGCCGGTCGAGCCGTCGAAGACGGCCTGGGCAGACTTGGTGGCGCTCATCGAGAAATAGCCGCCCTGCGCTTCCACCCCGAAGCTGCCCGCGGAGGCGCAGGGCGGAACGAGGACGAGGGCGAGGGACACGAACCACACGGCGGCGCGGAGGGTCATCAGAGCTCCCAGCTCAGTCGTTCGGGCCCTGGTTGAAGCCGAGGCCGGCGAGGGCGCGGGCGGGCGCGATCAAGCCGTGGCCGAAGGTGTCGTTGCGGCCGCCCGCGGCAGCGCCGCCCAGTCGGTCGGCGGTCTGCTCGATGGCGGCTCGCACCGCCGCCGGGTCGGTGATGCCCTGGGAGATGAGCAGGGCGGCCACCGCGGCCACGTGCGGGGTGGCGGAGCTGGTCCCGTCCTGCCCCAGGCTCACGAACGTGTCGTAGCGACCCTGCGCCACCAGGTCGGGGTTCATTCCCTGCTGCCACACGCAATCGAACCCGAAGGCGTTCAGGGAATCGTTGCGGCCGCAGTCCCCCCCCGGGGCCACCACGCTGAGCTCGGGGCCGAAGTTCGAGTAGTAGGCCTTCTCCTTGCGGGCGTCCACCGCCCCCACCGCCATCACGTGGGGGAGCGCGGCCGGGAACTCGATCGTCCCCTTGCCGTCGTTCCCCGCGGCGGCCACGACCACCACCCCGTTCGTGAAGGCCCGGTCCACCGCGCGCCGCACGTCCTCGCTGGAGCCGTCGCCGCCCAGGCTCAGGTTGATGACCTTGACCGGCCGTTGCCCGCCCTGGGTGAAGTTGGCCGCGTAGTCGATTCCCTCGGCCACGTCGAAGAAGGTCCCGAACCCGTCCTGGTCGAGGACCTTCACCGGCATGAGCGCGCAATTGAAGGCGAGCCCGGCGAAGCTCTTGTTGTTGTTCGTGGCCTGGGCCACCGTGGAGGCCACGTGCGTGCCGTGGCCCTCGTCGTCGTTGGGATGGTCGTCGCCGTTGATGAAGTCGTGCCCGGGGAGGAACACGGTCCCGTCCCAGTCGGGAGCCTTGCGGAACTGCTGCCCCGTCCGGGGGTCGGCGTAGTCCTCGTAGGCGATGCCCGTGTCCAGGACCGCCACCGCCACCGAGGTGCTCCCCTTCTGGATCCCCCACATCCGCTCCGCACCCACCATCCGGAAGTTCCACTGGATGTTGAAGCGGGGGTCGTTGGGGGTGAAAGTCGCGGCGGCGTCCTTGTGGACGAGGCCGTTCACCTCCGCGTAGTCGACCTCGTCCATCGCGCGGAGCCGGCCGAGGGCCCGCGCCAGGCCCACCGCGTCGTCCACCGTGACCGCGTAGCGCGAACCGAACGTGCCGCGGCGGGCACTCACCGTCCCCGCGTCGCGGAGCGCCCGCTCGATGGCCCGCTCCTCCGCGGGCGGCCGGAAGGCGACGATCAGCTCGCCCGCCCGCAGGCGTTCTCGCGGGGGGACGGCCAGGGCCGCGTACGTTCCGTGGTCCGTGGCCACGAACACCGGGCGCGGGGGACCCGTCCCCGGGTCGCTCGCCCGGAGGGTCCAGACGGTTGAAACGGCGAGGGGAGTGACGATGAAGAACAAGAAACGGGAAACGCGGAACATGCGAGGCAGTCTACTGTAGACTCGAGCATGATTCCATCCCGCGCCGCAGTCTGCTGCACGTCGTTGTGCCTCGCCGGAGCCGCGCTCGCCGTAGCCGAGGCGGCGCGGCCGGGCGTCGATTGGCCGTCCTTCCGCGGAATCTCCGCCCGCGGAGTGGCCGAGGGCTACCCGGCGCCCCTGCGCTGGAACGCGGATGCCGGCGAGAACGTCCGCTGGACGACGCCGATCCCCGGCCTCGGCCACTCGAGCCCCGTGGTCTGGCGCAACCTCGTCTGCGTGACCACTGCGATCGGGGCCAGGCCGAACCCGGAGCTGAAGGTCGGCCTCTACGGCGACATCGAGCCGGTCTAGGACGACACGGTGCACTCCTGGAGGGTCTACTGCCTCGACAAGGGGACGGGTGCCTTGCGCTGGCAGCGCACGGCAGCGACCGGCGTCCCGCGGGTGATGCGCCACCCCAAGTCCACCCAGGCCAATCCTACCCTCGCCACGGACGGCCAGCGCATGGTCGCCCTCTTCGGCTCCGAGGGCCTCCACGTCTACGACCTCGAGGGACGCCTCCTCTGGAAGAAGGACCTGGGCCTCCTCGACTCCGGCTTCTACCGCGTTCCCGA
>Ga0137372_10007397_pt1 | contig 10627 bp, 9 predicted proteins | sample SagtaG_6_FD_104911 | JGI IMG/M metagenome (GOLD analysis project Ga0137372, IMG submission 104911) | Vadose zone soil microbial communities from Sagehorn Ranch, Mendocino, California, USA - Sage1_R_60_16 metaG | ecosystem: Environmental > Terrestrial > Soil > Vadose zone | place: USA: California...
ACGAGACGTTCCGGACGCCGGAAGCGGCGCAGCCGAGGCCGCGCGCCTCCAGCGCAACTCCACCGCGTGCCACCCGCCGCTTGGGGAAGACCGCGGTCAGCTCGCGGCCGACCATGAGGCGGATCAGCTCGGCCTCGTCGAGCCCGGCCACGTCGCGGGTGGCCACGAGCGCGCCGTCGCGCAGGACGGTCACGCGGTCCGCGATGCGCAGGACCTCGCGGAGGCGGTGCGAGATGTAGACGATGCCGACGCCCTGGCCGCGCAGCTCGCCGATCAGCTCGAAGAGCCGCTCCGCCTCCGGCGCCGCGAGCGCGGCCGTGGGCTCGTCCATCAGCAGCACCCGGGCGTTCGTCCCCAGGGCCCGCGCGATCTCCACGAGCTGCTGCTCGGCCATGCGGAGCGCGCCCGCGGGGGCCTCGAGGTCGATCCGGGCCCCCACGCGGGAAAGCAGCGCCCGCGCGTGGCGCCGGCGCTCGCTCCAGGCGACGCGCCGCCAGGCCCCGCCCGTCTCCCGGCCCAGGGCGAGGTTCTCGGCGACGGAGAGCTCGGGGAACAGGGCGGGCTGCTGGTAGATGGGGGCGATGCCCAGCGCGCGGGCCAGCAGGGGATCGGCCCGGTCGAGCGCCTGCCCGCCGGCCTGGACCTCTCCCTCGTCCGGGCGGTGGGCGCCGGTCACGATCCGCACCAGCGTGCTCTTGCCCGCCCCGTTCTCGCCCAGGAGGGCGTGCACCTCGCCCGGCCGCAGGTCGAAGCTCACGCCCCGGAGCGCGCGCACCCCCGCGAAGGACTTGCTGACCCCGGAGAGGCTCAGGAGAGGGCCCACGAGCAGGGGATGTTGCCACACTCGGGGCCCCCGGTGGTCGGTCAAGGCGGGCGCGCGGAGTGCGATAATCCACGCGTCAGCCAGCGGCGCCCGACGGCGGGAGGACCCGGCCACCATGGGGAAGAAGACCAGGCTCGTTGCTTCGTTCCTCAGCGAGGACCAGGAGTTCCAGGTGATGCAGGCGGCCGACGCGAAGCTGGCGGCGGAGCGCGCGGGCCTCGAGATCGAGATCCTCTACGCGGACAACAACGCGGTCCTGCAGATCCAGCAGCTCTTCCGCTTCGTGCACGCGCCGCAGGCCGAGCGGCCGGCCGCCATCATCGTGGAGACCGTGGTGGGCGAAGGGCTCGAGCGGGTCGCACCCAACGCGGCCCGGGCCGGCATCGGCTGGGTGCTGCTACACCGCAACGTTCCCTACCTCGAGGCCCTCCGCAAGGACCACCCGAGGCTCCCGATCTCCGTGGTGACCACCGACCAGCTCGAGATCGGACGGATCCAGGGGCGGCAGTTTCGCGCGCTGCTTCCGAAAGGGGGCTCCATCCTCTACCTGCAGGGCCCCCCCGACACCTCGGCCGCAAGGGAGCGCCTCCAGGGGGTGCAAGAGACCATCGCGGGCACGAAGATCCAGGTCAAGGTCCTGAGCGGCGAGTGGACGGAGGCCAGCGCGGAGAAAGCGGTCGTGGCCTGGCTCCGGCTCAAGACCTCGGAGAGCTTTCACCCCGACCTCGTGGGCTGCCAGAACGACGAGATGGCGGTCGGGGCGCGGAAGGCCTTGACCGCCCAGCGCAAGGAGTGGGGCCGCCTGCCCTTCACGGGCTGCGACGGCCTGCCCGACGGCGGACAGCGCCTCGTGAACACGAAGCAGCTCGCGGCCACCATCATCGTCCCCTCGAACGCGGGGCCGGCGGTCGAGCTGGTGGCGCGCCATCTGCGTAGCGGGGAGCCGGTTCCGCCGCGCGTGGTTCTGGCCGGGCGCTCGCATCCGCCCGAGTCCCAGCTCGGGTGAAAGGCCCTTGCGCCGGAAGCTGGTGGCGTCGTTAGATGACGCTGTGCAAGCCGGTCACCCGACCATTTTTGGCAGGCCTACGATTCTTGTGGCTAGCTGTGGTTCCATCCGAACGAGTTCTGCTCGTCACTCACACGGCTCCGGCTTCTGCGTTCGGCGGGCTCGAGCCGGAGTTTCGTCGTTCGCTCGAGTCCTTCAAGCTATAATGACGGGCAAATGACCCTGCGGCGGAACAACCGAATCAAGCTGACGGCGCCGTAGCTGATCCGGTGTTGGACCGACATTGAGGGGGAAGCGGAATGAAGACCAGTCTCATGCGGGCAGCGGTCGCCGCCTCGCTGATTACGCCAACCACCGCGATTGCGTTCTGGTTCCTCCTGACCAGCGGAGCGGAACCGAGCGCCGAGCGGTCCTCGGTTGTTCCGCTAATGGTCGCGTTGTTCCTCGGTGGGATCGTGGGCGTCGCGGGAGCTGTCGTTACCTTCCTCTTCAGTCGCTTTCCTCGGTCGGCAAGAGTTGCCGCCATCTTCGCCACCGGCCTATGCTTGGTGCTCGCCGCAATCAGCGTCTTCGACGACGTCCACCGCGGACAGGTGGTCGAACCCCAGAGCGTCTTCATGTGGCAGGGCATCCGGGGGTTGGGCGGCCACCGGTGAGGAGTCTACGATGACGGTATCCGTCTTTGTCGGCACCAGCGTGGACGGGTTCATTGCGCGATCGAACGGCGATCTCGACTGGCTGCCTGAGGGCGGGGGCGAACCCCACGGCTACAACGAGTTCATGGCAAGCGTCGATGCCATTGTGATAGGTCGCAAGACCTTCGAGAAGGTTCTGACCTTTGGGGCCTGGCCATACGGCGACAAGCGCGTGGTGGTGCTGAGTAGTTGCCCCGTCGACTTGTCCGCGACCGGTGGAGGCGTTGTTGAACAGATGGCCGGGCCGCCGGCTGAGATCGTTTCGCAACTCGCGGCTCGTGGTGCCCAGCACCTCTACGTCGACGGTGGGATCACGATTCAAGGGTTCCTGCGCGCGGGGCTCATTCAACGTCTCGTGATCACTCGCGTGCCTGTGCTCATTGGAGACGGGATTCCTCTCTTCGGCACCCTGCCGCGCGACACGCGGCTCCGTCACGTAGCGACGCGGCACTATCCGAGCGGCTTGGTTCAGAGCGAGTACCATGTTGCCGCCTGACAACCGCCTTGAAGCCGACGAGCGGCGCGGGTGGTGTTGTGCGGACCTTGGGAGGCATCATCGGGTCTCAGGAGGTGATCATGTGGCTAGTGCTCGCAGCGGCGACCCTCTGCCATCCTCCAAGCCAGGAGTTGGGTCTTCGGGTCGAGGACCCAAATGGTGCTTTCGTCCCGGGTGCAGAAGTAAGGAAATGGTCCGGTCGGGAGCCACGGGAGGCTCTACTCGGCGTCACGGACGCCTCAGGGTCTCTCACGATCTGCGTTTCCGTGGGGACGGGGCCCTTGGGCGTTTACTCACCGGGCTTTCGGCCAAAGAAGCTCACACCTCGAGTGGGTCAGATCGTGGTCAAACTGGAGAGTGCTGACCCGACCATCTCCGCGGTGACGGCTCAACAACCTCCCTGCGTCACGGGATCAACCAAGGACGGCAGCTTCCGCCTCTGTGGCGACGATCTGAAGCGCCTGCCGCTTCAGCGCTAAGTGCCCGTGCGACGAGTCGGGGACGGCCGCACAACAACGCGTCGAAGCTGACGGCGCCTCTCGGCGGTCGCGCGGGTAGCGGAGGCGTGGGCTTCCGAGAGCCGGGGGATGGCTTCTTCGGCGGATCACAACGGAGGCAAGCATGAGGATTCTGGACGTCGTTGCCATCGCGGCATGTGCGTGTTGGTGTCGCAGCCTTCCGAATCGCAGACCGGCAAGGGACTGTCGCAGGCGGACGTGAACAAGATCAACGAGGTGACCAAGACTTTCACCAATTCGGTCTTGGCCAAGGCCGGGCAGCGATCCGAGCATGGCTGGAGAAGTTCCCCCCGATCACAGATTTCACGTCGAGCCATGTGAAGGCCACCCCGATCCCGATCATGGCCGCGAAGTAGACGGCGAGCACCGCCACGTCCACGGGGTGGAGGGTCATCTCGTTCTCCAGGGCACGGAAGCCCGGGCGTGATGGTCGGGACGGTGAGGGAGTATACCCGGGGTCCCGAGGCGCGGCGATGGGAAACCGGCCGTAGAATGAGGATGTGAGGACGCACCTCCAGTACGGCCAGGACGGGCTCGAGGTCGAGATCCCTTCCCAGAACGTCACCGTCGTGACCCCACGCTACGTCGAGGGTCTGCCCGACGAGGCGGCGGCTTTCCGTGAGGCGGTGCGGAGCCCCCTGGGCGCGCGGCCGCTGCGTGAGGTCGTTCGTGCCAGCCATCGGATCGCGGTCGTGATCCCCGACATCACGCGTCCCTTGCCGACCGAGCGCCTGCTGCCCTGGCTCTTCGCCGAGCTGGGCCACGTGCCGTCGGAACGCTTCGTGATCGTCAACGGGACGGGCTCGCACCGGGACAACACCCCGGAGGAGCTGGCTGCGATGGTCGGGCGGGACGTGTTCGCGCGCTACCGGGTGGTCAACCACACGGCCCACGAGCCGAAGGGGCTGGTGAAGGTGGGCCGCTCGCCCGACGGCGAGCCCGTGCTCATGAATCAAGAGTACGTCGAAGCGGACCGGCGGATCGTCCTGGGCTTCATCGAGCCGCACTTCATGGCCGGGTTCTCCGGCGGCTACAAGGGCATCTTCCCGGCGGTGGCCGACATCGCCTCGATCATGCGCTACCACGACGCCCGTACGATCGGCGATCCGCGCAGCACCTGGGGGTTGCTCGAGGGCAACCCGACCCAGGCCCTGATCCGCCACAACGGCGCCCTGGTGCCCCTCGATTTCTGCATCAACGTGACCCTCAACCGCGACCGGCGGATCACCCGGTTCTTCTGCGGCGAGCCGCTCGCCGCCCACCAGCCGGGCTGCGCCTTCTCGAAGGCCACCGCCATGGCGGCCTGTCCGCGGCCCTTCCCGATCGTGGTCACGACCAACAGCGGCTATCCCCTCGACCAGAACCTCTACCAGACGGTGAAGGGCATGTCGGCGGCGGCCCAGGTGGTGGCGGAGGGGGGCTACATCGCCGCCGCCTCCCGCTGCAACGACGGCTTTCCCGCCCACGGCAACTTCAAGAAGCTGCTCTTCGAGCACGACTCGCCGAAGGCCCTGCTCGACGCGATCTGCGCCCCCGGCTTCTCGATGTACGACCAGTGGGAGGCGCAGCTCCTCGCCCTGATCAGGCTGAAGGCGCGGGTCGGCCTGTTCTCCGAGATCCCCGCCGCGGAAGTCGAGCGCGCGCACCTCGAGCCCCTCGAGGACGTGACCGCCGGGGTGGTCCGCGAGCTCGCGCGCATCGGGCCCGACGCCCCGGTCGCGGTCCTGCCCGAGGGGCCGATGACCATCCCGTATCTGGGCTAATTGGCGGGAATCGTCCAGTCGTCCTTGAAATAGCCGGCAAGGGCGGTCTGGCCGTCTTCACCCAGCACGAGATAGTCCGCCAGCGCCGATGGCGGCCGCCCGCCCGCCGCCGGAGGCTGGAAGCGCTGGAACCCCGCGGCATTTCCTGCCCCGTATACGAGGACGTAGCGACCCGCGGCCAGGGGGTTCGCGAAATGGAGGCGGAAGCTCGCCTCCGGACCCGCCACGCGCCGGGTGCCCGCGTACGTGCCGGCCGCGTCCTGACGGATGGGCAGCTTGTCCGCCATCCCGGCCACGATCCGATTCAGCGCCGCGTTGCCCACGAGCACGAGGTTGTGGCTGGCCATGATCTCGGGGGTCACGTCAGTGTCGGCCAGCACCGTCCAGCGCGCCCGCACGTTCGGGCCCCAGTCCGCCAGGGTCTCGGCCATCTGCCGGGCGGCCGCAGTGGCCGCCGGATCGCCGGCGGTGCCGTAGACGTAGACGTGGGCCGCGGACTGGGCGAGGCTCACGCTGCGGAAGGTCGCCTCGGGGTGGTCCGGCGGACCGACCGCGGGTCCCACCCAGGCCTTTTGCAGCCATCGCCCGGCCCGCCCCCTCGACAGGCTCAGGGAGCCCGGCGGCGGGACGCCGCGCCACACGGCCTCGCCGTTGACCTTGACCTCGATCGGCATTCCCGGAGGGACGAGGGCCGGGTCGAGCAGGATCGTGAAGGCGGAGAGGTTGTCGACCGTGATCTCGAAGAGCCGTACGCGGCGCCTGCCCTCGATGCGGGCCAGCTTGGGGCCGTGGTCGATGCGGTCGATCCGCAGCCAGTAGGCCTGGTTGAAGCGCGGGGAGAACGTCGAGTAGACCACGTGGTCGGGGAAGGGGTTCCGGCGGACGGGGGCGAGGCGCGCGAAGAGCGATGCCTCGCGGTAGGCGAAATCCCAGGCGAAGTGGTTCACCCCGGGCAGCTCGAAGTAATGGACGCTCTTGTCCAGCCAGCCGAGGTCGCGGTAGCGGGCCACCATCCGGCGCGAGTGCTCGACGTTCACCGCGGGGTCCTCGTTGCCGTGGAAGATGAAGACCTGCTGGTTCGACGCGTTCTCCGCGATGGCGGTGGGCCCCGTCAGGTCCATGAGCGCCCGGTCGTCCGCGCTCGCCCCCTGCGAGAACGGGAACAGGCTCAAGTCGCCCACCGCGCAGACGGGCGCGATGGCGGCGAAGCGGTCGGGATAGCGCAGGCCAAAGTGCCAGGTACCGCCCCCGCCCATCGAAAGGCCGGTCAGGTACACCCGGTCGCGGTCCACGCTGTAGGCGCGCTCGACGTCGTCCATGGCCCGCAGCACGTCCGCCTCCGCGACGCCGTTGTAACCGGCGACCTCGCCGCGCCCGTAGGGGCTGAGCACGATGAAGTCCACCTCGGGGAAGGGGACGTCCTCGTTGCGGATCGCCTCGTAGTCCGACTCGCCCGGTCGGTTGCCCAGGCCGAAGACGCGTCGGCGGTTGAGGAGGTGGTTCGAGGTCGCCCCGTGCAGGCTGACGAGCAGCGGGTAGGCCTTCTTCCGGTCGTAGGTCTTCGGCACGTACAAGGCATACGGCTGGAGGGTGTCGTCCAGGGCCGATCGGTAGGCCTTCACGAGGAGGCCGGTCTGGTCGCGGTAGGGGTCCTCGCCGGCGGCCAGCTTCTGCGCGTAGGCCCGGGCCGTGGTGAGCTGGCGCTTCACGTACTCCCAGTCGCGGGGGGCGCGGCCGAAGTCGTACCAGCGCATCTTGGCGTCCTCGACCAGCATCTCCACCGAAGGCAGGCTTACCTCCTTCATGAGGGGAGACAATGCCCCCATGTCGATGACCATTCGCTCCGCCTCGGCGAGCAGCTTTGGGTACTCCGGGGTCAGGAAGACGATCTCGCTCCGGGTGGCGAGCGGCTTGCCGTCCGCGTCGAGGAAGCGGGCGGCCAGGAAGTACGATCCCTGCGTCGCCTCCGGCACCGTCCACCCAAGGGTGCCTGTGACCTCGGAAGCGGAGGCGCGCACGGAGACCTCGCTCACGTCTCCCACCTTGGCCCCGTCGAGGTCGTGCAGGGAGAAGGCGGCTCGAGCCTCGAGCGGGCCCGCGACCTTCGCCTCCCGCGGCAGGCGGAAGCCGATGCGGACCCTCTCGCCCGGAAAGAAGGCGCGGCGCCGCTCCAGCAGGCTGATCGTGGGGTTGCCGTACGCCCCCGTGCCCTGGTTGTAGCGGAAGGGATGGCTCGGCTCGGCAACGACCTGGACCTTCTGGGCCAGCTCGCGGCTCGTCCAGGGCGCGTCCTCCGCGCTGCGAAGGGAGGCGGCGCCCAGGATGATCGCGACGATCGCGGCGGCTGACAAAGCTCTACGAGATGAGGTCAAGGATCCTCCTATTATTCATCGACCCCCCACCCTAACCCTCCCCCCGTAGGGGGAGGGGAACACTGAACCGCGGTCTGCTCCGCGCCTTCATCGCGCCCACCGGAGGCCGAACCGCCGGATCTTACGCCCACCTCGAGCGTTGTGCTACGCTTCGCACCGCGAAGGAGGGCGGATGGACCACCCGGCCGACGAGCCAGCCAAGCACGAGGGATTGGCCGAAGGTGTGGCACCGCCGGACCAGCCTTCCGGCGTGGGCCGCCGCGCGGTCCTCCAGGGGCTGCTGAGCGGAGTGGGGGCGGGGATCGCCCTCCCGCTGGGCGCCGAGACGCACCCCGTGCATCGGCACCTGGCGGACGCGGCCAAGGTGGAGCGTGCGCAGAGCCAAGCCAAGGCCGCCGCCGGGAAGCCCGAGTTCCTCGACGCCCACCAGTTCGCCACCCTGACCGCGCTGTGCGAGCAGATCGTTCCGGGCTCGGTCGCGAGCGGCTCGGACCGCTTCATCGACCAGCTCCTGGCGGTAGACTCCCGCGAGAACCAAACCCGCTTCCTGACCGCGTTGGGCGCCTTCGAGGGCGAGGCCCGCGCGCGCTTCTCCCAGCCGTGGAAGCAGCTCACCGAGGCGCAACAAGTCGAGATCCTGACCGCGGCCTCCACCCTCGAGCCGGGCGCCGAGCCACGGCGGGGAAGGGCGCCCGCGCCCAAGCCCGAGCCCGGGAACGTGGGCCTGCGCGACCACTTCGATCACCTGAAGGGCTGGATCGTGGGCGCGCACTATTCGTCGGAGCCCGGGATGCGGGAGCTCGGGTGGACGGGGCAGTCGTTCTTCACGAGCTTCCCGGACTGTCCCCACCCCGGCAAGCACGCCTGACGCCACGCCATGCAGGTCCTGGAGCCGCCGAAGGTCTACCCGGTCGTGGTCGTGGGCAGCGGCGCTTCCGGGGGCATGGCCGCCTGGAACCTGACCCGCCAGGGCGTCGAGGTGGTGCTCCTCGACGCCGGCGACAAGTTCGACCGCGCGAAGTTCTGGACCCACGTCATGCCCTGGGAGGAACGCGAGCGGCGCGCCCGGGGCGAGCACCCGCCCGCCTTCTTCCTCGACACGAAGGAGCAGCCGTACGTCACCCCCGGGGACCGGCCCTTCGATCTCGTCCGCGTGTGGGGCCACGGGGGCAAGACCAACGTCTGGGGCCGGGTCAGCCTGCGCTACTCGGAGATGGACCTGAAGGCGTCCGAGCGCGACGGCTGGGAGATCCCCTGGCCGATCTCGTACAAGGACATCGCCCCGTACTACGACCAGGTCGAGCAGCTCATCGGGGTCTGCGGGGGCGACGACGACTCGGATTCCCTTCCCGGCAGCCGCTTCCTCCAGCCCGCGCCCCCGCCCCGCTGCGGCGAGCGCCTGCTCATGCAGGCGGCCGCGACGATCGGCACTCCGGCCGTGGCGGGGCGGCGCGCCAACATGACCCGGCCCACCCGCGGCTTCCCGGCCTGCCACTACTGCGGGGCCTGCGGCCGCGGCTGCGACACCGCCTCGTTCTTCAACTCGGCGGACCACCTGCTGCCCTTCGCGGTGAAGACAGGCAAGCTGGAGATCCGCTCGAACGCGGTGGCGGCGCGCATCCTGGTGGACGACCGCGGCCTCGCCCGGGGCGTCCAGTACTTCGACCGGAAGACGGGGGCCGAGCGCGAGGTGCTGGGCAAGGTCGTGGTGGTGGGCGCGAGCTGCGTGGACTCCACGCGCCTGCTGCTCAACTCGAAATCCGCGCGACACCCGAACGGGATCGGAACGGCTCCGACGTGGTCGGCCGCTACCTCTGCGAGCAGATCCGGATCAACGTGGGCGGCACCCTGCCCCTCCTCTACGGCACCGCCACCCGGAACGACCGCGGGATCGGGGGCGAGCACATCTACGTGCCGCGCTTCAACCACCGGCCCCCGCACAAGCGCGACTACCTGCGCGGCTTCGGGGTGCAGTTCTGGAACACGGGCTCGAGCGCGAGCGGGCCGTCGCGGGGCGCTTACGCGGTCCCCGGCTTCGGGGCCTCCCTGAAGCGCGAGATCAAGCGGCAGCATCCGTCCTGGTTCGAGGTCCACCCGTTCGGGGAAGTGCTGCCCTACGCCCACAACCGGATCACGGTGGAGGAGAGCCGGACCGACCGCTACGGGGTACCGCTGGCCCGGATCGACTACCGCATCGGCGACAACGAGAGGAAGATGGCCGAGCACATGGCCGACTTCGTCGAGGAGCTGGTGAAAGCCGCGGGCGGCGAGCTGGTCGGCTATCGGCGGGGCGAGCTGGACCCGCCGGGCTCGGCCATTCACGAGCACGGCACCTGCCGGATGGGCGCCGACCCCAAGCGGTCCGCCCTGAACGCCTTCAACCAGATGCACGAGGTGAAGAACGTGTTCGTGGTGGATGGCTCCGCCTTCCCGAACGCCTCCGAGAAGAACCCCACCCTCACGATCCTCGCCCTTTCCTGGCGCGCCACCGACTACCTGGCGGAGCGCGTCAAGGCAGGCGACCTCTAGCGCCTTTCCTTTCGTCGAGGTGACTCATGACTTCACGCCGTGACTTCCTCACCACAATGGCGGCGGGTGTCGGGGCCGCCGCGCTCCCGCCCGGCCGGGCCGTCGCCTCCGACGTTCCCGAGGTGAAGACCGGCCTCAACGGCCCCGTGGGCCTGCAGCTCTACAGCCTGAGGGAGCAGCTCAAGAAGGACGTGCCGGGGACCCTGGCCAAGGTGCGGCCGATGGGCATCCGCGAGGTGGAGACGGCGGGGCTCTGGGGCCAGACGGCCGCGGAGCACCGGGCCGCCCTCGACAAGGCGGGGCTTCGTTGCCAGGCCTCCCACATCGGCTTCGAGCGCCTGCGCGACGACCCGGCGGGGGGGCTCAAGGAAGCGAAGGCCCTGGGCGCGTCCTGGGTGGTCTGCGCCTGGATCCCCCACGGCAAG
>Ga0137372_10007407_pt1 | contig 10623 bp, 9 predicted proteins | sample SagtaG_6_FD_104911 | JGI IMG/M metagenome (GOLD analysis project Ga0137372, IMG submission 104911) | Vadose zone soil microbial communities from Sagehorn Ranch, Mendocino, California, USA - Sage1_R_60_16 metaG | ecosystem: Environmental > Terrestrial > Soil > Vadose zone | place: USA: California...
GATAACAATATTGATATCGGCAATAATGTCATTGGCATGACGGGCGAGGCCGACACTATCCGGATCGGTAACACGAATATCACGGACACTTATATCAGGGGAATCAGTGGAGCGACAGTCGCTGGTGGCGCAGCGGTCTTTGTAGATTCGAACGGCCGCCTGGGCACGCTGACCTCCTCGGCGCGGTTCAAGGATGAGATCAAGCCGATGGGCAACGCCAGCGAAGCTATTCTGGCGCTTAGGCCTGTGAGCTTTCGTTACAAAAAACAAATCGATCCGCAAGCCATCCCGGAGTTTGGACTCATTGCTGAGGAAGTAGAAAAAGTAAATCCCGGCCTGATCACCCGCGATCGGGAGGGCAAGTCGTACACAGTGCGCTACGAGCAGGTGAATGCGATGTTACTCAACGAGTTTCTCAAAGAACACAAGATCGTGCAGGAGTTACAAGCCGCGGTCCAAAAACAAGACGCGATCATTGCGCAGCAACAGAGGAGCTTTCAGTCCGAGTTCGCGGCTCAAGAGAAGCGACTCGAAACTGTGACGGCCGGACTTGAGAAGCTGAGCGCGCAACTCGAACTGAGTAAATCTCGATCGCAGACAGCCCTAAACAATCCATAGAATTACGATGATGAAACCACTCTCCTTCAGCTGGGTTGCCCTTATGCTTTTTTGCGCAGCGATTTCTGCGCAGGAAAAGAATCAGGGCGGAATTGTTCGTGGTCCAAAAGCTGGGTTTAACATCAGTGCCCCGGAAGGTTGGGTTGTCGATAACGAGGCCGGCCTAAATCAGGGGATGCCGTGCGTTCTTTATCCAAAGGGCTCATCGTGGTCGGACGCGAAGACGGTGATGTATGCGAACATGGCCGGCGCTGAATTTGAGGGCGTAAATGCATTCGTTGAAATGGCGATCAAGGAAATGAAGGCAAAGCACGGCATGCCGAAAGAGAAAATCGCGTCCGGCAAGACACTGCGGCGTCTTACTGCGACGTGGTTTCGGTGGTAGCTGGCGGTTGGATCGTTTTGTCGTTCACACGCTGATAAGTCGCCACGCAGCGCAATGGTTCATTTTCGTGACCCGCTTCCGTCACCGGGCCTTCGTAGTGCCGGACGCCATTGCGCTTGGGGTCCTGGCTCCCAGCAACCCAATATTCGGTCTGCTGAAGCTCGTTCTTTTTTTTGCCAGAGATTTTGCGGCGAAGATGCGTCCACGTTGCGCCATCGTGTGTTTCCTGCTTAAGAACTTCGAACCCGGGCAATGTGGCTTCGGAACGAATAGGGTTGTGTACGAAAGCGTAAACGCGTCGAAACGGCGCCTGCTCGCTTGCCGGCTGTAGCTTCCAAGTTTTGCCTCCGTCAAAGCTTGCCCATACTTGGTCTTTAATCGCGATTTGCCGGACGGCGCTCCGATCCTCAGGCTCGAGAGTGAGATCGAAGTCTTGGCCGGCGAGTAATCCATGCACTCGGAATTTTCTTCCGAGCCTGATCGTGGCGTCCACTTCCCAGGTTCCCGTCTCCATCAGCTTCAATGCGGACCCGAGAACTGCCGAGGCTTTGTCTGGAGTAAGGTGGATCGACAATTGCACTGGCCAGTTGGCACGCGGCGGAGCGGGAAGATGTAGATCGCGCAATTTATCGCCGACACATGTTGCAGCTGGCTGGTCGCTGGGAGTCAGCACCTGTTCCACGTGACCGTCTGCCGCAAAAATAAAAACAACCTGAAAGTTAATTGTCGGCCCAAGATTCTTTGTGCATCCACTGACAACATCACTCAGGCTCGGCGCAACAGCCTTTGCGAATTCACCGTCGTAAGCCTTTCCCGCGTCAGTTTCCGCAAGTTGCTTTGCCTCAGCCAGCGTTTGGCTGAACTCGCGACTCGGTTGGTTGCTATCAGCGGCGAGTCTTGCATCCTGCGCATCCAAGCTCGAGACGGCCAGGGCTGCGCCGCCGACAAGAAGAGCTGACAATCGCAGTGTTTTTGTTAAGCGGATCACGAAAAACCTAATTACCACTCGCTGTATGAATTGTTAAGAACTATCCGCGAGCAAGGCTCGCTCACTTCGAATCTTGCGCTCACCTTTTGAATCTGCGCCGCCTGCTCTTTGAGCTGCACAACGACAGTTTCCATTTCTTTCTTCATCTGTGCGATGGCCGCTTGCTGTTCTTCGACTCTCTGGTGTTCTTTGAGAAACTCATTAAGCAACATTGCGTTCACTGCTTCGTAGCGAACCGTATAAACTTCGCCTTTCGCGTCGCGAGCCACTAGATCGGGATTCACTTTTTCGACTTGTTCGGCCACCAGACCAAACTGCGATGTGCCTGCCGGATCAAGCTGCTTTTTATAGCGGAAGGTTACCGGTTTGAGCGCCAGAATCGCTTCGCTCGCCTCGCCCATTGGCTTGATCTCGTCTTTGAAACGCGCCGAGGAAACTATTGTGCCGAGGCGACCGTTGCCATTTACGATAACTGTTACACCGTTTGGAACGGTTGACCCACTGATCCCTCTAATAAAAGTGTCTGTAATATCCGTGTTCCCAATCCGGATGGTGTTGCTCTCCCCTGCCACGCCCTGAACGTTGAAGCCAATATCAATATTGTTATCGCCCGTAGTCAGACTGCTGCCGGCGTTGTCGCCTATGGCTGTGTTGTCGCTGCCGGTCGTGTTGTTATATAGCGCTGTATCGCCATCAGCCGTGTTGCCGATGCCGGTCGTGTTGCCATTGAGCGCAGAATCTCCATTGGCTGTGTTTTCGTTGCCGGCGGTGTTGGAGTATAGCGCGAACGCTCCGTTGGCGGTGTTGCTGCCGCCGGTGGTGTTGCTAAAAAGCGCTCCCGTGCCGGTGGCCGTATCATCAATGCCTTCCGTGTTGTTCTGGAGCGCAAACGCTCCATTGGCCGCGTTTTGGTATCCGAAGGTATTGCTAAAGAGGGCTAACGCTCCATTGGCCGTGTTTTTGAAGCCACTGGTATTGTTGAAAAGTGCGCCGAAGCCGGTGGCTGTATTTTGGTCCGAGGTGTTTAAAACCAGCGCCCCGGCACCAATGGCCGTATTAAAGCTGCCAGTGGTATCGCTCTTCAGCGTGTAGATACCAACTGCGGTGTTATATGTGCCCGTGGTGAGGCTCAAAAGCGCGCTCTGCCCCTCTGCAGTATTGGCCCCAGGATAGCCTCCATCCGGTGCCGGACTGACCGCCTGCGCTTTTGGCAAAAACGCAAGGAAGCCAAACGTCAAGAGTAGCGCTGTGATTATGTTGTTTCGATTTTTCATAACTTCATTTTCCTTTCATTGACCTTTCGTTGTTTTGTCCTTTCTGATTTTTGCTTACTGCGAACTCGTGTTCGATTTTAAATTTTGCGGATCGTTCGTAACCACTCCCGGGCCAGCTCTGCTTATTTCGACCTGGGCGCTGACCTTTTGGATTTTTAAATCCTGCTCCTTGAGATGCGCGCTTAGCAGTTGCATTTCCTTCTGCTGTTGCGCCAAAGTCGCTTCTAACTTTTCCACTTTCCTGTGCTCTTTGAGAAACTCATTGAGCAACGTCGCGTTCACCTGATCGTAGCGTACGCTGTACGGCTTGCCTTCCTTGTCGCGCACCACCAGGTCTGGATTCACCTTCTCTATATCCTCAGCCACTAGCCCAAGCTGCGATTTGCCTTGCGGCGCTTCGGGATCGACCTCCTTCTTGTAGCGGAAGCTAACCGGGTTGAGTAAAAAGAGTGTTTCGCTAGCATCACCCATCGGTTTAATGCCCTCTTTGAACCGGCGGGAAGAAGTAGCGGTGCCGAGCCTGCCGTTCATATTGACATACACGGCGGTTCCCCCTGAAGACGTTGCATTGAAGATGTGGCCGATATAGCAACTGTTGTCCACGTTGTTACCATTGGCGCCGATACAAATAACGTTATCGGCAGTAGTGACGCCGTTGCCGGCATTAATGCCCAGGGCGATGTTGTTGTTGCCCCTGGTGTTGTAATAAAGCGCCCCGAAACCTACGGCGGTGTTTTGGCTGCCGGTTGTGTTCCCAAAGAGCGCAAGCTGACCGTTGGCCGTGTTGCCGTTGGCGGTGTTGCTCTGAAGCGTTTGAGCACCGGTGGCCGTGTTGTTCGAGCCAATAACATTGAAGAAAAGGGCATTAAGACCCACCGCAGTATTTCTGCTGCCGGTGGTATCATGAAAGAGCGCCTGACCACCCAAGGCCGTGTTGTCGTTGGCGGTGGTTAGATTGAAAAGAGCATTGGTTCCCTCAGCAGTGTTGAAGCCCGCATAGCCTCCATCCGGTGCCGGGCTTACAGCTTGCACCATTGCGCCAAACCCGAGGAAGCCAAGCGCTAAGAATATCCTTGTGAGCATGTCTTTTCGATTTTGCATAATCTAATTTCCTTTCGTTGTATGGTCTTCTCAATTTCTCGTTACTGCGAAATCGTATTCGATTCTACGGTTTGCGAATAGTTCGAAACTATTCCCGGCCCGGCTCCGCCACGGCGGATTCGTCCTGCGGCGAATTTGTTTATGTCGATCTGATCACTCACCTGTTGGATTTTTGAATCCTGCTCTTTCAGACGAGCCATGACAGCGTCCATTCCCTTTTGCTGCTGCGCGACAACAGCCTCAAGTCTGGCAATCGTTGCTTGGAAATCCTTACGCTGTTGAGCAATGGCCGCTTCCTGTTGCTCGACTTTGCGCTGTTGTTCGAGAAACGCCTCGTGTTCTTTTAGAAACTCATTGAGCAACATCGCGTTCACCTGGTCGTAGCGCACGCTATAGGGTTTCCCTTCCTTATCGCGTACGATTAGATTCGGATTCACCTTCTCTACATCCTCGGCCACCAAACCATACTGCGACTTGCCGTTGCCCTCGGGATCGACCTGCTTTTTGTAGCGGAACGTAACCGGCTGAAGCGAAAAGAGCGCTTCACTGACTCTATCCATCGGTTTGATTTCTTCCTTAAAGCGGCGCGAAGACGTGCTGGTGCCGAGCCTGCCGTTTGAATTAACGAAGACGCCAATTCCTCCGGAAGACGTTGCATTGAAGATGTTGCCGATGTAACAGCTGTTGTCCACGTCATTGCCGGCGGCACCGATACAAATAACGTTATTGGCCGTGGCGACGTTGGAGCCGGCATCGATGCCCACGGCGGTGTTGTTGACGCCGGTGGTGTTCTGAGCAAGCGCGCCGCCACCGACTGCGGTGTTGTTGGCGCCAATAGTGTTGCTAAGGAGTGCTGCCGAACCGGCAGCCGTGTTGATGCTGCCAGTCGTGTTGGCAATGAGCGCTCGTGAACCGAAGGCCGTGTTACTAAAGGCGGTGTTGCTTTGGAGCGCGTGATCCCCAGTGGCTGTGTTGAAAGTGCCGGTGGTGTTGCTTGAGAGCGCCGAAAAACCGATGGCCGTATTGCTGTCAGCGGTGTTGTTCAAAAGCGCGTTAGCTCCAATCGCCGTATTTTGAACGCCAGTCGTGTTAAGTGAGAGTGTATTCACGCCTACAGCGGTATTGAAGCTACCGGTGGTGTTGGTGAAGAGCACAAAATCGCCGCCCACGGCGGTATTGTGGTCGCCAGTCGTGTTGTTCGCAAGCGCTCCAGGACCGATGGCTGTGTTGACGCTGCCGGTGCTGTTGTTCATAAGCGCAAAGGAACCGGTGGCAGTGTTGAAGGAGCCGGTGTTAAAGGCGAGCGCGTCGGTTCCAACGGCCACGTTCTGTGTGCCGGTGGTGTTAAGCAAAAGCGCTGCTGCGCCCACTGCCGTATTGGAATCCCCGGTGTTGAGGTCGAGCGCCCCAGCGCCAACAGCCGTATTGAAGCTGCCGGTGGTGTTGGCAAAGAGCGAGAAGTAACCAACCGCAGCGTTGAAGCCGCCGCTCGTGGTGCTTTGCAGGGCGTTTTGTCCTTCTGCCGTGTTGCCTCCAGGATATCCGCCGTCAGGCGCGGGATTGACCGCTTGCGCGATTGGGCAAAGCGCAAAAACGCCAAGCGCCAGGAGTATCGTTGTGATTACGTCGTTTCGATTTGTCATAACTTCATTTCCCTTTCATTTCTTTCATTGTTTTTATTAAAGCGTTATTGCCGACTAAACCCCCGTTGTTGGCCACTACTCCGAAAGTCTTCGCGAGCGGGCTGGCGCGGCAGGCGCGAAAAGACGGGACCCGTGAGGTTAGACGGCACAGATAGGCATTGTTGTCGTTTCGCGTCATTCGTGTGTTTTGTGGGCGTTTTTCTCGCTATCCGTGCCATTCGTGGTATCCGTGGTATGGACACAGCGATTCCTCCGGAAGAAGTTGCCCCGAATATCTGGCCGATGTAGCAAGCGTTATCCACGTTGTTACCAGCGGCACCGATACAAATAACGTTACTGGCCGTGGTGACGCCGTTGCCGGCAACTGTGCCGATGGCGATGTTGTCATCACCGGTGGTGTTGAACGCGAGCGCGTCGTAACCGACAGCGGTGTTGTCGATGCCGGTGGTGTTGCGATTGAGCGCAAAAGTACCACTGGCCGTGTTTTCGTCGCCGATGGTATTATCGTGGAGCGCGTTAGAACCGTTGGCCGTGTTGGTATTGCCGGTGGTGTTGCTAAAGAGCGCTTGCCAACCGGTGGCTGTGTTGTCGTAGCCGGTGGTATTGCCATCGAGTGCGTTAACACCGTTGGCCGTGTTATCGCTTCCGGTTGTGTTGTGAAAGAGCGCGTTAACGCCGCTGGCCGTGTTGTTGCCGCCGGTTGTGTTCTCAAAGAGCGCCTCAACACCGTTGGCCGTGTTGAAGCCGCCGGTGGTGTTGTAAAAGAGGGCCAAGGCTCCATTGGCCGTGTTGAGCTGCCGGTGGTGTTGCTTAAAAGCGCCCCGAAGCCAGTGGCCGTATTTTGGTCTGCGGTGTTGGCAAGAAGTGTTCCAGCGCCAATGGCAGTGTTGAAGCTGCCCGTTGTGTCGCTCCTGAGCGAAAACAAACCTACTGCGGTATTGTATGTGCCGATGGTGAGGCTTAAAAGGGCGTTCTGCCCCTCTGCGGTATTGGCTCCGGGATAGCCGCCATCCGGCGCGGGATTCACTGCTTGAGCGATTGGGGAAAGTGCAAGGACGCCAAGCGCGAGGAATATCGTTGTGATTATGTTGTTTCGATTTTTCATAACTTCATTTTCCTTTCATTAGCCCTTCGTTGTTGTGGCCTGCTTTGATTTCTCGTTACTTTGAGATCGTGTTGGATTCTGCCGTTCGCGGGTCGTTCCCTACCACTCCTGTGCCAGCCGTGTTTATTTCGATCTGGGCGCCGACCTTTTGGATTTTTAAATCCGGCTCCTTGAGCTGCGCGCCTAGCAATTCCATTCCCTTCTGCTGTTGCGCAATGGTCGCTTCCAATTTCTCTACCTTTTCACGCTGTTGGAGAAACGCCTTGCGCTCTTTGAGAAATTCGTTGAGCAACATCGCGTTCACCTGGTCGTAGCGCACGCTGTACGGTTTTCCTGCCTCGTCGCGCACCACCAGGTCTGGATTTACTTTTTCCACCTCTTCGGCCACAAGGCCGAACTGCGATATGCCTGCCGGATCAAGCTCCTTCTTATAGCGGAACGTAACCGGTTTGAGCGCCAAGATCGCTTCGCTGGCCTTGCCCATCGGCTTGATACCTTGCTTAAAACGCGCGGAGGAAGGTGCCACGCCAAGTTGGCCGCTGCCATCGACCACAACTGGTGCGCCTGTAACCGCTACCCCAGTGATTCCGGCGATAAAAGTTCTGGTCTGGTCTGCGCTTCTGCCGATGCGGATGGTGGCTGATTCCCCAGCGAACCCATAGGCACCAATATCGATATTGAAGTCGCCGGTGGTGAGATTGAAGCCAGCGCTAATGCCCAAAGCGATGTTGTCGTGGCCTGTCGTGTTGTGGGTGAGCGCCTCATGTCCGTAGGCTGTGTTCAAAGAGCCGGTGGTGTTTTCCGAGAGCGCGCCAAAACCATTAGCCGTGTTGTCGTAGCCGATGGTGTTGCCCTCGAGCGCATAGGAACCGATGGCCGTGTTAGAGATGCCCATGGTATTGCGGAGGAGCGCATACGCTCCATTCGCCGTGTTGGTGCTTCCGGTGGTGTTGCTAGAGAGTGCCGAATTACCGACGGCAGTGTTGCCGGAAGAGGTAGTGTTCTCCCTGAGCGCATCGGCACCAATGGCTGTGTTAAAACTGCCTATGGTGTTGCTAGAGAGTGCCGAGTTAGCGATCGCAGTGTTGTCGGAAGAGGTAGTGCTTTCCCTGAGCGCATCGGCACCAATGGCCGTGTTAAAACTGCCGGTGGTGTTGTTCCTGAGCGCTGCAGCGCCAATTCCGGTGAGATGGTTGCCGGTGGTGTTCATGAACCCCACTCGAAAACCGATGGCCAGGTTGAAGTTGGCATTGCTGTTGGTGAGCGCCTGCGTCCCAATGGCCATGTTTTGTTGGCCAGTGGTGTTGCTGGCAAGCGCCTCGGAACCAACCGCCACATTATAACCGCCGGTAGTATTGTCCCGAAGCGCATTGGCACCCACAGCGGTGTTGTTGATCCCAATCGCAGTATTGACGTTAAGCAGAGCGTTATCGCCCTCAGCGGTGTTGGCGCCAGGATAGCCGCCATCGGGCGCTGGCAGGACCGCCCGCGCCAGCGGCACGAGGCCAAAGCAGACTAGCAGGAGTGCGATGAAAAATAGTGGAGTTGGTGTTTTGAGTTGAATCAACGGATTCATGGTTCTTCCTTTTCTTCCCCGCGATATCATTTTTTGCGGTGGCAGATCTGGAAGAGGCGAAGAAGCTGGCGGGGAAGAGTCGTCCGCCTGATTCAGATCATCCGTGATGAACGGCGGCGCGTCGGTGAAAACTCAAGCCGACACGCCCCCGTCAATCACACAATCAAACGTCTACGACCAGCGTTTTTAACGGGAACCGTACGAATTTGTCTAGTCAGGCGTCGCCTAATTTTCATGTAGGACCTCGCCTTACACACAGCCGATCGGCCTTATTTTACGCCAGAGTCAAACCGTTAGATGGTATCGTGGGTTCCACGACTCGAGCGGCCAGTTCTCGCGGTCTTCGCATTCTGCCTCACTGCCAAAAGGACTCGGACGCTCTTCAGGAGGTTCTGAAAAGTCTCTTCTATCTCAAGCTGAAAAAAGACCAGGGCGACCGCCTTGGTTCCCATCAGCGCCGCGGGTTATAAGGCAAATCATTTAGGGGATTCCTCATTCGCAGCGTCATCGTCATATTCATTTTCAAAATCAAAAGTTGCGCCAGGAAACTGGCGTCTAAGTTCCACTTGGTCTTTCAATTTAAGATAGTTATTCCCCATCGAAATCCTCAGCCCGGAAAGCTTCGAGAGTGATTGGGGTAGCTTAATACCACCGTTTGAGCTTATGGAGAGTTCTCGGAGATTTTTAAGTTCACCGATGAACGATGGGATATCGTGAAGATTGTTGTAGTCCAATCCTAATTTCTTCAAGTTTTTTAGATTTGAGATTTCCGGTGGAATAGTTTGCAGACGATTTCTTCCCAGATCTAACTCTTCAAGATTTTGAAGTTTTGCGATTGTTGCTGGCAAGGGTTTGATTTTGGGAGTGGTTGCAGGAACCGACGATTCACTTTCTCCGGGGTCTAACGCGCCAAACAATCGTAAAACTTTTAGATTGGTGAGGTCTCCAATCGATGCAGGAATGGAAACATTCATTCCGCACCCGTTTCCATTATCAATAATTATTTTTTCTAACTTCTTCAATTGTCCGATTTCAACTGGGATATCCTCAAGGTTTTCCAGACAGGAAATTTCTAATTCCTTCAGATTTATTAAGGCGCCTGGCTTTGGCGGCAAGTGTTTCATGTTGGAATCAGATTCAGATTCGTTGATCGACAGACTTGTAACTCTTTCCGGGGATGCGAGGGCTTTAGCTAGATTATCGAAGGACTCTGCGTGAGCGATGCCAAGCGACATAAAAATCAGGCTCGATGTAATAATGTTTCTATTCATTGTCACTCCCTTTGATTTGTCTTATAACGAACAGAGATAAGCCACGGGCGGGGTCGGTGGCAAGCTCGCTGGAAGTTCCCTAGCAATGGGGCCGTTAGACTGCTGACCGCACCTAGTGTGGTTTAAACTCGCGCGCCCGCTTTTGTCGCTCTGCAATCTGCTCCGGCCTCAGCGCATTTTCCAGCAGGGTCACGCCCTCCTTGGCATGCTCATCGCCTTGCCTCGCTGCCAGCAACAGCCACTTGTAAGCCTCGACCGAATCCTCCGCTACGCCGTCGCTCCGTTCGTAGCAGATACCGAGGTTGTATTGAGCCGCGGCGAAATTCTGCTCGGGCAGCACATTTGGCCCGTGAATTTCAATGTCGGGAACAGGCGCCGGGGATTAACCGCCGCGAGCGAAAATGCTGCACTTGCTGACAAAACAACGGCGCAAAATCGCTACGGCTTGATCATACTGCTCGCCAGTCCGTGATTACGCGCCGCAGCTGACCGAAAATAAAGCCTCAACCTTTTTCGGATTGCAGCGATAAATCGTCATCGCTTATTTTCACCTCCGATCTATTTTTTCTGCCGCACCGCTTTGTTACTATTCCGCCGGCACTGGGAGAGTCGTTTCTCCTTTCCCGTGCGGACCGTCGTAGGAAATTTTCATGTTCCAATCA
>Ga0137372_10007412_pt1 | contig 10620 bp, 8 predicted proteins | sample SagtaG_6_FD_104911 | JGI IMG/M metagenome (GOLD analysis project Ga0137372, IMG submission 104911) | Vadose zone soil microbial communities from Sagehorn Ranch, Mendocino, California, USA - Sage1_R_60_16 metaG | ecosystem: Environmental > Terrestrial > Soil > Vadose zone | place: USA: California...
CCGACCCAGAGCGCACCGTCCCCGAAGGCGACCGAGTCTGCGTCGCCCCCTAGGATCGGGAAGCGGTGCTGGACGCGGCCGGTCTTCGGATCGAGCCGCTCAACCCACGCGCCGGGGTTGAACTCCCCGTGCCCGACCCACACGGAGCCGGCGCCGACCGCGACCCCGCCCGTCAGTGTGGTCACGACACCCTTCGTCGGGAGCGGGAAGCGATCGACGACCTGATTCACGGCCGGATCGATCCGGAGCAGCGTCGGCGAGTAGGCGTCCGTGACCCACACCGAGCGGTCGCCGAAAGTAAGCCCTCCGGGCTTCAGAATTCCGAGCGCGATCGTCGCCAGGACCTTCCCCGTCCGCGGCTCGACCCGGGTCAGCTCTCCTTCCGACGACAGGCTCCAGAGCGAGCCGGCTCCGAGGCGCACGCCGACCGTGTCGCGCACCTGGGCCGCTCCGACGACCTCTCCGCTTCGGGTCGCGAGGAAGACGTCCGAGTCGGGATCCGCGGTCGCGCGGGCGCTCTCGGCCCCGCCGCGCGTGAGGAGGACGGCCGCTGCCGCGACGGCGCCTGCAAGCGTCAGCGCGAGCGCGCCCAGCGCGAGGGGGCGTCTGCTCGCGGGGACGAGCGGTCGCGGGCCGCCCAGGTCGGCGTCCTGGCGCAGGATCGCCTGCTCGAGCTCGCGCAGCGAGCGGCTCGGCTCGATCCCGAGCTCCTCTGCGAAGCGTCGTCGCGTGTCGCTGTAGACCTGAAGCGCCTCGGCCTGTCGTCCGGCGCGATACAGCGCGAGCATCTGCTGTCCCCGTAACCGCTCGCGCAGCTGGTGCTTCGCCGTCAGCGCCTCGAGCTCGGCGACGACTCGATCATGCCGGCCGAGTGCGAGCTCGCTCTCGATCCGCTCCTCGATCGCGACGAGACGCAGCTCCTCGAGCCGATCGCTCTCCGCCCGGGCGAAGCTCTCGTAGGCGAGATCGGCGAGCGCGTCCCCACGCCAGAGCTCGAGCGCCGCCTGGAGCGCGTTCAGAGCCTCCTTCGGCTTCCCCTCCGCGTTCGCCCCACACCCTTCCTCGAGGAGCCGCTCGAAGCTGACGGCGTCGATGCTCTCCGGCTTGACCCGGAGGAGATAGCCGCCGGCGCGGGTGAAAAGGACCTCGCCCGATCCGAGCGCCTTGCGAAGCCGGGAGATCTGGATGTCCAGGCTGTGCGCAGCCGCGCCAGGAGGCCGATCTCCCCAGAGGGCGTCGAGAAGGCGGTCGCGGGAGACGACCTCGTTCGCGTGCAGGAGAAGCAGCGCGAGGAGCGCCCGCTGCTTTCCGCCCAGCGCGACGGGACGGCCGTCCCGAACGACCTCGATCGGCCCGAGAAGCCGGAACTGCAAGCTCTCCTGCGACGTCCTGGAGACGACGCTAGCACCGTCCCGAGAAAAGGTCGAGAGCGGTTCGAGAGGTCGCAGAGAGGCGTCCAATGCAACGTCGCGGGCATGTTCGACTTGCGTCGCCTCCGCAGGCACCTCGCCAGGACGTGCGGCGTGGCGCTCATCGCGCTCGCGTTGCTCGAGCTGGCGCCGGCCTCGGCGGAAACGGGCGCCTCGAAGACGAGACCTGCCTGGTCGTGCGAGTCGGATACGTCCCGCATCGATTGGAAGGAGTAACAAGCATGTCTCGACTGCCGCTCGTGCTTGCGGCACTCGCAGCCTTAGGGATCGCCGTCTCGACCGCGTCGGCGACGGCGCCCGGAAAGAACGGCGAGCTCGTGTTTCGGCGCTACCTGGACGCCGGGAGGACGACGGGGCCGCTCTTCGTCTCGAACCCCGACGGATCGAAGGTCCGCAAGCTCACGCATCCGATCCGGGGCGTTATCGACCAGGAGCCCGACTGGGCTCCGAGCGGGAAGCGGATCGCCTTCGAGCGGAGGTTCCCCTGTCCGGCCGGCGGCCCCAAGAACGGTCTCAACGACAAGTGCGACGTCGTCTACACGGTGCGCCGCGACGGGAAGGGGCTGAAGCTGCTCGTCCCGTGTGACTTCGCGGAGCACTGCCACCTCGTGGACATGCCCGCGTGGTCGCCGAACGGCTCGAAGGTCGCCTACGCGTACGGCGTCTCCGACCCGAGGTACACGGGGAGCTTCAACTTCGATCAGGCCATCTGGATCGTCGACGCGAACGGCGGGGGCGCTCGCCAGGTCACGCAACTGACGCCGGGTACCTCCTGGGACTCGGGGCCGCAGTTCTCCCCGGACGGGAAGAAGCTCGTCTTCGTCCGCGCCGACCACCAGAAGCAGGCGGACGCCGTCTTCACGGTGGCCGTCGACGGGAGCGGCCTCGCCCAGGTGACGCCATGGGAGCTGGACGCTGGCGACGGCCCCGACTGGCCACCGGACGGCAAGTGGATCCTCTTCCGCGGCCAGCCGGCCGACGGCTCGTCGAACGTCTACAAGGCCCACCCGGACGGGAGCGGCCTCGTCAACCTGACGAAGCAGGCGGCGAACGGGCTGCATTACCTCTCGTCCTCGTTCTCGCCGAACGGGCGCCTGATCGTGACCGCGCGGACTCCCGGCACGGGCTCGGACGGCGCCGCGGACGTCGTCGTCATGCGGGCCGACGGCGCGCACGTCCGCGCTGTCACGAAGTCGCCGCTCTGGGAGAGCGCAGTCGACTGGGGCCCGCGCGTCTCCTCGAATAAGAAAGGACACTGACATGTACAAGCTCATCGCACTCGCACCGCTGGCGATCGCGACGCTGATCATGGCGTCGGTCGCCACAGCCGCCACGCCGACGAAGGACACGTTCTTCTCGAGCTTCAGCTTCGAGGACACCAACACCTGCCCCGGGATCACGATCGTTCAGTCGAACGAGGAGCGCGACACGATCCTCGACCTCTCGCCGACGAGCGTGCACATTCAGAGACATGGAGTCGCGACGCTGGTGGCGAACGGGAAGACGGTGACGAGCAACTTCAGCGCCACGATCTTCATCGACCCGGCCTCGTCGCTCGTAAAGGTGGTCGGCACCGTCTACAACATCCAAGTCCCGGGAGCAGGCAACGTGCTGCTCGACGCGGGGGAAATCGTCATTGACGTCTCGACCGATCCTCCAACCTTCGTGCACATCGGCGGTCCACACCAGCAGTTCTCCGGCGACGTCGGCGCCCTCTGCAGCTACCTGGCGGATCCGTAGGGACGCGAGGTCACCGGGATCGGATCCGCGGGGTCCCGGCTTCCGTAGCCACAGAACGTCTCCCAAGGGAGGTAAAACGATGAAGATCCGACGCTCGATCGCGATCCTCTTCGCGGTCGTCGCGACAGCAGCAGTCGCACCGATTGCCGGGGCGGAGCAACGCGTCCGCGTCCGCTGCATCCAAGGCCGCCCCACTCGCCGGCATCTACCGCGTCGTCACACCCACGGTTTGCGCAACGTCCGAAAAAGTGGGCCGTGCAGGGATCGAACCTGCGACCTTGGGATTAAGAGTCCCCTGCTCTACCAGCTGAGCTAACGGCCCGAGCGGGAGCCCAGTGTAGCGTCGGGCTAACCGCGTTCCGGTTGCCGCCGCGGCGGGCTTTGCCCGTCGTGTCTGCCTCTGGTCGAAGGCAGCAGATCCCGTCGAAGTCATCATGGCTCGGCCGTAGGCCGAGCCGGACTTCGATGCGTTAAGTCCGCTGCTCTACCAGCTGAGCTAACGGCCCGAGCGGTGGCCAGTCTAGCGTCGGCTAACTGGCTTCCAATCGCGTCGAAGTCACCAGGGCTCGGCCGTAGACGAGCCGGACTTCGACGCTTCGAGCGGGTGCGCAGTGTAGCCATGGCCGGTCATGAGTAGCCTTGCCGCGATGAAGCCAGAGGTTGCCATCGTCGGGGCCGGCTATGTCGGGATGCCGCTCGCACGGGTCTTCGCCGACGCCGGGAAGAACGTCGTGCTCGTCGACGTCAATCCCGACGTCGTCGAAGGGATCAACCGCGGCGAGAGTCACATCGACGACGTCCCCTCGGGCGAGTTGAAGAAGCTCGTGGACGACGGTCGTGTCGCTGCGACGGAGGACTACGACGTGGTCAAGGACGCGGCCGCAATCCTGATCGCGCTTCCCACGCCTCTCTCCAGCCAGCGCGAGCCCGATCTCGCGATTCTGCGCGGCGCTGTACAGGAGATCGCGTCTCGGCTCCGTCAAGGGCAGCTGGTCGTGCTCGAATCCACCACCTATCCCGGCACGACCCGCGAGTGTCTTCAACCAATTTTGGAGACGAGCGGGCTGAAGGCCGGGGAAGACTTCCACCTCGCGTTCTCGCCCGAGCGCGTCGATCCGGGCCGCACCGACTGGACGACCCACAACACCCCGAAGCTCGTCGGTGGGCTCACGCCGGCCTGCACCGAGCGCGCCGCCGAGCTGTACCGCAGCGCCGTCGACACGGTCGTTCCGGTCTCCTCACCCGAGGCGGCGGAGATGACGAAGCTGCTCGAGAACATCTTCCGCGCGGTGAACATCGCGCTCGTGAACGAGCTCGCGCAGCTCTGCGAGCGGATGGACATCGACGTCTGGGAGATCGTCGAGGCGGCGGAGACGAAGCCGTTCGGCTTCATGAGCTTCAAGCCGGGCCCGGGTCTCGGCGGGCACTGCATCCCGATCGATCCCTTCTACCTGACGTGGAAGGCGCGCGAGTACGACTTCTATACCGAGTTCATCGAGCTGGCAGGGAAGGTGAACGCGAACATGCCGTACTTCTGCCGCTCCCTCATCTCCCAGGCGCTGAACCACGGTGCGCAGAAGTCGCTCAAGGGATCGCGCATCCTCGTGCTCGGCGTTTCGTACAAGGCCGACATCGACGACGTCCGCGAGTCTCCCGCCGCGAAGATCCTCCATCTGCTGCGCAAGGCCGGGGCCGACGTCGAGTACCACGACCCACACGTGGCCGAGTTCGACGGCCTGCGCTCCGTCGCCTACGCGCCCGAGAGCTACGACGGCGTCGTGATCGTGACGGCGCACAGCTCGATCGACTATGAGGAGCTGGTCGAGCGCGCGCAGCTCGTCGTCGACCTGCGCAACGCGACCGGCAGGAACGGCACCGAAAACGGAAAAGTCTGGAAGCTGTGACGCGCATTGCACAGGTCGGCCTCGGCCAGTGGGGCAAGAACCTTGCGCGGAACTTCGAGGATCTTGCTGATCTCGCCTGGCTCTGCGATGTCGACGAGAAGCAACATGCGGAGCTCGCGCAGCGTCACCCCTCGGCGCGGCTGACCGGCAACTTCGACGACGTGCTCGCGGACGACGCGGTCGAGGCCATCGTGATCGCGACGCCTGTTCCGACCCACTACGAGCTCGCGCGCCGTGCGCTCGAAGCCGGCAAGCACGTGTTCGTCGAGAAGCCCCCTGCGATGCGGGGCGCCGAGCTCGAGGAGCTGTGCGAGCTGGCCGAGGAGCGCAGCCGCGTACTGATGCCGGGCCATCTGCTCCTGTACCACCCCGGGGTTCGGAAGCTGAAGGAGATCGTCGACTCCGGGGAGCTCGGCGACGTGCTCTACGTGTACGGAAACCGCCAGAACCTGGGGACGTTCAGGACGAACGAGAACGCGCTCTGGTCGCTCGGCGTCCACGACCTCTCGGTGCTGCTGTTCCTGATCCAGGAGGAGCCGATCGAGGTGCGGGCGCACGGCAATGCCTTCCTCAGCGAAGGGGTCGAGGACGTCGTCTTCTGTTACCTGCGCTTCCCGTCGGGCAAGATGGCGCACATGCATCTGTCGTGGCTCGACCCGCACAAGATCCGGCGCATCACGGTCGTCGGCAACGACAGGATGGCGGTCTTCGACGACATGGAGCGCGAACGGAAGATCACCGTCTACGACAACTGGCGGACTCGAACAGGCGACATCTACAGCCCGAATGTGGATACGACCGAGCCGCTGCGGCTCGAGTGCGGGCACTTCCTGCAACTCGTCGCCGGCGACGGTGATCCGCACAAGGCCGCGCGGGACGCCGTCCCGGTCGTGCGCGCCCTCGAGCAACTGCAGGCGTCGCTCGAGACCGTCCCGGCTTGAGCGCCGAAATCGCTCCGAACGCGGTCGTCTATCCGGGGACGATCATCGGCGACGGCTGCGAGATTCTCGACGGCGCCGTCGTCGGCAAGCAGCCGACCCTGTCACCGCGATCGACGGCGAAGCAGGAAGATCTTCCTCCGCTCGAGCTCGGCCCGGGGACGATCGTCTCCACCGGCGCGATCGTCTTCGCGGGCACGCGGATCGGCGCGCGCGTGATCGTGGGCGACCAGGCATGTGTCCGGGAGCGCTGTGAGATCGGCGACGACGTAGTCGTTGGGCGTGGCGCCCTCGTCGAGAACGACACGACCATCGGGACTCTGACGAAGATTCAGGCGATGGCGTACATCACGGCGTACTCGACGCTCGAAGACAACGTCTTCGTCGCGCCGTGCGTCCAGACGGCGAACGACAACTTCATGGGCAGGACCGAGAAGCGGCACGAGCTGCGCAGAGGTCCGACGATCCGGCGTGGTGCACGGGTCGGAGCGGGAGCGGTTCTCTGTCCAGGCGTCGAGATCGGCGAGGAGGCGTTCGTCGGCGCGGGAGCGGTCGTGGTGGAGGATGTCGCTCCACGCGTGGTCGTGGTGGGGAATCCAGCCCGGGTGCTGCGCGACGTTCCGCCGGACGAGCTGCTGGAAGAGGGCTAGCGCCTCGCGCGGCTGATCGTGAGCTCGTACGGCCCAGCGCCGCGCGTCGCGACCTTCGCCTCGACGTAGTACCAACCCTTGGCCGGCACGCGGTAGCCCAGCCTGTGCGACGACCCGGGCCCGATCGCCTGAGCAGCGCGGAGGTTCTGGCGCCGAAGATCTTCGACACGCCTCGTTCCCGGTTTCCAGAGCAACAGGTTCGAGGTCGCCCCTGCGGGCCCGTCGAGGGTGAGTCGTAGCCGCTGGCCCTTGTGAAGATAGACCCGGTACACGTCGATCTGGTCGTCCCAGAAGTCCAGGGTCGCCTTCACCGAGGTGACCGAAGCGGACAGCTTTGCCGCGTTCGAGCCGGCGTCGTCGTTCGGCTCCAGGCGGTCCGGCGGCGGCAGTACGCCTTCGAGAGCACCGATCGCCTTCGAGACGTCAAGGCGCCCCCAGCCGCTGAAAGTGTCCCGCTGTAGCGGGCACTGTCTACAGCCGTTCGACGCGTTCAGGTCAGTCGCCGACCGCTCGAGGATGTTCACCACCTGATCGGCCTGGAGCGTGGGTTTCAGGGCGAGCAGCACGGCCGCAGCGGCCGACACCTGTGGAGCTGCAAACGAGGTGCCTGCGGCGTGCCGGAACTCGTCCATGCCGCAGTCGGAGTACCCCTGGTTCTGGCAGAGCGGCCGGAACGACGTGAGCGCGCGGGGTAGCGTCGAGTAGATCTCCTGCCCCGGTGCCGACATGTCGTTGTAGATCCGGTCGCGGTCGGAGAACGTCGGGACGTTCCCGGTCGGCGTCATTGCGCTCACGCCGATGACGTGTGGCAGCGCGGCCGGATAGCTGGCGAACGGCCACGGCGTCTGCGGCGCCTCGTCGGAGTTGCCCACCGCTGCGACCAGCACCACGCTGTGCCGGACGGCGTATTCGATCGCCTGCGCCTCCGCGCGCGAGTACGTATCCAGCCGCGGATTGAACGGGTCCCGGAGTCCCCCGATCGAGAGGTTGATCACGCGTGCACCTACGTCCACCGCCCAGCGGATCGCCTCTGCCTCGTCGCTCACGTCGATCGTCTGATCCGAGCGTGCGATCTTTGCGATGACCAGCTGCGCCGGGAACGCCATACCGGCGATGCCCTCGTTGTTGTTCAGCGCCGCCCCGATCATGCCCGCGACGAAGGTGCCGTGCCCTTCCTCGTCGCTGAGTGCGCTGCCGCCGACCCAGGTGCGTGCCTGCCAGATGCGCTGGCGGAATTCCGGGTGACCGCCGTCGAGTCCCGAGTCGATGATCGCGACGCGCACCGGGTTGACGACCGGCAGCTCGGTCCCGAAGGCGTCGAACGCATGATCCTGGGTGAGGTAGTACTGGCGAGGCGCGAGCGGATCGGTGGGAGTGAAGCTCGTTCGGACAGGGAGGGCCAGCGCAGACGGGGTAAGCACGAGCGCGGCGAGCGCCGCCGCCGTCGCTGTCCTCACGAGGTCGAGACCTGGAGCACCGGTGTCGTCCCCGCCACGTATCCGTGGCCGGATCCGATGCGCGCGCGATACACGCCGTTCGTGAGCTGCAGCGTCGCCAGGAAGGTCCCGTCCGTAGCGACGGTGGTCTGCGCCGCCGTGATCCAACCCGGACCCTGCTGGCGCTGGATCTGCACCGTGGCCCCTGCGAGCGAGAGCGGACGCACGTAGCCGCGGAGCTGATCCGGGGTCCGCGGCGCGTAGAACCGAACGAGCGGCGCGACAGGAACGCGGACGGCCGGGGCGGTCACCTTGCCGGTGGAGAGCCGGTAACGCGTGGTCACCGGGGGCTTGATCAGAAGCGTGAGAGCGCCGTCCTTGTCGGCCTTGACCGTTCCGACCGCCTTCCACTCGTTGCCGTCGAGCTGCTGCAGCACCGCATCCGGCAGCCCGCGAGCAATCCCGCTGAGTCGCCCTCGCGATCCATAGACGACTGGTGTGCTCGGGGCGTTCAGCGATAGGACGCCGACACTGAACCACGTCGAGCGGAGGCCGATCCGCTTGCGCAGGTCGGCGCTCGGAATGGCGATCGTCCCTTTCGTCCCGACGACGTTGAGCGACTTGATGCGTCCGGACGAGTCGAGCTCCGGTTGGAGGTCGACCACGCGCCCCTTGAGCTTGAGCATGCGTGCGAGCTTCGTGCCCGTGAATGCGAACGGGCCCCAATCGTGGTAGGGCGAAATCGAGTCGTACGGATCCGGGACCGAGACGAGGTACGGCACGGCCTGCCCCCAGACGTCTTCGGCGGAAGCCGTGCGACCGCCCGACGTCGAGAAGAAGAACGTCTTCGCCACTTGCCCTTCGAAGAGCACGACCTTCCCGGCGGTGGCGTCGACGGCTGCGTTCGTCGACGGCTTCTCGTGCTCGAGTCCGAGGTAGACCTGACTGCGGGTGTCGGGATAAAGATCGAATGCGCCCGTCTTGCGCGTCGCCAGCGCATACGAGCGCGCCACGACGGCCTGCGCTTTCAAAGCCTCGGGATGCCACGTGTACGGCATCTCGGAGGGAACGACGCCGTACAGGTACTGCTCGAGGCCGACCATGTTGACGGCGCGCAGCTTGCCACTCGCCACGTCGACCTGGATCGAGCCGCGGTACTGGTGCTTCAGCTGCAGCGCAGCCGTGCCGGGCTGGAAGAGGAGCGGCCCGGGGAGCGCGCTCGCCGTCGGTGCCCCGTCCACCTTCAGCTTGAGAGCCGGCGTCAGCGTGTAGGTCCCCGCAGTGACGTCGTGGATGACGCCGGCCGCGTCGCGGACGCGGAAGTCGGCGGCGGAGCCGACCTTCAGTGTGGCGGCGCCGCTCGCCAGCAGCACGCGTACCCGCGAGACGGTTGCGGCGCCGAGCTCCGTCCCCGAGAAATAGTGCAGCACGATCTTCGCGTAGTTGACGCCCTTCTGCGCGTAGCCGTAGGCCCCGTACTGGCTCATCCCGACGCCGTGACCCCAGCCGTGGCCGGTGAGGATGAACGTCGCGGTGCCCGTCGTCGCAGGCGTGCCGAGGCGCGCAGGGGCCGCAGAACCGGCGCCGAGCAGGAGAACGGAGGCGATTACGAGCGTACGACGCATCGAGCTGACCCCAGCGAGGACTCGAACGAGGCTAGCAAAGGGCGTCATGTGCAGCATCTTTTCTTTACGGAACCCTGACCTCATCGTTTGCGTGACCATGCTGGGGGCAAATTCGTTCCACCAAGCGTCTGTGGCCTTGTCGACGGACATCCTCCCGCTCCGCTACCGCAACCCGCAGCAGATCGGCCGCGGCGGCATGGGCGACATCTACCGCGCGACCGATGCGGTGCTCGGCCGCGAGGTCGCGATCAAGATCCTCGTCGAGCGCTACGCGCAGGACGAGTCCGTGCGTGAGCGGTTCACCCGTGAAGCACTGGCGGCGGCGCGGCTGTCAGGCGAGCCGAACACCGTGACGATCTTCGACGTTGGCGAGCACAACGGCCGCCCGTACATCGTCATGGAGCACCTGAGCGGCGGTTCTCTCGACGACGTTCTGCGCAAGGGCGGTGCACAATCCGCGGAGCAGGTCTTTACCTGGCTGGAGCACGCTGCGCGAGCTCTGGACGCTGCGCACGCGAAAGGCGTCGTGCATCGGGATGTGAAGCCGGGCAACCTGATGCTCGACCGCGATGGAAACGTCCACGTCGCGGACTTCGGCATCGCGAGCGCCGCGGGCATGGACTCGCTGACGATGACGGGCACCGTCCTCGGAACCGCCGGGTACCTTTCGCCCGAGCAGGCGCAGGGAGCGCGGGCGACATCGGCGAGCGACAGGTACGCGCTGGCCGTGGTCGCCTTCGAGCTGCTGACCGGCGTGCGTCCGTACGCGGCCGACAGCCCCACCGCCGAGGCGGCGGCGCACGTCAACGCGCCGGTGCCGTCGATCTCGGGCAGGACGGGTCTGCCGCGCGAGCTCGACGCTGTCTTCGAGCGGGCGTTGGCGAAGGATCCGGCCAG
>Ga0137372_10007413_pt1 | contig 10618 bp, 8 predicted proteins | sample SagtaG_6_FD_104911 | JGI IMG/M metagenome (GOLD analysis project Ga0137372, IMG submission 104911) | Vadose zone soil microbial communities from Sagehorn Ranch, Mendocino, California, USA - Sage1_R_60_16 metaG | ecosystem: Environmental > Terrestrial > Soil > Vadose zone | place: USA: California...
ACGTCGACCGCCGAGCTCGACCTCCTGCGATCCCTCCCCAATTGGCAGGCGAGGGTCCAGGCGGCACCCACGCTGCCGCGGGAGATCATCAGCGTCAGGAACTACACGTTTGATCCCGCCCGATTCGGACAGATGAACACCCCCGTCCTCCTCCTGCTCGGCGGTGCGACCATTCACGTGTACACAGCCGCCATCGAGGCCCTTCATGCAGCGCTGCCGAACAACCGCCTCGTGGTGCTCGAGGGGCAGGGGCACGATGCCGTACTCACGGCACCCGACCGCTACGCGCGCGAGGTGATCGACTTCCTACTGGGCGAGCGAGACTGACCGCCGGGGGCGGGTCACGGCGACCGGGACGTCCCCGCGCTGATCAGGCCGAGCCCGAGGGACCAGCATCGGGATGCCGATGAGAGCCGCTGCGGGCCGCTCTTTGGTGCGAGCCGCAACCGAATCGGCGTTCCGCGCCACGCCGGCGCGCACCGAACCAGGCGACAGAACGGCATCGCCTCGGCATCTCTGAGTAGCGCGGAACGGCACCTCGGGTGCCCTAGTCGGCGGTACTGCCGGGTGTGCGCACGTGTGTGCGCTTGGCGGATCGTTCGATATAGCGGTCGCGGATGGTGCATCCGACGCGACTAGAGAAAAATAGAGACAGAAGAAGGAAAGGGGGGAGAGGCGACTCGGTCTCGTCGAGATCAGGTCATGACCGGACTGTTCGCAGTCGGTCTCAAGTCCTTCTCAGGTCCGTGACACGCCGCTACGCCCGGGTACCCGGCGGTCGTCACGGACGCGCGTTCTCCCTGGTCAGCTGGCGTTTCGACGCGTGTGACCAGCACCTTCAGAAACGCCCCGTCCGCTCTTGCAAGGCGTAGGTCGCAGTGCGAGTCGTGTACAGCGCCCAGAAGCCTTGCGACCAGCCCGCCCGCGCACTCCCTTTTGCGGATGTCGGCTAGGGCGGCGATGATGCGATTGCGGACAGGGAAGCGGAAGCGGTTGGCGCCGATGCCGAATCCGGTCTCGCTCAGCAGCACACCAGCTGCTCGCACGCGCTCGAACAGCACGACGTGGCGCCGCGGGTACACGATGTCGAGGCCGGTCGCGACCACCCCGACCACGCCGCCGCCCGCGTCGAGCGCGCCGGCGTGTGCGGCGCCGTCGATGCCGATTGCCATTCCGCTGACGACAGTGACGCCGCAGCGGGCGAGGAACGCGCCCAACTCTTGTGCGTCGGCGAGGCCGTGCACGGTCGCCGAGCGCGTACCGACGATCGCCACGCGCGGCCGCCCGAGGACATCCGGCGCCGACCCTTCGAGCAGCAGCACGGCAGGGCGGTCCGGGACCTCGTCGCTGATGGGGTAGTCGTCACCGCCGTCGAGCAACACCGTCGTGCCTCGCCGCGCCAACTCGGGGGCGAGGTCGAGCTGCTGGGCGGCGCGCGCCCACCGGCGGGACAGCTCGTGACGCCCGTGCGGGCCGAACAACAGCGCGTCGGGGCGGAGCTCGTCGCACGCTCGACCGTCCTTGACGGCCGCGAGCGCTGCGCTCGGGTTCGGCCACCGGTCGAGTACTGCTCGCAGCCGGCTCGGGCCCATGTCGGGCAAGCAGACCAGCGTGGCGGCGGCAACCTCGGCTGCGGCGAGCTCGGGACGGGCCACGCTCATGGCACGTCCTCCCGCAGCGAGGCCGCCAGCGTGATGTGGTGCGCGACGAGCTCGGCGTTGCCGTCGAGGTCGGCGAGTGTGCGCGCGACGCGGCGGATCCGCGCCGCGCCCCGGCCCGTGAGCTCGTCGTGCGCGATGGCCCAACGCCACGCGTCCTCGACGTCGCCGGTGAGCGGGATGGCGCGGTGGAGCACACCGGCGGGCACTTGCGCGTTGCGCCGCCATGGCCGCCGCGCGTACCGACGCTCCTGCCGGGCGATGGCGTCGAGCACCCGCTCACGCACCACCCCCGAGGGCTCGCCCGGGCCGTCACCGGGCTCGGGCGCGTGGACCTCGAGCCGGAGGTCGAACCGGTCGAGCAGCGGCGCCGAGAGGCGGCGGCGATAACGCGTGCGCTGGAGCTCGTTGCACGTACAGCTGGGACCGCCGAGACCGCACGGGCACGGGTTCGAGCACGCGATCAAGAGGAAGTCGGCGGGAAACGCGGCCGACATCGCCTGGCGCGAGATGCGCACGACGTGCTCTTCGATCGGCTGGCGGAGCGCGTCGAGGGCGTGGGGTGGGAACTCACCCAGCTCGTCCAGGAAGAGCACGCCCCGGTGCGCGAGCGTCACCTCGCCGGGGCGGAGGCGGCTGGAGCCACCGCCGACGAGCGCGATCGTCGACGCGGTGTGATGCGGCGCGCGGAACGGGCGGCGGCGCGCCAGCCCGTTGTTCGGCGCGTATCCGGCGGCCGAGTGGATGCGCGTGACCTCGAGCGCTTCGCCGGGATCGAGCGGCGACAGGATCGTCGGCAACCGGCGGGCGAGCATGGTCTTGCCCGTGCCGGGCGGGCCGGTGAGCAGCATGTGGTGCCACCCCGCCGAGGCCACCTCGAGTGCGCGCCGGGCACGCTGGAGGCCGCGGACCTCGGCGAGGTCGACTGCCTCGTCGTCGACGTCGCTCGTGGCCGGGCCGGTGTCATGCGGTGGTGGCGCTTCGGGCCACTCGGATTCCCCCTTGAGGCATGCGCGCAGCTCGACGATGGTGCGGGCGGGCCGCACTTCGATGCCGTGCACGAGCGCCGCCTCGGTGGCGCTCCCGACGGGCACGAGGACGGAATCGGCGCCGGCGACGCGCAACGCGTCGACGAGCGCCAGCACACCTGGTACGGGGCGGACGGAACCGTCGAGGCCCAGCTCGCCGAGCACGCCGACGCCGTCGAGCACGCCGTCGGGCAGCTCCCCGCTCGCCGCCAGCAGCCCCAGCGCAACCGCGAGCTCGAAGCCGGCTCCTGTCTTGCGGACGCCTCCGGGTGCGAGGTTCACGGTGATGCGCTGGTTCGGGAACTCGAAGCCCGAGGACAACAGCGCCGCTCGTACCCGTTCCCGTGACTCGCGAACGGCGGCGTCCGGCAGCCCGACGACGTGATACGCGGGCAAGCCGGTCGACACGTGGACCTCGACGGTCACGACCTGACCGTCGACGCCCGTGAGCGTGGCGCTGCGAACCGAAGCGAGCACGGCGAATCCTCCCGAGACCTTTGGACGAGGGAGGGCCGTGACCGCGGCAACCTCGACGGCGATCGCACCGTACACCGGGCCTATGACAGGTATCCGGCATACGACGTGGCGAAGAGACGCAGAACGTGGAGAAGCGGTTGGTAACGTGCCTGGGCGGGCTGGGGTTACGCAGAGGTGCGAAGTGAGCTGGGCGGTCGACGAGTTCGTCGCCTCACTGTCGGGACAGAGCACGCACACCCGTGAGGCCTACGAAGGCGACGTGGGGCAATTCGTCGCCTGGGCCACTCGTGGCGGCTGCCCGTCTCCCGGCCAGCTCGACCACGCCACTTTGCGGCGGTATCTGGCCTACCTCACGACGAGGGGCTTCGCCCGGCGCTCGATTGCCCGCAAAGCGGCTTCGTTGCGCGCGTATCTGCGCTACCTGCACCGTCACGGGATCATCGCGAGCGACCCGGGACGCGCGCTGCGCGCTCCCAAGGGCGAGGCGCGACTGCCGCGAGTGCCGCGCCAAGCGGAGGCCGTCGCTCTGCTCGAGGACGGCGTCGACACCGACGACATCACCGACGACGACCCCGAGACCGCGGCAGTGGCGTGGCGCGACCTGGCCGTCATGGAGATCCTGTACGGCGCGGGTCTCCGTGTGAGCGAGTGCTGCCCCCTCGCGCTCGACGACGTCGACCTCGAGCGCGGTCTCGTCACCGTGCTCGGGAAACGCGCGAAGACGCGCCGGGTGCCGCTCGGTGAGCCCGCGGTCGCGGCGATCCGCGGATACCTGGCGCACGGACGCCCGGAGCTCGTCACGGATCTGACGCCGCCGGACGCCATGTTCCTCAACGCGCGCGGTCGCGCCCTGAGCACGCGGGACGCAAGGCGCATCGTGGCGCGCCATCCACTGCCCGACGGCCAGTCGCTCCACCCGCACGCGCTGCGGCACGCGTACGCAACGCACCTGTTGGAACGGGGCGCCGACCTGCGCGCCGTCCAGGAGCTCCTCGGCCACACCGACCTCGCCACCACGCAGATCTACACGCACCTGACCCGAGAACGGCTCCGCGCCGTCTACGACGCCACGCACCCCCGTGCCTGACAACGCCGCGCCGGACGCCGTCGCCCGCCTCTGGGACGACTACAAGAGCCGGGAACGACCGAGGCCCGCGAGCGCCTGATCCTCCATTACTCGCCGCTGGTGAAGTTCGTGGCCGGGCGGGTCGGCTCGGGGCTGCCCCAGAGCGTCGAACCGTCCGACCTCGTCAGCTACGGGATCTTCGGGCTCATCGACGCCATCGAGAAGTTCGACCCTTCCCGCGGGTTCAAGTTCGAGACCTACGCGATCGCCCGCATCAAGGGCGCGATCATCGACGAGCTCCGCTCGATCGACTGGGTGCCGCGTTCCGTGCGCGCCAAGGCCCGATCTATTGAGCGCGCCTACTCGAAGCTCGAGAACGAGTTGCGGCGCACGCCCGACGACAGCGAGCTCGCACAGGAGCTCGCAGTCAGCGAGCGCGAGCTCGAGGAATGGCTGTCGCGGATCTCGTTCGTCGGCCTCGTCGCCCTCGACGAGATCCTGCTCGCCGGCGACGTGCCCGGGTCGTCGACCGTCGGCGACATGGTCGAGGACCCGGCGCACGATCCTGTCGCGGTGTTCGAGGTGGACGAGATGAAGCATCTGCTTGCCGATGCGATCAACCGCGCCCCCGACCGTGAGCGGCTCGTGCTCACCCTCTACTACTACGAGGGGCTGACGCTCGCGGAGATCGGCCGTGTGCTGTGTGTGACGGAGAGTCGCGTCTGTCAGATCCACACCAAGGGCATCCTCCAGTCGCGGGCCCGGCTTCTGGCGCCGTTGCGACGCAGCGCGGAGTAGCTCCGAGCGCCGCATCTTTTCAATGTCGTAGGCGCCGGGTACGCTCCGTCCGCCACGTCGAGCCGCGGCTCTGTGGCCACTTCTTCCCTGGCGCTTCCCCGTGCCGTGTCGCGTCTCACTCACGGGGGAGCCCATGCGCCTGCATCACCCGCGCCAGGAGATCACGCTCTGCCTGGTCCTCTGTCTCGTTGCCGCGGCAATCGGGCTCGGGCGCGACTCGGGCAGGGCGGGCGCCGCCCCATCGGCGGCACCTGGTTGCGCGGCGTGGCTGCCGCCGGTCGACGGACCCGTCGTGCGCCCGTTCCAGGCGCCGGCGTTCGCATACGGCCCCGGCCATCGTGGCGTCGATCTCGCGGCGCCGCCCGGAACACCGGTCCGAGCCGCCGCCGACGGCGTCGTGTCGTTCGCGGGGTCCGTCGCCGGTTCGCTCCACGTCGTCGTCGCGCACGACGGCGATCTCCGCACGACCTACGCCTTCCTCGCCGGCACCAACGTGCGCACCGGGGAGGGCGTCGCCCGCGGTCAGGTCGTCGGCGTGGTGGGAGGGTCAGGTCCCGAGCACGAGCCCGGCGCCCTCCACTTCGGGCTCCGTCTGGGCGACCGCTACGTCGACCCGCAACGCCTCTTCGCCGCATGCGACCTCACCGAGCTGGTCCGTCTCGTCCCCGTCGACGAAGCTCCCGCCGAGCCATGGGACGCCCGTCGCCCGCCGAGCGGATCGCTGTCGTCCGGAGGCGCCGCGCTCAGCACCGTCGCCGGAGACCTCGCCGGCGCGCTCGGCGACAAGCTGGGCGGGGCGCTCGACCTCACCGGCGCGGGCTGGGACGCCGTCAGCACCGCGGCGGGCGCGGCGCGTGACCGTGCCGCGGGGATCGCCCAGTTCGGCGCCGGCATCGGTCGCGACCTCGCGGGCTGGGGTCGCGCCGCGTTCGAGCGCTCGCAGTACGGCCTGTTCTCGTCGGTGGTCGCAGACGTCGCCTCCGGCTTCGCCGACTGGTGGCGGCATCGGCAGGAATGCAGCGACGACAGCCCGGCCGCCGACGGCAGCGGCGGATCGGGCCACCTCCTCATGGCCGTCGGCGGCATCGACAGCTCGGGCGGTCCCGCCGACCCGACGTTCCCGCTCGACACGCGCGCGCTCGGCTACCGCCACGACGAGGTCGTCTATTTCTCCTACGCGCCCGACGGTGGCGTGTACCGGGCGTCGCACACGCGTGGCGACCTGCACGCCGCCGGGTTCCGCCTGAGCGAACAGCTCAAACAGTCCCAGCGCGAGCATCCGGGTCGCGAGGTCGACCTGATCGCGTATTCCCAAGGCGGAGTCGTGGTCGACGCGTTCCTCCAGGACTACTACGACGCCGGCAATCCCGAGTACCCGCCGATCGGGACGGTCGTCACCTTGTCTTCACCTCACCAGGGGGCGCCGCTGGCGACATCGGCCGCCGACTGGCGCGCGAGCCCGGTCGGGCGGAGGCTCGTCGACGCCGCGGGGCAACAACTCCCGGTCGCGCCCGCGAGCGCGCCGTCGGTCCGTCAGATCGACGAAGGCTCGTCGTTCCTGCGCGAGCTGTGGGCCCATCGCCTTCCCGAGCACGTCGACTTCACGACGATCGGCGCAACCGACGACGTGCTGGTGCCGGCGACCCAGATCGACGTGCCCGACGCGAGCAAGGTCGTCGTCAACGTGGGCGGCGGCCCGCTCGACGACCATACGAACATCCCGCGCGAACCGAACGCGCTGCGGGTGGTGCGGTCGGCACTCGAGGGCCGGCCGCCACCGTGCGTCGGGGTAGTCGAGGGACTGCGGGGCCTCGTGGTGCCGACCCTCATCACTCGGGTCGAGCACGGGCTCAGCGACATACCGGTGGTGTCGCGATGAGCCCCGGGCGCCCGATCGTGTCTCTCGCGGCGGCCCTCGCGGCTGTGCTCGTCGCCGGCTGCACAAAGTCTGCGTCGAGTGATATCCGCCGTCACGGCGCAACCGTATGGTCGACGAGCGTCGAGTGGCCCTTCTCGCTCGCCGTCGACGAACGCGATGCAGTCGTCACCGTGAGCCGCAACCGCGTCGTCGACCTCGATACCGCCCGCGGACGGGAACGCTGGCATGCGGACTTGCACCACGTCACGCACCACGACCCCACGGTCGATGCCGACACGGTCCTGATCAGCGCGGACGACCGATTCGTCGCGCTCGAGCGCGACTCGGGCGCGCAGCGCTGGGAGGCGTCCGTCGGAGAGCACGCCGGTGGTTCCGCGCTCGCGCGGTCGGCCGGCATGGCGATTGCGTTCGTCACGACCGAGCGAGGCGTGATCGCGGCGCTCGACGGCGGCACCGGCGCGACCCGCTGGTCGGTCCGGGTCCCCGGCGACATCTACGGCACGCCCGCCGTCGACAGCGCCGCCGGCGTCGCCGCGGTGGTCTGGACCGCCGCCGAAGATCGTCTGCGCGTCTTCGACCTCGCCACGGGGGCGGTGCGATGGGAGACCCCGATCGATCCCGGGGCGACGGCACCGGTCATTCATCACGGACGGGTCGTGTTGGGTGAAGGCAAGGGCAACTTCGAGGCTCGCGTCGTCGGCCGCGACCTCGCGTCGGGCGCCGAACACTGGTCGGTCGCCGTGCCGGCGTCGTTCGAGTCCGGGCTGACGCCGGGCGCCGGCGGCGACAACGTATCCGTGGCCGATCACTTCGGGACGGTCACGCTCGTCGACGTACGCACCGGCCAACCGCGCTGGCAGACCGCGATCCGCGAACCCGTCCTCGACACCCGAGTGGTGCTCACCGGCAACGCCGTTGCCCTCAGGACGTACGGGGGCAAGGTGGTGATCCTCGACCGCCGCTCGGGCCGGGTCGTCCGGCGCGTCGACCCCGCCGGGTTCCCGGTCGGCGTCGGTGTGAGCGGCAGACGCCTGGTCTTCGCGGTCCGCCTCGCCCGTCCCGACCGGGTCGAGGCGATAGCGCTGCCCTGACGTAGACTGAACCTCACTCGGGCTCGGCTATGCCCTGGTCCGAGAAATCGCACGCCCGGCACCCACGGTCGTTCCGTCCTCACCGGCGGGGCGCGGCCGGGCGGAGGTCTCAACCGAGGGAGAGTTCCGTGGCTGTCGTCACCATGAAGCAGCTGCTGGAGGCCGGCGTCCATTTCGGCCACCAGACGCGCCGTTGGAACCCGAAGATGCGCCGCTTCATCTTCGCGGAGCGCAACGGGATCTACATCATCGATCTGCAGCAGACGCTGGAGCGGATCGACGCCGCCTATCGCTTCATCCGGAGCACCGTGGAGGAGGGCGGCACGGTGCTGTTCGTGGGCACCAAGAAGCAGGCTCAGGAGCCCGTCCAGCGGGAAGCCGCGCGGTCGGGCATGCCGTACGTGAACTACCGCTGGCTCGGCGGCACGCTCACGAACTTCCAGACCGTGCACTCGCGGGTGTCGCAGCTTCGCGACCTCGAACGGCTGGTCCAGTCGGGTGACACCGAGCAGATGCCGAAGAAGGAAGCGCTCAAGATCACGCGTGATCTCACGAAGCTCGAGCGAAACCTGGGCGGCATCCGCAATCTGGAGAACCTCCCCAGCGCCATCTTCGTCATCGACACGAAGAAGGAGCACATCGCAGTGACCGAGGCGAACCGCCTCGGCATCCCCGTGGTCGCGGTCGTCGACACCAACTGCGACCCCGACGTCATCGACTACGTGATCCCGGGCAACGACGATGCCATCCGCTCGGCCACGCTGATGAGCCGGATCGTCGCCGACGCCGTGGAGGAGGGTCGCTACTTCGCCCAGCGCAAGGAGGCGCGGCCGGGCACCAAGGCCGAGGAGGTCGAGGCTCCACCGCTCGACCCCGAAGAGCAGCGCCGCAAGGCAGAGGAGCAGCGGCGGGCGCGCGACGAGGCGGCGAAGGCGCAACAGGAGCGCGAGGCACGGCTGCAGGAGGCGAAGAAGAAGCCGCCGCCGCCACCGCCCGAGGCCACCGGCGACGGTTCGTCCGAGGGCGCGCCGGCCGAAGCGCCCGTCGAGGCCGCGACCAGCGAAGGAGGAGCGGCCGATGGCTGAGATCACGGCCAAGGACATCTCGCAGCTGCGGAAGCAAACCGGCGCGGGGATGCTCGACGTCAAGAAGGCGCTCGAGGAGACCGGCGGCGATCCCGAAGCGGCCAAGGACTGGCTGCGCACCAAGGGCCTCGCCGGTGCCGCGGGCCGCGCCGGGCGCGCTGCGCAACAGGCCGCGGTCGACGTCGTCGTCGAAGACGGCACGGGCGCGGTCGTGGAGCTGACGTGCGAGACCGACTTCGTGGCCAAGGGCGAAGAGTTTCGCGACGTGGTCGCCGCGCTGACCGAGCTCGTCGCCGAGCGCGGGGAGGATGATCTCGAGAGCCAGCCGTACGACGACGCCACCGTCGGTGACGCGATCAAGCAGCTCGGGGCCAAGGTCGGCGAGAACGTTGCGCTCGGGCGCGTCGCGCGCTTCCAGACGAACGACGGGATCGTCGACGGTTACACGCACATCCAGAACGACCGAGGCACGATCGGCGTGCTCGTCGAGATCGGCGGCGTCGATCCCGCCGATCCCCGGGCCCGTGAGGTCGCGCACGACGTCGCGCTCCACGTTGCCTCGACTGCGCCGCGATACGTCACGCGCGACGATGTGCCGGCCGAGGTCGTCGACAAGGAGCGAGGTTTGCTCGAGGAGCTCACCCGCAACGAGGGGAAGCCCGAGCAAGCGGTCCCCAAGATCGTCGAAGGCCGCCTCAACGCGTTCTTCAAGGACAACGCTCTCGTCGAGCAGCCCTACGTCCGTGACCCGAAGACCACCGTGGGCAAGCTGCTCGCCGGTCTCGGCAAGGACGCGCAGGTCCGCCGGTTCGTGCGGGTCAAGGTCGGCGAAGAGTAGGACAGACGGGTGGGGGACCAATCCCGGTACCGACGGGTGGTGCTCAAGCTCTCCGGCGAGGTGTTCGCCGACCCGTCGACCGGCTCCGGCCTCGACTCCGCCGTCGTCCAGCGGATCGCCGACGAGGTCGCCGAGGCGCACACCGAGCTCGGGGTGCAGATCGCCGTGGTCGTGGGCGGCGGGAACATCTTCCGTGGGATCCCGGGCGCGGACCGGGGCATGGATCGGGCCCGGGCCGACTACATGGGCATGCTCGCGACGGTCATCAACGCGCTCGCGCTCCAGGACGCCCTCGAGTCCGTCGGTCAGCCGACCCGCGTGCAAACTGCGATCACGATGGCCCAGGTCGCTGAGCCGTACATCCCACGGCGCGCGATTCGGCACCTGGAAAAAGGACGCGTCGTCGTGTTCGCGGCCGGCACCGGCAATCCGTTCTTCACGACCGACACCACCGCCGCGCTGCGCGCCGCCGAGGTCGGCGCCGAAGCGGTCCTCAAAGGCACGCACTCGGGCGTGGATGGTGTGTACAGCGCCGACCCCCGTCGTGATCCGGCGGCGGTGAAGCTCACGCAGGTGACCTACTTCGAGGTCTTGAACCGGCGGCTCGAGGTGATGGACTCGACCGCGATCACGTTCTGCATGGACAATCAGTTGCCGATCGTCGTGTTCGATGCCAGCAAGCCGGGGAACATTCATCG
>Ga0137372_10007419_pt1 | contig 10613 bp, 10 predicted proteins | sample SagtaG_6_FD_104911 | JGI IMG/M metagenome (GOLD analysis project Ga0137372, IMG submission 104911) | Vadose zone soil microbial communities from Sagehorn Ranch, Mendocino, California, USA - Sage1_R_60_16 metaG | ecosystem: Environmental > Terrestrial > Soil > Vadose zone | place: USA...
ACAGCGCGATGCCGTTGGCGAGGGTGAGGAGATCCCAGGCGTCGATGTCGGAGCGGATCACCCCGGCATGCTGAGCTCGTTGCAGCAGTGCCGCAGCCGTGTCGTGCATGGCGTGGTGCCAGCGGTCGAAGAGCGCTGGCGGGCGCTCACCTGGCTCGCCGGTCAGCGCCGATACGAGGAAGCTCATCGACCCGGATGTCCTCGACCATCGGGGCGGCAGCTCGGGCGACCATCGCGGGACCGATGCGTGGCGGGACAAATGGCAGCACATGTACGACGGGCTCCAGGACGTCTACGCCACGATCGAGCACAACGTCGCGGCCGGCGATACCTCCGTCAACCGGTACACCCTGCGCGCCACCCATACCGCCAGTGGCCGCAGCTACGAAATCCAGGGCCTGGACATGATCCGCGTCCGCAACGGCAAACTCGTCGAACACTGGGCACTCGCCGACCTCGCAGCCATGCACCACCAGCTCGGCCTCGACGACCGCAGCTGACCGCCGCCGGCCATTCCCCTTCGGCACTCTAGGCCGACGCCACCGGCGCCCCCGCTCGGGGATCGCTGTTCTCGACCGGCCCCAGCCGGGTGGTGAACCAGTCGGCGGCCAGCCGCGCGGCGAACCCGAGCGTGCGGGGTTCATCGAACAGGTGGGTCGCACCGGGCACGGTCGCCAGGCGGTTGAGGCAGCGCAGCCGCTCCTGGGCGGACCGGCTCAGTTCAGCGGTGACCTGGTCGTGACTACCGACGATGAGCAGCGTCGGGACACGGACCTGGGCAAGTCGTACGCCGGCGAGATCGGGACGCCCGCCCGGCGAGACGATCGCGGCGATCGGGGAGTCGGGTTCGGCGGCCGCCCACAGCGCCGCGGCGGCACCGGTACCCGCGCCGACGACGCCGATCCGGAGCCCGGCGTCGCGGGGTTGGCGGTTGAGCCAGGCGACGACCTCGACCAGTCGCCGACCGAGCAGCCCGATATCGAAGACCTTGTCGCTGTCGATCTCCTCCCCCGGGGTGAGCAGGTCGAGTAGCAGCGTGCCGAGACCGCTGCGCTGGAGTACCCCGGCGAGGTACCGGTTACGCGGACTGTGCCGGCTGCTGCCACTGCCGTACGCCAGGACCACCAACCCGACCGGGCCAGCCGGTACGGTCAGGTGACCGGTCACCGTGATGGCGCCCGCCCGGACGCGTACCTCCTCGTCGAGGTCTGCACCGGGTGAGTCGACGACCGCCTCCACCGGCCCGGCACGGCCGGGCCAGGTGTGGAGCAGCGTGGCGATATGTTCGTCGGCGATCGGGCTGAAGGTGTCGTACCACTGCCCGACCGCCCGGAACCACCCGGGCCGGACCAGGCAGACGACCGCATGAGCGACGCCGGACAGCGTCGCCAGGGCTTCCTCCGACCCGACGGGCGCGGCGACCACGACCCGGGCCGCACCCCGCACCCGGGCAGCCTGACACGCGACACGGGCGGTAGCGCCGGTCGCCAGCCCGTCGTCGACGATGACGGCGGTCCGGCCGGCCAACCGGACCGGTGACCGGCCGCGCCGCAGCGCCGCCACCCGCTCGGCCAACCCGGCCCGCGCCTGGTCCTGCGCGTCGGCGAGCTCGTCGGGCTCGACGCCGGCCGCGTGTACCACTTCCGGGTTGACCACGCCTGCGCCTTCCTCGCCGACCGCCCCCATCGCCAGGTCGGGCTGCCACGGTACGCCGACCTTACGGACCACCACCACGTCCAGGGGAGCGTCGAGGGCGCGGGCCACCTCGGCGGCGACCGGCATCCCGCCACGCGCGATACCCAGCACGACGACGTCGGTACCCCGCAACTGCCCGAGCGCGCTCCCCAGTTGCTGTCCAGCCTCGGTCCGGCTCCGGAAACCCATGCCGTCCACCTCCTCCAGAACTGATGGGGCGCCCGCCGGCACGTCGGGGCCGGCGGGGTCCCGGGTGCGGGGTGTTGGTCCTCATCGTCCGGGCTCGCCGGTGCGGCAACAGGGTCATAGGTCCCGCGGGCGGGGGTCCGCCCGCCGTGCGGCCGGAACGCGACGAGGCCGGCGCGAACGGCGGGTGGTTGTCCCGGCCCGCCCGGACGGGACCGGATGCCGGCGGACCGGTAGCGTTCGCGGCGTTTCCAGGCGATCATCATTGCGCCCCTCTACGGCGGGAGGCCCGATGGCCGAAGCGTTCGAGCCGGCCCTGCTGCTGGGGCCGGTGCTGCGCCGCGTGGACGGGCGGCAGGCCACGGTGTGGGTGCAGACGGCGCGGCCGGCCACGGTCGAGGTGCGGGCCGGCGCCGCGGGCGGAGCGGCCCGCACGTTCACCGCGTACGAGCGGCACTACGCGCTCGTGGTTGTGGACGGGCTGCCGGCCGGCGCCAGCACCGGGTACCGGGTACTCGTGGACGGACGGCAAGCGTGGCCGCCGCCCGGCTACCAGTTCCCTCCCCCGGCGATCCACACGCGCGCCGCGGCGCAACCGACCCGGCTGCTGTACGGGTCATGCCGGAAGGCGAGCCAGTACGCCACCGACCGGTACCCGCCGGATGCGCTGGACGCCTACGCGGTCCGGCTGGCCGATGCGGTGCGGGCCGGCACCGCCGCCGCGAGGTGGCCGGACACCCTCGTGCTGCTGGGCGACCAGGTCTACGCCGACGAAACCTCCCCGCTGATCCGCGGCTGGCTGCGACGGCGGCGGCTGCGGCGCCGGCGCGACGCCCCGTCGACCCAGGTGGTCAGCTTCGCCGAGTACGTCCAGTTGTATCTGGAGTCGTGGACCGATCCGCAGATCCGCTGGCTCATGTCCACCGTGCCGAGCGTCATGATCTTCGACGACCACGAGATCATTGACGACTGGAACACCTCCCAACCGTGGCGGGCTGAGCGCAGCCGGCAGCCCTGGTGGGCCGAGCGGATCGCCGCCGGGCTCGCCTCGTACTGGGTCTACCAGCATCTGGGCAACCTCGCCCCGGACGAGGTGGCCACCGACCCGGTCTACCGCGAGGTGTGCGCCGCCGACGACGCGACCGCCGTGCTGGCCGACTTCGGCGCCCGGGCCGACGCCGAGCGGGACTGGTACCGGTGGAGCTACGTGCTGGACATCGGCCGCAGCCGGCTGGTGATGCTGGACAACCGCGCCGGCCGCGAGCTGCGTCCGGGTCGGCGGCGGATGCTGCCCGACGGCCAGTGGCGATTTCTGGCCGACTCGCTCCGGGGCGACCACGACCACCTGGTCATCGGCTCGTCGCTGCCGTGGCTGCTGCCACCCGCGTTCCACCACCTGGAGGCGATGAACGAACGGCTCTGCGACTCACCGCGCCGGTGGATCGCCGCACCGGCGGAATGGCTGCGCCAGCAGCTCGACCTGGAACACTGGGCGGCGTTCGGCGCCTCGTTCGACGCGCTCGCCGCGCTGGTGCGCCAGCTCGGCACGGGCGCCGCCGCACCGGCCACGATCAGCGTGCTCTCCGGCGACGTCCACCACTCGTACGCCGCCCGGGCCCACCTCGGCGCACCCGGAGCCAGCTCGGTGCACCAACTGACCTGCTCACCCGTACACAACGACCTGCCCCGTCCGCTGCGGATGGCCACCCGGCTGGGCTGGAGCCGCGCCGCCGGTACCGCCGCCCGGGCCCTGGCCGCACTGGCCGGCACACCAGCACCCGCCATCCACTGGGAGCTGACCGCCGGGCCGTACTTCGGCAACGCGGTCAGCACTCTCGTACACCACGACCGCGCGGCGCACCTGACCATCGAACGCACCGACGGGCAGGCTCGACTCCAGTCCCTGACCACCGTCCAGCTACACCCCGGACAGGACGTCCCACCGGTGCCCTGATGCGGTGCCGGCCGAGCTTCCCGCCGAACGCCGCGCCGCCAGCGGGGCCGATGGCATAGGCTGAGTTTCCGCGACCTGTGTCGGGGAGGGTGGATGACCGTCGAAGCTGCCGTCCTCGCCCAACTTGAAGCCATCGTCGGTGCCGAGCACGTCCGGTCCGGACGCGGCGATGTCGAGCCGTACGCCCGCGACGCCACCCCGGCCTTCCACGCCGTACCGGATGCCGTCGTCTGGCCCCGCAGCGCCGAGGAGATCGCGGCCATCCTCCGCCTGGCGACGCGGCTGCGCCTCCCGGTGATCCCCCGCGGGGCCGGGTCGAACCTGTGCGCCGCCACCGTGGCGCTGCGCGGCGGCGTGGTGCTCGTGCTGACCCGGATGAACCGGATCCTGGAGGTCGACCCCGCGGAACTGCTCGCGCGGGCCGAGCCGGGCGCCAGCACCGAGGCGCTGTCGAAGGCGGCCGCGGCCCGCGGGCTGCTCTACGCTCCCGACCCGGGCAGCCGCACCGTGTCGACCATCGGCGGCAATGTGGCCACGTGTGCCGGCGGGCTGCGCGGCCTCAAGTACGGCGTCACCCGCAACTATGTGCTCGGCCTGGAGGCGGTGTTGCCGACCGGCGAGGTGATCCGCACCGGCGGGCGGCTGTGGAAGGACGTCGCCGGCTACGACCTGACCCGGTTGCTGACCGGCTCGGAGGGCACGCTCGCGGTGCTCACCGAGATCACCGTCGCGCTGCTGCCCATGCCCGCGACGGCGAACACCGGCATCGCCTACTTCGCATCGCTCGCCGACGCGGGGCGCGCGGTCGCCGCCGTCATCAGCGACGGGATCGTACCGGCCACCCTGGAGTTTCTGGACGCCCGGTGCATCGGCGCGGTCGAGGAGTACGCGAGTCTCGGGCTGCGGCTGGACGCCGGCGCGCTGCTCCTGTTCGGCGACGACGGCGCGGCCGACGCCGTCGATCGCAACCTGGCGCGCATCGGCGAGCTGTGCACGGCGGCCGGCGCGATCGAGGTGGTTGTCGCGGACGCGCCGGCCCGGTCCGAGGCGCTGCTCACCGCCCGCCGCGCGACGCTGCCGGCGCTGTCCCGGTTGGGGTCGTTGACGATCCTGGAGGACGCAACGGTACCGCGGCCGCGGCTCGCCGAGATGGTCGGCCGGATCAACGAGATCGCCGAGCGCCACACCGTACCGATCGCGACGTTCGGCCACGCCGGCGACGGCAACCTGCACCCCACTTGCGTGGTCGACCAGCACGACGAGGCCGCGATCGAGCGGGCGCACCGCGCGTTCGCCGAGATCTTCGCCGCCGCGATCGAGATGGGCGGGACGATCACCGGCGAGCACGGCGTCGGCGCCGCCAAGCTGCCCTTCCTGGAGGCCCGCCTCGGCGCCGACCACGTAGCGCTGCTCCGCCGGATCAAGGCGGCGTTCGACCCGGCCGGCATCCTCAATCCGGGAAAGCTCGGCTCATGACATCCGCGGACGCATCGCGCGGCATCTTCGAGCCGCACCTGCTCGACCGCTGCATCGCTTGCGGCTTCTGCCTGCCGGCGTGCCCGACGTACGCGCTGTCCAGCGATGAGGGCTCGTCACCGCGCGGGCGGATCACCTTGATGCGGGCGCTGGAGACCGGCCGGCTGGACGCCGACGACCCCCGGCTGCGCGAGGAGTCGTCGTTCTGCCTGGGCTGCCGGGCCTGCGAGCCGGTCTGCCCGGCCGGGGTGCGCTACGGCGAGCTGCTGGAGGCGTGGCGGGACCACCAGTGGCGCGGGCGGCACCGGCCACCGGTGGCGCAGCTGCTGTTGCTGGCGGTGTCGCATACCCCCGTGGTCCGCGCGATGGGCCTGGTCCGCCGGCCCGCCCGGACCGCCCGGACCGGGACGGACGGGTACCTGATGCTCGGCTGCTTCGAGCGGCTGCTGTACCCCCGGGTCAGCCGGGCGGTCCGCCGGCTGCTCCCGGACCTCGCCGTGCCCGCGAACCAGGGCTGCTGCGGCGCCCTGCACGCGCACAACGGCGAATCCGCCCGGGGCCGGGAGCTGGCCCGTCGCCTGGGTGCGCAGCTTCCCGGCACGATCGTCAGCACGGCCGGCGGCTGCGCTGCGCACCTCGCGACGGTGCTCGGCCGCGACCGGGTACGCGAGCTGAGCGAGTATCTGGTGCACGCGGGTACGACGCCGGTCGGCGAGGTGCTCGTCGACGGCCGGCGTGCCCGGGTGTGCCTGCAGGACTCCTGCCACCTGCGCAACGGAATGCGGGTCTTCGCCGAGCCTCGGGCGCTGATCGGCGCGGTCGCCGAGTTCGTCGCGGTGCCCGGCGACGACTCGTGCTGCGGCGCGGCGGGGACCTACTCACTGCTGCGGCCCCGCGACAGCAGACGGATCCTCGACCCCAAGCTCGACGCCATCGAGGCGGCCGGGGTCGACTACGTCGTCGCGGTCAATCCCGGCTGCCTGCGCCAGCTCCGCACCGGGCTGCGGCGGCGGCGTAGCCCGGTGCGCGCGGTGCACCTGGCCGAGCTGCTCGCGGCCGCCGCCGGCGGGATGCCGGACCAATGATCACAGGTAACGGTGGGGAGGTTGGCGGTCGCCGCGATCGCCTCGGCGATGGCACACTCACCGTCGTGGAGTATCTCTTCGACCCGGACGTCGTCCACGAGTGTGCCCTCACCGCACTCGGCAAGCCCAAGCCGGCCATGTTCAAGGCGGTCGCCGACGCGCTGGATGCGAGGTACCCGGGCCGCATCGACCCCGGCCAGCCATGGATCTTCAGCAACGCCGGCGGTGCGATGATCCAGATGAAGCTGTACTACGCGTCGATCTTCGAGTACCTCATGATCTGGGGTACCCCGATCGGCTCCGAGGGCCACTCCGGCCGACACGCGGTCGGCTTCTGGGACACCGTCATCGATGGCGAGATGTGGTACTACGGCGAAGGCCAGTTCGAGAAACGGGTCTACGGCCCGGCTGACCGGGTGTTCGTCGGCCCGGGCCAGGCCCGCGCGATGAACTTCACCGACGGCGTCTGGGCGGTCGAGTACGCGCGCGGCCCGCTCCCCCTTTCCGTGCCGTTCGGCGTGGCCGACGAGTTGCTGAGCACGCTCGATTTCGCCACCGCCGGACAGACACTGGGAATCTATGCCGCGCTGGTCGGGCGGCACTGGACCCGGCCGGACCCGGACGGTTCGCCGGCATCTGCGGTCCGCCGGGTCGCCGGCATGATGCTGGGCACCGTCGGCTCGGCCGTCACCCGCCTGCTGCGTCCCGCGGAGCCCGACGATGCGATTCCTCCGGGTACATCCGCCGGGTCGCGGCCGAAACCAGGAGCACGGCTGACCGTCGCGGAAGGAGGCGGCCGGTCACGAACGCGGCGAGCCGGTTCCGCCGGCCCGGAATGACGACCGGCCGGCGGCCCAGCGCGTTCAGGGTCTCGCGGACCACCGGCTCGGGCGCCATCACCGGCGGTGCCAGCCGGCCCGGCGCGGCCGGCCTGCCGCGATTCAACGTGGGTGTGTGCACCCGGCCCGGGCAGCAGGCGACCACGTCGACGCCGTGCGGCGCCAGTTCGGCCCACAGCCCCTCGGCGAGCACCCGCAGGTAGGCCTTGGTGGCCGCGTAGTGCGCGATCCAGGCCGAGCCCTGAGCACCGGCCATCGAGCTGAGCAGCACGATGCCGCCCCGACCACTCTGCGCCATGCGGGTCCCGAAGTGGTGTGCCAGCCGCGCGGCGAGGCGGCAGTTGAGGGCGAGCACGCGGTCCACCTCGTCCGGCGCCAGGTCCAGGAACGCCCCGGCGGGCGCCAGTGCGGCGTTGCAGACGACCAGCCCGACCTCGAGACTGTCGGTGTGGTGGGCGATCTCGGCCGGAGCGTCCGGACCTGCCGCGTCCAGGGCGACGGTACGCACCACCACGCCGTGCGCGTCGCGCAGCCGTCGCGCCCGGTCGGCCAGGACGTCCTGGCGGCGCGCCACGAGTACCAGGTCGAGGCCGCGGCCGGCCAACCCGTCCGCGAACGCGGCACCCAGCCCGTCCGAGCCGCCGACCACCAGGGCCCAGCGGCCGTACCGGTCGCCGAACGCGGTCATGGCCGCCTCCGGTAGTACGGCGACAGGGCCAGCAGGGCGCCGCGCGCGAACGGGCCGGCCAGCGGCATCAGGCGGCGTTTCCAGCCCAGACTGGCGGCGACCGCCGCGGCGATGTCGTCGAAGCTGTGCCGCTGGTAGGCCAGCAGCCGCTGGCTCTCCTCGGTGTCAAGCCAGTCCGTCGCGTACTCCTTGGTGCTGAACGCCTCCTCCGGCAGCGGGTCGATACCCATCGCCGCGAGCAGCCGGGCCAGGTATTCCCGGTAGGTGACCTGACAGGTCGGGCCGCCGCCGACGAACAGGATCCGGCCCCACACCTGCGTCGTGCGCAGGGCGGTCACGATGGCCAGGGCCGCGTCATCGGCGTGCAGCGTCTCGATCCGGTTGTCCAGCCCGATCTCGAACATGATCGGATGGGGCTCGCGGATGCCGAGGATCGGTACGTCGGCCAGGCGCAGGATGCACCAGGTCAACCCGGTGTCCCGGACCAGGTGTTCGCATGCGATCTTGTCCGCGGTGTATCCGTCCGTGGCCACCAGCGGGTCGTCGACGTGCCGGGGCGGCGGCTTCCGCAGTGTGTGCCCGTGCACGTCGAACGTGGATGTGAACAGCAGCCGGGGCGGACGCGACCGGCCCTGACACGCGGCGATCACGTTCCGGGTACCGTCGACGTTGACCGCGCGGGCCTCCTCGCGCCGCTCCTCGCTGGCCGGCGGAATGATCGCGGCCAGGTGCACTACCGCGTCGACGCCGGCGGTCGCGTCGGCCACCGCGGCGGCGTCGCGGATATCCCCCCAGGCCACCTCGGCGGCTGCCGGCAGCCCGCGAGCGCGGCGCCGGTTGGCGGCCGTGTCCCGGGCGAAGCAGCGTACGGTGTGGCCCTGGCGGACCAGCTCGGGCAGCGTGTGCGAGCCGATGTTGCCGAACGGGCCAGTCAGCAGGACGTGCACGGGCTCACCATACGAAGGGCACGAGTGCCCGTCGCCCAGCCGGGTAGTCCGGGAAGTGCTGACGGTACCAGTGGTGATGGGCCAGCGCGCGTGGCGCGAGGTTGGCGGTGGTGTACAGCGCGAAGGCCAGACCGGCGAGCGACCAGGTGGCCAGCGCCCATCCGGTCCACTCCACGATCTCGCCGAGGTAGTTCGGGCAGGACACCCACTCGAAGGCACCACCCCGCGGCACCCGGTACCCGCTACCCCCGCGCCCACGGAGTCGACGCAGCGCGCGGTCGGATACCGCATTGAGGGCCAGCCCACCCCCGAACAGCGCCACACCGACGAGGAACCGGGGATCGGCGAACCAGCTGTCCGGGTAGCTGCCGAGGTCCGCCACCCAGCGCGCGTTGATCCAGCTGTTGAGCACATTGAACGCCACGGCGAGCAGCATCACGGTCAGCGGTAACCGGGTGCCCGGGCGCAGGAGCACCGGGTACACGAAGGAGCGGTACCCGTAATGGACCTCCCACAGCGCGGCCAGCGCCAGCGGGACGGCTTCGCCACGGTGCGCGCCGGCCGCGTACACCGCGGCGAACAGCAACGCCGCCGGGCTCTCCATCAGCAGCCAGGCCAGCCGGGACGGCAGCGTCGGGCCCCAGCCCGCCCGGCTGTACCGCCCGTAGGGCGCGTCGATCCGCCACAGCAGAATGAAGGTCACCGCGGCCAGCGCGATCTCCACCAGGACGAGGGCACGATCCAGACCGGGCGGCGGCACCCGCGCAGTCTACGTCCATGGTGATCCTGAGCGGTCAGCGTGCAGCTAGACGCCGGTAGCGACCGGCGTCCCCCCGTCGGGTAGCCGGGCGTGTAGGAAGCCGATCAGCCCGTCCCGGGCCAGGTATCCGGCCAGCGCGGCGATCCAGGTCGAGATGAGCAGGACGTGGACGCGCTCCGCCACACCCACGCCGTGGCCGGCGTAGATGAGCGGCAGCTCGATCAACCCGAGCAGAGACAGCAGCACCGAGCTGGCCAGGCAGCCCCGGGCGAGCCGAGGCGACCACGCGCGGATTCCTCGGGCCACGCTCAACAGCAGCATCGCCGTGAGGACGGCGAACAGGCCGAAGCTACCGGTCAGCGCGTGCGGCTGGTGCAGCTGGACAAGGATCGGCGCGTGCGCGTTGCCCAGCTGGCAGGCGCGGTCGGTGGACGGTGTGCACGGCATCGGGTACCTCGTGTCGAGGACACCGGACAGCCCGGACGCGGCCAGGAACGCACAGCCCAGCGTGGCCGGCCGATCACGCGGCAGCCGGTACCACAGCGCCACCGCGAAAACGGCGAGGACCAGTCCGCAGGGTACGTTGATCAGCCGGAACAGCCCGCTGGACGGCTGGCCGGGCACCTCCAGTTCGCTGACGAACGAATCGACCGGGCTCAGCCGCGAGCCGACCATGCCGGCGATCAGGAACGAGCTGTACAGCAGGGACCCGGTCAGCCCGGCCGCGCCACCGACCAGGCACACCAACGTGCGGCGCGCCTCGTGTCGCGACCCGCTCCGCACGTCCCCTCCCAGCCCGGCAGAAGCCTCCCACGCACCCAGGGCCAGCGGGAACACGCCATCCAGGTGCCGGCCAGGTCTCCAGCGTGAGCCCGGATGCTGGTATCGCGCAAACGCGATCAGACCTCGAAGTCGCTGTGCGCCATGGCGTGCCGGGCGATCTCCACCCTCGACCGCGCATCGAGCTGGCCAGGATGTGCGAG
>Ga0137372_10007421_pt1 | contig 10612 bp, 14 predicted proteins | sample SagtaG_6_FD_104911 | JGI IMG/M metagenome (GOLD analysis project Ga0137372, IMG submission 104911) | Vadose zone soil microbial communities from Sagehorn Ranch, Mendocino, California, USA - Sage1_R_60_16 metaG | ecosystem: Environmental > Terrestrial > Soil > Vadose zone | place: USA...
ACGTGACGAAGGAAGTCATCAGGGCGGAGAGGGGATCCAGACGCATCGCCAGTTCCGCGGAGAACCCGCCCGCCGAGAACCAGGGAGCGATTCTCTCGACGACCGCGGCGTGGTCGCCCGCGAAGAAGGGAAGGAGGCGCGCGGAGGCGGCAACCGTCGACAGACCGACCGAGCCGACGCCGACCGCCGACACGAAGCTCTTGCCCAGCTTCTTGCCCGCGAGCCCGTTGACGAGGAAGCCCGCCAGTGGCAGTGCCGGAACGAGCCAGAGAGGGATGCTCGCGGTCATCTCACCACTTCAACAGGTTGATCTTGTTGACGTCGATCGTCTCTTTGTGCCTGAAGAGGGCCACGAAGATCGCAAGCCCCACCGAGGCCTCCGCCGCGGCGATGGCGATGATGAAGAAGACGATGATCTGTCCCTCACGGGTGCCCATGGCCGAGCCGTAACCGATGAGCGCCAGGTTCGCCGCATTCATCATCACTTCGATGGAGAGGAAGATCGAGATCGCGCTGCGGCGCAGAAGCGCGCCCGCCAGGCCGATCGTGAAGAGCGCTCCCGAGGCGAGCAAGACGTCCCCGAGAGGGATCGAGCCGATCACGAGCTCTTCTCCCTCTGAGCCAGGACGAAGGCCCCGACGAGCGCCGCCAGCAGCAGGATCGAGAGGGCCTCGAAGGGGAGGAGGTATCGCGAGAAGAGGAGCCGCGCGAGCGGAGCGATGTCTCCCGAGACCGCGGGCAACGAGCGCGGGGCGCTCGCTCCATACGCGCGCAACAGGCCGAGCAGCATCCCCGAGAAGACGAGAAGCGCGACGGCGGAGAGCCAGCGCTGGATGGGACGCGGCTCCCGCTCCCGAGTTTCCTCGCCGACGTTCAAGAGCATGAGCACGAAGAGGAACAGGACGAGAATCGCTCCCGCATAGACGATGACCTGGATCGCCGCGATGAACGGGGCCGAGAGCATCACGTAGCAGACCGCGAGCCCGAAGAAAGAAACGACCACCGCGAGCACGCTCTTGACCGGATGCGGGTGCACAACCATCAACCCGGCGAACAGAATCGTCAGCGCCGCCGCCCCGTCGAAGACCAGCCGTTCCATGGTCATCGCGGTCTCCGCGCGACCTTGGATGTCTTTTTCCCCGTCTGCATCAGAGCCACCTCATCGTGATGAGCCCCGCCACCCACAGGAGGTTGACGAGCGCCAGAGGAAGAAGCGCCTTCCAACCGATGCGCATCAACTGGTCGTAGCGGAAGCGCGGCAGCGTCCAGCGAACCCAGATGAACACGAGCACGAAGAAGAGGGTCTTGGCCGAGAAGATCAGGATGGACAGGATCGCCCCGCCGACTCCCTGCGGATGAAACCCCGGAAGGCTCCAGCCTCCGAAGAAGAGCGTCACCGTCAGCGCGCAGGCAACCACGATGTTGACGTACTCCGCCATCATGAACATCGCGAACTTCATCGCGGAGTACTCGGTGTGGTATCCGCCGACGAGTTCGGCGTCCGCCTCCGGCAGATCGAAGGGGACACGGTTGGTCTCCGCGAAGGTCGAAACGAAGAAGACCACGAAACCCAGGAACTGCGGCACGACGTTCCAGCGGGGAAAGAATCCCAGCCACAGGCGCTCCTGGGCCGAGACGATATCGGGCAGACGCAGAGAGCTGGAGGAGAGGATCACTCCCGCCGCCGCGGTCGTCATCGCGAGTTCGTAGGAAATGATCTGAGCGCTCGAGCGAAGGCCGCCCATCAGCGAGAACTTGTTGTTCGATGCCCAGCCGGCCAGCACGATTCCGTAGACCGAAAGGGAAGTCAGCGCGAAGACGTAGAGCACTCCGATGGAGAGTTCCGCTCCGATCAACGGGATGTCCCGCCCGGCGACCGGGAGGCTGGCGCCGTAGGGAATCACGGCGAAGGTCGTCAGCGCCGAGAAAACGGCGATGCCGGGAGCCAGCACGTAGAGGACTCTGTCCGACTTCGTCGGAATGACGTCCTCCTTGAAGAAGAACTTGACCGCGTCCACCGGGAGCTGGAGGAGCCCGAAGGGACCCACGCGGTTGGGCCCGGGGCGGTCCTGGATGAGCCCTGCGCCCCGCCGTTCCGCCCATCCGAGCATCGGGACCACCGTCAGGATCACTCCCAGCGGAATCAGGACCCGGAGCGCGAGGATGAGCCAGTCGGTGGCGGACAAGTCAGATCGCCCCGACGGAGACGAAGGTGCCCTTCTTCATCAGGATGCCGCCTTTCAATTCTTCCTCGGTCACGTCCGCGTATCCCTTGACCTCCGACTGGATCTGACGGCGAAGGTCCGCCGGCGTCCAGTTGCGGTCGCCGCAGCCCAAGGCGACAGCGAGCAGCAGCAACAGCTCCCAGTGCGGGCGGACCGAGGATCCGGGCAGGAATGCTCGTTCGAACTTCTGCACCCGGCCCTGGACGTTGGTGAAGGTCCCTTCCTTCTCCGCCAGCGAAGCCGCGGGCAGGACGACGTCGGCGGCGCGCGTCAGGGCGTTGGCGGTTCGCGCCGCGACGGCCAGGAAGCCGGCCCGGCGAAGGACGGCGACCTTCTCCGGATCGTCCGCGATCTGCGAGAACGCCGCGTCCGCCACGAGAATGACTCCCGGCCGCGCCTTCCCCGACAGCACGTCCTCGAGGCCGTAGCTTCCGGGTCGAGGCGAGAGACCCACGTCCTTCGCGCCGGCGAAGTTGGGGCCCGCATGGTCTCCCTCCACCCAGACCGTCTTGGATTTCATCCGGCGAAGGCGGGACTTGTCCACGACCGCGTCGCGATTGCCGCAGGAGAGGTGGTCGGCGATCTTCCGAAGGAGGAAGTTCTCCTCGTTGGAAAGGTTGGCGGAGCCCAGGAAGAACAGGCCCGCCGGCCCCGTGGAGTCCACTGTCTGCCGGATCTTTGCGGCGATCTTCTCGATCGCGCCGGGAACGTGGGTTTCGGCGGCCGCGTCCCCGTCGCGCACCGAGGCCTTCTCGATGTCTCGCAGATTCAGGCTCTCGGAGAGGAACCGCCCGTAATCACAGAGCCAGTAGTCGTTGACCTGCGGGTTCAACCGCGGCAGGAAGCGGTAGACAATCGAGTCGCGGTTCTCGATCGAGATGTTGCAGCCGATGTTACAGCCCGGGCAGACCGAACGCGCCTTCTTCAGATACCAGACGCGGCTGCGGAACCGGAACTCCTTGACCGTCAGCGCGCCCACGGGACAGACGTCGGCGGCGCAGCCGGACCAGTCGTTGGCGAGCGGCTTGCCGTCGTGAGTCCAGACGAGCGTGCGCCCGCCTCGGTCCAGAAACGTCAGCTCCCCCGTGCCGGCGATCTCCTGGCAGAAACGGATGCAGCGCGTGCACTGGATGCAGCGCGTCATGTCGGCGATCACGTGCGGCCCGATCATCGTACGGTCGAAGCCCGCGTATTGCCGCTTCCTCTCGTCGTAGCGTGAGCGCTGGTCCCCGTAGCCGAAGGAGTTGTCCTGGAGCTTGCACTCGCCGGCCTGGTCGCAGATCGGGCAGTCGAGCGGATGGTTGATGAGGAGGAACTCCATGTTCGCCGCCCGCGACTCCACGACCCTCTCGGTCTTCGTCTTGACCGAGAGGCCCTCCTTCAACGGCGTCGTGCAGGCCGCCTGGATCTTGGGGATCCCCTCGATCTCGACCAGGCACATCCGGCACTGGCCGACGACGGAGAGGCGCGGGTGGAAGCAGAAGTGGGGGATCTCGATCCCGGCGAGCTTGCCCGCCTCGATCAAGTTGACGTTCCTGGGAACCTCGATCGGCTTGCCGTCGAAGAGAATGGTGTAGGTGTCCTTCGGGGGCGGCGGCGGAGGCGAGGGGGGCGACCCTCCCGCGGCGGGACCGGGTATGGCGCCGCCGCCTCCCGGAGTGATCGGAGTCTTTCCGCTCATGCCGTCACGAACTCGCGGTCGAGGGCTCGCGGTCCCACGAGGCAGCGTTTCTGCTCGACGTGGTAGCGGAACTCCTCGCGGAACTTGCCGACGGAGGAGAGGACGGGCGCGATCGCGGCGTCCGCGAAGACGCAGATCGTCATCCCGTTGGCCATCTGGTTGGAGATCTTTTCGAGCAGGTCGATGTCGTGGATTCGCCCTTCTCCCGCCTCGATCCGCGTCAGGACTCTCTGCAGCCAGGGTGTTCCCTCGCGGCAGGGCGTGCACTGGCCGCAGGACTCGTGCGAAAAGAACTTGGCGAGGTTCTGCGCGGCATCCACGATGCACGTGTCCTCGTTCATCACGATGATGGCCGCCGAGCCGAGCATGGATTTCTTGGCCATCAACCCGTCGAAGTCGAGCGGGCAGTCCTCGATCTCCTCCGCCGTGAGCATCGCGGCCGAGGCGCCACCGGGGATGACCGCCTTGACGTTCTTTCCGTCTTTCATCCCCTGCCCGTAGTCGGCGCCGAAGAGGAGCTCCTTCATCTGCAGCCCCATCGGAGCCTCGTACACACCCGGACGGTTGACGTGCCCCGAGAGACAGTAGAGCTTGGGGCCGCTGTTCTTCTCGTTTCGGCCGATCTTCGCGAACCACTCCGCCCCGCGGTTGACGATGTGCACCACGCAGGCCAGTGTCTCGACGTTGTTGACGATCGTCGGCGCTCCGAAGACGCCCCAGACGGCGGGGAACGGCGGCTTGATGCGAGGCTGGCCGCGCTTTCCTTCGAGGCTCTCGATCAAGCCCGTCTCCTCTCCGCAGATGTAGGCGCCGGCCCCTCGGTGCACCGTGACGTCGAGCGAGTAGCCGGATCCGAGGATGTTCTCGCCGAGGTACCTCTTCGCGTACGCCTCCTCCAGCGCCTCGACGAGAATCCGGGCACCCAGGTAGAACTCCCCCCGGATATAGATGTAGGCGTTGCGGCACTTGATCGCGTAGGAGGAGAGAATGATGCCCTCGATGACCTGGTGCGGGTCTTCCTCCATGAGCAGGCGGTCCTTGAACGTGCCGGGCTCCGACTCGTCCGCATTGCAGAGGAGATAGACGGGCTTTCCCTTCGTGTCCTTCGGGACGAATCCCCACTTGACGCCCGTCGGGAACCCCGCGCCGCCGCGCCCGCGCAGTCCCGATCTCTTGACCTCGTCGGTCAGCTTCTCCGGTGTCCAGCCTCCGGTCAGGACCGTGCGCAGGGCCGCGTAGCCGCCGTCCTCGAGGTAGCCGTCGATCGAGCGCGAGTCTTCGCGGCCGACGCGCGCCAGGAGAACCTTCTCGCTCATCTCAGGCGTCCGCCGACAGCTTGTCCAGCAGCGCGTCGAGCTTCTCTTCGTCCATCGGCTCGTAGTACGTGTCGTTGACCATCATGGACGGCGCGCGGTCGCATCCGGCGATGCACTCGACCTCGACGACCGTGAACTTCCCGTCGGGAGTCGTCTCTTCCAGATCCACGCCGAGCCTCTTCTTGCAACGCTCCAGAAGGCGCCCGGCGCCGGCCAAGTGGCAGGAAATCGAAGTGCAGACCTGCAGCAGGTTCTTTCCGACCGGGCACAGGTTGAACATCGTGTAGAAGGTCAACACGCCGTCCACGTGCGCGGGAGAAACTTCCAGGATGCGCGCGACCTCCTCCGCCGCCTCCCTGGAGATCCAGCCCCATGTCTCCTGCGCGACCCAGAGGACCGGCAAGAGCGCCGCCTGCTTGGTGGGATAGCGCGTCAGGATCCTTTCGATGCGGGCGAGGGCTTCCGGCGGGAACTCGGCGGGACGCCCGGCTTCCTCGACGCGGTAGCGGCGGCCGCTCACCAGTCGAACGCTCCCTTCTTCCAGAGGTAGGCGTATCCGACGGCAAGGATGGCGAGGAAGATGAGCATCTCGACGAACAGCCACATTCCCGCCGACCGGAACACGATCGCCCAGGGATAGATGAAAGCGATCTCGACGTCGAAGAGGATGAAGACCATGGCCACGACGAAGTAGCGGATGGAGAGGCGTTTGTGGGAGGCGTCGATCAGGGGGACGCCGCTCTCGTAGGTGTCGAGCTTGCGGCGCGTGGAGAGTCTCGGCCCGAGCAGGTAGGAGAGGAGCAGAATCGCTCCGGCGATTCCGGCGGCCACGGCCATGAGGAGAAGAACGGGCAGGAAGCTCTCTGGCATGAGACACGTGAACTTTTTCACAAGCTTCTCGGGGAACGCAAGGGCAGTTCGCGGTGGTGAACTGTGAGTTGTGAGTTCAGAAAAAGAAGACGCTCGACCGGTTCGCTAAGATCGGGTCGTGACCCTTGAGTTCCGCCCGGTGGCTCTCGTGCCCGCGTATCAGGCGGCGGAAACGGTCGAGCCGGTGGTTCGGGGGATCCTGCTGCATCTGCCGCGGGTCCTCGTCGTGGACGACGGCTCGACCGACGCGACGGCAATACGCGCGGCGCAGGCGCGTGCGCAAGTCCTGAGCCTTCCCGAGAACTCCGGCAAGGGGAGCGCTATTCGGGCGGGCCTGCCGCGTCTGCTCGCCTCCGACGCAACGCATGTCGCGTTCGTGGACAGCGACGGGCAGCACGACCCGCGGGATCTGCCCACGCTGCTTCAGGCCGCGAGGGAAGGACACGACTTCGTCATCGGCTCGCGGATGGCGCGGCCCGAAGAGACGCCCACCGTGCGCTACCGCACCAACGAGATTGGTAGCCGCATCCTCTCGCGCATGACCGGGCATGAGGTCGAAGACGGGCAATCCGGCTACCGCGTCATCTCGGCCGACCTGTTGCGCCGCCTGAAACTCTCGGCGCGCGGTTATCTCATCGAGACCGAGATCCTGCTCAAAGCCGCGCCCTTCGTGTCGACGTTCCGACACGTCCCGGTCCGCGCGATCTACGGCGGCCCCTCGCATTACCGGCCGTTCGTGGACACGTGGGTCATTTCGTGGGGCGCCGTGTATTACAAGGTGTTCGAGACGGACTGACGCCGGATGCCAGGCCGTCTCGAACATCCCGGGGCGCGCAGCTAGAATCCTCCTGGATGTCAGAGCCGCGAATCACTCCTCTCCGGTTCCCCGGGCGGGCGCCGCGGGTCCTGACGATTGACGTGGAGGACTGGTTCCATGTCTGCGGGGATGATTACTACTCGGATCCGCGGCGCTGGGAGAGCTTCCTGCCGCGGATCGAGAAGACGTTCCTCGCTCTGCTCGACCGGGTGGAGCGAGGCGGGCACCGGGCGACACTCTTCTTTCTCGGCTGGATCGCCGGAAGGCATCCGGATCTCGTGCGGGAAGCGGCGCGGCGCGGGCATGAGATCGCGGTCCACGGCGATCTGCACCGGCGGGCCGACGAGATGAGCGGTGAGGAGTTCCGTGAGGATCTGCGCCGCGCCCGGGAGCGGGTCGAAGAGGCCAGCGGCGAGCGGGCGGACGCGTACCGCGCCGCTGAATGGTCCATTCGACATGCCGGCCAGGAGGCGCTGGCGGTGCTTGTGGAGGAAGGCTTCCTCTGCGACGCGTCGATGACGGCGGTCCCGCGGCTCGGCCGTTCGGGCAACCCGCCGGGACCGCATCGGATCGAGTTCGACGGAGGATCCCTCATCGAGGTGCCGCCGCTGACGGGCCGCGGCTTCGGCCGCACGATCCCGATGGGAGGAGGCTGGCCTTTCCGGATGTTTTCGGCGGGGCGGTTGAAACGCGAGGAAGACGGGTTTCGCGACGCCGGCCTGCCGGCGGTCTTCGATTTCCATCCGTGGGAGTTCGACGCGGAGCATCCGGCGATGGAGGCCCTGGACCCGCTCGTGAAGCTCGTGCATTTCTACAACCTTCGCGGGCTGCCGGACCGCTTCGAGCGCTGGCTCGCGGAAGACCGGTGCGTCGCGCTCGCCGACGTCCTGCCATGGCTCTCCGGTTGAGCCTTCACTCCTCGACCCCGAGATGACCCCTCCGGACCGTCCTCCTGCCTTCCTCTTCCCCGGCCAGCTCGCGGAGTTCGTCGGGATGGGCCGCGACTTCTACGACTCGGACCTCGAGGCCCGCGAGCTCTTCGCACTGACATCGGAAAAATGCGGTCTCGACCTCCAGAAGATCCTCTTCTCCGGACCGGAGGAGACACTCCACGAGAACCTCGTGGCGCAGGCAGGCGTCTATCTGGTCTCCACCCTCGCCGCCCGAGCGCTCGCCCGCAACGGGATGACACCCCCGGCCACCGCGGGCTACAGCCTCGGCAACTACGCGGCGCTGGCCGCCGCCGGGGCCATCTCCTACGAGGACGGACTGGACGTCCTGATCGCGGTCTGGCGGGAGACCGAGCGGCTCGGCATCCGCGGCGCGATGGGTGCCATCGTCGGCGCGCGCAGGGAAGCCGTGGAATCGATCTGCGAGGAGTCGCGCAGCCGGGGCCTACCCGTCTGGATCGGCAACGTCAATTCGAACACGCAGTTCGTCCTGACCGGAACGAAGCCGGCCATCGAGTCCGCCCTGGAGGCTCTCGCGCCCCGCGCCCTGACTGTCCTTCCGCTGACGATGAGCTGGCCGATCCACAGCGAGCTGATGGAGCCGGTTGCCCGGGCGGTCGCGCCGGTCGTCGCGGCGTGCCGCTCGATCCGCGATCCGGCCATTCCCTATTACGGGCCGGACGGCAACGTCGAGTCCACCGGCGCCGGCGTCGCCCGGCTCCTGGCAACGGAGTTCTGCCATCCAACCCATTGGAACGCGACCGTCGAGGCGATGGTCCGCGACGGCCACCGGGTGTTTCTCGAGGTCGGCCCCGGGCAGATGTTGTCGAAGATCGTGCGGTGGATCGACCGGAGTGTGACCTGCCATCCCGCCGGCACCCTGGCGGCCATCGGCGAGACGTCGCGTATATTGCGTCGAGACGGATGATGTCGTCCAAGGTCCGATGAGAACCGCCATCGTCACCGGCGGCTCGCGCGGAATCGGCTATGCGATCTCGAGGGAGCTGGCCGCCGCCGGAAACCGGATCGTCATCACCTGCCAGAAAGACCTCGCGCGCGCCGAGGCCGCGGCCGAGGAGATCCGCCGGAAGGAGGGGGAGGCGCACGCGGTGCTTGCGGACGTCGCAGATCTGGCTGCAGTCAAGGCCCTGGGCGACAGGGTCACGAAGGACTTCGGCGGGGCCGACATCCTGGTCAACAACGCCGGCATCATCAAGGACGCGCTCTTCCCGTTCCTGAAGGAAGAGGACTGGGACGCGGTCATGGAGGTGGACCTGAAGGGCGCCTTCCGCATGACCAAGGCCGTGGTGCGCGGAATGCTGCACAAGAAATGGGGGAGGATCGTCAACATCGTCTCGGTCAGCGGCATCTCCGGCCACGTCGGTCAGACCAACTACTCCGCGGCCAAGGGAGGCCTGATTGCCTTCACCAAGGCCCTCGCGCTCGAGATGGCGACGCACGGCATCACGGTCAACGCCGTCGCGCCCGGCCTCGTGGACACGGAGATCATCGCGCATTTGAAAGAGGAGCCGCGCCGGGAGTTCCTGCGCCGCATTCCGCTGGCCCGCTTCGGCAGGCCCGAGGAGATCGCCGCCGTCGTCGGTTTCCTCGCCTCCGACCGCTCCTCCTACGTGACCGGCCAGGTCTGGCGAGTGGACGGCGGCATGGCCTAAGTCCCGCGGATCGCGGGACCGACTCGGCGTAGCGATCACCTATAATGGAGAACCGATGAATCGTGAAGACTTGGCGCCGCGCGTCAAAGATCTGATCGTGCGCCGCTTGAAGCTCGACATCGACCCGACCGCAATCCAGAACGACGCCCCGCTCTTCGGCGAGGGGCTCGGCCTCGATTCGATCGATGCGCTCGAGCTTGTGCTCGGCCTCGAGCAGGAGTTCGGCATCAAGGTCGAAGATGAGGAAGTCGGAGTCAAGGCATTCGCCTCCGTGGATGCCCTGTGCGACTTCATCGAGCAAAAAAAGATCGCGTGAGGGTCCCGGCCGAGGTTCCGCACGCGTACCCCTTCCGCTTCGTTGAAACGGTCGTCGAGCCGCGCAATGAGGAATTCTCCCGCGGCGCCGTGCGCGTCGCGATTTCGGCCAATGCCCGGGCTGCGGCGGGCGAGGCCTGGCAGTCTGCGCTCCTTCTGGCCGAGGCCATTGCGCAGTCGGCGCTGCTGCTCCAAGGGGGAGACCCGCAGATCGGCCGGACCGGCTACCTGGCGGGAATCGAGGGCTTCCAGGTCTCGCGGGCGCCCCGCGCCGGGGAGACGCTCGAGGTCCAGGTGCGCCTGACGGCTCGGTTCGGCGCGATAGTGAAATTCGACGGCGAGGTCTTCTGCGGGACGGAGTCGCTCGCGAGGGGCAGTGTGCTCGTACGGCAAGGCGGCGGTCCTCCGCCTTCCGCTTAGCGAAGAGAGACGGAAGAGAGACGTCTGTGGCGACGCGGATCGAAGCGAGCTACGCTTGCACCAACGAGCCGCCGCATCGCTTCGCGCTCGGCGAGCGACTGCGCAACTCCAACGGCCTCCTTGTCACGCTCCGCAGGCTGGACGCGCCCTATCCACCGCGGCAGATTTTCATCACGAACCGGGAAATGAAGATGGGCTACGACGATGTGTACAAGGCCTGCTACGTGTGCGTGGATCAGGGAAAAAAGGAAAACGCGATCGCCCTGCCCAAGGCCGAGATCGAGGTCGGCCTCCCTCCCTAGCACGTCGCTCGCGCTTGCGCGGGATCTGCGCCTTTGGCCGCAC
>Ga0137372_10007423_pt1 | contig 10611 bp, 9 predicted proteins | sample SagtaG_6_FD_104911 | JGI IMG/M metagenome (GOLD analysis project Ga0137372, IMG submission 104911) | Vadose zone soil microbial communities from Sagehorn Ranch, Mendocino, California, USA - Sage1_R_60_16 metaG | ecosystem: Environmental > Terrestrial > Soil > Vadose zone | place: USA: California...
CTTTCATCCGAGCTGGCCCATTTGACTGTGGTTCAGTTGACTGATATCCACGTCGGTCCTTTTATGCCGCCGGAAGAACTCGCGGAGTACGTGGAAGCAGTGAACCGGCTCAAGCCTGATATCATAGCGCTTACAGGAGATTTTGTTGCGGGTAGCGAGAGCGAGGTAGGTCCCTGTGTTGAGTCTCTCGCGCAATTGCAAGCGCGTTACGGCGTGTTCGCCTGTATGGGGAACCACGATGTCTACGCCCGCTCGGAGGATAAACTCGAACACCTGTTTGTCGAGAAGGGGATTCAAACTCTACGTAACAGTGCAAAAAGCATCCGGATCGCGGGCTACAAACTTTCCGTGCTCGGGATCGACGATCTTGAGCGGGGTCACTCCGATTTACGACGCGCGCTCACGGTTTGTGAAAGGGAGCCGGGAGAAGTGAAGGTTCTATTGTCCCATCGGCCGGAGATCTTTCCCGAAGCAGCAAAAGGCGACATCGATCTGGTGCTTTCCGGCCACTATCATGGAGGGCAAGTGAAGCTTAGCCCGGCTGCGCGAAGTCTTTCCGTCGCCCGATTACTCACACCTTATGCTGAGGGGCTTTTCCGGCTTGCGCGGGCGGGCCACGGCGCTGGGAAAACTGCGCACCTGTTCGTGAGTCGTGGCATAGGAATCACCGGGCTCCCCATCAGGATCAACTGCCCGCCGCAAATCGCACACCTCAGATTGATCAAGGCGTGAACAATATATTTGGAATGTCTCGAACTGTTCGGACAAACGGAACCATACGCACCGACGTTCAAATCGTTCGATCCGTTCAAGCGGTTCAATCTGTCAAGTATGCTCGATGCGGCCGACGCCGTCGGCGGTCTAAACCTCTCAGCTGCCGCCGAACCCGATCGTAATTTTGCCGGCTTCAACGATGACCGGTATCTGCCGGCGGCCATTCGAATGCTTAAGCATTCGCTGTAGTCCGTCGTTGTCTTGAAGGACGTTGATGTATTCGAAGGGAATCTTCCGACGGGAGAAATCCTCACGGGCTTTCGAAGTATAGGGGCAAAGATCATGACCGAAAATCAGCACTTCCTCTGTCAACATTGTCTGTGACTCCTGCGGATCAGTGGCGGATCATTTCGATTATCGATTTAAACAGACCTAGCTTAGCTTAGCGAGTGGGCGGTAAATTGCAAGGAAGGACTTCACTGTGTTAGCTTGCCGAGATCCCGTCTTCTTGGTTCAGCCAGTGTCATGAGATCGCGCGAATAACCTGGCGTCATTAGCGAGCGACACTTTATCTCTGTATTCTATGCTCGGCATTCTCTACATCGTTGCCACTCCCATTGGCAATCTCGAAGACATTACTTTGCGGGCACTGCGTGTACTTAAAGAGGTCGATGTAGTCGCAGCCGAGGACACACGTCACACGCAGATTCTTCTGAGCCATTACGACATTCACACACCATTGACCAGTTATCATGAGCACAACGAGAAAACCAAATCCCAGGAGTTGGTTACACGGCTTGCGCGGGGTCAGAATGTCGCCTTGGTGTCTGATGCGGGCACGCCGGCGATATCCGATCCGGGCTTTCGACTGGTTGTACAGGCGATCCGCGCCGGGGTTCGAATCATTCCGGTACCCGGCGCTTCAGCCCTGACCGCGGTTCTCAGCGCAAGCGGTTTACCTACGGATAGATTCGTGGTTGAAGGGTTTTTGCCAGCCAGGAAAACGCAAAGGCGAGAAAGACTCCAAACTCTGCGTGATGAGACCAGAACGTTAATCTTTTACGAAGCTCCGCATCGGTTGAAAGATACTCTCGGCGACATTCGTGAGTTGCTGGGAAATCGCGAAGCCGTGCTGGCGCGAGAGTTGAGCAAAATCCATGAGGAGTTCCTACGCGGACCCGTAAGCGAGCTGGTCCGTGCGCTGGGCAGCGGCGATATACGCGGAGAAGTGACGCTGATCATCAGCGGCTCATCGGGTTTACCCGGTGTTAGCGAGGATCGATTGAAAGCTGAGATTCTTGAGCTCAAAGGCAAAGGGTTGCGGGTTAAAGAAATCGCCGAGGTCTTGGGCGAAAAATTCGGTTACCCCAAGAAGGAAATTTATCGCTTGGCGTTGCATGAAGCAAAGGTCAGCTCTTGACCTTGTACTCTTCCAACTTGCGGTACAAGGTGGTTCGATCCACACCTAGAGTTTTGGCAGCTTCGGTTTTGTTGCCGCCCACAATTTCCATGACTCGCATAATATATTCCTTTTCCAAGTCCCTGAGCGTGTAGGATTTTGCAAGGGCGTCGGCCAAAGGCAACACGTTGTCGGTGCGGGCGACCAACGAAGGGGGAAAATCTTGCAGTCCAACGCGGGCCTCTTTGCCGAGGAGCACCGCCCTTTCTATGGTGTGTTCCAGCTCTCTGACGTTTCCCGGCCAGTGATAGTTCGTGAGGGCGTCGAGAGCTTCGGGCTCGATGCCGTCCAATTTGCGATGGATCTGGTCGCTAAATTTTCGCATGAAGTGCTCGATCAGAATTGGAATATCTTCCGCCCTCTCGCGCAGGGGTGGCAGATCAATTCGGATTACGTTGAGCCGGTAATAGAGATCCTGCCGAAAGCGACCTTCCTGAACCAAAAGCTCCGGATCGCGGTTACACGCCGAAACCAACCGGGCGTCCACCTTCTCGCCTTGGTTTGCTCCCAACGGCCTCACTTCTTTGTCCTCGATAACGCGCAGCAGTTTGGCCTGTAGACTGAGGGGAATTTCGCTGATTTCGTCGAGAAACAACAAGCCACCGTTGGCCGCCTGAAACAGACCTCGTCGATCTTTGCGGGCGTCGGTAAAAGCCCCGCGCACGTAACCGAAGAGCTCGCTCTCCAAAAGCGTCTCCGGAATGGCAGCGCAGTTGATAGGAATAAAGGATCTTGCCGCCCGAGCACTTTTTTGATGAATCGCCCGGGCGATCATCTCCTTGCCGGTGCCGCTTTCACCCACGATGAGAACGTTGACAGCCAAATCGCTAACGTGAGCCACGAGCTCAAAGATCTCCCGTATTTTTGCGCTCTGACCGATGATATTTTCGAATCCATAGCGACTGTGGACTTGTTGGCGCAGCCTTTCAACTTCGCTTTGCAGGCGGCGTTGCTCTAGAGCGCGGTTGACCTGAAGCAGGATTTCATCTGTGCGAAACGGCTTGGTTACATAGTGGAACGCTCCTGCATGCATCGCTTCCACGGCGCTTTCGATGCTCCCAAAGGCAGTGATCAGAAGAACCAAAGCATGGGCATCGATCTCTTTAAGCTGTCTCACCAGCTCGGTTCCCCTCATGCGCGGCATCATGAGGTCGGTAATGGTTAAATCGAAGTTATCCGCTCGGTATCTTTCCACCGCCGACGCGCCATCGTGAACCGTCTCGACTAGATAGCCTTCCTCGCCCAATACATCGGCAAGGAACTGGCACATCTCGCGATCGTCATCAACGACGAGAATCCTGGCCGGGTTGGTGGTTTCCTGTTTGAATCCTGGAGTCATTGGAACTCTCGCTGTAATAGCTCTGCTTAGGTTGTTCTGTCGGAAGATAGATTATAAAGCGGGTGAAACTGCCGGGCTCGCTTTCAACCTGAATATCACCGCCATGCTCCTGGATGATGCCGTAACTCACGGACAAACCCAGGCCGATTCCCTCGCCGACGTCCTTGGTAGTGAAAAATGGATCAAACACGCGGCCGATATGCTCGGGAGCGATCCCGGCACCGTTATCTTCGAATGAGATTCGCAGCCAATGACCCGCCGCGGGCGAAGCCTGAATGATGCCACGAGCGGTGATCTCCGCGCCGATTTTGATCACGCCACCCGGGCCTAATGCGTGAAGCGAGTTCGAATAGAGATTGATGAATATTTGCTGCAGCAGTTCGGGATCAGCGCTGATCTTAGGCAGTGTATTGAGGCCTGCCGTTTCAACTCGGATATCTTTTTCCCGGAGTTGGTGCGCCAAAAGATATTTTACGTTGTTTAAGAGGGCCGAGAGCTCAATGGGCTGAAAAACGGGCTCTCTGCGCCGCGAGAATTCCAGGAGTTGTCGCACGATAGCCGCGATGCGGTCGCTCTGGGAACGGATGACACCCAGGTTATCTTTAAGCTCTTCGGCGCTCCGTGGGCGACGCAAAAGGTATTCGGATCGCCCGCCGATGATGTTAAGAGGTGTGCCGATTTCGTGGGCCAGACCGGCCGCTAACCGCCCCACCGAGGCCAGTCGTTCAGAGTGACGTAGCACATGCTCGAGTTTCAGCTTCTCTTGTTGCTCGCCGACGAGTCGCGCATGACTTTCTTGTAGCTTCTGGCACATAAGGTTGAATTCTCGAGCCAGCGAGGCGACCTCGTCACGCCCTCTTATTTCAAGACCCTGCTCCCGCTGACCCTGAGATATTTCCTTAATGCGGCGAATCAGTTGGTTAATCGGCCCCGTGACGCTCCGGCGCACCAAAATCAAGACCAAGAGTGAGAGCAGAATGATTAGCAGGGACGTCGTCATCAGAATCCGGTTGCGCCGCCGCTCTATAGTAGCGAAGGTTCCGTATCCGTGACGGGCGAGCACGAAGGCTCCCCGAAGTTGGTTACCGGAGTCGACTATCGGCTCTATGCGATAGTAGAGCAAAGTTTTTTGCTCCCGAATATAACCGTCGATACCTTTGCCGCTCTGTAAAACGGGTCGCGGATTTAGTTTCGTTATGGGAGTCGGATCCAGCTCGGGAAAATCCGTCCCGTACCGGATGGAGGCTGAACGGGCCACGGGCGCGCCGGACAGATCATAGACAATCACTGCGTGGATATTGCCTCTGGGCGCTGCGGTGTCGATGAATCGGTGAGTTTCCTTGAGGTCAGGCTTGTCGGCAATCGTCCGGCGTAGCCCTGCCTGCAAAATCCGGGCGAAGCCACGCATTCCTACGGTGAGCTCGCGCTCAATATTTTCTTGGTCCTGTTGAATGCTCAGATAGCCGTGCACCGCCATGACCAGAACGATGACGGCGACTAGCGAAACGATGAGTTTGGTTCCAAGATTCATCTAGGTGCGCGACCCACAAGGAGCAAGCATCATACCGAGTGCCGAGCAAAAAAAACCACACCCTAGATCATTAAAAAATCAGCATCACACATCGGCTGTTGATTTAATCAAGTGATTGATCTGTTGCAATCTACTGCGCCGTGTGGTGATTTGCAACGCGGATAAAAACTCGCAGATTTCATAGGTTAGCCCAGAGTGTAGCCTTACGGGGCCAAACTGCCGCAATCACCGGCGAAGCACCAAACTGGAGATCCATGAAAAACTTTTGAATTTCCAAAATGATTTTGAAGTTTCAGCTTGCCATGATCGATGGCACACGACTTGCGGGCTTTCGTTGAAATAACGCTCATTGAAAGGAGGTGAAGAAATGAGAAAATTCGCAATTGCGTTGGCCATTGTTTTGGGTCTGATTGGCTCAACCATCAGCCTATCCACACCGTTAAGTTATGCGCAGGAAGAGCCGCCGCCAAAACCGGAAAAGCCGGAAAGTTAGACATTGACTCGTGTCCTGTTTCGGAAGCTCAATGAAAAACAGCAGTGCCACGAAGATCATTACCGTGGACGCAAAACTAGAGAACTTCTGAAACATTACACTGGGGAGATGTTGATCGTCTTAAGCTAGAGGGGTGCATCACCCCTCTAGCTGCTTATGGTGGCGATTAGCGTTTTCACAGACAGGTTGGTTTGAATTAAATCTGTCGTTAGTCGAAGTTGCGTTTTATGAAGAAACTCTGAAACTCTTCCTTCGACACTTCCCATTCCGCACGCACTTCCTTCACCTGCGCACCCGGTGGGCCGCTGCGACACCAGCTGATAAGCTTTTCCAGTCGCTCTCTTTCACCTTCGGCAACCACCTCTACCGTCCTATCGCGGCAGTTCATAACCCACCCCGTTACACCCAGCCGTCGGGCTTGCTCCACCGTTGATGCTCGAAAGTAGACTCCCTGGACCCTGCCACTGATCTTCAAATGAACCCGCGCCGCGTCTTTCATAGCTGTTGTCTTGGCCGTGCTCATAGCTTACCTACCGGACCAGCGCAACTGTTATGTACAAAAGCCCAATGCCGAATAGATTTGACAACCGGGCTGCACCTTAGGTAGGCTTACGCCCGTTTGAAAGGGTCATTTTACCGAAGAGCGTGCCGAAAGATTGACTCCTGCTGGTGAGACCGTTGAGGCCCTGCCCTTTGGGTAAGCGATCCCGAAAAGTGTAGCGTTTCGAGGTGCAACTAGGAGGGCCAATATGGGAGCAAAGCTATACGTGGGAAACCTTCCCTACTCGGTGACCGAAGAGCGGCTCCAGCAACACTTCGCGCAGCACGGCTCCGTGGTGAGCGCTCGGATCATCACTGATAAATTCAGTGGTAGATCTAAGGGGTTCGGTTTCGTGGAAATGAGTTCCGATGAAGAGGCCGAACGAGCGACAGCTGCCCTCAACGGCACGGATTTCGAGGGGAGAAATATCGTCGTCAGTGAGGCGCGGCCGCAGCAGCAGCGAACGCCGCGACCGATGGGCGGAGGAGGCAGGCCGCCACGCGGCAATCGCTACTGAGTTAGCCCTCCAACATTTTCTTTAGCTCTTCCTCACTCAAGATCCGTAACCGGAGTTCCTGTGCTTTCTTGAGTTTCGAGCCGGGATCGGCGCCGGCGACAACGTAGCTTGTGTTTCGGCTCACGTTGGACGCTACACGGCCTCCAAGCGCCTCGATCCGCCGCTGCGCTTCTACCCGTGACATGCTCTCGAGTCCACCCGTCAGCACGAAAATCGACCCTGCCAGCGCTCCGGCTTTTTTTGGTTCGTGTTTGAAACGGACGCCAGCCTTCAGCAGCTTCTCGATCACTTCGCGGTTTTCCCTTTGGGCGAAAAACTGAGCGATGCTTTTGCCCACCTGAGGACCGATCTCTCTCACCTCCGTCAGTTGTTCTTCGGAAGCTTCCATGATCGACGCCAGGTCGCCGAAGTGTTCGGCTAAAAGCTTGGCGGTGGCTTCACCCACATGACGAATTCCGAGGGCAGTCAAGCCGCGCGGCAAAGTCGCTTCTTTGCTGCGTTCCAAGGCGTTGAGAAGATTCTGTGCCGACTTCTCGGCCATGCGCTCGAGATTGGCCAGGTCTGCTTTTTTGAGTTTATAGAGATCGGCCAAGTCTTTTACTAACCCGCGTTTCACCAGTTGATCGATGAGTTTTTCGCCGAGTCCCTCGATGTCCATGGCGCCGCGGGAGCTAAAGAATTTGAGGCTCTCTTTGAGCTTCGCAGGGCATGAGATGCCGATGCAACGATAGGCAGCCTCACCTTCTTCCCGGTAGACCGAAGCGCCGCACACCGGGCAATGGTCCGGCATGGCAAAGCGTCGCTCCTCACCCGTTCTTTTGTCCGGCAAAACTTGTACGACATAGGGAATAACGTCGCCGGCGCGCTCGACCACCACGGTGTCGCCGATGCGGATGTCTTTGCGTTCTATTTCATCCATGTTGTGCAGCGACGCGCTCTTGACCGTTACACCGCCGATGGGCACCGGCTCCAGGCTGGCCACCGGAGTCAGTGTACCGGTACGGCCCACTTGGGGTTGAATATCGAGAATGCGCGTCGTCGCTTGCCGGGCCTTGAACTTGTAAGCGATGGCCCAGCGCGGCGAGCGGGCGATTTCTCCTAGACGTCTTTGTAGTTCGGTGCTATTGGCCTTGACCACGAGGCCGTCAATTTCATAAGGAAGCTCGTCGCGCCGCGTTTCCATTTCTTCTTGATAGGCAAGGATCTCCTTCATGCTGCGGCAGATTTTAGTAAACGGCACGGGTTTCAACCCCCAATCCTTAATCGCATCGAGAAATTCACGATGGGTGCCGAATTGCACCCCGGTAATCATCCCGCTGCCATGGCAAAAGATGTCCAGGGGCCGCTTTGCCGTAATTGTCGAGTCGAGTTGCTTTAAAGAGCCCGCAGCGGCGTTACGCGGATTGGCAAATACTGACTCGCCTTCCTCTTCCCGTTCGCGGTTCATCAGTTGAAATGCTTGGCGCGAAAGAAACACCTCACCGCGCACTTCCAAGCGTTGTGGGAGATCCCGTTTGCCCGCATGCAAAGTCAATGGGATCGAACGAATGGTTCTCAGGTTTAGGGTAATGTCCTCGCCGTGGATGCCGTCGCCGCGCGTTGAACCCATGGTGAATTGTCCGTTCACATAGAGCAGTTCCACAGCCACGCCATCGATCTTAGGCTCAACAACATATTCTATGGGTTCAGAGCTTCTTAGGAAACGCTGGCTCCGGGCTTCGAACTCTGCCATCTCCTCCGGATCGGTCGCGTTGTTGAGCGATAACATAGGCAGCGTGTGCTGAACCGTGGTAAACTTATCCAGAGGCGGCGCGCCAACCTTCTGCGTCGGAGAGTCTGGCGACCTGAGTTCTGGATGTGCCTTTTCCAGATCGGCGAGCCGGCGAAAGAGCCGATCATAGTCCGCGTCGCTGATCAGCGGGTCGTCGAGGACGTGGTACTGGAAATTGTGTTTCTCGATCTGTTGGCGCAGCTCGAGTATCTCTTTCTCTACGGCGGTGCGGGGCTCTCTAGGTATAGGATTGGCTGGAGTTGTCGACATGGTGCATCGCGAATTTTTAAATCATAAAGAACTTAGCATAAGTGCAAAAGCGAATGAAGTTCGCGCGACGCTACATTGACCGTCCCTGGTGAGTATGTTAACCGTTTCACTGATGGGTACACGCTGCATTTGGAGGATCGTTCTTCTCCTTGTTTTATCAGGTTGTGCCTCCGCTGTGCCTGAAGTCAAGCCAGCCCCGGACGCCCTCGTTTTGACCCCCGAGGCGCCATTCGCGCGTGACCAAAAGATCGAAATCCCCCCTGAGGCAGCCGGCTTGTTTCACTTCCTAAAGGGGCAGCTGTTGCTGGGACAAGGTGAATTCGATGAGGCGTTAAAGGAGTTCGAAGCCGCTGCCCAAGCCAATCCCGATGACTCCTTCCTGCATTTTCGCCTGGCAACGCTCTACCTGAGAAAAGGAGATCTAAAGAAAGCGCTAGTGGAAGCGGAAATAGCCGTTCGTACCGACCCCAAAGCCGTCGACAATCATCTCCTGCTTGCCGGCCTGTATTCTTCTCTCGGTGAAAATCAAAAAGGCATCATCGAATACACCGAAGTCCTGAAACTGGATCCGCAGAACCAGGAGGCGATGCTTTACCTGGGAGCGCTCTATCTGCAGCTCGAAGACTACGAGCGGGCGAACAAAAATCTTGAGGAGCTCCTGAAACTGGAACCGAACTCCGTCCTTGGCCACTATTATCTCGGCCGCCTGCGCGCCAAGAGCAAGCTCTACCTGGCAGCCGAGCAAAGCTATCGAAAAGCGCTGGAGTTGAACCCGAAGTCTGAAGCGGTGCTTATGGATCTCGCCTTGGTGTACGAACTCGAAGGCAAGACCGAAGAAGCTATCCAAAGTTATCAACGCTTGTTGCAGGTCAATCCCAAAAGCGTCTGGGCGCGGAAGCGGTTGGGCGAACTGTACGTCGGCCAGAATAAGCTGGATGAAGCTCTGAGCCAATTCCAAAGGCTTGAGAGCGCCGAAGCGGACCCGCGGGAAACACGGATCAAAATTGGGCTGATCTACTACGAAAAAGGCGACTTTGAACGCGCCGCGACGGAATTCAATCTTGTCCTGGCCGGCGACGCGGAGAACGACCGGGCCCGTTACTATCTCGGCGCTACCTACGTGGAAATGAAGTCTGACGATAAAGCCCTGGAGGAGTTCCTGCGGGTGCCGGAGAAGAGCGAGTTGTTCGTCGATGCACGCATCCAGGCGGCTTATCTCTATGACCGGCGGGATCAAACCCAAAAGGCCATCGAAGAGGTGCAGTCGGCGCTCAAAAAAAAGAATGATCAAAAAGAAATTTTCGGGTTGCTCGCTTCCCTTTATCGAAAGCAAAAGGACTACCCCAAGGCGATCGAAGCCTTGGAGCGTGTCATTGTGTTGGATTCCAGGAACGACCAGGCGCACTTCCAGCTGGGGGCGCTTTACGACGAAAATAAGAACAAAGAGAAATCCATCGCTAACATGAAAAAAGCCATCGAGCTCAACCCCCAGAACGCCGCGGCGTTGAATTATCTCGGTTACACCTGGGCCGAGATGGGAGTTCAGCTCGACGAAGCAGAAATTCTGATTCAACGGGCGCTGAAGATCGAGCCCAACGACGGTTTCTATCTCGATAGTCTGGGTTGGGTCTACTATCAGAAGGGCGATTACAATCAAGCCGTAGAGCTTTTGGAGCGGGCGGTGGAGATCACCGTGGAGGATCCCACCATCATCGAACATCTCGCCGATGCCTACGAGAAGGCCGGCAAAGCCGAGCGGGCGATCGCCCGTTACCGAGAGGCACTTAAAAAAACGAAGGAAGACGAGCAGGTTAAGCGGATCCGGGACAAAATCCAGCGTCTGGAGAGAAAAATTTGACCCTGGGTCGGCTGCCGACCGAAGGCGCCCTCGGAAAAATAACCAAACGGGTTCTATGGGTAGTCATCACAGTGGCGATGGTTGGCTGCTCCTCCGTCGCCCGTCAAATCCCGTTACC
>Ga0137372_10007427_pt1 | contig 10608 bp, 5 predicted proteins | sample SagtaG_6_FD_104911 | JGI IMG/M metagenome (GOLD analysis project Ga0137372, IMG submission 104911) | Vadose zone soil microbial communities from Sagehorn Ranch, Mendocino, California, USA - Sage1_R_60_16 metaG | ecosystem: Environmental > Terrestrial > Soil > Vadose zone | place: USA: California...
AGAAGAGGCATGGCCTCTTCACGCTTGGCAAGGACGCGTTTCGTTGCTACCTCACGAATATCTGAAGGAGCCAGATCAATATGATACCGAAAGCGGTCCTGGAGCTTCGCCAGTTCCACACGCTTGGAGCCGATGGCATTCACGACCTCATCGAGCTTCTCCTGGCTGGTTACGACGATCCAAACGGGCGCGATGGCCTGCCGCTGCTTGACGCGGTTTTTGCCTTGCTTACCAAACTCTTCCACCACGGCACGCAAATCTTCGATTTTGGCGGTGCTCTGGGCCACGTATTGGCCCACCTCATCAATGATGAACGCCAGTGCCTTGCCTGGTTGACGCAGTGCCATCAACTCGAAAGCCCAGTTGACGATCCCGCCAATGGTGATGTCCGGCTCGCGCCTGATAGCGGCCTGCTCCCAGGAATCGGCGTTCGGGTAAGTGGAGGGGTCCATCCTATGCAGGATCGCGCTGGCACGGTTGGTGCGCTGCGCTCCCTTGCGGACCATCCGCCAGGAGCTCTGGTAGTGCTCCTGGCAGCGCCGCATGAACTCTTCGAGCTTGCCCTCTTTCTCTAATTCCACTTCAAGCTCAAGGATGGTGTAGTCCTCCGCGTAGTCCAGTTCGCGTAGCAGCGCGCGAAACATGATCTCGGCCATCCGCTCGGCGCCCACATTGACGGCAGCATCTACGGAAACATCGAACATCACCACTTTGGTCGGAATCTTAAGGGTGATGAAGTCGACCAGTCGTGTAATCTCCTCATCCTGCACTTGTTGCTTGAAGAGATCCGCCGCCAGATGGCCCAGCACAGTGCGATTATCCAGCACGTAGCCCAGATTCTTGGCAAACGAGGATTTGCCGGAGCCGAAGAAGCCGGAGACCCAGACACCAATGCCCTCATGCGGCTCAGCCGGAGCCTCGGCTATAGCACGCAGCAAGGTCCGGTAATGCTCTCGGATACGGTCAGTAGCTACATATTCGGTAATCTCAGTGTAGACCGTCTCCTCATCATCCTGGCTCAGCTTGATGACTTCTTCGATGCGTTCACGCAGGTCGCGCTTGAGCAAGTCTTTGATTTGCATCTGTATTTCCTTCCAACCACCAAATCTCGACAGTGTATGATAAGTGTCGCAAGGTTCTGTGCCTGAATGCTAGAGAGCGAGAAGCTAATCTGCCGGGCATCAGGTCTAGTACTATGCATGTGCTCAGGGTTTGCGGAATGTCACCGGCTGAGCAGCCACTCCATGCGCCAGGGCATAAGATGGATTGGTCTGGCACTTCACCAGCACACGATCAGGCCAGTAGCGCATGGCCGTATGCGACCAATCATAGTCGCCGCGTTCCAGCGCTTGCCAGCACTGCTTTGGCTCGGTGGGCCACGATGGAAGCAGCATCCAGAGGGGCGCGAGATTAATCAGCACGCCATCATCCACTTCTGGCGCCCAGCCAACAATCTCCCCGCATGTATTGGTCTGCGAGGTGACAGCTGCCAGCGCTTTAGCAAATGCCTCCAGATCCGTGAGGTCGCCCTCGATCGCCTCAATCTCGCGCTCCAGCTTTCGTCGCTCAGCGCCTTGGGGCATGGGAGCCAGCCTCTCCCGCCGCGCCTGGACCTCGCTGCACGCGCGGTTGATTCTGCCGCCTAAGTAGCGATTACCCTGAAGCAGATGCAGCGTGTCTCTGGTGATGTGTTCGTGGAAGAGCCAGAGGCTGTAGCGCTTCTTGGGCGATTGCAAGAGCCAGTAGATTGGACGCTTGCGATATTGCCGCACATGCTGCTTGAAATAGTCGCGCGCCAGCCACTCGGATAGCTGACGCCTGCCTGTCGCTGCTATCAGCAGCGGCTCAACCTGCGCCTCGCCCACCAGCAAGGCCAGTGCACGCTCGACCAACGCTACCAGATCGTCTTCGTGACCAGGGTCCAGCACAGCAACCCCACTGGGAACCGCTAGCGCCCGCAGGGCTGCCGCTTGTTCCGGCGAAACACGCCCGCAGCCCAACTCGCCTTCAATCCCTGGCTGGAAGCGCCCCAGTACGATGCCGATAGCGTAGCTCACCCAGCGCGCCGCCAGCGCCTGGCGGCTGAGCCTGCCTTCAACTATATTAGCATCTGGGGCTGTATCATCGCTGGAAATGGTTCTATTGTCTTCGGCAATTTGCTCATTCTCACTATTCTCGCCAGCATCATCCACCGCCAACGCAGGCTCGGCCAGTTCGGCCTCTATAGACTGGCGATCCTCCGCATCGATACTATAGAGGCGATAGACCTCCTCATCAATCTGCCGCTCCAACTCTGCCAATTCCCTGGCTTGCGCTGCCATGTCTACACCACCAGTGGGCCACGCGGGAGGTCCTTCAAATTCATATGTTGCTTCATCCTCTGTGCTGCTCGCCCGCGACAGCGCGACAGCGCTGTCTACCAAGGCTTTTATTTTCTCTGCCTCTTTGCCTTGAAGAATTGGATAAGGCAGATTTTCAACCTCACGCCCTCCAAAATGGATGGTTGGATTAAGCAGGTTGATAATATAACCTGCAAAGGAAGAATTCATTAATGCAAGAGTCTCCGCTTCACTGCCAAGCGTATTTTTTTGATAAGCAGCCATTCCCTCAACATTGCATATGAACCCTGTAGGCAACAAGCGAGTATTCAAACCCTGGGAGCTTGTATGGGTCCAGGTTATTCCAGAGCGGAAGTAATAATCCACGTTTTTGATAATTCTAGACCAGTGAGACCCGTTATACAGTGAGCCCGCCCAAGTTTTCATTTCTTTTCCATCGTGCTCCCAATTGATGATGTACTCCTGATTTCCCCACCAACGCCTGAAACTACCTCCTTTCATATGCGGAAACCAGCGTTTTCCTGTTGTAAGAGCTTGTTGGGCATCAGCACACCCGAAGGAAATAAGGCTTGCGCCTACTTCCCACCAGTAGCGCAGGAATCGAAAATTATCGCTGGTCTGTAACCCAACTATAGGTTGAGCAATCTCTCCTAGCTTTGGCAGCGTTTGGAACAGTCGCCGTAGGCCAGGGGTAATCCAATAGACCCAAGGCGCACTGGGGACGGCGAAAAAATCGCTCTGGCGGTAGAGATAGACTGCTGGGGCAGTATCGCCAGCACGCAGAGCAACCACGGCGCACTCGAAGTCGCGCTGCTTGGCTTCGGCGTTCGGCTTACGCACGAGCCGAAAGTAGACGCCAGTGTTGTTGGTTCGACGGCTGGCGTCTGGCTCGCGGCGCAGGACATAAGCGGCTGTTTGCAGTGTTCCAGGATTACCAACAGCAAAGAGCGCTGGGCCGAAATGTACTAGCGTCTCAACTGCCGCGCTCTCCATAGCCTCAGCACGTAGGCGCTCGTAAGAGCTAATAAACATAAACGAGTGCATAGTCAGCATGCCCACTCGCCCATGCGGCGCTGCAAGCTCCAGGCAGCGCTGGAAAAAAGCAGCACAGAGATCGCCCTTGCCAGCAGGATATGCTTGGCCGACGAGCTTCTTTAGTCGCTCGTTCATCTTGCGCTGCGACATATAGGGCGGATTGGTGACCACCACATCATAACGGTGCAGCAGCACATCCAACAAGCGCAAGCTCTTAGATGCCTCACCAACAAAGTAGGTTTCATCCAGACCCTGCCGCGCTTGCTGGCGGGCAAAATCTTCAAATGCCTGGATAACCTGCCGCGTGAGGCGCTGGCGGTACTCTTCTTCGCTGTGGTCTTCCTCAAAGAGGCTTGGTGTACCTGGGGGGGGCAAACGTCCTTGGCTTGGCATCCTCTTACGAGCCGCCTCAATCCGGTCAGCCATGTCCTGCTCCAGTCGCAACAACGATCCAAGCTGCTCAACATCATGTAGACGGTCCCAGAGCGGCTTAAGGATCCGCTCGTACTCGGCGCGAGAGAACTGCATCGTGCCCAGAAATGACGCGAGGTGCGGCCCATCAAGCAGGTGAACATTCGCGCAAGCCAGATTGCTCTGGCGAATTACGGCTTGTGGATTGAGCGCTTTTGCTTTGAGGTAGAGCGTCAGTGCCGAAAGTTGCACGGCGCGCAGATCAATATCAATTCCGAAGAGGTTGTACTCCAGAATAGCGGTGGGAATCTCAGATACATCGGATATAGATGGCTCGTGTGGCCAGCCAGACAGACCTGCGCGCTCCAGTTCCTCGCGGTACATCTCCGCCAGTAGATCAAAAGCAACCAAGCCAAAGTGCATGGTGCCACAAGCCGGGTCCAACAAGGTGATTTCACGTACCTGCCGCAGTGGCTCCCTGGGCGCATCCTGGATCGGAACCATGTATTCTAGCTGCTCTGCCAGGAGGCTATCGGGATGCATCTGAAGCCAGAGTCGCCCCAGAGTATTCTCAACCAGGAAACGCACTACCCAACGCGGAGTGAAAAGTTGTGTCACTGCTGGAATATCTGCCGCCTCGAATTTCTTCCCGGAGAGGCGTGCCTCACGGAACGCCCTTTCAAGCTCCTCCGCATTGAAACTTTGATAGATCCAGCCAATAGTTTCATCCTCGCTCCAGACGGCTGCCAGATCGGGATGGTTCAGCAAGGCTAACAAGTCGGTCAGAGCGCGGGGACGTGGGCAAAGTCTGCTAGGCATAGTATCAGGATCGAAGAGGACACGAATCTGTGCAGCCATATCGGCACAAAGGTACAGCAAGTAATGGCGATAGGCAGTATCGCGTGGCCCCTCGCCTAACTCGTCCAGCGGTAGCGAGCCAGCCTCATAACGGCGCAGTTCAGCCTCGTTGCCATGCGTGGTCAACCAGAGCTTAAAGTTGTTGGAATCAGAACCCCTCAAGAGGCTTTGCCGCACCAGTCCACGTGCCTCCAGCATTTTCAAAGCAGCCAGACGATTCAGCCAGGTAAAGGCTGTCTCGCGTACCAACTTCTCCACCGCCTCGGCAATCTTCAGCCCAGCACCTCGTTCATCGACCAGCAACTGCTCCAGATGGGTGCGAGTTTCGCGAGCCTCCTCCAGGCTCTGAATGGCAGGGAGAGTCGCTGGTTCTTCCAGGCTACCGGTGTGATGTAGCCCAGAGATGGCCTCAAGCAGATCTCTCGGCTCATCTGTCAACAACCGCCGCGCCCGGAGGGTCAGGTCATGCAGCCGCCCACGCATCGTACTATCCATAAATCTTCACCCGATAGTTTCCTATGGCTTCGCGGTCCTTGAGGTCCATGAAGCGGAGTCCGGTTGTGCCTTCCAGTGTTCCTGGATAGAAGAGAATCAGCGGCACCATAGTTTTACCATGCATTTCGTCCAGCAGTTTCGACATGTGGTAGATTGCAGGGGCCATGGCTCCCACCCTTGTCAAAAAGACGATATGCCGCGCCGGGTTCAGCCCCCAGATGTGTTCGGCCAGTACCTTGGAGAGCGGACGCCAGTCGCGGTCAGAGAGGTAGGTTGTTACCTGCTCCTGAGCCACCTTGAAACCGCGCTTCTGTTCTAGATCTATCACTGCATCAATGCCCTCGGTCTCTTTAATTACCTGCCAGAGCAGTGCGGCCAGCGAGATTTCCTTGACCTCTTTCCCCGTCTGCTCCAGCCGGATTTTCAGCTGCTTCGCCCGGCGACGTAGCTCCCATTCTTTATCTGGCTCATAGTGTAGAATGGCAAAGGGCAAATCATGATAAACGCTGATCCGCATGGGCACGGCCTTAAGGTCGCTTTCCAACAGGTCAATGCGCTCTTCGAGCGAGAGCATGGGCATACTCCTCCAGGGTGGTTGCTGGGAATTCGATGCGAATGACCCGCCCGGCAGCATGATATTCCAACAGTTGCTCTTGATGAGCCTCAAAGAAGAAACGCTCTACCGCCTGTTCAGAGAGGAAAAACATCTGCCAAGTTGGGTCATGCAACAGGCGATCACCCGACCGCTGTGTGCGGCTGAGCAGAAAGGCGATAAAAGCAAATGAAGTGACAGGCAGATAGAGCAAAGCCAGCCGCTTTTTCGCCTGCCCCTGCAAGAGATGAAAGTCTCGCAGCGTAGCAAGAATACTGCGAGCCGCGCGATTTGTTGTCGCTTCTGTCCAAGTACCTTGGGTCTTACCACCTGCTATCTGCTTGCGGAGCCAGTCCTCAATATCTGTAACGTAGATCTCTGGCTGTCCTCGGCCTATAAGCGGTGCCAGCACTTCGGTCACAACTGCATACAAGAGGGGGTCAGCTTGGACGGTTCGAAAATAGAGGATAGGATCAAGCATGGTTGCGGGCGTGTCTGCCTGTACCAGCGTTACCAACGCCGCCAGAACCTGTGGGTCACCAAGATAGCGTTGCCTAAAGATCGCCAATATCTCGGCGACGCGGGACCGCGAGGCTTTGCCGAAGAGGTTCTCCTGCCGGATACAACGTAAATTGGCCTCGACATCATCTGAGAGGTTCCAATGTGCCAACAGCAGCTTAGTATCAGGCAACAAAGCGCTAGCTTTGATGATTTTGCTGGAATACGGCGCAGCGTTCGCAACCATCCTTGATTACTCCTCCAAGGGAAAAGTAGGGGTCGGAGAAAGCAGCACCATGGCACCATCCCCACCTACTCCCACCTATTTCTGTGCCCTCTATAGTACATGAGATAAGCCTCAAATGCAACTGTTGATCAGCACTTGTTTTAATCCAGATCATGGCGCGTGGGATTACGCCGATCCACCAGCAGCTTATGCAGTTTGATGCGCACCTGCGCCCCTTCACCCAGCCTACGCGTGTTCACAAAGGCCAATTGCTCAAAGGTACTCTGGTCGAGCTGGCCCTTGATCACAAAGACTAAGGGGCTTCACGGAAATAACATAATCATCTCTCTTGTGGTTTGATGGTGAGTTCCAATCGCCCTGAAAGGCATCTCTGAGCAGATTGAGGTGAACACGTACTTCATGAAAAGTGACTTCCACCGTCCAACGCAAGACAAACCATACCACCATCTGGACTGCTTCGGCCTGTTGATCGGTACAAAGCAAGGCCATTGGCTCGTATTGGCCCTGTGGATCGCGAATGAGCATCCAATGGATCGCCACAGGAGGGATGAGAGATGGATACCACAGAACCATGCCCGTGGCGATCTCCATCTCTCGCGTTGTTCCTCCATACCAGGACAGCGTGTATTTCTGCCAGAGAGTGTTTGGGGTCTTGCAGTCGCTCGGTCAGCTTTGGTTGCGGTTTCCCTTTGAACGCTGGTCTGCCTTTTTTTCCTGCCTCCCGAGTGGGGCAGGATCGTACAAACACGCATCCAGACGCAAGCGCGTGATGGCGCTCACGCAGGGCAAGCGGCAGACGTTCCGCAGAAAATCCAGGACGGCATAGGGTCCATCGGCAACCACGCCAGCTTTCGATCAGGCATCCAACGAGAGACTTGCAAGATCATCTGCCAAGCCCAATCGGTGATGGTTTTGTGCCGCCTGGTGCGTTCTGCTTGGTAGTGCTCCGAGGGAGCCAGAACCGTCAAAAAGGGCAAGGCCCACACCCGGCAAGCCCACGGGATTGGGGTCAAAAGCATCAGGGAAATCCAGCGCAATCCATTGGTTTTCACCAAAAACTCCTTGCTGGAACGAACGGGATCGCGATAGACACCCCGCGCGGCAATCTTGTGGCCTCGTCGGCGCTCTATGGTTTCATCGATACCCATGATCAATGGCGTGTTTCCTGGAACAAACCAACGAACAAGCAACATCAGCAACCAGTGACTCAGTATTAGTGTACTTCATCCTGCAACAGGGCGGTGCAATGACAGAGGAATAACGCTACCGTGGAAAGATGTGCTAGATAGAGCAACTGCCGCATAGAAGGGGTTTCGATCTCCTTGAGGTACCCTGAAAGAGCTAGGTACTATCTGAGAAAAGCCAGGGCGTCGTGACACCAAATTTGACACTAGAGAGGCTAGATTTACATAGACACCATTAGACATAATTAAACAGAAATGCAGCCTCTCAAGTGCGATGAGGCAACAGATTAAGACACACAGACCCCCCAAAAAGTCGCGTCAGAATTCAGGAAAAACCATAGCTTGTTCAGTAAGAGAATAAGCCAGATCGCCAAATCACTGGTGTTGTTTGACAGTTTAAAAGCAGTTAAGCCGATACATTCGTAAAAGTACGTACTACTATCAATATATGCATTGTTTTCTAACTTAACTGCAAAGGCTGCACCGCATAAGGACGTGCATGGTTGCTGCACAACCAGAGAATATTGCCATCGGGAGTGACGACCCTTTGTAAGCCTCCCCAATAGTGCTGTTTATCAACCTCATTGAGGAAGCTATGCAGGACACGCAACGCCGGTCCTATGGCCTCCTGGTCACTATGGTGATCTTCCTCAACTGCACGTATAGGATCGCTCTCAACCACCATCTTGGGCAGATCCTCGATGATCTTCTCAAGCAGTTTCAACTGGTTCTCGATGGCTTTGAAGTCGGTGGCATCAATAACAGCTCCCAGGACATCACCAAGTGGAACCCCAAACTTGAGAAAGGCGACGAGGTACTTGAGCCAGGGAGCCACGGCTTTCCACCACCCTCTTGGGACTTCCAATGTGTATCCGTGCTCCTCATCCACCATATGGGGTCCAGGAGGATGTTGGCAGACTAAGAACAGGGTAAATTTATGTCCAATCCACTGCTTCGGATTGAAGCCTGTACGATGCTCTGGGATAAGGAAAAAAGTATTGGGGCACTCCGCCTCCATCCGGTGCATTTCCAGGTTCCAGAGTCGCGTGAAGTTACGCACATTCCATTCGGTCAGCAGGCTCACTTGCTGCAACAGGAGATCATCTTTCTGTTGCAGAGTACGTAGCCGACGCAAAATTTCCTGGTATCCAGCTTCAACATGTTCTAACACCTGTGGCGTGGTGACGATATGAATTCCGTAAAGGAGTTCAACCACAGAGACATCGTTAAAGCTCGATGGACATTCAATCGTAGGCTTGTTGTGCTCAAAACGCCTGATCAAGTCTTCCTCGTAGCGATAGACCTCGCGACAAGGTGTAGCATCACGAGTCTGCCGCTGACAGATACAGGGCACTTCACGCTTGACTTGGAGTCCTTGAAAGCGTGCCAGAATCAGATCCAAGGTCTCTTTGAGAATGACGAAGAAGGTATAGGGTTGGATGCCCCAGACCACGATGCGTAGTTCTCGCAGCATTGGCAGCAGTTCGACGCGTGCGATATGTCCTTCATACTCCAAGATGGCACCATCACGCCAGTGCAAGCCTTTCGTATACCGATGAGTACGAACAATGAACCAACTCATGATGCCGGCCGGCACAAAGTCAAAGCGGTAGACCATTTCGACGTGCATCCGACCTGGAGCATTGGGATCAGGTGGCCAGATCTGCTGGACGGCTAAGGGCTCATCGTAGGCTAACAATTGTGGGATGAGGCTCTGGGTGGGATACTGGCCTGGAACCAGAGGGTCAATCTGATAGCTCAGGTCGAAGCGCTCCATCAAGCGCAAAAAGATGGGATAGAGTGAACGCGCATAGGGGCGTCCGTCCTCATCAACAGACCAGATACGCTCCAGATCAGCATGTGTCAGGACACCATTCGCCGTTTTTGTCCCAGGGTCCTCAAGAACCAGGCTGATCGTTTTGGTCACCCAGTTCGGTTTGAGCACCACGAAGCTGCTCAGGATCGGATCATCCAGAAAATAGAGCACCTTGCCCAGATCATGTAAGTACCCGCCCAGAGTCCCTTGTGCGATCTCGGCTTGCACACCTTCGCGTCGACACAGCTCAAGATAGGTTTCGTCATCAATATGATGTTCAGGACGAGCCAGTAACGCTTGCTCAACGGCGACCCAGGAGGTTGGCCATGGTTGGCCCATCAAAGGCAGCTGGGCAGCGTAGTGTGCCACCTTCTGTTTGACAGTTTCCAGTCCCTCCCCAGTTCTGCTACTGATAGAAACAACATCAACAATCTGCGGATAGGCCGTACGATATTGCTGTACATTCAGATCGGGGGTACGTTCATCAATATGAGTAGCGACGAGCAATATTGGGACAGAAGGGGCAAGCACACGGATCGTATCGAGCCAGTAGTCCAGCTGGCCCTGTACAGGGCCAGTGCGTGCATTCCAGACAACCAGATACAGCGAACGCTTGGTGAGAAAGAACTGATGCGTCGCATGATAAATCTCCTGCCCGCCAAAATCCCAGGTATTGAGCACAAGCGATGGTGTGGAAAGAAAGGGATGGGGCAACAGCAACGTACTAACCTCAATGCCGTGCGTTGTCTCGAGATCCCCCTGAAATGCCTGTCCATGCAGCGCTCGTAGCAGTGAGGACTTCCCTGTGCCTCCTTCACCTACGAGCAACAGTTTCGTCTCATACCGCTTCACACTTGCGTGTTGTAACGCTTGCAGAAAGGTGAGAGTCTCCTGTATTCCTTTTGCTACAATTTCGGGAGGTGGTGTGAGAAGGTCAGGATTCTCGTTCAGGTAGAGCCGCTGCAGGTTGCTCAACTGCCCCAGTTCGACCGGCACCTGGGTGAGCCGGTTCCCGTCTAGCCTGAGCTGCTGCAGATTGCTCAATTGTCCCAGTTCGACCGGCACCTGGGTGAGCTGGTTCCTGCTCAGCCTGAGCAGCCGCAGGTTGCTCAACTGCCCCAGTTCGACCGGCA
>Ga0137372_10007431_pt1 | contig 10605 bp, 9 predicted proteins | sample SagtaG_6_FD_104911 | JGI IMG/M metagenome (GOLD analysis project Ga0137372, IMG submission 104911) | Vadose zone soil microbial communities from Sagehorn Ranch, Mendocino, California, USA - Sage1_R_60_16 metaG | ecosystem: Environmental > Terrestrial > Soil > Vadose zone | place: USA: California...
CTGGTGCGCGAGGGAACACTGGATATGAACCCGGCGAAACTCGTTGCGACACCGCGTTTGGAAAAAAAACTTCCCAAACACCTATCGATTGAAGAAGCGATTAAGTTTGTGGAAACTCCAGATCTCGAGACGGACCTGGGCAAACGTGACCGCGCAATGCTCGAGTTGATGTACGCGACAGGGGTGCGGGTAGCGGAGTTGACCAAATTAAATCTCGGCCATATCGATTTCAAGAACCGGCTGATTCGGGTGACAGGAAAGCGACGCAAGGAACGGATCGTGCCTTTTGGCGAGCCGGCGCTGGCAGCTCTAAAAATATATCTGGAGGTCCGCGAAAAATTCCTGGATGCGGCGCTTGTTTCGGAGCGAGAACCGGAGGCACTGTTTCTCAACTATCAGGGAACACGAATAACTACACGTTCGGTGGGCCGTATGGTTGAAAAGTACATACGCATCTGTGCCGGAAGATACGACATCAGTCCCCACGCGCTGCGCCATTCGTTTGCCACTCACCTGCTCGACAGTGGGGCCGACTTACGCGACATTCAGGAGCTCCTCGGTCACGCTCGACTCTCAACGACGCAAATCTACACGCACGTTTCCATGGAAAAATTGATTCAGGTTTACGACAAGGCGCATCCGAAAGCTTGAAGACGGTGGAGAGGAAAAAGTGAAGAGTAAAAGGTGAAAAGTGAAAAGTAAAAAGTGAACTCGCCGTCTTCGTGACTTGTCACTTTTAACTCTTCACTTTTCACTGCTCTACGCTACAGCGTGGCGTTGAAGATGGTGAAGAGTAAAAAGTGAAAAGTAAAAAGTGAACTTGCGGTCTTCGTGACTTGTCACTTTTAACTCTTCACTTTTCACTGCTCTACCCTACAGCGTGGCGTGTTCGTCGTCACCGTTCGCGCTTTCAATCAAAGCCTGACAAGCAGCGTCGTAGCGGGCAGTAGGCAGAGCTTCCAGGCGGCGTTCGTCGATCAACTTCCCGCATCCAGCGCAAATGCCGTAGGTACCCTCCTTGATTCTAAAAAGGGCTTGATCTATATCGGCAATCATCTGCGATTCGCGTTCACCGAGGCGCAAGGCAAGCTCCTTGTTAACGTCCATCACTGAAAGGTCGACAGTGTCTTTGACGTCATTATCTGAGGCTTCGAGTGCAGCTGCCTGATCCTCGCGAATGTGCTCAGTATGCCTACCGACCTCGGCGAGAAGTAGTGCTCTAAAGTGGGCTAGTTTCTCAGGCTGCATTGATACTGTTGACCTTTGCGATCCAGTTTCCAAAAAACCTCTTACTTATTCGCTAAGTCGGCTCCTTTTTGAGGAGTCGGATTATAGCCTAGAGGCTCTGATAAATGTAACGCTCAAGGTCCGGTTTTTTGCGGAGAATAAGGGAATGCTAGAACTTCCAGGTCAACGCTACACGAGCGGCGCGAGGGGAACCCGGTGAAATGTTGTCGTTGCCGTCCGCGTTGATGAAGTATTTTTTATCGAAGACATTTTCAAGGTTTGCCTGAAGACCGATCTTTTCACTGACCGTAAAGTACAACGCTGCGTCCGCTCGAGTGTAGCCGGGAAGAACGACCTTGTCGTCAATCGCGGCATACATATCCGAGCGATGAATGACCCCCACGCCCGCTCTCCACTTCCTCGCGAACACGTAAGTGTTCCACAGGGAAAAGGTGTGACGCGGGACCTGAGCTAAGCGGGCCCCTTTTGCAGCCGCTGTCGTCGCGGACGTGACGCGGCCATCCTGGTATGCATAACCTCCCACTACCTTCCAGGCGCGCCTGATCGTACCGTTTAGTCCTGCTTCGAATCCCTTCGTGCGCTGGCTACCTGTTTGCACAATCTTTGCAGGGTTGTTCGGATCGATTGCCCGGGTATTGGTGCGATCCAATTTATAGACCGCCGTCGTCAGCGAAAGAGATTGACGAACGTCCCATTTGGCGCCGAATTCGTAGTTGGCAAACTTTTCCGGTTTAAGCGTCTGCGTGATTACTGTCAGCGAAGAGAATTGGTCGCCGGAGCTCGGCAGGTAAGACACACTGTGACTACCATAAAGCGATAGGGACTCGCTTGGTTTGACAACGATTCCCAAACGCGGTGAGAGCAAAGCATCGACGCGGGCCAAGTCTTCACCACTTCTATTGTTGTGGAAGCGCAGGTTGAAATGATCGAAGCGGAGTCCGGCAAGCACCTGGACTTTTGGGGATAACTCAATCTGGTCCTGGGCATAGGTCGCAGCGATGTTAGCCTGTACTCGATTATCGGCATCGGTCGCATTCTGACGAAAAGTAACCGGAGTATCGATAGTAGGGCTAACAAAGGGTAAAGAGATCACCGTTGTCGTGTTGTTGAAGAAGCCCGTGTTGCGAAAGTTATGCGATATCTGGCGGCCGAATTCCGTTCCGCCTAAAAGTGTGTGTCGTAGTGAACCGGTCTTCGCGGCATATGTAAGATCTGTTTGGTTGAAGATGTTACGGCGGCGTGTCGCATTGTTATAGGCAGTAAGATTGACGCGAGTCTCATCTGCGTTCACTGTGCCGGGAACAAAGTTTTGATACATGCGATCATAATCGCCGAACAGCGTATGGTTGCGAATGTTGAGGTTGCCGACTTGATGATCGATGACGGCGGAAACAAGATTCACACGAGAGTGCACAAAGCTGAGGTCGGGATTACCAAAGAAGGTTGAAATGTTGGCGTCCGAGGGACGGCCACGATACGAAGGAATGCCACGATCGGCGGTTCGGTTATCGCGAAAGTGTTCAAAGCCAAGTCTGATCTGAGTTTGCTTGCCGGCGACGATGGTCAAGGTTGGGTTTATGCCGAGGCGGTTGAGATCAACATGCTTGCGGAAGCTGCCGGAGTTTTCGTACATGCCGTTAACACGAAAGGCAAATCGGTTACTGAACGGTCGATCGAAATCAGCCAGGATCCGTTTGTTGCCGTAAGATCCGGCCTGAAATGTCAACTCTCCTAACGAAGCGAATCCCGCCTGTTTGGTCACGCGATTGATCACACCGCCACCACCGCCGCGGCCGAAGATCATGGCGTTGGGTCCCTTCAAAGCCTCGACCCGATCGAGGTTGTACAGGTCGCGGTAGTACTGAACGTCGTCACGAACGCCATTAAGAAAGAAGTCGGCAGATGAACTATTTCCTCTGATCACAATCTGATCGCGGTTGTTCTCTCCTTGAATGGCGGTGATACCGGGAATATAACGGACCACGTCGGCGATGCTTTGCATTGCCTGATCCTCGATCACCTCCCGCGATACAACTGAGATTGATTGCGGCACGTCGCGCAGTGCAGTGAGCGTTTTCGTAGCGCTGTTGGTAATAAGGGTGTCGTAGCCGGCCATGTCGGTAATCGTGACCGTGGCACTATACCCGGCAAGCTGGAGAACGATCTCTAATGGTTCAAAGCTGGTTGGCTTAGAGCGAACGGTTAACGATGCTTCCGCAAAGCCAGCCGCTGAAAGGCTCAACGTATATTCGCCGGGCTCGAGTAACAGGGAAAACTCTCCATTCGCGTCGGTCAGCGTGGAATAGTCGGCTCGGCCGTTCCTTGAGGCTGTGATTTTGACCCCGGCCACGGCAGCATGGTTTGGATCCAGCACTTTGCCGCGCAACTGAGACTGCGTAGCTATTTCGCCGGCCTGGGCCCCGCAAAAGAAGGCCCCCACAAGCAGCAGGCTAAAGGAAAGTCTAACGAAAAACGTGATTACGGCTTTTGCCGACATGTTGCTCCTCCAACGAGGCGGGTGTGGATAAAAAAGAAAAAAATCGGTAATGAAATTGAAAACCGATTTCAATTAAGAGAATAATTCTAATCCTGAGACGTTGTCAACATTTCTCAGGAAAAAGATTTCCGGGCAGGATTAGAGCGCTAATTGATTCTGCGTTTTGGCGGCGGCACTCAGGCTCGCTCAGGAACCGATTACTTCTCGGACCCACAGATTAGTTCTGCAGCCAGGAGCGGCAGCGTGAGTTCGTGATGGCCGGTAACCGAGTAGCCTTGTCCGGCGCCGTTTGCGGTGGGACGGCGAACTACATTCGTGAGCGGCCGGTAGGATTGTATGAAGTCGAAGTTGGCGGTGGTGATGTCCGTAAGTCCATGGCCGAGGTTGCGTACAAGGTTAACGGCCTTTAAAAACACTTCGGGCAAAGTAACCGCCGATCCGATGTTTAAGTAAACTCCGCCACCGTCCATTCGCCGCACCAGTTCAGCGAGCAATCTAAAGTCCGTATGCGTAGTCGCTCCTAATGCGGCGCCGTCGGCCTGCGGGTGAAAATGACCGATGTCGCCGCCGATGGTCAGATGAACGGTGAAAGGGACTCGCGATTGATAGGCGCTGCACAGCAGGGAGTAGTCTGCATGTTTTGGATTGAGGCCCAGCAGCGCGCAACCGGTTGCTTCGCCCAGGCCGAGTCCCTGCTTCGCGCCTTCCTGTGCGGCGCGATTCAAAAGCTGGCCAGTTTCTTCGGCGCCGCCAAACGCACCTTCACCGAGGGTGGCATCGACATCTTCGGAAGTCGAACCCACCATTGCGATCTCCGCATCGTGGACGAGCACTGAGCCATTGGCTGCGATGGCAGTGACAAAACCTCGCTTTAACAAATCGATGATCACGAGTCCAAGTCCGGTTTTGATTACATGACCGCCCATGCCCCAGATGATCGGTTTTTGCAATTCGCGCGCGCGACGGATACGAGCGGCAAGTTCTCTTAAACTTTGTACCGCCAGAATGTTTGGGAGACTGAGGAGAAAATCTTTAAGCGAGGCATCGTCTTTGACTGGACTGGCAAAATCGTCGAGTGAAACCTTACTCGGGCGCGAAGCAAGCGGATAGGTCTTTACATTGTCCAACTTTAGAGGGCGCAACTTATCACCGTAGATTGACATGTTTTGCGGTCGGCAGCGGGCCGGAGTATATCACGCGATCTTCTTGTCTTCGCGGCGAGGATTGCCGTCACCGTTTTTAGCGAGGCGGCCATTGAGCAATGGCCGGAGCACGTGGCCCGTATGTGATCGGCGCGAACGCGCAACCTCTTCCGGCGTGCCCGCGGCCACTAGGCGCCCGCCGTGTTCGCCGCCTTCCGGACCAAGGTCGATGATGTAGTCGGCAGACTTAATTACGTCGAGATTATGCTCGATCACAATGATCGTATTACCCATCGAGACGAGCCGCTGAAGAACGTCGAGTAGCTTATGCACGTCGGCAAAATGAAGACCCGTGGTCGGCTCGTCGAGCATGTACACCGTGCGTCCGGTTGCGCGCTTTGACAATTCCTTGGCTAACTTAATCCGCTGCGCTTCGCCGCCGGAGAGCGTAGTAGCGGATTGCCCCAGTTTGAGGTAACCGAGCCCCACGTCGAGCAATGTCTGCAGTTTTTGCTGAATCTGCGGAACGTTTTCCAGCAGGGGCAACGCTTCTTCAACGGTCGTGTCGAGCAACTCTGCGATCGACTTGCCCTTGTATTTTACTGAAAGCGTTTCGCGGTTATAACGAGCGCCACGACAGACGTCGCAGAGCACATAAACGTCAGGCAGGAAGTTCATCTCGATTCGCTTCATGCCATCACCTTCGCAACCTTCACAGCGACCGCCTTTGACGTTGAAGGAAAATCGTCCCGGTTTGTAGCCACGTTCGCGAGACTCCGGCAGCATGGCATAAAGCTCTCGCAGCGGTGTGAAGAGCCCGGTGTATGTTGCCGGGTTGGATCTCGGCGTACGGCCGATAGGCGATTGATCGATCTCGATGACCTTGTCGACATATTCCAATCCCTCGATGGCTGCGCAGGCTCCAGGCTGCAACAGCGAGCCGTGGAGATGACGTGCGAGCGCGGGATAGAGAATGTCGCCCACCAGCGTCGATTTGCCCGAACCGGACACTCCAGTAATCACCGTCAACAAACCGAGCGGAAACGAAACGTCAATCTCTTTTAAGTTATTGGCACGCGCTCCGTGAACTATGAGGTACTTACCATTGGGCGTCCGTCTATCGGATGGCACTTCAATTTTTTTCAAGCCGCTGATGTAAAGACCGGTGATCGAACGAGGATTGCTGGCAACATCCGCAGCGGTCCCCTGAGCTACCAGTTCACCGCCGTGAGCGCCGGCGCCTGGCCCCAGGTCGACTACGTGGTCGGCGCGGCGAATAGTTTCTTCGTCATGCTCCACGACGAGCACGGTGTTGCCCAAATCGCGCAATGCCGTCAAGGTGTCGAGCAATTTCTGATTGTCGCGAGGGTGCAGCCCAATCGAAGGCTCATCGAGGACATAAAGGACGCCACGAAGCTGCGAGCCAATTTGTGTAGCCAGACGAATGCGTTGTCCTTCGCCGCCTGAAAGCGTGGAGGATGGACGGTCAAGTGTGAGATAGCCCAGGCCAACGCTTTCCAAAAAGCGCAGACGATTTTTTATTTCGCTAAGGATCTGACCGGCAATCTGGTCCTCGCGAGCATTCAATTTTACGGCTTCAAAAGCAGTGACGGAATCCTCGATTGGTAGAGCGGTGTATTCCGCAATGCCCCGGCCGCCCAAACGCACGGAGAGAGAGTCGGGCCTGAGGCGCCTGCCTTTACAGTCGGGGCAGATTGAGGGCGAAACGAGTTCTTCCAAGGTACTTCTGACTTTTTCGGAGGGGCCTTCATTAAGTCGATCTCGCAGCCAGCGCAAGGCACCCTTCCATGGGCTTTGATAAGAGTAAAGGCCCTGACGAAAGGTTAACTGCCCACTAACACCATGGAAGAAGCCGTCGCAAACTTCTTTGGGCAGTTCAGCAAATGGCCGTTTCACATCTGCGTTGAAATGTTTCGCGACGGCGAGCAGCGCGCTCTTCAGATATGCCGATCCCTGCTTGTCAGCCGGTCCCATAAAGGTGAGTTTGTCGGCGGCACTATTGGCATCAGGAATCAACTTGGTTGGATCAACTTCGAGGACTGTGCCCAACCCGTGACAACGTTTGCAGGCGCCGTAAGCGGAATTGAACGAGAATGAACGCGGCTCGAGCGGGGGAACGTTGATACCGCAAATCACGCAAGCCATTCGTTCCGAGTAAAGTTTTTCTTCGCCATCGACTACCGCAACAAGCACCGCGCCTCCGGTGAGTTTCAGCGCTGTGCGAACTGATTCCGAAAGACGTTCCTTAATCCCGGGCTTAATCAATAGCCGGTCGACCACTGCTTCAATCGTATGGTTGCGTCGCTTATCCAGCTTGATCTCTTCGTCAAGCGACAACAGTTCGCCATCGACTCGAGCGCGCAGGAAGCCATCCTTCGCAAGTTTCTCCAATTCTTTCTTGAACTCACCCTTACGGCCGCGCACGATTGGCGCCAGGATCATGACCCTTTCACCTTCAGCGAGGCCGAGAACATTCTGGACAATCTGTTCGACGCTTTGTCTCGTGATGGCCGCTCCACATTTGTGACAGTGCGGTTGTCCTACTGAGGAAAAAAGCAGGCGCATGTAGTCGTAGATCTCTGTAACCGTGCCCACGGTTGAGCGAGGACTGCGTGAGACTGTTTTTTGTTCAATAGAGATTGCGGGTGAAAGGCCATCAACGGAATCGACGTCAGGCTTTTCCAGTTGATCCAAAAATTGCCGCGCGTAAGCGGAGAGCGATTCAACGTAACGGCGCTGACCCTCTGCATAGATTGTGTCGAAGGCAAGTGAAGACTTGCCGGAGCCGGACAGGCCGGTGATTACCGTGAATCGATCCCGAGGTATCTCTACGTTGATGTTCTTGAGGTTGTGCTGGCGCGCTCCTCTTACTGTGATGCGATCAAGTGTCATTTGCTAAGACCGCTGATGAAAACCACGCCGGCCAATACGGATGCGAATATAAGGGGGTGGCGAACCAGTCATTCTAGCCGAGCGGAATACGTTGGGCAACCGGGCGCAACCCGCACTGTCTCAAGCTACTGGTGACTCTTACGCGGCAGTGTAGTTACGAGGGACTTCACCGCCAGGAGTCAAGCATCAAAACAGGCAAAATGCATGCTGAACATCTATGAATTGAAAGCCGACAAGTAGATCAAGTATGCTCAAGTAACAACGGTGGAGATTTTTAGAATGGCACAGGACTTTTCAAGAGTAGTCGAAGAAGTAAAGCGACTCTCAACCGCCGAGAAGGAAGAATTGCAAGAACTCCTCAAGAGCTATCTAATCGAGGAGCGACGGCGGGAGATCGAGCAGAACTACGAAGCTGGTATCGAGGAGCTACGAGAAGGCACGCTTACGTTCTCAAGCGATCCGGACACACTCCGTAAAGCCTTATCCAATGACTGAAATTGCCTTCAGCTCGTCATTCAAGCGTGCCTTTAAAAGAAGAATCACGGGGGCGCCGTCCTGGAAACGCGCTTCTGGGAAAGACTGGAAATATTTCGAAGGAACCCCTTCGATCAAAGACTTAGAACTCACAAGCTATCCGGAAGACTGAAAGACCTTTGGAGCTTTTCGGTTGAGTACGACTTGCGAGTCGTGTTCTCATTCGTCGAAGACGATCGAGCCTTATTTGTCGACATCGGAACGCACGAGGAAGTGTATTGAGAAAAGCCCCAAAGTCCCATTACTAGTTTGTAGTCAATCTCAGAAGGAAAATCCCCTCATGGATGTCCGAATAATTGATCTCGTGAAACGCTTTGATACTGGCGAAATTCGTTTGCCTCTCATGCAACGCGATTACGTTTGGCGACCGGCAAAGGTGGGAAGTTCATGCACCAATTTGAGATTCCGGTAGAGAAGCTAAACAGCGCCGCTAATTATGCGATCCTGTTCCAAGCAGATAACGCAGAGTTGAGTGATCGCGATCCACAGGTCGCACATAGAGAGCTATCGCCAACGCAGCGGGACAGAGCGGAGGAACAGCTGTTTTTTAGAGACTCAGAGCGTTTAAACTATAAGGCCTACGAAGAAACGCTCGACTTTCGGGGGTCGAATGGCTGAGGGATTGAACGATTTTCTTGGACTGGGTAAAAGATGGGTTAACTAGTTTGGTAAATCTAAGCCTTATGCTTTTGGTCATGAGTTTTGACTTCGTAAAATTCCGGTTTCTGGGTTAGCGTCATCAAGGTACCGATTAGTGAATCTTCCAAACAGCTTAACGCTCCTGCGTATCTTCATAGTCCCGCTACTGGTCGTTGTCCTGCTCACGCCGTTTTCGGAAAACTGGTTTGGGCTGCCGCGCCACATTTTCGGCGTCGCGCTCTTTCTGGGGGCTGCGTTGACTGACTATCTCGATGGACACTTCGCCCGCAGTCGAGATCAGGTTACGCGTTTGGGTCAACTGCTTGATCCGATCGCGGACAAGCTGTTGATCTCCGCTGCGCTAATCTCACTGGTTGAGAATCAACTGGCCCCGGCATGGGCCGTGGTGATAATCATCGGTCGAGAGTTTGCCGTGACGGGCTTGCGTTCAATTGCGGCTGCTGATGGTGTGGTGATCTCAGCATCGAAGATGGGGAAGTTTAAGATGCTGGTTCAGGTCTTGACCGTGGCGCTGCTGATTGTTTCAAGCGTTGCCGGCAAACCTCCGGTGCAAAATTTCGGCCTGCCCTTTCCCGCGATTGAGTTTTGGTCTGTTCCCGAGTTACGTGCTGCGTGGCGGCATCTTTTCGGACCAGACTCCACTACCACAAGCGACTGGCAGGTACTACTCTATACTGCCGGGCGAGCGATGCTCTGGTTAGTTGTGATCTCGTCCTGCCTTTCAATGTATGGTTACTTCCGATCATTTTATCGATCCATCCTCTCAAATAAGCGGGCGCACTATGTCGCTGAGCAGCCGAGCGAGACAGTGATTCCAGTAGTTCGCGATTAGTTTTTCTCGCTTCGAGTCTTCACCTGCAAGCGCGGATCGTTCTCAATCAGCCGGATTCACAAACTGTAATTGATGAAAGCGGCGCGTTCTTTTTGCGTGCAAGTGCTAAGATATCTGTAATTCTGACTGCGACTTGCGTTTTTGCATTTGGGTTGGTAGTATCCGCATTTTGTCGGAATGCGCTATTTGTAATCTATAGCGGGCCGGCGTAGCTCAGTTGGTAGAGCATCTGATTTGTAATCAGAGGGTCGGGGGTTCAAGTCCCTTCGCCGGCTCCACTTGATAAAGCATGCAGGGGTGGTCGAGTGGTTAATGGCACCGGGCTGTAAACCCGGCAGGCTAACGCCTTACGTAGGTTCGAATCCTACCCCCTGCACCAGGCGAAACGATGAAGTATGAACGCGGAACGATGAACAGCGGTGTTCTATTCAGCGTTCATAGTTCTGAGTTCACTGTTTATTGAGCGGGTGTAGCTCAGTTGGTAGAGCATCAGCCTTCCAAGCTGAGGGTCGCGAGTTCGAATCTCGTCGCCCGCTCCAAAGTGGAAGGATGAAGTAGGAAGGATGAAGGATGATCAAGTGGGCTGTTTTCATCCTTCAGCCATCATCCTTCATCCCTGTTGTTGCCCGCGTAGCTCAGGGGTAGAGCGCCTCCTTGGTAAGGAGGAGGTCATGAGTTCAAATCTCATCGCGGGCTCCATCATTGTGGGCTCGCGCCAGGATATTGTCGCAACGATTAGCGAATGTTTATTGAAGAGGACAATTAGGAATGTCAAAGGA